>AEWW01013356.1_pt1 | contig 68370 bp, 72 predicted proteins | sample 267848 | NCBI WGS metagenome assembly AEWW01 (sample SAMN00713649, study PRJNA62039) | ant fungus garden metagenome | place: Panama: Gamboa | collected Apr-2009 | depth 0.5 m m | reverse complement strand
GCCCAGCAGGTTAAAGCAGAGCAGCACCAGCAAGGTGATGAACAGTGTGGCTTGCGCATACTGAATCTGACGAAAGGCAAAAAACAGTACGCCACTTAGCACGATGAGAATCAGCTGCCCTTCGATGGAGGGCACCAACCACAGCACCGGCAAGCCGATGGCGATACCGGCCAGCGTGCCGCCAATACGTAAGGCGAGTCGGCGGCGCGTGGCGTTGTAATTAGGCTGGCAGACAAACAGGCTGGTGAGCAAAATCCAGTAGCCGCGATGAAGACCGGTAATTTGAATAAAAGCGTATCCGACACAAAGTACCAGAGACATACGCACAGCATGACGGAACAGCGCCGATCCGGGGCTCAGATGACGGCTCAGCCGTAGCCGAATGTCCGCCCATCCACTCAGCCCTTCACGAGAAAGATGGTTATCTGCGGAGGAAGGCGGTTCGGCCAGCGCTTGTTCAGACTCAATCGAGGCCAGTTGCGCATCAATCGCACGCAAATTTCGCAGCAGCCAAAATAGCGCGCGGATGTGCGAATCCTGCGGGTCATTCTGTTGTAATCGTTCCAAAGCCGTTTCCAGCCGGGAGAAGGTGCGCTCAAAACTGCTGTCATGATGCCATGCCTGGCGTAGCAGGATGCTCTCAGCCAGCTTGCGACAGGCTTGAGCTTGCATATTCAACAGGCGCTGGAAGCGAAACAGCACTTCGTTATAGCGCCAGTCATCGCGCAGCAGGTGATATTGCAGATGGGATGAGCTGGCGCGTTCATGAATATCCTGCGCAACGAAATAGTAGTGCAAACTGCGACGTGTGCTGCGCGATCCACGGTCGCCGCGCAAGCGACTTTGAATGGTGGTTTTCGTCAGATTGAGTTGCGCCACTAACTGGCTGTTAACCATCGCCGTGGCAATGGTACTGGCATCATCCTGTTCACCGGCATCCGGATCGAACAGATTCGCCTTGGCCTCCAGATAACTTGCCAGCTGAGAAAAACTGGCCGCCAGTTGCTCCTGCACCGGTCGCACCGGGAAGATCAAATGCCCGATAAATGTCAGCAGGTTGTACCACAGAGCACCAATCAGCAGCAGGGCGGGTTGCATCCACCACTCAGGGAACAGGCCAATCCCCAACATGGTATAAACCGCAATCAGCAGCGCGCCAAACGCGATGGTGGCATAACGCTGTCCCAGAGCGCCAAGCAGAATGAAGCCCCAGCTGGAGAGCGCCAAACCGATGGCGAATGCCCATGGGTAGGGAAATAACAATTCAACCGATACCGAAGCGATGCAAAAGCAGACCAGCGTAATCATCAGATTGCGCAAGCGCCCGGTCCATCGGTCATCCAGATCGGCCAGCGCGGCCGCCACCACGCCGAGCGTCAAAGGAATGGTCCATTCTATTTGCTGCAGCCACCACGGAACGGCGGCGCAGCCTGCCAGCGCGAAGAAAATGCGCAATAAATAACGCAGGCTGCTATTGAACAGATAACGTCGCCATCCCGGCATCGCGTTCAGAAGCATCAATTGTCCGCCTTAGTATCGACGACGCGCATTCGCTTCACGCGCGGCCTGAGCCTCTTCCACCGAGACCACACGGCGGCCTACGGGCCAGAGTGCGATAGCGGCAATTTTAAAGTTAGCGATACCGACGGGGATACCGATGATGGTCAGGCATTGGATGATGCCAGCAGAAATATGCATCAGACACAGCCACCAGCCGAAAAACACCAGCCAGAAAATGTTGAGGAAGGTTCCGCCAGCATTCAGCACATGGCTTTTACTGTCAGGTCGCAGCACATCGACATGCACCGCTTCATTACCAAAGGGCAGAAGTGAAAGTTTAGTGATTTCCCAGCAAGATCGCGTTAAAGGCAGGGTAAAGATAAGCACAATGCTGACAAGCGTGGCAAACAGCCAGCTCAGGGTGGTGAACACGCCACCCAAAACGAAGTTAAGAATATTCAATACGGTGCGCATAACACGATTTTCCTTTTGCAATCCGCAATATGTGTCGCCCAGTTTAGCCTGTTTTAAGGCTGGAGCGCCAAGAGTCTGACAGGTAAACTGCGCGATAATCGAATTCCACAAGACGGTGCGGACATGGAACTGAAAGCAACATCAATGGGCAAACGTCTGGCTCAGCATCCCTATAATCGGGTGCGTCTGCTGGCCGCTGGCGTGGAAGTCAGTGGCGATCGTCACGAATATCTTATCCCGTTCAATCAGTTAATCAGCATTGCCTGTAAACGCGGCATGGTTTGGGGAGAGCTGGAATTTCACTTGCCAGAAGATAAGGTTGTACGCCTGCACGGCACGGAATGGCAGGAGACGCAGCGTTTTTTCCATTACTTGCAGCATGCCTGGCAGCAGTGGAGCCAGGAGATGAGCGAAGTCAGTGCACAAGTCCTGATGGCTTTGGAACAGGAGATTATCGCCTTCACGCAACAGGATCGCTGGTTAAAGCGTAGCGAACTGGCTACGGTAAAGGAGAGCATTCAACGCCAATTTTCCGCCTTACCGCTGCCACTTTCGCGCCTGAATGAGTTTGATAATTGCCGTGCGCGCTGGCAGTTTTGCCAGCAGTGGTTAGAACAAGGTGAAACCGCCATTCGCCAGCGCAACCGTGAATGGACGACGAAGGTCATCAAGGACTACCACGAATTTTTCTCCACTGTCGAAACTACACCGCTTAATGCTTCCCAGTGCGAAGCGGTGGTCAACGGTGAAGACGCCTTACTGGTGCTGGCCGGTGCGGGAAGTGGTAAAACCTCGGTGCTGGTGGCACGTGCCGGTTGGTTGCTGAAACGCAAGCTGTCACAGCCGGAGCAGATTCTGCTGCTGGCATTTGGTCGCCAGGCGGCCGAAGAGATGAACGATCGTATTCAGCAACGCTTAGGTGAGAGTGCGATTCAGGCGCGAACGTTTCACGCGCTGGCATTGCACATCATCCGCGAAGGCAGCAATAAGCAGCCGGTGATCAGCAAGCTTGAAAGTGACAGCAAGGCGCGGCGGCAACTGCTGATCGACACCTGGCGCGAACAGTGCAACAGTAAAAAAGCGCAGGCGAGCGGTTGGCGTCAATGGTTGCAGGAGGAACTGGAGTGGGAGGTCGCTGAAGGCCCATTCTGGCAGGATGACAAGTTGGCGCAACGGCTGGCCTCACGCATGGAGCGCTGGCTGGGACTGATGCGCATGCACGGCGGTGCGCAGGCGGCGATGATTGCCGATGTACCAGAAGATTTCCGCGATAATTTCAGTAAACGCGTCAAACTGATGGCGCCGCTATTAAAAGCCTGGAAAAGTGCGTTGAAAGAGGAGGGGGCAGTCGATTTCTCCGGACTGATCCATCAGGCGATTGCCATTCTCGAAAAAGGGCGCTTTATCAGTCCGTGGAAGCATATTCTCGTGGATGAGTTTCAGGATATCTCGCCACAGCGTGCCGCTTTATTGACTGCGTTACGTCAGCAGAATAAGCGCACCAGTTTGTTCGCGGTGGGCGATGACTGGCAGGCAATATACCGTTTCAGCGGCGCCGAGATGAGTCTGACCACGGCTTTCCACCACTACTTTGGTGACGGCGATCGCTGTGTGCTGGACACCACCTATCGTTTCAACGATCGCATCGGTGAGATTGCCAACCGCTTTGTGCAGCAGAATCCACATCAGCTGCGCAAGCCGCTCAACAGTCTGAGCAAGGGGAATAAGAAGTCAGTCACGCTGCTGCCGCAGGAGCAACTGGAACCGTTGCTGGATAAATTAAGTGGCTATGCGAAACCGGAAGAGCGTGTGCTGTTGCTGGCGCGCTATCACCATTTGCGTCCTGCCATCCTCGATAAAGCCAAAACACGCTGGCCGAAATTGCAGATCGATTTTATGACTATTCATGCCAGCAAAGGGCAGCAGGCAGATTTTGTCATTATGCTGGGCCTGCATGAGGGGCGTGATGGCTTCCCCGCTGAGGCGCGTGAATCGATAATGGAAGAGGGGTTATTACCCCAGCCGGAAGATTTCCCTGACGCTGAAGAGCGACGGTTGGCCTATGTGGCGATTACCCGCGCACGTCAGCAAGTGTGGATGCTGTTTGATAAAGATCGGCCTTCCGTTTTTGTCGAACACTTCCGCGAATTGGGCGTGCCGCAAAGTCGGAAGGCCTGAACATTACGCTTTCAGGCGGTCGGCAAGATAGCGCTGATAATCGGGGATTTGGATCTCAAACTGCTGGGCAAACATCGGTGCCTGAATAATGAAATCCGCGGTGGCGCGATTGGTCGCCACCGGGATATTCCACACGGTGGCCAGACGTAACAGGGCTTTGACATCGGGATCGTGCGGCACCGCATTTAACGGATCCCAAAAGAAGAACAGCACATCGATTTTCCCTTCGGAAATCAAAGCACCCACTTGCTGATCGCCACCCATCGGGCCGCTTAGCATGGCGTTGACGTCTAAACCGGTGTGGCGATTAATCAGATTACCTGTGGTGCCGGTGGCATAGAGCACATGCGGTTGCAGCGCGCTCTGGTTGGCTTTAACCCACTCCAGTAGCGTCGCTTTACAGTGATCGTGGGCAACGAGGGCAATGTGTTTCTGAACGTTAAGGGTACGAACGGTCTGCTCCATAGGGCTTCCTGTTTCTTCTCATGCATTAATTTTAAGGCATGAGTTTACCCCTGACATTTCAACACTATCAACTTGCGCGTAAGGTTTTCATCCAACTGATAAATCTCAGGCGTGTAGCAGCATCAAAACGCTGAAACCACTGTTGCAGATAAGGTAACTCACCCGCATCCTGCCAGGCAAAATCGAGACTCATCTGGGCATCCGGCGCACTCACCGATTGCAGCGCAAAGCGAGGAACCGATGCCGCCTGGGCAGTACGGTTATAATTCAGCATGGCCTTTTCCAGATCGCTATCGCTACCCTGTGGTAAGCGATCGCGCACGCTGGTGATTTCATTCCCTCGTTCATCAACGAGCTGGAAATTTAGCGCCTTATCGAACGTGCTGCGTTCTCGGCGGTTGGCCAGAACGGGTAAACGAATCGCGACTGAGGTGGCGCTGGCATTGAACGTGACGATCATCGGCACCGACTGAAAATGCGTGGCATCCGCACAAGGTTTTTCAACGCGAAACAGGAATTGATGCTGCCCACGCTCCAGCTCCAGGCTGTCCGCGCCTTTCAGCAACGAGCCTGAGATTTTGCGACCATCGAGCACCAGCAAGTCGATTTCAGGATCGAGTTTGAGGGTGATGGCATGGCAGGATGCCGATACGAGTAACACGAGTAAACTCGTAACAGCCAAAGACAGCTTCATTTCAACTCCCGGAGGATGGGGATTAAGGGTGATGTGTAGCAAATTATTACATTATGGCAGTAAATTTACATTTTCACATATTTATTCGTGCTGAGGCGCAAAGTTTTTATCTGAGGGGCTTGCACTGTGTCACGCAATGGCAACTACACTCAGGCGAACGAACAAGGAGAAAAAAATGAATGATCAAACGATTCGTGATGTGTTGAGCCGAACCAACCGCATTGCATTGGTAGGGGCGAGCGATCGCGCCGATCGCCCAAGCTATGGTGTGATGAAGTTTTTGCTTGATCAGGGTTATGAGGTTATTCCGGTGAGTCCAAAGCTGGCGGGGCAGCAGTTGCTGGGGCAGACCGCTTACGCCACGCTGGCAGAAATTCCGGGTAGAGTGGATATGGTAGATGTATTTCGCAATGCTGAGGCGGCTTGGGGTGTGGCGCAGGAAGCGATTGCCATTGGTGCCGATACGCTGTGGCTGCAATTGGGCGTGATCAATGAGCAGGCGGCAGTGCTAGCGCGCGATGCGGGCATGACGGTGGTGATGGATCGTTGTCCTAAGATTGAAATTCCGCGTCTGGGTATTCCGCCCATCGCGTCGTAAAGCTGAAACGGCGACCGAGGTCGCCGTTGTCATTAATGGCGCAGGCTAGGTGCCTGCAACTGCTGCCGGATGGAAGCAGCAAGTTCATCCATCGAAGGTTGCTCAGGATGCTCATACGACGTTTCACCGGCGAGTTGAATTTCAGCAACATAGGTGTGCACCTGTTCGCCTTCTTCATCTTCCATCACTACGTGATACCAGGGTGCGGCGCGCAGCGTTTCACTGGCCGCCACATCATCCTGCTCGGGTTCATCGAGCGAAAACTCCGGATCGACATCCACAATAACGCCGAGCACCCCGGAGAGACGGTGACGGACCTGCTGTCCAATGCCAAATTTACTGGTAATCATGGTGCCTCCCAAAACTGTGCCCTGTCTCTAATATGGAGGCAGGGTACAGATTTTCAAGTCACAGCACGCGGCAGGCAAAACCTTTCAGATAAAGACCTTCAGGATAGCTGGCGATCACTGGGTGATCGGCTGCCTGACGGAACTGCTCTACAAATTGTACATCACGACCCGCATCCACTGCGGCATCGGCGATAATTTTCTGGAACAAATCGGTGGCCATCAGTCCTGAGCAAGAGAATGTCAGAAGAATACCGTTAGGATTGAGCAACTGCATCGCCAGCATATTAATATCTTTATATCCGCGGCAGGCGCCCATCAGCTGATTCTTGTTCTCAACAAATTTCGGCGGATCCATCACGATCACGTCAAACTTTTCGCCGCTGTCACGGTAGCGACGCAGCAGTTTGAAGACATCATCACGCACGAACTGTGCACGAGACAGATCGAGGCCATTGAGCTCAACGTTCTGTTTCGCCACATCTAGCGCATCCTGTGACGTATCCACGCTAATCACTTCGCGGCAGCCACCCATCAGAGCCGACACGGCAAATCCGCCGGTGTAAGAGAAGCAGTTCAGCACGCGAGCGTTTTCAGCGTAGCGGCGCGTGGCAAAACGGCTGTCACGTTGATCAAGGTAGTAACCGGTTTTATGGCCACCCTGAATATCGACCAGCAATTTCATGCCATGTTCGGTAATCGGCAGTAACGGCGGCGGCAGTTCACCAGTGACTGGGCCTTGTGTCAGTTCCAGTCCTTCTTTTTTGCGCACGGCAACATCAGAACGATCGTAAATCGCGCAAGTTGGGAAGCACTGCTGTAAGGCAGAGAGAATCGCCGGGCGTTGATATTCAGCACCGGCGGACAGTAGCTGCAGCACCATAAAGTTGCCGAAACGGTCAATGGTCACGCCAGGCATGCCATCCGACTCACCGGCAATCAGGCGATAGCTATCAAGGCCATCACGTTGCGCCAACCATTTGCGCCACTGCTGCGCTTTTTTAAAAGTGCGGACAAAGAAGGCGATGTCGATTGACTCATCCTGCTGCCAGCTCCAGACGCGCGCGCGAATTTGTGACTGCGGAGAATAAGCGGCACGGGCCAGCCATTTACCATTGCTGTCGCAGACATCAATAGTTTCACCAGACTGGGCTTTACCTTCCATACGGGCAACGGCACCTGAGAACACCCACGGATGGCGGCGGAGCAGGGATTTTTCACGTCCCTTAGCGAGAATCAATCGAACGGTCATGTTTGCTATGCTTACCTGAAAAAATGAGGCGCCATTTTCCGGTGGATGGCGGCAAATTGCAACGCACAATGGGGAGATAGCCATGGCGAACACGTGCTACAAAATCTGGGTGCACGGTATGGTGCAAGGGGTAGGCTTTCGTTATTACACCCAGTCACAGGCCAATAAACTGGGCGTTACCGGTTATGCGCACAACCTGCGCGACGGCAGTGTTGAAGTGCTGGCCGCTGGCGATGAACAAAAAGTGGAGGCGTTAATCGCCTGGCTAAAAGCAGGTGGGCCGACCAGCGCTCGGGTTGATAAAGTGCTGGTGGAACCTCATCAACCCACGCCGATGCCCACGCGATTTACAACGGGCTAATTACAAGCACTTGGCAGGTTTTGGCAAACCGGCAATTTTAGTGGCTTGTTTTGCCGGGCCTTCCGGGAACAGTCGGAACAGGTAGCGGCTATTGCCTTTTTCCTCGCCATACTTCTGCGCCATGGCTTTCACCAGCATGCGCACCGCAGGGGAAGTATTGAACTCCTGATAGAAGGCGCGCACAAAGTGCACCACTTCCCAGTGAGCCTCACTCATCACAATGGCTTCATTCTCAGCAATTACTGCAGCGAGTGCTTCGCTCCAGTCCGCACTATTTTTTAAGTAGCCTTCCGCATCGGTGGCGATCTCTTTACCGGCAAAAATCACAGTCATTCCTCACAGCATCAATCGGCGTATTGTAAGTTCGCCAACGGCTAAAAAGCAAAAACCCCGCCGAAGCGGGGTTTTGGACATTTACGTCTGCAGCTTAATCTTTGCTGGCGAAGCCTAACAGGCTCAGCAGGCTGACAAAGATGTTATACAGCGACACATACAAGCTCACGGTGGCGCGGATATAGTTGGTTTCGCCGCCATGAATGATGTTACTGGTTTCCCACAGAATCGCACCCGCAGAGAACAGGATAAACAGCGCACTGATCGCCAGATGCAGCGCTGGCAGTTGCAGGAAAATATTCGCTACCACTGCAACCAGTAACACCACGAAGCCAGCCATCATCATGCCGCCGAGGAACGACATGTCACGACGCGTGGTCAGGACGTAGGCCGAACAGCAGAAGAACACCAGCGCCGTACCGCCCAGCGCCATGGCAATCACATCGCCCATGCCCGCAGCGAGGAAAGAGCTCAGAATCGGACCGAGGCAGTAACCGAGGAAGCCGGTAAAGGCGAAGGCTGCCAGAATACCTGCTGAACTATTTGCCAGACGGTAGGTCAGGAACATCAGACCGTAAAAACCGACCAGCATCAAAATTAATCCGGGAGAGGGCAGAGCAAAAACGGTGCTGAGCGTCGCAGTGACCGCGGAGAACGCCAGCGTCAGGCCCAGTAAGAAGTAGGTATTGCGCAACACTTTGTGGGTGCTGATCAGCGATTGCTGCTGTGACGAGCTAATTATTCTATCCATCATGCGCTCCATTATAGAGAGAGAACACCAAATATGGCCTGAGGATACGCAACGGCTACCAGACAGCAAAGTCGTTTTACCCATCTTTACGCGATAAATTGCTGTTTCACTGAGCAGAATGGTGATTTTGACAGCGAAAAAATGGATTTTGGCTGTTTTTCAGGCGAACGATTCAATCCGCGCTTTACATCGTTCGGGGGGATGTTTATAGTGCGCCTCATTGCGGAGGGGTGGCCGAGTGGCTTAAGGCAACGGTCTTGAAAACCGTCGATGGGAAACCATCCGAGAGTTCGAATCTCTCCTCCTCCGCCATCACTCTTGCAGAGTGAAGTGACAAAAAGATTTCCGGAGGGATGGCCGAGTGGCTTAAGGCAACGGTCTTGAAAACCGTCGATGGGAAACCATCCCAGAGTTCGAATCTCTGTTCCTCCGCCATATTAAAGAAGCCCGCAGAAATGCGGGCTTTTTGCTTTTCTGCGTTCCGGAATTCCGAAAAACATCCCGTTGCTTTTCAATCTGCTGCCGTTACCCGACGGCACGCGCGTTTACTGCTATATTCCATTCACGGTTTTTGTAAACATCTGGCGATTTTCCGAGGCAAGCTGGGTTACACTGTGCGGTAATTCGCTCAATGGCGAGCTAATCGTTTGAATGCCAGAGTGTTTCACTGATGAATTATGGAATAGGCACAATGATCAAGAAACTGAGTCTTTGCGCGTTGTCAGTTATCGCTGCGCTCCCGATCGGTATGTCTGCTTACGCGGCAGATGGAGATATGCAGTTACAGCAAGTGCTGATGCTGAGCCGTCACAATCTGCGCGCACCGTTAGCCAACAACGGCAGCGTGCTGGAACAATCCACCAAGAAGAATTGGCCGCAGTGGGATGTGCCCGGCGGCGAGTTAACCACCAAAGGCGGCGTGCTGGAAGTCTACATGGGTAACTATACCCGTCAGTGGCTGGCACAGCAGGGCCTGGTGGAAAGCGGCACCTGCCCGGATAGCAGCAACATCTTTGTCTATGCCAACAGCCTGCAACGTACGGTCGCCACCGCGCAATACTTCATTACTGGCGCTTTCCCGGGTTGTGATATTTCCGTGACGCATCAGGATGCGATGGGCACCATGGATCCTATCTTTAATCCGGTGATCACTGACGGCAGCGACGAATTCAATAAGAAAGCGCTGGCGGCGATGACGGCTGCGAATGAGAAGCTGGCGCTGAAACCGGCTTTCCAGCAGTTAGAAAAAATTGTTGATTACAAATCGGCACCGGCCTGTAACGGCAAAAAACAGTGTGATCTGAGCGGCGGTGACAACACCTTCAGCGCAGAAAATGGCAAAGAGCCTAACGTGAATGGACCGTTGAAAATCGGCAATTCGCTGGTTGATGCCTTCACGCTGCAATATTACGAAGGTTTCCCGGCCGATCAGGTGGCCTGGGGCCAGATTAAAACCCCTGAGCAGTGGAAATCCCTCGCGGCAATCAAAAATGGTTATCAGGATGCGCTGTTCACTTCTCCCGATGTCGCGCGTGAAGTGGCCGCACCGCTGGTGGATTACATCCGCAGCCAGCTAGTGGACCAGGACAAAGCGAACGCACCGAAAGTCACCGTGATGGTGGGGCACGATTCGAATATTGCCTCGCTGCTGAGCGCATTGCAGGTTAAGCCATACGAGCTGCCGGGTAACGATGAGAAAACGCCCATCGGTGGCCAGGTGGTGTTTGAGCGCTGGCACGATGCTAAAAACAACAAAGATCTGCTGAAAGTGGAATACGTTTATCAGACAGCGGAACAACTGCGTAATGCTGATGTGCTGAGCCTGAAAAACCCGCCGAAGCGTGTCACGCTGCAACTGGCAGGCTGTGACGCCGATGCTAACGGCTACTGCAGCTGGGATCAGTTTGCTACCGCGTTGAATACTGCACTGCAGGGTACCCCGCTGCAGCCGGCTGCTCCTGCTCCAGCAGCACAGCCAGCGGCACAACCTGCGCCTGCTGCTGCCAATGACGATGCTAAAGCGAAAGCGGATCAAGCCGCTGCAGATAAAGCGGCCGCAGATAAAGCCGCAGCGGACAAAGCAGCTGCGCAGAAAGCGGCTGATGCTAAAGCCGCTGAAGAGAAAGTGAAGGCTGACAAAGCGGCTGCCCAAAAAGCCGCAGAGGATAAAGCGAAAGCTGAGAAAACCACCGCACAGAAAGCGGCGGATGACAAAGCGAAAGCCGATGCCGCCGCAGCGCAGAAAGCGCAGTCAGACGCGACGCCAGCCAAGCCGGAAGGTGAGGCGGCAAAAGCCGCTCCTGCCAGCAACTAACGTCGCTGTAATGAAAAAACCCCGTCTCGACGGGGTTTTTTATTTCCGTTAACCGGCGACGACCACCAGTTTTTGATTAGCGAACTCCTTCAGGCCAAGATCGGACAACTCGCGTCCATAGCCTGAGCGTTTCACGCCACCAAACGGCAACTCCGCGGCGGTATCGCTCTGAGAGTTGATAAACACCATACCGGTCTCGATCTGCGATGCCATGTTGCGCCCACGCAAAATATCGCGCGTCCACACTGAACCGCCCAGACCGTAGTGCGAATCATTGGCCAGTGCGATGGCGGTGCGATCGTCAGCCACCACATAAACCTGTGCCACCGGTCCAAAGAACTCCTGGTAATAGGCAGGATTTTGCGGTGTGAGGCCAGTCAGTATCGTCGGCTGATAATAACAACCCACGCCTTCAATCACTTTTCCGCCCAGTTCAACATGCGCACCCTGCTTAACCGCATCCTCAACCTGTTTCACTAAACGGTCGCGAGCCTCTTTCGATGAAAGCGGACCCAACGTGGTGCTTTCATCCAGTGGATCCCCCGGTTTGGCCGATTGCAGGGCCGCGCTAAACTTTGCCATAAACTCAGTGGCGATATTTTCGTGCAGGATAAAGCGTTTTGCTGCTGTACATACCTGACCACAGTTGCTCAATCGTGCCTGCGCACCCTGGCGCACAGCTTCGTCGATATCGGCATCGTCCAGCACCACGAATACATCATTGCCGCCTAGCTCCAGCGTGGATTTTTTCAGATGTTTACCTGCTTGTTCCGCCACGGCGCTACCGGCACGTTCAGAGCCCGTCAGCGCGACACCTTGCACGCGCGGATCGGCAATCAGATCGGCGACCTGTTGATTCGAGACAAACAGATTGGTCCACGCACCCTTTGGCGCACCCGCTTCTTCAACCAGTTTTTCGAAGACATCCGCACAGTGCGGCACAATGTTGGCATGTTTCGCCAGCACCGGATTTCCCAGTGCCAGATTCGGCGCCAGCACGCGCATCAGCTGGTAATATGGGAAGTTCCAGGGCTCGACGGCGACCACTACGCCAATCGGGTGATATTCAAGCCAGGCATCACCCACCGTGCTGGGATAAGGTTGTGCCTGCAATAAGTGAGTCGCATGTTCGTCATAGTACCGAGCGATCTGCGCGCAGATTTTTACTTCCCCCCGGCTTTGACCAATTAACTTGCCCATCTCACGACTGGCAATCTCAGCTAATTCGTCAACGCGCTGATCAATCAAATCGGCCAGTCGGTGCAGCACCTGCAGGCGTGGCTGCATATCGCCTTTACACCACGTAGAGTGGTAGAGTTCGTCAGCCGCGCTGAGTGCCTGCTGCATGAAGGTGTCATCGTGATTAGGCCAGGATTTCAGCAACTGATTATTGGCCGGGTTGATGCTTTGATAGGCTGACATAAAGGGCTCCTTGGCAGTAAAAATGACAAAGGCGGGACATGCCCGCCTGCGTGTTAAACGTTTTTACGCTCGACCGTCTTATCGTCCCACGTCAGAACGTCCTGGTCGGTCTTATCAAAGGCGCGGAGCAGCACATCGTCGCTACCTTGCTGACGCCAGATTTCTTCCGCGAGTCGTTCATCGTAATTTGCCACCTCAAATATGGCTTCAGCAATTTCAGGTGAGGTGTGGCGCAGCGTGGCCCATTCGCCCACGTGGTGAGCTTTCGACTGTTCTGTGGCCATAAAGGTCTCCTGTTGTGGATTTATCCTTGCAGTTTTACCGCCAGTCCGGCGACGTATTGGCCCTGATAACGGGCAATTCCCAGTTCTTCTGCTGACGGTTGGCGTGAGCCGTCACCGCCCGCAATGGTGGTGGCGCCATAAGGCGTGCCGCCGCGTACTTGGGATATATCGAAAAGTTCTTTGGTGCCATAACCGATAGGCACGATAACCATGCCGTGATGGGCGAGGGTGGTCCAAACGGAGGTGATGGTTTGTTCCTGACCGCCACCGGTGCCGGTAGAGGCGAATACACTGGCGAGTTTGCCGTACAGCGCGCCTGAGGCCCATAATCCGCCGGTGCGATCCCAGAAATTACGCATCTGACCGGCCATATTGCCAAAGCGGGTTGGCGTACCCACGATGATGGCGTCGTACTGGGTTAAATCTTCAGGTTTTGCTTCAGCCGCCGCCTGATTCACCTTGCCGCCCACCTGCGCAAATCTCTCCGCATCCATGCTTTCCGGTACACGAAGAATGGTGACTTCCGCACCGCTCACACTCTTTGCGCCTTCAGCCACGGCTTGCGCCATGGTTTCGATATGTCCATACATTGAGTAATAAAGCACCAAAACTTTTGCCATGGTTTTCTATCCTGCTGAGGGTGATGAGTATTCAGAAGTATAGAAGAGACTGCGTAAGGTGCCGGAAGGGAGGATAAATGGATACGTCTGGCGCTGCGCTTTTTACCGGGCTAACCGCTTGTAAGCTGGATGTTAATCTGGTTTATGATGGAAAAATAAGTGAATTATATGTTTCAAAGTATGAATATTAGCCGAATATCAGACTGGCTTGGCTATCCTTTTATCAGGTGGCGCGAATACTCCGCCGCCTTGCTTTTCACCACATTGGATGAAAAGGCCTAACCACAGATGCTCAATCCCTGGAGGAAATGATGGCACAACATCGTGGAGGATCAGGCAATTTCGCGGAAGATCGCGAGAGAGCCGCGGAAGCCGGTCGTAAAGGCGGAAAAAATAGCGGCGGTAATTTCAGGAATGACCCGCAACGCGCTTCCGAAGCAGGTGAAAAGGGGGACGCAGTCGCAGCAAGAAGTAATGTGATTGTGTTTGATTCTCCCCTCCGCCGGGTTCGCCCGGCGGTAACAAAGATTGCTTTTCCCCTCCTGGCCAGGCAAAAATGATCGTCAATCGATTATTTTGGTGCGTTATGTCTGCTTCAAACTCCCGTCTCAGCCTGCGTATTACGCGTCAGGAACTCGTTCTCATCTTCATTACCATGGTTTGGGGCGGCACCTTTTTGGTGGTGCACCGGGCGATGGCACACTCCGGTCCCTTTTTCTTTGTGGGGCTGCGCTTTGCCACGGCATCGTTATTGCTGGCCTTCTTTTTTCGTCGCTACCTGAAACATATGACATGGCTCGAAGTGAAAGCCGGTGCGCTGATTGGCGTGTCGATTGCGGGTGGCTACGGCTTACAAACCTGGGGGATGCAAACCATCTCCAGCAGCCAGTCGGCGTTTCTGACCGCGCTGTATGTGCCGGTGGTACCGTTACTGCAATGGGTATTTCTGCGCCGTCCGCCAGGGTTAATGGCATGGATTGGCATTATGCTGGCGTTTACCGGTTTAGTGCTGGTGGCCGGGCCACAAGACGGTAGTCTGACGTTGAACGCGGGTGAGATAGCGACACTACTCAGCACGCTGGCGATCGCAGCTGAAATTATTCTTATCAGTCGTTTTGCGGGTCAGGTTGATGTGCGCCGTGTGACGCTGATTCAGCTGATGGTCGCATCGGCCTGTGCCTTTGTCTTTATGATCCCTAACGGCGAGTCAGTCCCAACGATCTCTACGCCATTGCTGTTGAGTGCGCTGGGTCTGGGTGCGGCCAGTGCACTGATTCAGGTGACAATGAACTGGGCACAGCGCAGCGTGTCACCGACACGTGCCACAGTGATTTACGCCGGTGAACCGGTCTGGGCAGGGGTAGTAGGACGTATTGCAGGTGAACGTTTACCGGCCGCCGCCCTGTTGGGTGGTGCGCTGATCGTCTGTGGGGTCATCGTCAGCGAGTTACGACTTCGCCGCAAGAAAGCGGTGCCTGAGCAGGCACCGCTGGAGCCTTAAGGATGCTGTCGTGCCGCCTGGTTTGCCAGCGCGGCACCACGACGTTTAAGAATTGCATTAAGAATAATGGCACCGAAGGTCGCGGTGCCAATTCCGCCAAGGGTAAAACTGCCGATCTTTAAAGCAAAATCGCCAGCACCGAGCACTAACGTGGTGGCCACCATGATCAAATTGCCGTTCTGACTGAAATCAACGTTGTTTTGCACCCAGATCCGCGCACCTGCCACGGCAATTAAACCGAATACCACAATTGACGCGCCGCCAATCACCGGGCCGGGAATAGTATGAATCAAGGCACCAAACTTTGGTGAGAAGCCGAGTATCAGCGCAATCACTGCGGCCGCGACAAACGCCAGTGTCGAATAGACTTTGGTTACCGCCATCACGCCAATATTCTCGGCGTACGTCGTTACACCGCTGCCACCCATCGATCCTGACAACATGGTGGCAAGGCCATCACCGACAAACGCACGTCCCATCCAGGGATCAAGATTGCGTCCCGTCATACCGGCAACGGCTTTAATATGCCCAAGATTTTCAGCCACCAGAATGATGGCGACAGGGGCAATCATCACTATCGCCTGCATATCAAACACCGGCGCGGTGGTGTGTGGTAAACCAAACCAGGGCGCACTGGCGACACCGCTAAAATCGACCGGCTTGCCGAGGCCAAATACGTTGGTGAGCAAGGCGTAGATCGCCCAGGCGACAATCAGGCCAACCAGAATCAGTAAGCGCTGAACCAGGCCGCGAGTGAAGACCGCGACCACGCCGATGCATAACACCGTCATTACCGCCATCCAACTGTCAAACATCGATGCAGAAACACCGTGCACGGCAATCGGAGCCAGATTCAGGCCAATCGCCATCACTACTGCACCGGTGACGACGGGCGGCATCAGGCGTTCAATCCAACCCGTACCGACTCTCATCACGATCAGGCCAATCAATGTATAGAGTGCACCACACGCGATAACTCCGCCCAGCGCGAGGGCCAGATTAGGGTTCAATCCCTGGCCGTTGAATCCGGTCACCGCGATAATCACCCCGACAAAGGCGGCGCTGGATCCAAGATAACTCGGCACGCGTCCGCCAGTGACCACAAAGAACAGCAGCGTGCCGATACCGGAAACCAGAATCGCCAGGTTGGGGTCGAGTCCCATCAACAACGGCATTAGCACCGTCGCGCCAAACATTGCTACAGCATGCTGCAGGCCCATGACAAACGTCTGCCCGAACGGCAGGGTTTCATCCGGTGCAATCAGCCCATCTTCGGTCATGGCTGACTTTTTCTGCCAGCGGGGGAACCAGGAATTCGCCATCGTTTTCTCCAGGATATCGGTGGAACCGGACCGCGCAGAGCGGCGTTAGCGGGCGTCCTGCCGTAAAAGGTGATGATATCCACGGTCAAACCACGCCAGGCCATGGGAATCATCGTTACGTACCAGCGCAAGTACTTCACACATCAAAACGTCGTGTGTGCCAACACTGACCACCTGGGTGATTTTGCAATCGAACGACACGGTGGCACCCTCCAGCAGCGGTGAACCGCTGGCCAGCGTGTGCCAGTTAGCCGCAGCAAAGCGCTGTTCCATCGGCGTCTTCCCGCCAAACAGTGTCGAAAGATCTTCATGACCGGCCGCCAGGGTGTTGACGCACAGATAGCCATTGTCCCTAAAGGTCGGCCACACCGATGCCGAACGATTCAGACACACCAGCAAAGTAGGCGGCGTATCCGTCACGCTGCAGACGGCTGAGGCAGTGAATCCGGCGCGACCAGCCGGACCGTCGGTGGTGATGATATTCACCGCCGCGCCCAGTCGTGCCATGGCATGGCGGAAAGCATCGCGATCTACATTCGGTAGCAGCGGCAGTTCATGCACACTCATGGTTTCACTCCTCTGTTCAACTGGCGGCGCGCTGTGCAAGTGCAGCCGTTTCGGCCAGCCACCCCAGCAGCAGAGCGTTAAACTTATCGGCATCGGTCACGCTCATCGCATGCCCGCCCCACGGCATCTCAATCAGACTGCCATTCGGCAGCGCCTGGGCCAGTTGTGGAGAGCAGCTCCACGGCACCAGCAGATCGTCCTGGCTACAAATGGCTAACACAGGCTGATGAATCCGCGCCGCATGCGGATGGAAATCACTGTTCATTAATGCATGCAAGCGGCGCAGCAGATTTTCCATGCCCTGAAAATGGGTCACGTGATGGGCATCTTCAGCGGTGATGCGCGCCTGATGGCGCGCCAGCCATTCAGCCGGATAGAGGAACAGTGGCTGCGCTCGTACGAAGGCTTCAACGCCCACGTTGAGCAGGAGATCCTGCCGCACCTGGAAGCAGCGTTGCGTATGAGGATCCAACGACAGCCAGCCATTAATCACCACGACGCGGCCGACACGATCGGGATAATCCAGCGCCAGCTGCAGGCCAATCAGGCCACCCAGCGCGTGGCCAATAATGTCGTAATGGTGAATGTCATGTTGCGCCAGTAACTCAGCCAGTTCGGCGGCCATTATCGCCATGCTGTAGCCTTCAGGCAGCGTATCGGCACTGCGACCGGTACCGCGCTGATCGTAAGTCACCACGCGATAATGGGGAGCGAGCGCCGCCAGCTGGGGTTGCCAAAAGCCCGCCACGCCACCCAGGCCGGACGACAGCACCAGCGTTGGCGCATCGGCAGCGGTTAATCCATGAATCTCAAGGTGCATTACGCCTCCTGCGGCCCGATGTGTGCGACGCTGGCAATTTCAATCAGCGCGTCTGGTTTAACCAATCCGCACTGAATGCAGAAGCGCGCGGGTTTGTCGCCGGGGAAATACTCGGCGTAGACCTGGTTAATCGCGGCGTAATGGCCCCAGTCGGTGAGGAATATAGAGTTGAAAGTGACATCACTCATCTTGCCACCGGCGGTCTCGATCACCTTTTTGATGGTTTCCAGTACGTGTCGGGTTTGTGCCGCGGCATCGCCGACATGGACCACATTGTTACTGGCATCGAACGGTAGCGTGCCTGACACGTACACCACACCATCGGCCAGGGTTCCTGGCACAAAGGGCGCAATCGGGGTGCCGCTGCCGGCAGGAATAATCACACTTTTAGGCATCGTCGCAGTTCCTTATCGTTATGGTTTTGCAGGTGAGATGGACCCTAAGCTTTCAGAGCTTCACAAAAAGTGTCCGTGTCGCTAACCCAGCCAAAGAAGGTTTCGATGTTGAAAATCGCCGCTTGTTGGGCAAATGCCGGTCCGGCCTGATAAGTGGCGTCTTCCAGCACCACGCCAAAATATTCGAGGAAGAAGCCATCGCGCAGTGTCGACTCAACGCACACGTTGGTGGCAATGCCGGTGAACACCAGGTGGCGGATACCGCGGCTGCGCAGCATGCTATCGAGTGGCGTATTGAAGAAGCCACTGTAGCGCGGTTTGGGCAGCACGATGTCTCCTGCCTGCGGCACCAGTTCATCCACCAGCGCATAATCCCAGCCGCCTTTCGACAGCAGCGTGCCCTGTAACTCCGGGCGCTTACGCATGGTTTTCAGTGCATTCGATTTATGGAAGTTAGGCGAGCCGGCATCACCCGCTTCAACGTACTGGTCATCCCAGCCGTTCTGGAACCAGATAATCTGCATGCCAGCGGCGCGCGCCGCGGTTACCGCCTGATGAATTTTGGCGATCACTGGCTTTGTGGCGGAGACATCAAAGCCAGCAAGATCCAGATAACCCCCTTCGGTGGCATAGGCATTCTGCATATCGACGACGATCAAGGCGCTTAGCGTTGGCGGCAGTGCAATCGATTCTGGTCGGGCGGGCAGGGTGATATTGGGCAAACTCGACGTATGGGCGCAAGTCACGGTACTCATCAGGCAACCTCCTTCTGCGAAGTGATAACGTTTTGACGACACTGCATTAATGGCTGGATACGCTCACCGAAATCTTCAATGCCTTGCAGGAAGTCATCGAAGGTCAGAAGCACGCCCTGTGTGCCGTCAACCTCGGCAACTTCATCCAACATTCGTGCCACATTGGCGTATGAACCCACCAGGGTGCCCATATTGATGTTCACGGCTGATGTGGGATCGGCCATCTGACGCACGTTGGTGTCGCTGCCGGACTTGGTATCCTGCTGACTTTGTGTGGTGAGCCAGGCGAGCGCTTCTTCATCAGCACCCGCTTTGTAATGCTCCCATTTGGCGCGTGCGGCTTCGTCGCTTTCGGCAGCAATGATCATAAACAGCACATAGGAACCGACATCCCGTCCGGCTTTATCTGCTGCGACTTTCATGCGGCTGGCGGTCGGGGCGAAGGCGGTAGGCGTATTGACCCCTTTACCGAAACAGAAGTTGTAATCGGCATGTTGCGCGGAGAACGCCATGCCGGCATCGCTCTGACCGGCGCAGATCACCTTCATCGGTTTCTGCGGTTGCGGGCTCACGCGGCAGTCGTTCATGGTGAAAAATTCACCCTTGAAGTCACTCTGACCAGTGCCCCATAAATCGCGCAGCACGGTGACGTACTCGGTGAGGTATTGGTAACGGCTGGAGAAGTATTCATCACCCGGCCACAATCCCATCTGTTCGTATTCGGGTTTCTGCCAGCCGGTGACCAGATTGACACCGAAACGACCATTGGAAATCGAATCGATGGTGGCGGCCATGCGCGCCACAATTGCTGGGGGCAGCGTCAGAGTGGCTGCCGTGGCATAGATTTCAATTCTTGAGGTCACCGCCGCGAGCCCCGCCATCAATGTGAAGGATTCGAGATTGTGATCCCAGAATTCGGTTTTACCCCCGAAGCCGCGCAGTTTGATCATCGAGAGCGCAAAGTCGAAGTGATAATGCTCGGCCTTCAGCACAATCTCTTTATTCAGTTCAAAAGTCGGTTTGTACTGCGGCGCATGGGTGGAGATGAGCCAGCCATTATTGCCAATCGGGATAAATACGCCAATTTTCATGTGAAACCTCTCTGCATTGAACGGGCATTGCTCTACGCGCTGCACTGCTTCCTGCACGCATCCTGCGAGCGGCGCTCAGTCACAAAACTGCAAAGCCTGTGCCACATTTTTAAATACCTTGTACAACAATGTGTTAAAACCCATGGAAGGATGAAAGTGGAGTGGTTGGTCTAAATCAGACCGTTTGGTCAAAACTTTTTGCACGTTTTTCATGCGCACGGTGGTCAAAAAGGGTGCAGGGAGAGCGATTAGGCAGGAAAGAGGGGCTTTGTTATGATGCGGACAGGCAGGATTGAAGAGGTAACAGTGTGAAAAGCGATGAAAAACAACCGGGCCGACGTTCACGTGCCGTTGCCGCAAAACGGGCTGCGATACTGGAAGCGGCGTTAAGCTTCTTCTCGCAGTTCGGTATTCACGGTACCAGCCTCGATAAAGTGGCAGAGCGTGCCGACGTCTCCAAGACCAATTTGCTTTACTACTATCCCTCAAAAGAGGTGCTGTATATCGCGGTTCTGAAGGAGATCCTTGATGTCTGGCTGGCTCCACTGCGCGCACTGCGCCACGATCAGGACCCACTGACCGCCATTCGGAAATATATCCGTCTTAAGCTGGAGGTGTCGCGCGATCACCCGCAGGCCTCGCGCTTGTTCTGTCTGGAAATGCTCCAGGGTGCGCCGTTACTCAAAGGTGAACTGGCCGGGGATTTAAAAGCGCTGGTGGATGAGAAGGCGGCGATCATCGAGCAGTGGATTGCTGAAGGGCGGTTAGCCGGGGTGCAGCCGCAGCATCTGTTTTTCCTGCTGTGGGCCACCACGCAACATTACGCGGATTTTGCGTCACAGGTTGAGGCGATCACCGGCCAGACCCTGAGTGACCCGGAATTTTTCGAGCAAACGCTGGAGAATGTACAGCGCATGATTATTGAAGGGATCCGCGTGCGTTGATCCCGCTTTAACCAGGAGAGTGCATGGATTCGCTATCACAACTGACGTTGGGCGCGGCGGTCACCGTCGCGGTGATGGGCAAGCGCGTGCCGCTATGGCAATCGGCGCTGGTGGGTGCGATTGCCGGCACCTTGCCCGATCTGGATGTGTTTATCGATCATGGCGATGCGATTCGCAATATGACGCTGCATCGAACTGAGAGTCATGCGCTGATATGGCTCACGCTAGTTGCGCCTCTGCTGGCCTGGCTGATCGCAGGTGCAACACGCAGTCGCTCCCACTGGCGCGGCTGGTGTCTGGCAATTTGGCTGGCCCTGATCACGCATCCGTTGCTTGATCTGACAACGGTGTACGGCACGCAGCTGGGGTTGCCGTTTACCGATTTCCCCTACGCGATTGGCAGCATGTACATCATCGATCCGTTGTATACCTTGCCGTTGCTGATCGCGCTGGGGGTGGCGCTATGGCGGCGTGATGGAGTCGGACTGCGCTGGAATCAGGCGGGTTTGCTGATCAGTACGCTGTATCTTGGCTGGAGCATGGTGGTGCAGGGTGTGGCGACGCAGCATATCGATCGTGATTTAACTGATCAATCCATCAAGCCGCAGCAGGTGCTGGTGACGCCAACGGCATTTAATACCCTGGTGTGGCGAACCGTGATTATGACCCCCGATCGTTACGGTGAGGCCTATTGGTCACTGTTGTCACCCGATCGAGCACTGGAAATTCATTGGCACCCGCGCAACCCGCAACTGTTCGATGCGTTTAAAGGTGACTGGTATGCCGAGCGGGTGGCGTGGTTCAGCCATGGTTTTTACGCCATGCGCCAGCAGGGTGAAGAGACCTTGATATCGGATTTAAGGATGGGGGAAGCGCCAAACTACACCTTTACCTTCAATCTGGGATCGGCACATGTTCCCGAACCGGCACCAGAAAGGGAGCCTTCGGTGCGACCTTCACTGGCGCAGGCATGGCATAAATTACGTGAAAGGTTATAAAAAAAGCCCCGAGCATTCGGGGCTTTTTGTCGGCAGGGCTATCAGGCTTTACGACGACGTAACAACCAGCCCATGGTGAGAATGACGAACCACAGCGGCGTGACCATTAACGCCTGACGAGTATCATCCTGCAAGGTCAGCAAGACAATTACAAAGGCGAAGAACGCCATGCACACCCAGCACATCAGCTTGCCCAGCGGCATCTTGAACTTCGACTCAGCGTGACGCTGCGGATGCTGTTTGCGGTAAGCCAGGTAGCTGCACAGGATGATGGTCCAGACGAACATAAACAGAATCGCCGATACCGTGGTGACCATGGTGAATACCGTCATCACATCGGGGATCAGGTAAATCAGCGCAACGCCGCACAGCAGGCAGAAGCAGGAGAAAAACAGCCCGGTGGTGGGAACCGCGCGTGCCGACAGGCGGCCAAATGCTTTGTGTGCCACGCCTTGTTCTGCCAAACCGTACAACATACGGCTGGTGGAGAAAATGCCACTGTTGGCGGATGATGCAGCAGAAGTCAGCACCACGAAGTTAACGATGCTGGCGGCGGCGGGTAATCCGATCAGCACAAACATCTCAACGAAGGGGCTGCGGTCCGGCATGACCTGATTCCACGGCGTCACCGCCATGATCACCAGCAGTGCCAGAACGTAAAACATAATGATACGCACCGGAATAGCGTTAATCGCACGTGGCAGCACCTTGTGCGGATCTTTGGTTTCCGCTGCGGCCGTGCCGACTAACTCAATGCCGACGAAGGCAAACACCGCAATCTGGAAGCCAGCAAAGAAGCCGCTCAATCCTTTCGGGAACATACCACCGTGATCCCAGATATTGCTCAGGGCTGCCGCGCTGCCGCTGGGCGAAGGATAATGCATGCTCACCAGCACGATGCCAGTCACGATCAGGGCAACAATCGCCACGATTTTAATAATCGCGAACCAGAACTCCATCTCACCAAACAATTTCACCGTCGCAATATTGAGTGCCAGGAACACAAATATACACAGCAGTGCACTCATCCAGATGGAGAAGTCGGGGAACCAGAGTTGGAAATAGGCACTAATGGCCACCACATCGGCAATGCCCGTCACCACCCAACAGAACCAGTAAGTCCAGCCGGTAAAATAGCCCGCCCACGGGCCGAGTAAATCGGCGGCAAAATCGCTGAAGGATTTATATTCGAGATTAGAGAGCAGCAATTCGCCCATTGCGCGCATCACGAAGAACAGCATAAAGCCGATGATCATATAAACGAAAATGATCGAGGGGCCGGCCAGGCTGATAGTTTTACCTGAGCCCATAAACAACCCGGTGCCGATCGCGCCACCGATGGCAATCAGTTGGATATGGCGGTTATGTAGATTACGCTGGAGCTTATCCGGCTGCTCGGCCTCGATAAGCGCCTCTTTGGATTGATCAACCATAAATATATCTTTCCTGTTTTGATGTTGTGTCAGCTCTACTGGCTGTTAGATAACGTGCCGTTTGATAGGGCAAGTGGCATAAGATAGTGGAAAGGTTGCAACTCTCGGTAATTGTTTTTTTACAATTGTGACCTTTTGCGGGGTTTACTCTGTCAGTAAATATTTACATGGCATAATCCACGGTGAATTTGCGTAAATCTTCAGCAATTAAGCCTTTTCTGCGTTATCTCTCCATTTTGCCACCTACACTTACGTCTTCTTTTTATGAGTAAACGTGAGGTGTGATGCGCGCATTATTAGCGATTGCTCTGTTGGCATTATGTGGCTGGTGGAGTTTGCCGTGGCTGAAAACGCATCTGCCGCCACAGTGGAATCCATTTACACCGCTGTCGGTGACTGACCCTCCAGGATGGATGATGCGCTACAAATTGCAGCGCTTGAGTCACGATCCTGCGGCCTGTATGGCGGTGATGCATCGAGCCAGTCAGCAGGGATGGGTAGAATTTCGCGCCGTGCCAGCACTGCAAGGTGATTGCCCTATTGAACAACCTTTGCGCGTGAGTGGTTTTGGTGAAGTGACATTGAGCAGCAGCTTTCTTGCCAGTTGCCCGATGGCGGTGAGCAGCACAATGTTTGTCGTCAACAGCACTCACGCCCTTCAGCAGGCAGGTATCAACAGCCCGATTCGGCGAATCACCCACGTCGGCAGTTACGCCTGTCGAAATATCTATCATCGCCAGCAGGGGCGTTTAAGCGAGCATGCAACAGCAGATGCATGGGATGTGACTGGGTTTCAGCTTGCAGATGGACGCTGGCTGCAGGTGGCAAAAAACTGGCATCAACCTGAGGATGCGGCTGCAGGGCTTCGCGCTTTATGGCACAACGGCTGTGCGACCTTTGGTAATGCGTTAGGACCGGATTACAACGCCGCGCATGCCGGACATTTTCACCTGGGCATGCGCGGCGCCGGATACTGTCGTTAGTCAGACGGCGGGATTAAGCCCTCGTTTTATCAGGAAATGATTAGCGGGCCAGGAGAATAGAAAACCGATGATCATGGCCAGTTGTAACATAAACCAGAAAGCCACCAGCAATGGATTGATTTGTTGGTTGAGAACAAATTTTAGTGCCAGTGCCATAAAGATAAAAATACCTAATTGATAAATCAGCAGGGGAAACGTTTCGGTTTTAAATGCTAATAATAACGCCCGGCCAAATGAACGTTTTTCACGTTGACGGATAGCCAGGAACTGGAAAAATAAACCCACCACCAGAGAAACTATCAAGCAAATAATTGCCTGCATCCAGAGCGTTGGCATAATGGCGAACTGATTTAGCAAGGTGATTATTGGTAGGGTCATTATGTCGCCAAATATACAGGCCGCGGCAGATAATGAGGTGGAAATAAATATTGTTTGCCAGCTGGCATTACTCTGAATTTTTTGTGGAACCAGCAGCGCAAGTTTAACCTGACGTGAAGGTTTACGGCCCAGATACCACCAGGCTAACCATCCGATGAACGGCATATAGAGGCCGGTCAGCGGCCAGATGATATTCATGATGGCCACCGGATGCGGGTGACGGAAAAGATCTTTTAAGATCATCAGCGCTGTACAACCGCCCAGTACAAGGAAAGGTAATGCCAGTTGGTTCATCATAGTCAGCCCCGTTATGATGCTCGAATACGCATGACAATGCGCCAGTATGGGTGAGGGCGCAACGTCTTCCCCTGAAAAGTCCACAGCGTCATCCCCCGCACATCCTCTAAGCGTAGCTGGAAAAGAGGGTGACGGAAATCACGTTATACCGCTCACCACAGAAATCACTGGGATTAAGAATGAACCGAATAGCCGTCGTCCCACAAATACCGCTATTACCCTCAGTAACCTCTTTCAAAGTGAGTGATTTTAGTTAATGACGATGCTAAAAATTTATCGATCTAATGATGATTTTCGATGAATAGGGTGATTGAAACTCCTTCGGAAAAATCCTATTCTAACTCAGGAAAGAGGATTAAAGTTGTGAAGCTGTTGGCAAAATGTATCTGCTTTCAGTTCCCCATAATGGTAACGCATTGACAACAGGATGGTTATGATTGTTACCCCGCGGGCTGCTCTCATTTCAATCAATATTTTTTCTCTAGTTAATTTATTTTTTGTGTTTATCAGAACGAATAACAAGTTAAAGCGTGAAACAACGCTGAGGCAATAATGACGACCGATAATTATTTCGTCTGGCGTGGCGAAACTGAAAATGAATTTCAGGCGCTGACGGAAGTGATTCAAGTAAAAACGCTATTACAAAAACACATTGAAGCGATGGGTTTCGATTCATTCGCTTTCCTGGTTCAACATCCCGTGCCTTTTACCCGGCCGCGCGTGTTTTTGTTCAGTACTTACCCGGAAAGCTGGGTTAAGCGCTATGAAAGCGAAAATTATTATGCTGTCGATCCGGTGCTGTTGCTTTGTCAGCGGCCGGGACGAGGCGTGGAATGGACGCGGGATTTATTTACCGGTGCCGGTAATTTATGGGCTGAAGCGAATGCGGCAGGGCTCAACAGCGGCTTTTCTTGTTCGGCAATGGCGCCAAATCGTGCCATTGGTATATTATCTATAGCATCATCGCTTCACAGTCAGACTCAACACTTACGCGTTCAGCTAGAGGTGAAACTGCACCTTCTGGCGGAACTGAGTTTGCGCGTGCTGGAGCGGCTAAATGATAGTTCAATGGCGGTTTTATCTAATGATTTTAGCCAACGCGAACTGGAAATTTTGAAATGGACGGCGGAAGGAAAAACTTCTGCGGAAATTTCACTGATTTTAGCGATTTCAGAACATACGGTGAATTTTCACCAAAAGAATATGCAAAAGCGTTTTAATGTTTCCAATAAAACGCAGATTGCGTGTTATGCGGCGGCAATTGGCCTGATATAGCAAAAAGGCAACTACTAATTTTAGTAGTTCCCACTCTTTAGTCAGTTGTCTACCCTGCGCCGGAACTTTGCCAGGCTGGCGCAAAGAAATCATTGCAAACATGGGGATGTCAGGGGCGCATGATGAAAGTAATTCAAACACAGCTTAAGGATATGCCGTCCTCTCTGTTGGCAGAATTAGGAACGTATCGCTATAGCGTTTTTGCGCGGGGTGAAGGTTGGTCTATCCCGCCGCGCTTAAGTACGCCCGGACAGGAGTATGATCGCTTTGATCGCTCCGATGTCACCTGGATGATCGCCTGGAATGCGCGCCAGGGGATTTGCGGCTGTGCACGTTTGTTGCCCTGGCATGAACCAGAAGTGCCTGAAGGCATGGTGCTGCCGTTCGATCAGGAAAAAGTCTGGGAAATGTCACGCTTTTCAGCACGCCTTGAGGTGGATGCAGAACTGCCACTGACGATTTTGTGGCATGCGGTGCAGTTGGCGGAACTCAGCGGTATGGAGTACCTGATCAGTTCAGCAACGCCGATGCTGGAAAAAATGTTTGAGCAGCACCACGTCGTGTACGAACCTTTATCACCCGGGTTGATTCAATCTGAGGATAATCTGTTTGCCATTCGTATTCCGGTTCATCAGCCGGCACTGGCGGACAAGTATCGTGGCACACGCCGGTTTAGTCCGGAAGAGGTGCTGCCGTCACTGGGTGTTTCAGTGAACTGGCAGTCACACAGTTGACCACCCCGCGCATCGCGCGGGGCTTCACCGCTTACTGACGGTAGGCGGTTTTAATCTGACGAATGGTGTTGCTGAACACTTCCGCCTGCGGCTTATCCGCTAACGCGCTTTGCACATAGCGCTCCATGTTAATGATCACCTTACCGGCATCCGCCTGACCCATCCCTTTCAGAATCAGCGTCACCATCATTTTCAGGCAAGCGACTTCATCGGCCAATGCCTGGGTATCCCGCGATGTTGAAAAGTCTTCATCACTCATCTTTGACTCCTTGGTGGTGTTACTGAATGTAGACACAATATCTGTGTGTAAAAAACAGAGTATATCATATGGTTGAATGAGGAATTTATCCCAGGCGAAGCGGTGGAGATTAAACCAACATTAAATGGATGTTTGCGTTATTAACAGGCAGGAAAAATCAGGCGTTGAAGTTATTTTTATTAAGCAAAGCCCAGCGGTCAATGAAAAGAGCATAAATTATAACATAATGATATTAGTCACAATTTCACATTTTAATTCTTGCATGCTAAGCGTTTCACTCAAAAGATATCTGGGATTGAGCTCAATTTGATGTGTATCATTTCATTTGAGATTTATCTGCGTAGCCAGATGTTTTTTCCCCGGCAAACCCGGTAAGATGGCCCTCCTGAAATATATTTTTCCCCTCACTAACCTGCGGAGTACGTCCCGTTGATCAGTCTGCTTCTTGTTGATGACCATGAACTGGTACGCGCCGGTATTCGCCGCATACTGGAAGATATGAAGGGATTGGTAATTGCCGGGGAAGTGGCTTGTGGTGAAGACGCGGTGAAATGGTGCCGTAGCAATCCGGTCGACGTGGTGCTGATGGACATGAATATGCCGGGCATCGGCGGTCTGGAAGCCACGCGAAAAATTGTGCGCTTCAATCCTGACATCCGCATTATTATGCTGACCATCCATACCGAAAATCCGCTGCCGGCAAAAGTAATGCAAGCCGGTGCGGCGGGTTATCTGAGCAAAGGTGCAGCCCCGCAGGAAGTGGTGAGTGCGATTCGTTCGGTGCACTCAGGCCAGCGCTATATCGCATCAGATATTGCGCAGCAAATGGCGCTTAGCCAAATCGAGCCGCAAAAAGCCGAATCGCCCTTTAGCTGTTTGTCGGAAAGGGAATTGCAGATTATGCTGATGATCACCCGAGGGCAAAAGGTGACGGAAATTTCCGAGCAGCTTAATCTCAGCCCGAAAACCGTTAACAGTTACCGTTATCGTATGTTCAGTAAGTTGAACATCAGTGGCGACGTAGAGTTAACGCATCTGGCCATTCGACATGGTCTCTATAATGCGGAGCCGTTAATCAGTAGTGAGTGACGTTTTCAATTCCAAAGCCTTTCTAAGCACCGTGACCAGTCAGCCCGGCGTCTACCGTATGTATGACGCGACAGGCACGGTGATCTATGTCGGTAAAGCGAAAGACCTCAAAAAGCGCCTGACCAGTTATTTCCGCACTCAGGTGGGCAGCCGAAAAACCGAAGTCCTGGTCAGTAACATCCAAAACATCGACGTGACGGTGACGCATACCGAAACCGAAGCGTTGCTGCTTGAACACAATTACATCAAGCTCTATCAGCCTCGCTATAACGTGCTGCTGCGTGATGATAAATCCTATCCCTATATATTTCTGAGTGCAGACGCGCATCCGCGACTGGCGATGCATCGTGGTGCCAAACACGCGAAAGGGGAATACTTTGGGCCTTTCCCTAATGGCTATGCGGTGCGTGAAACCCTGGCGCTGTTGCAGAAAGTGTTCCCGATTCGACAGTGTGAAAACAGTGTTTATCGCAACCGCTCTCGCCCCTGTTTGCAATATCAGATTGGCCGTTGCCTTGGGCCGTGTGTAGCGGGTTTGGTCAGCGAAGATGAGTATGCGCAGCAAACCGATTACGTGCGGCTGTTTCTCGCCGGCAAAGATGATCAAGTAATCAACCAACTGGTCAAACGCATGGAAGAGGCCAGCTATGGATTGCGCTTCGAAGAAGCGGCGCGTCTGCGCGATCAGATTCAGGCGGTACGACGCGTCACAGAGAAGCAGTTTGTCTCCAATCAGGGGGATGACCTTGATGTGATGGGGGTGGCATTCGACGCCGGTATGGCTTGTCTGCACGTGCTGTTTATTCGGCAGGGCAAAGTGCTGGGTAGCCGCAGTTATTTCCCGAAAGTGCCTGCTGATACCGATCTCACCGAAGTGGTGCAAACCTTTGTCGGCCAGTTTTATCTGCAGGGGAGCGAAGCACGCACTTTGCCAGCTGATATTCTGCTGGACTTCAGTCTGCCCGAACGTGAGTTGCTGGCCGATTCCTTGAGTGAATTGGCCGGCCGCAAGGTCAATATTCAAAGCAAACCGCGCGGCGATCGGGCACGCTACCTTAAACTGGCGCGCACCAATGCGGCCACCGCTTTGACCACTAAACTGTCTCAACACTCCACTATTCAGCAGCGACTAGCGGCGCTGGCCGTCTTTCTCGAACTCGACAGCATCAAGCGCATGGAGTGTTTCGACATCAGTCACACCATGGGTGAGCAGACGATAGCTTCGTGTGTGGTCTTTAACCGCGATGGACCGCTGCGTTCGGATTACCGCCGCTATAACATTGAAGGCATCACGCCCGGCGACGATTACGCCGCGATGAACCAGGTATTACGTCGTCGTTATGGTAAAGCGCTGGAGGAGGACAAAATCCCTGATGTGATTATCATCGATGGCGGTAAAGGCCAGCTGGCACAGGCGAAACAGGTGTTCGCAGAGCTGGATGTGCCCTGGGATAAAGATCATCCCATTCTGCTGGGCGTGGCAAAAGGCACTGACCGTAAAGCGGGCCTGGAAACGCTGTTCTTTGAAGCGGAAGGCGAGGGCGTTTCGTTGCCGCCGGACTCGCCTGCACTGCATGTCATTCAACATATTCGTGATGACTCTCACAATCATGCAATTTCGGGGCACCGGAAAAAACGCGCCAAAGTGAAGAACACCAGCGCGCTGGAAAGCATTGAAGGGGTAGGGCCAAAACGGCGTCAACAGCTGCTTAAGTACATGGGGGGCCTGCAACCCTTGATGAATGCCAGCGTGGATGAGATTGCTAAAGTGCCGGGGATTTCCTTCGCGCTGGCGGAAAAAATCTACTACTCGCTGAAACACTAGCATTGAAACAGGGGGGGCAATGTAGGAACATACGTTAAATTCTACTCACACCAGACAGTTACTGGCATATGCAATTTAACATTCCGACGTGTCTTACCCTGTTTCGAGTTGTACTGATTCCATTCTTTGTGCTGGCATTTTATCTGCCCTTCTACTGGGCACCTTTTGCCACCGCATTGATCTTTGTGGTTGCCGCCGTAACTGACTGGTTTGATGGTTTTCTTGCCCGCCGCTGGAAGCAAACTACGCGTTTTGGCGCTTTCCTCGATCCTGTGGCAGACAAAGTGATGGTGGCCATTGCGTTGGTACTGGTCGCCGAGTATTTCCACGCCTGGTGGATTACCTTACCGGCAGCGACCATGATTGCGCGCGAAATTATTATCTCAGCCTTACGTGAGTGGATGGCGGAGATTGGTAAGCGCAGCAGCGTGGCTGTTTCCTGGATTGGCAAAGTGAAAACCACGGCGCAGATGTTCTCACTGTTCGCCTTGCTGTGGCGTCCAGACGCAACCGTAGTGGGCGTGGGCGTGGTGGCACTGTATATCGCCGCGGTGCTGACCTTCTGGTCAATGTTCCAGTATTTAAGCGCCGCACGCGGTGATCTGCTCGATAGCTGATCGATACGATTTAAAAAGCAGCAAACGGACGCGCTGTGTGGATAATTCTATTGACTCATTGCGTCAGATAAGTAGAATGCATCGCATCGAACGGCAGCGAGTCTGCAAGAAGCTGAATAAAATCAGCGAGTTCGGTGAATTGCGGGAATAGCTCAGTTGGTAGAGCACGACCTTGCCAAGGTCGGGGTCGCGAGTTCGAGTCTCGTTTCCCGCTCCAAATTTAGTCCTCCGTTGTTAACGGATGACACATCAGAATAAAGGCGCGTTGGCAGAGTGGCCATGCAACGGATTGCAAATCCGTCTACCTCGGTTCGACTCCGGGACGCGCCTCCAATTTACACCCTGCCCGGGTGGTGAAATCGGTAGACACAAGGGATTTAAAATCCCTCGGCTTATGGCTGTGCGGGTTCAAGTCCCGCCCCGGGTACCATATTTAGTAGTCGCTAAAACCAAATAAAATCAAAGCAATATGCAGTAATGTCGTGACCGCCCAAGGGCGGTTTTTTGTGCCTGCAATACACTTCCGAATACCCATTCCAGTATCAATCCACGATATCAACTGCTCAACTGCTCAACTGCTCAACTGCTCAACTGCTCAACTGCTCAACTGCTCAACTGCTCAACTGCTCAACTGCTCAACTGCTCAACTGCTCAACTGCTCAACTGCTCAACTGCTCTCGGGCACGATTAACCTTAAGCTTGCGGTTGCCCCACAGGCCCTTTGCTCATCGGCCCGCCCGGAATAGGCTGCTCGGTGGGCACGTTGGGGCGTCCATCTGGCCCAATTGGCCTGTCGGATTGCTGGCAGCCTATTAACGTTGCCAGACAAGTGATAATCATCATCCCAGCGAAAAAATGCTTCATCAATAACGTCCTTTCTTCGGGCAACCCAGCGTTGCCTCCTAAGCGTAGTTGATCTCTCGCTGACTCAAGCACATAAAAAAGCTGTCAGCTCGTTGGAGATGACAGCTCTGAGACTCATCATTCTGGATGAAGTGACTCAGACTCACCTCATTAAAATCATCACCCCAGATTACCGCTCAGGCGATCGCGGAAATCGCTACTGCGGTTATCCAGTCCGATGACGGTGACTGTTGCACCGTGACGTTGATAGCGGTATTCAATGGCATCCAGTGCCGCGACGCTGGATGCATCCCAGATTTGTGCATGCGTCAGGTCAATGGTGACGACTTTCGGATCGTGCCCGTAATCGAAATGTTCGAATAAATCATTGCTGCTGCCAAAGAACAGCGGGCCGCGCACCGTGTAATAGACCTGTTCACCGTCATCGCTTAACTTGCGTTCAGCATGGATAACATGGGCAATACGACGTGCAAACAGCATCATGGCGAGGATGACGCCAATCAATACGCCCAGCGCCAGGTTGCCAGTCCAAACGGTGACCACAACCGTCAGGGCCATCACCGAGGTTTCTGACCACGGCATACGTTTTAGCGTGGCGGGTTGCAGACTGTGCCAGTTAACAGTTTTCACTGCGACCACCATCATGATGGCCGCGAGGACCACCATAGGAATCTGCGCCATGATCTGACTCAGTCCGGTGACCAGCAGCAACAGCACAATACCTGCAGCAATGGTTGAGATGCGCGTGCGTGCTTTGCCCAGCTCAACGTTAACAATGGTCTGACCGATCATGGCACAGCCAGCGATACCGCCATAAAAACCGGCCAAAATATTACCGACACCCAGTGCCCAGGACTCGCGGCGCTTACCTGAAGGCGTATCGGTAATATCGTCCACCAGTTTGGCGGTGAGCAGAGATTCCATCAAACCCACGAAGGCGATACTCAGCGCGGTAGGCCAGACAATCTGTAACGTCTGTAAATTAAACGGCACCAGCAGCGTGGTAAATCCGGGCAAGCCTGAACTCATTGGCCCTTCATCGCCAACGTTAGGCACGCGATAACCCAGCAACAACGCCACCCCGGTGACGACGACAATGGCGACCAGCGGTGACGGGACGCTTTTCAGGATTTTGGGTAACAGCAGCACAATCGCCAGGGTCACGGCAAACAGCACCCATACCAATCCCGATTGCCCCCAGACGTGGGGAACCTGCGCGAAGAAAATCAGAATGCCCAACGCATTCACAAAGCCCAGCATCACTGAACGCGGAATATAGCGCATCATACGGGACAGCCCGGCAAGACCAAAAATAATCTGAATGATACCGCCGAGGATTACCGCAGGAAGAATGTATTCAACCCCATGCGCGTGCACCATCGGTCCAATCACCAGTGCCACCGATCCCGCTGCTGCCGTGACCATGGCTGGGCGGCCACCTAAAATCGACAAGGTCAGACACAGCACCACCGAGGCGACAAGGCTCACTTTGGGATCGACACCCGCAATAACAGAAAAGGAGATCACTTCCGGGATCAGTGCCAGTGCGGTAATCACTCCCGCCAGACACTCACGGGTAAGCAGCGCAGGCGAGCGTAAAACGCTGCCCACGGTAATATCGTTCGCCGCAGGGGCGTGTTCTGTAGATCGGCTCATAAATGTGCAGGCTCTTTTATTATTTTGCGCATACCGTCACGGCATGGCAGCAACCAGTTGGACACTAAACGCGGATGATGTTAGCGGGCATTGAGGGATGAAGCTAGCGGGAGAGCGAAGAAGAGAGTGATTCCGTCCCTGGAATCCGGTATTACACCGAGAGATCGTCAGGCGTTTTGTTAACCACCAGTTCGAGAAGATGACGATAAATATCCAGTTGGATCACATCACTTTCCATCTCAAGGCGATTAATCAGCGAAGCGATGATGGCTTTATTGGTGACCGGCATGCCGGCTTGCAGGATTTCAGCGATGATCTGCCCGAAAACTTCCATCTCGGTGCTGTCGCTGTTACCGGCGAGTTTAAAGTAGTCAGCGATAGCGTCACTGCTGGTGGCGGCGTTTTGCATGTATGAAGCCCTTCAGATCGGTCTGATGGCAACCTGGCCTTCAGTTCCATGATGAAAAACTTACGCGCGGACAGGCGCGTAAGACCCAAACTCATCAACCAACGCAAAAAAGACACCTCTGAAGGTGGAAATCCAAAAACACCTTCAGAGGCGACGCAAAGTGCATCATTCGTTACGGAGCCAGTCGCTGGCTCACGGGAAATAAACTTATACAATGAACCCTAACTTGTACAATGATATTTTTGAGGGATTTGTGCTTATTATTATTTATCAGTGATTTAAATAATTTGATTTACGCGAAACTTATACAAAATAGCTGTACAGGGATAGGCTTTGTGGCAGGCCGTATCTATTTGAGAACTGAGTGGAAGGGCAGAGGCGCGCGAACTACAGTGCTAATGTAAGCAAACTTTTCATCAGGCTGACACTTTGTTTATAATAACGCACTTGTTTAGTTAGGTCTCTAATCATTAGGCTACTACGTTTTGAGTGACTATCCGCAACCTTTTTCGCGTTTATTACATCTTACGGCACATGCATGGCGGCTGGCAGTCGATCGTCGCCTTAAAGAGAGTGGCTTAAGTATGAGCAGCTGGATGGCCATCGCGACAGTGGCCACGGCCACGGAGCCGCCGACCCAGAAAGCGCTGGCCCAACTGTTGGGATTAGAAGAAGCGAGCGTGGTGCCACTGGTAGATCGACTGGTAAAACAGCAGTTACTGGCGCGCGTGCAGCCGAAAGAGGATCGCCGTAAACGCCTGCTGGTGTTGACCGAGCAGGGCAGCGTCGCGTTTGCTGAAGTGAAAACCCAGGCAGACAGCTTGCGCGCACAGTTGCTGGCAGACATCGATCCTGAAGCGCTGGCAGTGACCGAGAAGGTTTTGCAACAGCTGCTGGCTCGACTGGGAAGTATCTAATCGTGGCAAAACGCAATCCTTATGCACAACGTGAATGGCTGCCTCATGAAAAACCGATGCTGCCGGGTTCACCTTCCACCCCAATCCACTCGCCCTCAAAGCGAGTGGCGTTTGGCATTATTGGACTGCTGATCTCCATCACCGGCGCGCTCAGTAATGCGCTGGTGACGGCCAATCTCACCAATCTTCAGGGCACCTTTGGCGCTTACAGCAATGAGATTGCCTGGCTGCCGGCTGTCTACGTGATGGGCAACATTTCCATCAACCTGCTGCTGGTTAAATTTCGTCAGCAGTTTGGCCTGCGGTTGTTTACCGAAGCTTTTCTCGTGCTTTACGTCATCGTGGCGTTCTTCCATATCCTGGCCAACGATCTCAGTTCCGCCATTATTGTGCGCACCGCTCACGGGATGGTGGGCGCGGCGCTTAGCTCCCTTGGTATCTATTACCAAATTCAGGCCTGGCCGGCGAAACACCGACTCAAAGCCCTGGTGATCGGCATCACCGCATCGCAGTTGGCGATCCCGCTCGCCCGTTTGTTCTCTACCGAATTGCTCCAACTGGAAGAGTGGCGCGGTCTTTATCTGTTTGAGTTAGGGCTGGCGATGATAGCGCTCGGATGTGTTTTGGTGGTGAAGTTGCCGCCGGGCGATCGTATCAAGGCCTTTGAAAAGATGGATTTTGTCACCTTTACCTGCTGGCACCCGGCATGGCACTGCTGTGCGGCGTGCTATCGCTGGGCCGCATCGAGTGGTGGTTTACCACGCCGTGGTTGGGTATTTCATTAGCCCTTTCGTTGGTGCTGATTGTTGCGGCGGTGGTGGTAGAACATAACCGCGCGAATCCGCTGATTAACACCCGATGGCTGAGTAACGGCATGATTGTGCGATTGGGCATTGTGATGATCATGATGCGCATTGTGTTGGCCGAGCAAAACACCGGCGCGGTGGGCTTCCTGCAACAGCTTGGGCTGCTGAATGACCAGATGCGTGGGTTGGCTTTAGCGATTATAGCTGGAGTGATTTTTGGCATGATCGCCAGTGCATTGACCATCAAACCGACGCATCTCAGTTGGCCGATTGTTACCTCGCTGGTGGTGATGATCATCGCCTCGTACATGGATGCACAATCCAGCCCAGTGACACGCGGCAACAATTTGTATGTCAGCCAGTTTTTACTCGGCTTTAGCAGCGCGTTCTTCCTCGCGCCCGCGATGCTGTTAGGGATTGGCGGTGTGGTGACGCAGCCGAAAAATCTGGTGAGTTTTGTGGTGCTGTTTGGCATGAGCCAAAATCTGGGCGGGCTGATTGGCTCGGCTATACTCGGCACCTTCCAGACGTGGCGGGAGAAGTACCACTCCAGCCTGCTGGGCGATCAGCTGTCACAGCTTGATCCCAATGTCATCGAGCGCCTCAGCCAATACAGTTCACTGTTTAGCAGCCAGTTGCCCGACAACGTTCTGCTCAGCGCGCAGAGCAGCAGCCAGCTACAAGCTGTGGCCACACTCCAGGCTAACGTGCTGGCCTACAACGACACCTATTTATTGACTGCCGCGATGGCACTGATCACCCTGATGTGGGTGCTGTGGCGATTGACGCGGCTGCGTTATATCAACTGGCGTCAGGCACGCCGTAATTTGACGGAACAGCGTCAGCAAGCTTCAAACCCGACGGAGAATTCATGAGCCAACAGGACGATATTCAGGCTGCGGAGCGCGAACGCGCCAACCGCCGACGCATTCTTTCCATCGCTTTCGGCAGCGGCATCGTGATCGTTGGCGTATTGGTGATTTTATACGCCTGGCAGCTGTGGCCGTTTACCAGCACGATTCAGTCAACGGAGAACGCCTATGTGCGCGGGCAGGTCACCTTTATCAGCCCGCAGGTCAGCGGCTATCTGACCGACGTGAATGTGGTGGATTTACAACCGGTCACCAAAGGGCAGTTACTGATGACCATTGACGATCGTATCTATCGCCAGCGCGTGCATCAGGCGCAAGCGCAGCTGGATATGAAAATCGCTGCGCAAAACAATAATCAACAGCAACGCCGCAGTGCGGAAGCCAATATTCTCAGCAATAAAGCTGCGCTGGAGAATGCCAAAGCCCAGGCGCTGAAAAGCAGCCTTGACCTGAAGCGTGTAGAAAATCTGGCGGCCGATGGGTCGCTCTCCGTGCGCGAGCGTGATGCATCGCGCGCGGCCAATGCACAGGCTCAGGCGCAACTGCGTCAGGCCGATGCGCAGGTTGCGGTATCGCAGCAGAGTTTACAAACGGTCATCGTGAATCGCGGTTCCCTGGAAGGCGATGTAGCCAGTGCCAAAGCCGCGCTGGAACTGGCCAATATCGATCTGGCCAATACACGTATTATCGCGCCCGACAGCGGACAGCTGGGACAATTGTCGGTGCGTAAAGGGACCTATGTCACGGCGGGCACGCGCCTGACATCAGTGGTGCCGGATAACAAATGGGTGATCGCCAATCTGAAAGAAACACAGCTGGCACGTGTGCGTCCAGGATTACCCGTGACGATTCGGGTTGATGCACTGGACGGCAAGCGTTTTGACGGCCGGGTTGAATTTATTTCCCCCGCCGCCGGTTCGGAATTCAGTGCCATTTCACCGGACAATGCCACCGGTAACTTTGTGAAGATCGCACAGCGTATTCCGGTACGTATTCAAATCCTCGGCGATACTGAAGAATTGCGTCCCGGCATGTCGGTTGAAGTCAATATTGATACTGCAGCAGAGCCGCACAAGGATGCGCCATGAAGCGGTTAATCCTCGCCTCGCTGATGACGTTAATGGTCAGCGGCTGCGCGACAGAAGTGGAAAAGGCCCCATCATCCTTACCAATCCCGGACAGTTGGCGCCAGCAGGTTGGCCCATCGGCAGCACTCGAAGCACAGTGGTGGCAACGCTTTGGCGACGATAACCTTAACCGCTTAGTGAACCAGGCGTTGCAACATAACAGCGATATCCTGATTGCCCGTTCACGGGTCGATCAGTACCGCGCGCAATTGCGTGCTGCGCAGGGGGATAATTTCCCCACGCTATCCGCCGGGGTTGCCGCCACACATCAGCGCGCATTGTCGGCAGTAACCGGGCAACCGTATGAGAATGCCGTCTTCCAGGGACTGTTGCAGGCAAACTATGACGTAGACCTCTGGGGCAGTCGCAGCAACAGCATTCTTGCTTCGCAAGCGTCTCTGGATGCCCAGCGTGCTGCAGCTTCAGCGGCTGAATTAACGGTTGCCAGTTCGGTGGCCTCCGGTTACCTCAGTTTGTGCGCGCTGGACGAACAATTGCGTGTCACCGAAGCGACGCTGGCCACGCGTGAAAACTCGTTAAATCTGGCGCAGCGCCAGTTTGAAACCGGCTATACCTCACGACTGGAGTGGATGCAGGCGGCATCGGAATATCAGACCGCCAAAGCGCAGGTGCCGCAGTTACAGCATCAAATTGAACAACAAGAGAATGCACTCAGCGTGCTGGTGGGCATGAATCCGCGCGAGATTGCCCGTACCCGCAACTTCGACCATATCAAACCGCAGACGCTGCCGGCGTTGTTGCCGTCTCAGCTGCTCAACCGCCGCCCGGATATCGTGCAGGCACAGCGTCAGTTGATTGCCGCGGATGCCTCGCTGGCTTCGGCGCAGGCCGATTTATTGCCTTCACTTAATCTGACGGCGACCGGCACGCTGCAAAGTTTTCAACTGCATCAGTTACTCGACAATCCCTTCCGCCTGTGGAGCATTGGCGGCAGCATTCTCGCACCACTATTAAATCGCGAAGCACTGACGGCGCAGGTGGATGTGGCGATGGCCGCACGTAACCAGGCGCTTTATGGCTATGAGAAAGTGGTACGCGGTGCCTTTTCGGATGTGGATAACGCGTTGGATGCCATTCGCCGCAGTGAGGAACAGCTGACGGAATTGCAGAAGCAAGAAGGCTATGTGACAGAAGCATACCGCATCGCACGTAATCGTTATCAGAACGGTTATGCCTCTTATCTGGATGAACTGGACGCGCAGCGCACCTTGTTTAACACTCAGCTCAATATTGTCTCAGTGAAAAACACTCTGTTGCTCGCACAAATCGATCTTTACCGATCGCTCGGCGGCGGCTGGCAGGGCTAAACATCATGCCACAAGCCGGTTTTGTGGCAGATTTTACGCTGTAAACCCGGCAATTTCTGCTTTTGCCATGAAATGAGGCGCTGCTTAAGTCATTCGTGCTTTTTTTTACTTGTCTTTACATATAGTGGTATTATTCGCGCGCTTTACAAAGTCTGAACGGATCAGTGCAAGTTCAATTACGCACACGGTCGCCATTAGTGGTGATTGGCTACGACAGGGGAAACAAAGGAAATGATGAATAAAAAAGCGGCGCTTGCCTTAATCGTGACAGCGGCATTAATGACGGGTTGCGCACCGCGCACCGCGCCCATTCAGAACGTGAGCCAGACCGTTGGGCAGAGCTACACGGATAGTCAAATGCAGCGCGCCATTGTTGAAGCCGGTGCGGCCAACCACTGGGTGATTTCCCCGGCAGGCCCAGGCGTGATGAACGGTAAGCTGTCCGAGCGCGGTCATACGGCCGACATTCGCATCACTTATGCTGCAAACAGCTACCGCATTGATTACGTGAGCAGTACCAATCTGAAAGCGGGCAGTGGCCAGATCCATCGTAACTACAACCGCTGGATTCAGAATCTGAACCAGGGTATTCAGACGCGTCTTGCGGTTCAGGCCGTAAAATAAGCGCCATGCGTGATCGCTGACATAATGTTTTAAAGAAAGCGCTAACGCTGCCGAAAGAGAAAACAGGCGGGCCACGTGCCCGCCTTGTTAATCGGCGACATTCGCATGAGACGGATGACGGACTCGAACGCAAGCAGGGAAGGGATGCCGCACAGCGAAAATCTGACCATCCCTGAGGCTGAAGAAAGAATACAGGTATGAAACTCGCTTACACCCTGGTTGACTGGCACGCGATTGCACCAGGTCACAGCACTGCCGATGAGTGGCAGCACTGGGCCGGACAGCAAACCGCGTTGGACGCCACCCTACCGATCGCCAAACCCCAATTTTTGCCGATGATGACTGCACGCCGCCTGAGTGCGGGCAGCCGTGCGGCTGTGGAGAGCGGGCTGGCGCTACTGGTACGTCAAACGGTGGATGCCATTGTGTTTACCAGCCGCCACGGTGAGCTGGAACGTAATCTGCGCATACTCACGGCGTTAAAAGATCAGCAGGCGCTCTCTCCGACCGATTTTGCCATGTCCGTACACAACTCTGCGGTGGGGAGTTTAACCATTGCGGCGCGACAGCCGCTGGTCTCTTCGTCAATTTCAGCGGGCATGGACAGTTTTCAACAGGGTTTGCTTGAGGTCGCGGCTTTGCATCAGGCGGGCTACGCGCAGGTGCTGCTGGTGGATTTTGACGGCGTTGTACCTGCCTATTATCAGCCGTGGCTACCCGAAATTGACCGCTTCAACGCCCCTTACGCGGTGGCTTTGTTGCTGCAATCCGGCAATGAGTGGCGCTGCACAGCAGAGCCCGCGCGCCCCGCAGCCGAGACTTTGCCGCAAAGTCTGCAATTCCTGCAGGCGATGTTGCAAGGTGACGAACGAATGACGATTGCCGGTGAACGTCACCTGTGGCACTGGGAGCGTCATCATGGCGGATAATTCGTTAGCCCTGCGCTGGCGTGCCGGCTGCAACTTTTACTGGCGACTGGTGATGACTGCCGTGAGTTTTACGCTGTTCAGCGTGGGCGGTCTGCTGCTGTCTGTGACCTGGTTTAACCTGCTGTTGCTGATTCAGCGCGATGGCCTGCGTCGTCGTCAGATTGCACGCAGCAGCATTGCCTGGAGCTTCCGCTGTTTCCTGCGCTTTTGTCGCTTTGTCGGTGTCTACGATTATCGGATCATTGGTGCGGAGCTACTGCGCCAGGATCGCGGCTGTCTGATTGTCGCCAATCATCCTTCGTTAATTGATTATGTGATGATTGCTTCGGTGCTTCCGGAAATGGATTGTCTGGTCAAAGCCGAACTGCAGCACAATATTTTTTTTAATGGCGTCATCAAATCTGCCGATTACCTGATTAACAGCGAAGCCGATACCTTGTTGCCCGATAGCCAGCAGCGTTTAGCGCGCGGCGATACCATCCTGATTTTTCCTGAAGGGACGCGTACCCGTTATGGTGAACCGTTAAAGCTGCAACGCGGTGCCGCCAATATCGCGGTGCGTGCCGGATGCGATCTGCGCGTGGTACATATTAGCTGCACCCAGCGTATGCTCGATAAGCAAAGTCGCTGGTATCAGATTCCGCTGGTTAAACCCGTTTTTACTGTACGCGTAAAATCGCGTATTGATAGCCAGGCCTTCAGTGAAGCCGAAGAAGATGCGCAGCCGCTCGCCGCGCGTCGCCTGACGCGTCACCTGCAACAGGCACTGGTCCCTGAAGAGACAAAGTAAGTTATGCAAGCACTGATTGACGACATCAAACTGATGATTATCGACACGCTGAATCTGGAAGATATCAGCCCGGACGATATAGAAACCGACGCACCCTTGTTTGGCGAAGGGTTGGGACTCGATTCAATCGATGCCCTTGAGCTGGGACTGGCGGTGAAAAATCGCTTCGGCGTACAGCTTTCCGCAGAAAGCGAAACCTTACGCGCGCACTTTTTTTCCGTGGCCACGCTGGCCGCGTTTGTTGAACAACAGCAAGCCTGAGAACAGTCAAAATGATGAATAAAGACGAAATTTACCAGGAAGTGGCCTCGCTGCTCACCTCGCTGTTTGAAATTGATGCCGATGATATCCGCCCGGATGCCCGTCTGTATGAAGACCTCGAACTCGACAGCATTGATGCGGTGGACATGGTGGTGCACCTGCAAAAGCGTACCGGCCGAAAAATCAAACCTGAAGCCTTCCGTGCGGTTCGCACCGTGCAGGATGTGGTGGATGCCGTCGATCAACTGATGCGCGACGAAGCCTGATTTCCGGCATGCCAGCCTTTCTGCGCCTGATAAATGGTCTGGCCCTGCTGGCCTGGCCGTTTCTGGTGTGGCTTGCCGTCACCCATCCGCAATGGCGTGGTGTGATTGCTCTGTTAGCCTTGCTGTTTGGCTGGCGTATCTGGCAATTACGTCACGCGCAGGGCGCGATGGGGCGAGTGATGCTGTTGCTGGCGCTGGTGGGCACCTTATTGTGCCTCTCCAGCATGCTGTTGCGCAGCCAGCATTTGTTGCTGTGGTATCCGGTAGTCGTGAATGGGCTAATGCTGCTGCTGTTTGGCACATCTTTGTGGAGCCCGATGCCGCTGGTCGAGCGTTTAGCGCGGCTGCGTGAACCGGATTTGCCCGCGCGGGCCGTGCGCTATACGCGGCGCGTGACACAGGTATGGTGTGGGTTTTTCATTTTTAATGGCAGCGTGGCGTTGGCCACTTGCCTGCTCAATGATCTCTCGCTGTGGACACTCTGGAATGGGTGCATCAGCTATCTGCTGATGGGCACGCTGATGGGCGGCGAATGGCTGCTGCGTCAGCGTATGAGGAACAAGGCATGAAGGTGGTGAGTATCCGCGACTGGCTCGAAGCGCCGGATCGTGTCGTGGCCTGGCAAGGGCAGCAACAGCATTGGTTATCGGAGATGCGTCAGCAGGTGCTGGCGTTAATGGAAAAACTCCAAAGCCAGCCGGGTCAGCACTGGGCGTTGTGCTTCGATAACAGTTATCACTTCACGGCGGCGCTGCTGGCGTTATGGCACGCCGGTAAAACCCCGGTGATCCCCGGACATTGTCGGGCCGCGCAGCTGGAAGAGATGGCAGAACAATTGGATGGCGTGATCAGCGATATGCCGCTGGCGGTGTCCCTGCCACAGTTGCGCTGGGACGGTGCACTGGCGCTGGGCGAACTGCCTGCCATCGCCGAAGATGCCGAACTGGTGCTATTCACCTCCGGTTCCACCGGCACGCCGCGTCGCGTAGTGAAATCACTGCGTGCACTCGATCTTGAAGCGCAGTGGCTGGCAGCGTTATGGGCCGAGCGTCTGCAGCAATGCCACGTGATTGCGTCAGTGAGTCATCAACATCTGTATGGCCTGACGTTTCGCATTGTGTTGCCGATGGCGCTGAGCTTGCCACTTGCCGCTCAGCAAATTTTTTACGGTGAACAGCTCGCCGATCAGCGTCGCGATCGTCGCTATGCCTTTATCAGTAGCCCGGCTTTTTTGCGTCGCCTGGATCCTGCCCTGGATGCACCTTCATGTTCGCTGATTGTTTCGGCTGGCGGGGCATTGCCCTGGGCTGATGCACAGCACGCTCAGCGCGCCTTTGAGTGTGCGGTGGATGAGATTTATGGCAGCACCGAAACCGGTGTGATCGGCTGGCGCTGTGCGCAGGAAGAAAACGCCCCGTGGCACTGTTTCCCCCAAGTTAAGCTGGTACAGCAGGAAGCCGGCTGGCGGGTGTTTTCAGCGCTGCTGGAAACCACTGAAGGTTGGCCGCTCGACGATCGCATCGTGCAACAGCCCTCCGGCGTATTTCAGCTGGCGGGGCGTCAGGATCGGGTGGTGAAGATAGAAGATAAGCGCGTTTCACTCAGTGAGATCGAGCGAAGACTGCTGGCCTTACCCGGCGTAGAAGACGCGGCCGCTCTGGCGATTCAGCGTCACGGACGCCAGGCGATTGGCGTGGTGCTGGCTTTGCCGGACACGCTGGATGCCGCAACGCTGACCCAACGCAAGAAACAATGGAAAATCGCGCTGCAACCCTGGCTGGAGCCAGTCGCCATGCCGCGTTACTGGCGTGTCGTCAACGCGATTCCGGTTACGGCGCAGAGTAAACGCGCCTGGCCCCAAATTGAGGAACTGTTTGATGTTGCCGGTTGAACTCAACGCCCTGCAGCAGGGCGCAACACTGACGTTGCGCCTGCATGCTGCCGCGGATCTGTTTTGGTTCCGCGGCCACTTCCCGACCTTACCGATTTTACCCGGCGTGGCGCAGCTCGACTGGGCTTTACATTACGGCCTGTCACGCCTGGCCATCGGTAAACACTTCCGTTCAATTGAGAACATCAAGTTTCAGCAGCCGGTGCCGCCTGATGCGGAGCTAGAGCTGCAGCTGAGCTGGCAGGAAGACAAATCACTGCTGAGCTTCAGCTACAGCCTGATTTACGCGGACAGCACTGAGATTGCCAGCAGCGGGAAGATTCGCCTGTGCTGAATGCGCCTTTCAAACCCTGTGTTGTGATTCCCTGTTACAACCACGGCGCCATGCTGGCCTCGGTGCTGGCGCGGCTGGCTCCCTTTAATCTGCCGGTGATTATCGTCGATGACGGCAGTGATACGCAGACTCAGCAGCAGATCGCTGACCTTGAGGCTCCACAGCTGGATATCCTCACCTTACCGGTTAATCAGGGCAAAGGTGCGGCGGTAATCGCCGGGATGCGCCGGGCCGCCGCAGCAGGATACAGCCACGCGCTACAACTCGACGCGGATGGTCAGCATCAGGTGGAAGACACGCCGCGCATGCTGGCGGAAGCGGAAAGCCATCCCGATTGCCTGATCTCCGGCCAGCCTGTTTACGATGATTCCATTCCGAAATCCCGCTTGTATGGCCGTTACATCACCCATTTTTGGGTGTGGATTGAAACGCTCTCCTTCTCGCTAAAAGACAGCATGTGCGGTTTTCGCGTCTACCCGCTGCAACCTTCATTGGCACTCTGCGATCGCCACCCGATTGGCCAGCGCATGGATTTCGACACCGAAATCATGGTGCGACTCTACTGGCAGGGCACGCCGAGCCGCTTTATCAGCACGCGCGTCACCTATCCGGAAAGTGGCCTGTCACATTTTGATGCCTTGCACGACAACCTGCGTATCTCATGGATGCACACGCGCCTGTTCTTTGGCATGGTGCCGCGCATCCCACAGTTACTGAGCCGGGGTAAAACGGCGCAGCACTGGGCCGCCACGCCAGAACGTCGGGGTCAGAGCGGGTTGCGTTTTATGCTGTGGTTGTATCGTCGCGCCGGGCGACTGCCGTTTGTGCTGTTGCTATGGCCGGTGGTGGCGGTTTACTGGTTGAGCGGACGTGAGGCGCGTACCGCTTCTCAGCAATGGCTGACGCGGGTGCAGGCAGAAGCCAGTAAACAGCAGATTGCCCTGCCGACGCCGATCAATAGCTATCGCCACTTTCTGCGCTTTGGTTACAGCATGCTGGATAAAGTCGCCAGCTGGCGCGGAGAGGTGCAGTGGGGACGCGATATTGATTTTGCGCCGGGTGCCGAAGCGGTCATCCGTGCTGCGGAGGGCAAAGGACATTTGATCCTCGCGTCGCATCTGGGTGATATCGAAGCCTGCCGCGCCATGGCAAAGCAGGTCAGTGGGCTGGTGATCAATGCGCTGGTGTTTACCGATAACGCCCAGCGCTTTCGCGAGGTGCTGGAGAGCATTGCACCGCAGGCCGGGGTGAATCTGATGCCGGTCACCGATATCGGCCCGGATACGGCCATCCTGCTGCAGCAAAAACTGGATGCCGGGGAATGGGTGGCGATTGTCGGCGATCGTACCGCCGTGCATCGTCAGCGCGGGGGCGAACGCCGCGTGGTGTGGAGTGCATTTATGGGCCGTCCGGCACCGTTTCCGCAGGGGCCTTTTGTCCTGGCCGCCGCCTTACGCTGTCCGGTGCTGTTGATGTTTGCCTTACGGGAACAGGGCAGACTGCGAGTGCATTGTGAACCCTTTGCCGATCCGATCCTGCTGCCGCGAGCCCAACGACAGGCGGCGCTGCAGGCCACGGTGGATCGCTATGCTGAACGACTGCAGCAGCATGCGCTGATGGCGCCGCTGGACTGGTTTAACTTTTACGATTTCTGGACCTTACCAGAGGAGAAGAGCCGCGATGAGTGAACATATCTGGCGCGCTGAGGTTGAATTAACCGTGTCGTTCCACGACTGCGACCCGATGGGCGTGGTGTGGCATGGCAACTATTTCCGTTTTTTGAAGTAGCGCGTGAAGCGCTGTTGCGTAGCATCAACTACAGCTACGGTGAGATGACCGCCAGCGGTTTTGTCTGGCCGGTGGTGGACACGCGCGTTAAATACCGCCAGCCGCTGCGCTGCGAAGAGGTGATCCGCGTCGAAGCCAGCATTACGGAATACGAGAACCGCCTGCGTATCGATTATGTGATCCGCAATGCCGCGGGCCAAATCACCACCAAAGCGCACACGCTGCAGGTGGCGGTGGATGCGGCGAGTCAGGAGATGAATTTCGTTTCGCCGGATATTTTGTTTGAGCGCCTGGGAGTCAAACCGTGATCAGACTATTTTGCTTACTGCTAACACTGGTCTGCGCCAGCGCACACGCCGTGACGCTGGACCAACTGCAGCAGCGCTTTGCCAGCCAGCCAGTGATCCGCGCCAACTTCGAGCAGGTGCGGACCATTGCTGGTATGTCGCAGCCGCTGGTGTCGCGCGGCCAGTTATTAATTGCCCAACAGCAAGGCTTGTGGTGGCACCAGGCCACGCCGTTTGTCATGACCCTGATTCTCGATGATAAGCGCATGGTGCAGAGCATGAGCGGTCAGCCGCCGCAGGTGATCACCGCCGACAGCAATCCGCAGATGTTTCAGTTCAATCATCTGCTGCGCGCCTTGTTTCAGGCCGACGAAAAGGTGCTGCGCGAGAATTTTGAACTCGATTTCCATGATAAAGGGAATGACCAGTGGCAGCTCAGCCTGACGCCTAAGGCGGCACCGCTGAACAAAATCTTCAATCGCATCGATCTACAAGGTGCAGCCTTCCTTAACAGCATTACGCTGGATGATAAGCAGGGCGATAAAACCGCCATCACCTTAAGTGATACCCGCACCGAGCCGAAACAACTAACTGATGAAGAGCGAGCGCGTTTTGCCCCAGCGCAGTGAGAAAACCGCTGCGCTGCTGTGGCTGGCGGTTTGTCTGGCATTGGCGGTGGCCCTGGCCATCCTGTTGCCGCGCAGCCAGCTGAACAGCAGCGTGCTGGCTTTACTGCCGCAACAAAATCTGGGGCAGGCACCCGCTGAAATCCAGCAAGGCTTTATGCAGCGGCTGGATCGTCAGCTGGTGTGGCTGGTGAGCGCCGATAACGATCACGGCGATGAAGCGGCAGAGTGGTGGCAAGCGCAGCTGCAGGCGCTGCCGATGCTGAAACAGGTGAGCGGTGCGCTGGATGATGACCAGATGCAGCGTTGGGGCACCTACGCCTTCCAGCATCGTAACGGCCTGATCGATCCGTTAACGCGCGCCCGTCTGCAAAACGGCGGTACGGCACAAGCCGACTGGATTCTGGCGCAACTGTTTTCAGCGTTTGCCGGTGTGAGCAGTAAAGAAATTCAAAACGATCCGCTGATGCTGGTGCGTGGCGCGCAGCTGGCACTGCAGCAGAATGCCAGCAAAATGGTACTGCATAACGGCTGGTTAACCGTGAATGACGCCCAGCAGCGCCGCTGGTATTTCCTGCACGGTGAACTGGCGAGCAATGCCTTTAGCATTCAGCAAAGTCATCAGTTGGTGACCGCCCTCAACCAGCTTGAACAGCAGTTAAAAACGCGCTGGCCAGACGCGCAACTGTTAACGCGTGGCACAGTGCTGTTTAGCGATGATGCCAGCCAGCGCGCGCAGCATGATGTCGAGACGCTCGGCAGCGTCACACTGGTCGGCTTGCTGCTGCTGGTATGGCTGGTGTTCCGCTCGCTGCGACCGCTGGCGCTGTGTGCGCTCTCGGTAGCGATAGGCGCGATGGCGGGTACGGTGCTGACCTTGATCTGTTTTGGTGAGCTGCATCTCACGACTTTAGTGATGAGCCTCAGCATTGTCGGCATCTCTGCCGATTATACCTTGTACTATCTGACGGAACGCATGGTACACGGCGAACAAAACACGCCGTGGCAAAGCCTGCATAAAGTGCGCGCCACGTTACTGCTGGCACTGGGCACCACGGCGATTGCCTGGTTGCTGATGCTGCTGGCACCGTTCCCCGGTTTGCGCCAACTGGCGGTGTTCGCCGCCAGCGGGTTAAGTGCATCTTGCCTGACGGTGATCTGTTTTTATCCATGGCTGGTGCGTGGCCTGCCGGTGCGACCGATTCCCGGTATGGTGTGGCTGGCGCGCTGGTTAGCGGCATGGCGCCGCAACACGCTGTTAAAAGTCGGATTGCCACTGCTGGTGGCGCTCTATGCATTGAGCGGCATGATTCAGCTGCGCGTCGATGACGATATTGCTCATCTGCAGAGCGCTCCGGCTAAATTACTGGCTCAGGATCGGCAACTGGCACAGCTGACGGGACAACAGGCCGACCAAACCTGGTTCGTGGTGTGGGGGGATAACGAGCAGCAGGCATTGCAACGTCTCAGCGCACTGACACCCAAGCTACAACTGGCGCAGCAGCAGGGCTGGATGGCAGGTTATCGCGTATTGCCGCTTAATTCGCTGGATCAGCAACAGCAGGATCTGCATCTGTTGCAGCAGGCTGCGCCGAATATCCTGACGCGGTTAAAACAGGCGGGAATCACGTTAGCCAATGCCGATCTTGCGGCGATGCCAGTCAATGCCGATGACTGGCTGGCAAGTCCGCTGAGTGAGGGCTGGCGTTTGCTGTGGCTCTCGCTGCCGGATGGACGCAGCAGCGTGCTGGTGCCGGTCAATGGCGTGAAAAACAGTGCGGCGTTACTCGATTTAGCAACGCAGCAGGCGGGCGTGAGCTGGGTCGATCGCAAAGCCAGCTACGATGAGCTGTTTCGTTTCTGGCGCACGCTGCTGAGTGGCCTGTTGGCGCTGGCGTTGTTGTTGATCACCGTCAGTTACATCGTGCGCCTTGGCCTGCAAGCGGGTTTACGCAGCGCCTTGCCTTCCTGGCTGTCGCTGGCAGCGGCGCTGGCAACGTTAGGCTGGATCGGCGCCAGCCTGAACTTATTTGCCTTGCTGGCGCTGATTCTGGTACTCGGCATCGGCATCAATTACACGCTGTTCTTCAGTAATCCACGCGGGACGCCGCTGACCTCGATGCTGGCGGTTACGCTGGCGATGATGACCACACTGCTGACGCTGGGCATGCTGGTGTTCAGCAGCACAGCGGCGATCAGTGGTTTTGGTACGGTGCTGTGCAGCGGGATCTTTTGTGCATTCTTGTTAGCGCCGCTGGCGCTGGCACCAGGGAAAAGGAAGCAACGATGAAAACAGGTGCTTTGTTGTTGATGCTGAGCCTGCTGTTAAGCGGTTGTGCGCAGCATGACAGCCCATCCGATCGGCCCACCGCGTGGCTGAAACCGGGCGTGCGCGTCACGTTGCCTGCGCCGGGCATTTCACCCGCGTTTCAGCAGCAGCAACTGCTGACCGGTCACGCCAAAGGTAAAACCCAGTCACTGCTGGTGCTGTTAAGCGCCGATTCACAGCAAATCAGCCTGGCGGGTTTGTCCTCGCTGGGCATTCGCTTGTTCCGTGTAACCTATGATAAAAACGGGATTCATACGCAGCAGATGATGGCGCTGCCAGAAATGCCGCCAGCCAGCCAGGTGCTGGCGGATGTGATGCTGAGCCACTGGCCGCTCAGCGCATGGCAGCCGCAGTTGCCGCCAGGCTGGCAACTGGTCGACGAGGGTGATCGTCGTGAGTTGCGCGATCCTGCCGGTAACGTAGTGACGTTGATTCGCTATCTGCAACGGGGAACCGTACGTGAACCGATCAGCATCGACCAGCGCGCCTTCGGTTATCAAATTCAAATTCAGCATCTGGACGCATCTTCATGATCTACATTTCGGCGTTTGGCATGGTGAATGCGCTTGGCAACTCACTGGAGCAGATTGCCGCGCAGTTAACCTCAGGCCACGCACCCGGCATGCAGCCGCGCGAAGGCTGGTTGCAGCAAGGTAAAACCTGCTGGCTGGGCGAGGTGCCGGGCGAACTGCCAGCTGTGCCCGCCGCACTTGCCACGCATAACACGCGCAATAATCAGCTGCTGCTGGCGGCGCTGGCGCAGATCCGTCCGGCCGTGGATGCGGCGATTGCCCGCTTTGGTCGTGAACGTGTCGCGGTGGTGCTGGGCACCAGCACCTCGGGCGTGGACGAAGGCGATCGTCAGGTTGACAGAGGCTTACCGGGTTACGATTACCGCATGCAGGAGTTGGGCGATCCGTCGCGTTTCCTGGCGCACTACCTTGAACTGGACGGCCCGGCGTACACGATTTCTACTGCCTGTTCCTCCAGTGCACGCGCGTTGATCAGTGGACAGCGCTTGATTGAGGCCGGTCTGGTGGATGTGGCGCTGGTGGGCGGTGCGGATTCATTGAGCCGCATGCCAATAAACGGTTTTGCCAGCCTGGATTCGTTATCCGAACGCCAGTGTGCACCGTTCAGCGCAGAACGTGACGGTATTTCTATCGGTGAAGCGGGGGCGCTGCTGCTGCTGACGCGTGAGCCGCAGTCGCTGGCGCTGCTTGGTGCGGGTGAGTCATCAGACGCCTGGCATATGTCGGCTCCGCATCCAGAAGGCATTGGCGCCGAGCAAGCGATGAAGATGGCGCTGAAGCAGGCCCAATTGCAGCCGCAGGATATCGGCTACATTAATTTGCACGGCACCGCGACACCACTCAACGATCAGGTCGAGTCGGGCGTGGTTCATCGTTTGTTTGGCGATAGCGTGCCCTGTAGTTCCACTAAGCACCTAACGGGCCACACGCTCGGCGCGGCAGGTGCGACCGAGGCGGCGCTGGCGGCACTCATCGTGCAGCGAAATCTGGCGTTACCGGCGCAGGATTTTAGCGCTACTACCCTGGATAGCACGCTGCCGGTTTGCGGACTGCTGACTTTGCCACAGCAGCTGGCGCGTCCCATCATCGCCTCAAACTCTTTTGCTTTTGGCGGGAACAACACCTGCCTGATTGTAGGAAAGCCTCATGACTGATTTTCTGCCGGTGGGCGACTATCTGCCGCACCGTGCACCGATGCTGCTGCTGGATCGCGTGATTCAGGTCAGCGACGAGCGCGTGGTGTGTGAAGTGACCATCAACCACCAGGGCGTACTCGCGCCGTTTCTTAATGCGCAGGGCGAGCTGCCCGCGTGGTTTGGCGTCGAGATCATGGCGCAGACCGTTGGCGTCTGGTCTGGCTTTCATGCCCGACAGCGCGGCGATCGGAATATCCGCCCCGGCATGTTACTGGGGGGACGCGGCTATCGTGCCGCTGCTGCCACCTTTGCCGCAGACAGCACGCTGCGGGTGGAAATGCATCTGCTGATGCGTGACGACAAGCTCGGTAGTTTTGAAGGCGAGATCCGCAGTCAGGACGCGGTCCTTGCCAGCGGTCGGCTGAATACCTATCAGCCGGATGAACAGGAACTTAATCAATTACAACAAGGGATGCAGCCATGACGCGCAGCGTATTAGTGACCGGCGCCAGTAAAGGGATTGGCCGCGCCATTGCGCTTCGCCTGGCGGAGGATGGTTTCAACGTGGTGGTGCATTACCACCGTGATGCAGCGGGTGCACAACAGACGCTGGCGGACATCACGAATGCGGGCGGAGTGGGGCGTACTCTGCAGTTTGACGTGGCCGATCGTGAAGCCACGCGCACGGCAATTGAAAACGATATCGCCGAACACGGCGCCTATTACGGCGTAGTGAACAATGCCGGTATTACGCGTGACGGCGCTTTCCCGGCCTTGACCGAAGATGAGTGGGACAGCGTGATCCACACCAACCTCGACAGCTTCTACAACGTCATTCATCCCTGTGTGATGCCGATGATTGGTCTGCGTAAAGGCGGCCGAATCGTCACCTTATCCTCGGTGTCCGGTATCATGGGCAATCGCGGTCAGGTGAATTACAGCGCGGCCAAGGCGGGGATTATTGGTGCCACCAAAGCGCTGGCCATCGAATTAGCAAAACGCAAAATCACCGTGAACTGTATCGCGCCAGGTTTGATTGACACCGGCATGACGGATCTGGAGCCGATGGTGATCGACGAAGCGCTGAAAATCATCCCGATGAAACGGATGGGCGCGGCTGAGGAAGTCGCCGGGCTCGCCAGCTATTTGATGTCGGATATTGCGGGCTACGTAACGCGTCAGGTGATTTCAATTAATGGAGGTATGCTGTGATGCAGCGGGTCGTGGTAACCGGAATGGGGGGCGTCACTGCCTTTGGCGAAAACTGGCCAGCGGTGTCCGCGCGCATCAAACAGGGTCAAAACGCGGTGCGTAAAATGCCGGAGTGGCAAATTTACGACGGCTTACACACCTTGCTCGGTGCCCCGGTCGATAACTTCGAACTGCCCGCGCACTACACGCGCAAACGCATTCGTTCGATGGGGCGCGTGTCGTTAATGGCAACGCGCGCCACCGAGCTGGCGCTGGAGCAGGCCGGCTTGATCGATCACCCAGTGCTGACCAGCGGCGAAACCGGCATTGCCTATGGTTCATCTACTGGCAGCACCGGCCCGGTCAGTGAATTTGCCACCATGCTGACAGAAAAACACACCAATAACATTACTGGCACCACCTATGTGCAGATGATGCCGCATACCACGGCGGTGAACGCCGGGCTGTTCTTTGGCCTGCGCGGCCGGGTGATCCCGACTTCCAGCGCCTGCACCTCGGGCAGCCAGGCGATTGGCTATGCGTGGGAAGCGATCCGCCATGGATATCAAACCGTGATGGTGGCGGGCGGTGCGGAAGAGTTGTGTCCTTCCGAAGCGGCGGTGTTTGACACGTTGTTTGCCACCAGCCAACGCAACGATGCACCGCATTCTTCACCGTCACCTTTTGATCAGCAGCGCGATGGGTTGGTGATTGGCGAAGGCGCGGGAACCTTGATCCTCGAATCACTGGAGCATGCCCAGGCACGCGGCGCCACCATTTACGCCGAACTGGTGGGTTTCCACACCAACTGTGATGCGGCGCATATTACCCAGCCGCAGCGTGAAACCATGCAGATCTGCATCGAACGCGCGCTGAAAACGGCGGGTGTGACGCCGGAGCAGATTGGCTATATCAATGCCCATGGCACGGCCACCGATCGCGGCGATATCGCTGAAAGTCAGGCCACCGCGGCGATTTTTGGCAATGACACGCCGATTTCATCGCTGAAAAGTTACTTTGGTCACACGCTCGGTGCCTGTGGTGCACTGGAAGCCTGGATGAGCATTGAGATGATGAGAGAAGGGTGGTTTGCGCCCACGCTGAATCTGACGCAGCCCGCCGCAGAGTGTGGCGATCTGGACTATATCATCGGCGAATCACGCTCGATCGATACCGATTATATTCAATCCAACAACTTTGCCTTCGGGGGTATCAACACCTCGCTGGTATTTAAACGCTGGCGCGACGCCTGAATTCCCGACTGTCAGCGGCTTCAATAAGTGAAGCCGCGACGCCTAAATTCCCACACTGTCAGCGGTTTCAATCAACGAAGTCACAACGCCTAAATCCCCCAGACTGACGGCGGTTTCAATAACCGAAGCCGCTGTACTCTTATTTTTACCGGCCTTAAATCCCCACAATTTCTGAGTGAAATCACGGTGGTAAGTGCAATTACCGCAGGGAGTTTTCGCATTCTTAACAAATAAGCGCTTCTGACCACGCTGAGTTGAGTAAGTTCAGCGATTTTACTTGCTTTCGTATTGGCACTCCGCATAATTGCAAACCGTAATAAAAATGATTATCAATATATTTCGTATCAGGGGATATCCATGCGTACTTCGCCTTTCAATCCCGGACTGAAACCGACGCTGCTTGCTGTTCTGGTCAGTGCCGGTTGTTTGCCAGTGATGGCTGCTACCACCAACACCACAACGTCTTCAACCGCGGCCAAAAACGAGCAGCAGACGCTGACTGTGACCGCAACGCCACAAGCTGACTTCAAATCCGGCGGCAATGATTTAGTACCCGCGTACCTCGACGGGCAAATCGCCCACGGCGGCCGCCTCGGCATGCTGGGTGAGCAGAATGCCATGGACGTGCCGTTTAACGTCATCGGCTTCACCTCGAAAATGATTCAGGATCAGCAGGCGAAAACCATCGCTGACGTGGTGCGTAATGACGCAGGCGTTCAAAATGTTAAAGGCTACGGTAACTTTGCCGAGGCTTATCGCATCCGTGGCTTTGAATTGGATGGCGACGACATGACCTTCGGTGGTCTGGCAGGCGTGGTGCCGCGTCAGGTGATGGACGCTTCCCTGATTGATCGCGTCGAAATTTTCAAAGGCGCTAACAGCCTGGTTAACGGCGCGGCGTCATCTGGCGTCGGTGGCATGATCAACCTTGAGCCGAAGCACGCGGAAGATACGCCGATTACCCGCGTTGGCGTGGATTACACCTCTTCTTCTCAGGTCGGCGGAACGCTGGACGTGGGTCGTCGTTTCGGTGATAACAACCAGTTTGGCGTACGTTTCAATGCAGTTCATCGCGAAGGTGAGACTGGAGTCGATGGCGAAAAGAAACGCACCACGGCAGCATCATTGGGCCTGGATTATCGTGGCGATCGTCTGCGCACTTCACTGGACGTGGGCTATCAGAAAAAGACCTATCATGATGCGCTGCAAGGCGTGAAATTCGGCGACTTCATTCCAGAAGTTCCCTCCAATTCGCATAACTACAGCCAGAAATGGGTGTATAGCGATATGGAATCCGAATTCGGAATGGCGAAAGCGGAATACGATATCACCGATAGCTGGACGGCCTATGCCGGACTGGGTGCGCAGCACGCCCACGAAACCGGTAACTATGGTTCGCCAACGGTTACCGACACTAATGGTGATGGCACTATCAGCAGCTTCTACTCCAACCGCATTCAGGACAACATGAGCGGTATGGTGGGTCTGCGCGGTGATTTCCACACCGGTTTCGTCAGTCATAAAGTCAATGTGGGCTATTCAGCATTAACCACCAATGCCAAAAACGCCTACAACATGTCGCTGGTCGGCACGCCGTTCAACATTTACAACAGCGGTGATGTTGCAGAGCCGGCAGCGACCTTCGCCGGTGGTAAATTCTCAGATCCGCTGACGACAGCCCGCACACGTACGCAAGGTTATCTGCTGAGTGACACATTAGGCGTGTTTGACGATACGCTGCTGTTCACCGTGGGTGCGCGTCATCAGAAAGTGGTGGTGCGTAATTATGCTTACGGAACAGGCGCGGAAGATGTCAGCTCTCGTTATACCAACGATCGCTGGATGCCAACGTATGGCGTGGTTTATAAACCATGGAAAGAAGTTTCCTTCTACGCCAACCATACGGAAGCCTTGCAGCCAGGCAGCGTGGCACCTAACACCGCGACCAACTATGGCAGCGTGACCGGTGTTGCCCACTCTAAGCAAAACGAAATCGGTGTCAAAACCGACTTTGGTCGCGTGGGTGGATCGTTAGGTCTGTTTGAAATTAAGAAACCATCAGGCCTGTTAAACAGCGACGGTGCCTATGTGATGGATGGCGAGCAGCGTCACCGTGGGCTGGAAGCCAACGTCTTTGGTGAGCCGGTTCTGGGTCTGCGTCTGAATGCCAGTGCAACCTGGATCGATCCAGTGATGACCAAAACCTCCGGCGGCACTTATGATGGTAAACAGGCTATTGGTGTGCCTCGTTACAACTATGTGCTGGGCGCGGAGTATGACATCAAGCCGGTTGATGGTCTGACTGCCACAGCAATGCTGAACCACTCTGGTTCGCAGTACGCTAACTCAGCCAATACGTTGAAGCTGGATAGCTATACCACACTCGATTTGGGTGTGCGTTACCGCATGAAGGTCAGCCAGAACGATCTGGTCTGGCGCGTGGGTGTGGATAACGTGACCAATGAGAAATACTGGGCCAACGTAGATGGTACCGGCACCTATCTGGTGCAGGGCGATCCTCGTACCTTAAAAGTCTCCATGAGCTACGATTTCTAATCCGGCTCTTAACAGGGACGCCATTGCGTCCCTGTTGTCATTTCATACTGAAATAATTCTGTACCTTGCCACGCATTCCATTACACTCAGTGCGGCAATCCCGCGCACAAAAGTCTTTTGTTATTGAGTCGACATGAGTTCACCCGCGCCACCTGACGATCACGACGAGCCTTTACGACAATCTCTGGATGATGCGCACTTCGCTATTGTGGTACTTGCAGTGACCTCTGTTACCCTTATAATCTTCGTCCTGATGGTGACGTTATGGATGAGCTAAGGTCAGCAACAGTTCATGGAAGCCTGCAAGGAGATGTCGATGGAAGCCCGAGATGACAAACTGATCGCCATAATTGGCCTGCTCTCCGCCTGTTTAATCGGCGTGGTGTTCCTGTTCACCATGACATGGCTGACCGATGTGCGCCATCCCGCCGATCCCACACTTGATGTACAAACCTGTCCGCCAAAAGTTCATCCGACGCAACACTCTTAATTCTGTTTTTCCCGGTTGTGCCACTTAATTTGCTGACTGCGTAGCTCTAACGCCAGGGCTTCGTGTAGCGTGCGATTGCCATTGGGATCGCCCAGGCCAAACAGCGCGCCAGGTGAACGTCGATCGTCTGCCCAGGCCGGATATTCGACTACCGGATAGAGCGAAATGCCTTCCAGCGCCACCCCTTCGTCCAGGGCTAACAGCGCCTCTTCCGTGACATGCCGCAGCCAGGGCGCGCGCGCGTCGCCTTCCGCACCGGTTTCTGCCAGCAATAATGGACGTTGATAGCGTTGCCAGCATTGCAGCATCAGGCGATGCAGTGGTTGATAAGTCGCGTGTTCAGCAGGGATGGTGTCGCCGGAAAAGAACCAGTGGTTATCGGGATAGTAATTCAGGCCGAGGATATCGAGGAAATCCTCACGTCCGCCCAGTTCCGGCGCATCACGCCCGGCAATCCAGTCCCAGGCTTCAAACTGGGCCTGATGCTGTGCATCTGCGTAGGGTTTGCTGTCGGGGTTGTCGGGATCGGCGGCGATTTGCACCAGCGGATCGGTGAGTACAAAGCGCGCATCAGGATAAACGTCGCGAATCGCATGCATCGCCGCCAGCGAGGCGCGTACCAGCTGACGTTTTAGCTCGCGGCCGCGCTCGCTGGCATAGGGATCAAGCCAGGAAACATCTGCCCCGGCCCACGACCAGAACGAGATTTGGTTGATTGGGGTGAAAAAAGGGTGTTCAACGCCTTCATCACGCATCAACTGCGCCATGGCACGTGCGAAACGCTCAAAATGATCGACAAAGGCGCTACGCCAGATATCGAGATGTTCCGGGTAGCCAAAATGGGCTAATTCCCAGATGATCTGCATATCGTGACGTGCGGCGGCATGGACCATCGGTAAAAAGCTGCGCCAGTCATATTCACCAGGCGTGGCTTCGATTAAATGCCAGCGTGCACCGTCGCGGGCAGTGTGTAATCCTTCCTGCGCCAGCGCAGCGTAATCTTTCTCCAGTAACATGTCGTGACCACTACTGATCACCATATCCATACGACGGCCCCCGCTGCGGCAGGCGGTGGAGCAGGGGAAGCTACCCTGGAAGAAACTGCGGAAAAGCTGCGGGTGATGGCGCGGGGATTGCTGAGTCATCATCCTCTCCTCACGGTAAACGTCGGATGCAGAACGCACGCCTAAGTCTAGACTGTAAACTAAAGACGCGTCAGCGAGCGGTAGCAGATATCTCTGATGGCCATCCGATGCGGTAAGACCAACAATAATAGATCCAGTGAATTCAGGGATTCGGTATGAGTGAAGCAGCATCCGTTCAGCAACCGCCAGCGGGCGAAGGGTTACGAGAGATTGTTGATGCACGTTGTGCGCTGCATCCTGGGATGAGTGGCATTCATCCCCTTAACGATGGTCTGGACGCTTTTGCCGCGCGCTATCTGCTGATGGGCATGGCGCAACACACTATTGATGTGCAGTACTACATCTGGCACAACGACATGTCTGGCCGTCTGTTGTTTAGCGCGTTGCTGGATGCCGCCGAACGTGGCGTCAACGTTCGCTTGCTATTAGATGACAATAATACGCCGGGCCTGGATGACACGCTGGCCGAACTCGATCGCCATCCCAATATTGCGGTGCGCTTATTCAATCCCTTTTCCTTTCGCACCCTGCGCGCGCTCGGTTACCTGACTGATTTCGCCCGCCTTAATCGACGCATGCACAATAAGAGCCTGACGGTGGATGGGGCCGTGACACTGGTCGGTGGGCGCAATATCGGCGACGAATATTTCGGGACTGGCGATGAGCCGCTGTTTACCGATTTGGATGTGCTGGCGATTGGCCCGGTGGTACAACAAGTCGCGCACGATTTCGAGCGCTACTGGCAGAGCAAAGCGGTTTCACCCTTGCGCGCGGTAGTAGATGTCTCGGGCGATGCCCATCAGGCTGTGCGTTTACCGGCAGAGTGGCAGCAGAGTGAAGCCGTTCAGCGTTATCTGGCGCGGCTGGAGCACTCTTCTTTTGTCAGCCAAATGGAACAGGGATCAATGCAGATGACGTGGGCTGAATCGCGTCTGTTGAGTGATGATCCACGCAAGGGACTTGGCAAAGCGAAACGTTCCAGCCTGTTGCCGCAACGCATGCTGGAGGTGATTGGCACACCGCAACAGCAGTTCGATATCATCTCGGCGTATTTTGTGCCCACGCGTGCCGGCGTGGCTCATCTGGTTGCACTGAAGCGGCGGGGTGTCAAAATCGCCATACTCACCAATTCACTGGCGGCCAATGATGTGTCCGTGGTACACGCAGGTTATGCGCGCTGGCGTAAAAAGCTGCTGCGTCATGGAATTGCGCTGTATGAGATGAAGCCACAAGCGAATGCCAGTGAAGCCCCACATGACCGTGGGTTAACCGGTAATTCCGGCTCAAGCTTGCATGCGAAAACCTTCACCGTCGATAACCGAAAAGTGTTTATCGGCTCGTTTAATTTTGATCCCCGCTCTGCGGTGCTGAATACCGAAATGGGACTGGTGATTGAGAGTGAAGCCCTGGCGCAGCAAACCCATCAGCGCTTTATTGCCGGGATGCGCGATCGCGCCTGGACACTGCGTCTGGACAACTGGGGGCGGGTGAACTGGGTTGAGTATCCCGGTGAAGCAGGTGAGGTGGTGCACAAACATGAGCCGCAGTGTACGTGGATACAACGACTGTTGGTGCGATTGGTGTGGCGCTTACCGGTGGAGTGGTTGTTGTAAATGCCGCAGGACATGCTGGCGCACCGGACAACAATCACCCCCACATTGTGGGGGCTGATGCCGATTACCGTGTAGCAGAGGGCGCTTTAACCGCATTGCGCTGTGGTTTACCGGAGAACAGGAAACGCAGCACTGGGATGCGCAGATGGATTTCATACAGCATAAAAGCGATGCCAAACACCATCAGCAGACCGACAAAGAAACCGAGCGTGTTGCTGCTAATATGCGGGGTAACGTAAATGCCATACAGAATCGTCAGCGGATGGTGCACCAGATAGATAAACAGTGAGGCATTGACTAAATACATGATGCGCGGGGAATGGCTGTTCAGCAGCTTGTGACCAAAGCTAAAGCAGACATTCAGCATACAAAGTCCCATCAGGGTTGAGATCACCTCATCAATTTCATACAGCCAGCCATCGCCGCTGCTGTAGCGTTGATTCAGGCTGTAAGCGATAAATACCGCAATGGCGCCAAAACACATCACCGGATTGAAACGCACAAACAAGGCTTTGAGCGCCTGATGTTTCCATGCTAATGCGCCCAGCATAAAGAACGGCAGGAACGTCAGGGTTTGCATCACGGCCACGCTGAACAGACCGTCGGCGAACACGGCCGGTACGGCATAAAACAGCGCGCGGCGGAGCAGACACCAGACCAATGCATAAGCCAGAAATGCCAGCGTCAGTTTCCCCCAGCCTACCTGCTGATAATCAATCTTCCGCTGCTGAGTGCTCAGCCAGCGGAAGGTCAGCATGCCGAATGCCGTCAGAATCACTAAAACCAGTAAAAACCACAGGTGAGAAATCAGTTCCCACGCCAGCGTGTTGTACTTGTCATACAAAGAAAAGCTATCCCAATGACCCACTTTGTCGGTCAGATTTTTTAGCATAAAAAACTGCGGCAGGGTAATGAGCGGAATGGCGGTTAACAGCGGGATACCTACACGCTCCATGCGGACCTTCAGCCAGTGTTGTGGCTGGTAGCGCAGGTAAAGCATGTAGGAAAAATAACCAGAAATAACAAAGAACACCTGCATGCGGAAGGCGTGGATGAAGTCATTCAAAACGGTTAACCACATCGAGGCATCGTGGCTATTCACGGCCCAGCGCTGTGTGGAGTAAATCAACGAGACGTGAAAGGGCACGCCTAATAACATTAAGTACGCTCGAATGGAGTCGAGAAAATATTCGCGTTCGGGTTTTGCTGAACTCATAAGCTTCCAATTTGTCAGTTTACTTGCCGGTTTCACCCTGAAACCGGATTATGCTGGATGAAAATTCTACCGCCTGTAAACAGCGTATACTATCAGGTGATTCTGTATCTTAACCTGAAGGGTTTAATTATCCGAAAAGCACACTTTCAGCTTACAAATCAGCGGAACAATCTTGTGCATAAGCTGTCGGAAAACCGAATAATCCTTTAAGATAAACGGGTTTGATCTGAGCACACGAAAGGGGGGGATGTGCTAAATAAAGTGAATAAAAAAGTGGGACTGGTAAAAATGCGCTGGGTAGGCGCGGCAGTTCTGCTGGCGTTGTACGCCAACAATAGCTGGGCGTTCAACATTGATGATGTGGCAAAACAAGCCAGGGCGCTGGCAGGGAAAGGTTACGAAGCGCCGAAGAGCAATTTACCCTCTCAGTTTCGTGATATGAAATTTGCGGATTATCAGCAGATCCAGTTTAACCACGACAAAGCATACTGGGGCAAACTGCGCACGCCGTTTAAGCTCGAGTTTTACCATCAGGGCATGTATTTCGATACGCCGGTGAAAATTAATGAAGTCACCGCCTCATCAGTACGTGAAATCAAATATAACCCTGACTATTTCAACTTCGGCAACGTGAAACACGATGCTGATTCCGTCAAGAACCTCGGGTTTGCCGGATTCAAAGTACTGTATCCTTTAAACAAAAAGGGTAAAGACGACGAAATCACCAGTTTCCTGGGCGCCAGCTATTTCCGCGTGATTGGCGAAGGTCAGGTGTATGGTCTTTCAGCGCGCGGCTTAGCGATTGATACTGCACTGCCATCAGGTGAAGAGTTCCCGCGCTTTAAAGAGTTCTGGATTGAACGTCCAAAACCTCAGGACAAGCAGCTGGTGATCTATGCACTGCTGGATTCGCCACGTGCGTCCGGTGCTTATCGCTTCATTATCAAACCGGGCAAAGAGTCGACGGTGGATGTGCAGTCTAAGGTTTACCTGCGTGACAACGTCGGCAAACTGGGCGTGGCACCACTGACCAGCATGTTCCTGTTTGGTGCTAACCAGCCTTCACCGGTGACCAATTTCCGTAACGAGTTGCATGACTCGAATGGGCTGTCCATTCACGCGGGCAACGGTGAATGGATTTGGCGTCCGCTGAACAACCCGAAACACCTGGCGGTGAGCACCTTTACCATCGAAAATCCGAAAGGGTTCGGATTGCTGCAGCGTGGCCGTGATTTCAGCCATTACCAGGATCTCGACGATCGCTACGATCTGCGTCCAAGCGGTTGGGTTGAGCCACAGGGTGACTGGGGTAAAGGCCGTGTCGAACTGGTCGAAATCCCGACAGCGGATGAAACCAACGACAACATCGTGGCTTTCTGGACGCCTGAGAAATTGCCAGAGCCGGGCAAAGAGATGAATTTCCAATATCGTCTGCACTTCACGCGTGATGAAAACCAACTGCATCAGGATGATGTGGCATGGGTGAAAAACACGCTGCGTTCTGCGGGTGATGTGAAGCAGTCTAACCTGGTACGTCAGCCGGATGGCTCAATTGCCTTTACTATCGACTTCGTCGGTAAAGCGATGAGCAAACTGCCGGACAATACTCAGGTCGCGCCTCAGGTCAGTGTAGGCAACAATGCCGACGTGGTTGAGCAGAGTGTACGCTACAACCCGGTGACCAAAGGCTGGCGTTTGGTATTGCGTCTGCGCGTGAAAGATAACAAGCAGCCGACCGAAATGCGTGCGGCGCTGGTGAGCGGCGACAAGACATTGACGGAAACCTGGAGCTATCAGCTACCTGCCAATGAATAAATCGACTTTTTTACCTCAATCTTACGTGGAGGCCCTGCCGCTTGATGCGGCGGGGCGCGCTCGTCTGAGTGATTCGTTACAGAATGCCCAGGCGTTCCACGCTATTCATACGGCGCTGGGGCAAGATGTTGCCGCCAGCGATCGCCCGGATGATGCGCCGCTAAAATCGGTGTCATCACGCGTACAGATGGCCTGGCCGGATTCACTGGCCGAGGGTCAACAACTCAGTAAGGATTATCTCGACCGCACCACGCTGAAGGCGATGCCTAAAGTGAAGCGCTCGCTGATGTTCCCTGAGATCTGGCGCACCAACCCGATCGCGCGTGCATGGGATTCTGTGCGTGGGAAAAAATCCACGCCGCGTTATGCCACAGCGGAAGAGCAAAAGACTGAAGATAAGTGGCGTCATGTCGGTTCTATGCGCCGTTATGTCCTGCTGATTCTGACGATTTTACAGACGGTAGTGGCGACCTGGTACATGAAAACCATTCTGCCATATCAGGGCTGGACGCTGCTCGATCCTATCGAGTTGTTTAACCAGAACTGGCTACAGTCGGTAGAGCTGATCCTGCCTTACATTTTGCAAACCGGGATATTGTTCCTGTTTGCCATTCTGTTCTGCTGGGTGTCCGCTGGTTTCTGGACCGCGTTGATGGGCTTCCTGCAGTTGATGATGGGTCGCGACAAATACAGCATTTCGTATTCGACCACGGGTGATGAGCCGCTCAATCCGGAGCATCGTACTGCGCTGATCATGCCGATCTGTAACGAAGACGTTGAACGCGTATTCGCCGGTCTGCGTGCCACCTGGGAATCGGTGCAGCGCACAGGTAATGCCGAGCACTTCGATGTCTATATCCTGAGCGACAGCTACGATGCCGATATCGCCATCGCTGAGCAGAAAGCCTGGATGGAGCTGGTGCGTGATGTCGGAGGCGCAGGCAAGATTTTCTATCGCCGTCGCCGTCGTCGTGTGAAGCGTAAAAGCGGTAACATCGATGACTTCTGCCGTCGCTGGGGCAGCAATTACAGCTACATGGTGGTGCTGGATGCTGACAGCGTGATGAGCGGTGAGTGTCTCACCGGACTGGTGCGCATGATGGAAGCCAATCCGAACGCCGGTATTATCCAGTCGTCGCCAAAAGCGTCAGGCATGGACACGCTGTATGCGCGTTGTCAGCAGTTCGCGACCCGCGTCTATGGCCCGCTGTTTACCGCCGGTCTGCACTTCTGGCAGTTGGGCGAATCGCACTACTGGGGCCATAACGCCATCATCCGTGTTCAGCCGTTCATCGAGCACTGTGCGTTAGCACCGCTGCCTGGTGAAGGTTCTTTTGCCGGTTCAATTCTGTCACATGACTTCGTTGAAGCCGCGCTGATGCGCCGTGCCGGTTGGGGGGTGTGGATCGCCTATGACCTGCCGGGCTCTTACGAGGAACTGCCGCCGAACCTGCTGGATGAACTGAAGCGTGACCGTCGCTGGTGCCACGGTAACCTGATGAATTTCCGACTGTTCCTGGTGAAGGGGATGCACCCGGTTCACCGTGCGGTGTTCCTGACCGGTGTGATGTCTTATCTGTCAGCACCGTTGTGGTTTATGTTCCTCGCCTTGTCCACCGCGTTGCAGGTGGTACATACGCTGATGGAACCGACCTACTTCCTGCAACCGCGCCAGCTGTTCCCGGTGTGGCCGCAGTGGCGTCCTGATTTGGCGATCGCGCTGTTCTCTACCACGTTGGTACTGCTGTTCCTGCCGAAGCTGCTCAGTGTGGTGTTGATCTGGTTCAAAGGTGCCAAACCGTATGGTGGTGCCATTCGTCTGTTCTGCTCGCTGATTCTGGAAATGCTGTTCTCGGTGTTGCTGGCACCGGTGCGTATGCTGTTCCACACGGTATTCGTGGTCAGCGCGTTCCTCGGCTGGGAAGTGGTGTGGAACTCACCGCAGCGTGATGACGATGCTACACCATGGGGCGAAGCTTTCCGTCGTCATGGTTCTCAGATGCTGTTAGGTATCGTTTGGGCGGCCGGTATGGGTGTGCTCGATCTGAACTTCTTATGGTGGCTGGCGCCGATTGTGTTCTCACTGATTCTGTCGCCGTTTGTGTCGGTGATGTCGAGCCGTGCAACGGTGGGACAGAAGAGTAAGAATGCGAAGCTGTTCCTGATCCCGGAAGAGTATGAACCACCAAAAGAGCTGGTTGATACCGATCACTACCTGCAGTTGAACCGCGAGCGGGCGTTGAAGAATGGCTTTATGCATGCCTTGTTCAACCCGGCATTCAATGCACTGGCAACCGCAATGGCCACGTCGCGTCACAAACAGAGTGCGTTGCTGGATCATGCACGCGACCGCCGTGTCGATCAGGCACTGAGCGATGCGCCTGAGAAACTGAACCGCGAGCAGCGTTTGCAGCTCATCAGTGACCCAGTAGTGCTGGCGCGCGTGCACTCACGCCTGTGGGAAAGTGCAGAGAAATATCATCAATGGGTGGAGAGTTATCAGAAATTGACACTCAATCCTGAGGCGCTTCCACAGCGCTAACCTCGAAAACCTAAAAGCGGCAGCGATGCCGCTTTTTTTTGCCAACATTCTGACTAACACAATCTTTACGCGCACAGGTGTAGTTATTCCACCCGTGACCCGGTTAAACTAACGCCAGTTCATTGTGAGTAAATGTTGTGAATTATTTCCTTAAATTAACCCTATTGTGTGCAACCACACTCGTGTTGAGCGGCTGCGGCAGTATTATCAGCAGAACCGTCCCGGGACAGGGACATGGCAGCCAGTATTATCCCGGTGTGCAATGGGATGTGCGTGACGGGCCATGGCGCGTGCTGACCATCCTTGATCTGCCACTCTCGCTGGTGATGGATACGCTGTTGCTGCCCGTCGATGCCAGCCACGGCCCTTACGAGTAACGCTTACGCCCATTTATCCGATGGGCTATCGTCATCTTCCCATTCCTCTGCCGCAGCTTCACCCTCTTCGAGATCGCGTGGTGGCTCCAGCTGGAATTCCCCTTCATCCCACTCGTGCAGGGTGTTTTCCGACTGCCACTCCTGACGCAGTTCCACCTCGTCGAAATCGCCGTCAAATATCGCCTGGGCTGCTTCGCCGCTGCAGATCGGCAGGCATTCACCTTGCTCATCTTCACCGTCAAAGAACTCTGCCTGCCACATGATGTCACCATCCTGCATCACGTACTTTTGTAGCGAGAACTGGCTCACGCTGGCATCGTCCTCGTGCACATCCGTCTGGCTGGCGAGAAACTCCTCGCGTGCGGCGTCGATAGCTTCTTCAAGCGTGCTGTACAAGCTCATAATGAACTCCATGTCTGTTGAAAGGGATTTCACAGAAGAATAGACGAAAAATGGAAGTGTGCAGGGCAGGCATAGAATAACGGCGGGCGGATGAATGCAATTCAACCGCCCAAACCGTTTAGATCATCTTTTGCGGGAAATGCAGTACAGGACGTACTGACTCGCGAATAATAGGAGCAGAGTAACGAATGCAGCATTTAATACAGGGTTTCACCTTTTTAAAATTAATACGAGCGGTTGATAAAGCCTGATTTAAATTATAGAGCGTACCGATAAAAACCATATCCTCCTTAACGGGTAGACGTTTACACTCTTTCCGATGCAAGAGGTGGTAGCCCTCTTGATCAGTACTGATTGTCACGTAGTAATAGATGCCTTTATTCATATTATAGGTTCCTGCGATATATTTGCTGTGTGTAATCTTTTTATTTTTTAGAAGGGCAGTTATTTGGCTAACTGTCACGGTTGAAATTAACTGGAATCGATTTCGCTAACAAATTCCAGAAAGGAATAAGCATAGCTCTTCTTTTGTAGAAACAGAATATAAAGGGGGTGGACTAAGACAATACCTTGTTATGTAAGTTAATTTTACTGGATTGATAAGCGGAGCAAAAGCATTCAGCAATATTAAATAGGAATAGGCCTGGAATGCGTGAAAATTAGATCCGTGACCACCTGTTTCAATTGATGAAGCTTTTTGATGCTGCTGGATGAGAATTCAAAGAGATGCGCATTTTAGTGTTTACATTTCGTTAACAAAGATTAATATTCTGCATTTCTATAGGTTATTCTGCTCCATGGATTAAGTTAAAGCTGGACCGAACAATGCCATCAGCCTGAATTCAGACTGGTCCGGTTTGACTAAAATTGACAGACTATCGTCGTGAAATAACGCAAATTTCTTCAGGAAAGCGTGGAGCACAGACTGTGCTCCACATCACATTAATACAGCGATGGTTGACCTTCAGGGCGGGTTTTAAAACGGCGGTGCAACCACATGTACTGCTCTGGTGCCAACAGAACGGTTTCTTCAACCACTTTATTCATCACGATAGCGGTATCGATTTCATTCTCGAGCGAGAACTTATGGCGAATGTCAGGCATCATTTTAAGCTCATAACCGCGTCCGTTGGGCAGGCGGCGGGCGAGAAACGGGATCACGCTGGGATTGCCCAATCGAATCAACATATGCGTGCCCGTGGTGGTTGCCGCATCCTGCACGGCAAAAAACGGGGCAAACACGCTACTGCGCGGGCCATAATCATGATCAGGCGCGTACCAGATGATGTCGTTGTTCTTCATGGCGCGAATCATGCCTTTGAGATCTTTGCGATCCAGCATGCTCTTATTTGAGCGCATGCGTCCCCAGGTTTGCAGCCAGTCGATGAGCTTATTGTCATTCGGCCGGTAAACGCCAATGCCTGGGTTGTGCATGCCAAACACGCGAGCACCCAGCTCCAGCGTCAGGAAATGCATGCCAATCAATAAAATGCCGCGTTTTTCCGCCAGCGCATGGCTGACATGTTCGAGCCCGGAAGTGGCCACCCATTTTTGAATACGCCAGTCAGGCCAGAACCACGCCATACCGGTTTCAATCAGCCCCATGCCAACCGATTCAAAGTTGTGCTTCACCATGGCTTCACGTTCGCTGGTAGGCATATCCGGAAAACAGAGTTCCAGGTTACGTTGCGCGACTTCCACACGACGTTTTAAGAAGCGCATGGCAATGCGGCCCAGGCCACAGCCAATCGTATGCAGCACCGGGTAAGGAAGTAACACCAGCAGATAAAGAAAGCCGATACCTATCCAGGTCAGCCAGTAACGCGGGTGAAGAAGTTCACGGGAAAATTGGGGAAGTTGAGTCATGGAAATGTCAGTATCCTGCGTCTTGTGCCAGAGAGTCCGGTTTCTGTTATTTGTCGTGATTATGCCATTTTTTCGTGCTGACTGAAATCAAGCATAGCCTGCAGGCGGGTGTAAGGCAGTCAGATTGCGCATTAATCTACAACTGCGGCGGAGAATTGCGTCGGTAATCACGCCATTCAGGATTATCTGACCAGGGGCTTTGCATCGAGCGGAATTCAGGTATCATGTGCGCGCTAAATTTCTCTGATTGCTAACAGGATCGAACACCATGCCAGTGTTACATAACCTTGTTTCCAATAAAGAGCTGAAAGAACGTATGCTGGCTGAAAACGAGCCGCGTACCACAGTCTCTTTTTACAAGTACTTCCAGATTGCCGACCCGAAAGTCTTCCGTGATGCCCTCTACATTGCGCTAACAAAGCTCATGGTCTTTGGACGCGTCTACGTGGCAAAAGAGGGGATCAACGCGCAAATCAGCGTTCCTGCCAGCCAGTACGAAGCCATGAAAACTGCACTGTATGCGTTTGACCCGGCGTTAAATAACCTGCGAATGAACATTGCGCTGGACGATGATGGCAAATCTTTCTGGGTACTGCGCCTGAAAGTTCGTGAGCGCATTGTGGCCGATGGCATTGAAGATGAAAGCTTTGATGCCAGTGATGTCGGTGCCTATTTAAAAGCCGCAGACGTCAATGCGATGCTGGATGATCCCGATGCGGTGTTTGTCGACATGCGTAATCACTACGAATTTGAAGTGGGCCATTTCGATCAGGCGATGGAAGTCCCGGCCGACACCTTCCGCGATCAGCTGCCGATGGCCGTGGATATGCTGCAGGAGCATAAAGACAAAAAGATTGTCATGTACTGCACCGGCGGGATCCGCTGCGAAAAAGCCAGTGCGTGGATGAAACACAAAGGCTTCAATGATGTTTACCACATTGAAGGCGGCATCATTGAATATACCCGTCGTGCGCGTGAGCAAGGTTTGCCTGTCCGTTTCAAAGGTAAAAACTTTGTGTTTGATGAACGTATGGGCGAACGTATTTCTGACGATATTCTCTCGAGTTGCCACCAGTGCGGCGTGCCGTGCGATAGTCACACTAACTGCGTCAATGACGGATGCCATCTGCTGTTCATTCAGTGCCCGAGCTGTGCGGAGAAATACCACAACTGCTGCAGCCCGCTATGCATGGAAGAGGCGACATTAACACCGGAAGAGCAGCGTTCACGCCGCGCAGGCCGTGAAAACGGTAAT
>AEWW01036829.1_pt1 | contig 73616 bp, 68 predicted proteins | sample 267848 | NCBI WGS metagenome assembly AEWW01 (sample SAMN00713649, study PRJNA62039) | ant fungus garden metagenome | place: Panama: Gamboa | collected Apr-2009 | depth 0.5 m m | reverse complement strand
TTCCGCCTGCAACCGTTTTCTGCTGAGCACTGGCTGGGCACCGACGAATTGGGACGAGATATTTACAGCCGTCTGCTGTATGGCGCGCGCATCACACTATATATCGCAGGCTTAACCGCGCTGATTATCACCCCCATTGGCTTACTGGTCGGCACCAGCGCGGGTTATCTCGGCGGTTGGGTTGATACGGTGCTCATGCGTCTGGTGGATATCTTCCTTGCCTTCCCCAGTTTGATTCTGGCGCTGGCGTTTGTCGCGGCATTGGGGCCAGGCATCGAGAATGCGATCATCGCGATTTCTCTCTCCGCCTGGCCGCCCATTGCCCGCCTTGCGCGCGCCGAAACTCTGGCCATCCGTAAGATGGATTACATCGCCGCGGTACGCTTACAAGGGGCATCCGCCTGGCACATCATCGTGCGACATATCATCCCCATGTGCCTGCCTTCTGTCATCGTGCGCGTCACCCTTAACATGGCGGCGATTATCCTTACCGCCGCTGGACTGGGTTTCCTGGGGCTTGGCGCTCAAGCGCCTAGTCCGGAATGGGGCGCAATGCTGGCTTCCGGCCGCGAGTTCATGCTGAACAATGGCTGGATCGCTGCCATCCCTGGATTAGCAATATTGTTCACCAGTCTCGCCTTCAACCTGTTGGGTGATGGCCTGCGCGACGTAATGGATATCCGCCATGAATAATCTGCTTCAGGTGAAAAACCTCAATATCGTATTTCGCAGCGCGCACGGGGAGCACCGCGCGGTACGTGACGTCTCTTTTCATGTTGGACGTGAGAAAGTGGCGATTGTCGGTGAATCCGGCTCGGGAAAATCACAGACCTGCCGTGCATTGCTGCAGCTGACGCCCAAAATCGGACGCGTCACCGCCGACCAGATGCAGTTCGGTGATATTGATCTACTCAACAGCAGTGAAAAGCAGATGCGCCAGATTCGCGGAAATCGTATTTCAATGATCCTGCAGGATCCCCGCTTCTCGCTTAATCCGCTAATGCGCATTGGCGATCAGGTGGCGGAAGCGTTCAGGTTGCATCGCCGGGTGAGTAAAAGCGAAGCCAGAGATCGCGCGCTAGCGATGCTGGAATCGGTGCATATTCGCGACGTGGCGAAAGTGGCACGCCTCTATCCCCACGAGATTTCTGGCGGTATGGGCCAGCGCGTGATGATCGCGATGATGCTGATCCCCGAGCCGGATTTGATCATCGCCGACGAACCCACCTCCGCACTGGACGTGACGGTGCGCCAGCAGGTGCTGAGCATCCTGAATGAACAGCTGGCGCGGCGTCAAACCGGCCTGCTGTTTATCAGTCATGACCTTAATCTGGTCTCTCGCTTCTGCGATCGCGTGCTGGTGATGTACGCCGGGCGTATTGTCGAAGAGATTCGTGCCGAACGTCTGGAACAGGCGCAGCATCCTTACACGCAGGCATTACTTGCCAGTCAGCCACGTCTGCATCATCCCCTTGATACGATGCGTGTACCGACCCGAGATGCCAGCTGGCTCACCGGACCCTGTTTTCGTGATGGAGTCGCATTATGAATCCCATTCCAACCGCACAACGCAGCATTGAAATGGTGGATGTCAGTATTGCATTCGGTCAGGGTACGCATCGGCGTCAGGTGGTCGATAACGTTAGCCTGACGCTGGCACAAGGTGAATGTTACGGTCTGATTGGTGAGTCGGGCTGCGGAAAATCCACCATCCTACGTGCGCTGGCTGGCCTGAATCACGATTATCAGGGCCATATTCTGTTCAATAATCGTGAACAGCAGCCGCAGCGAGATAAAGCCTTTTATCGCCAGGTGCAGATGGTGTTTCAGGACCCTTACGCCTCGCTCCATCCACGAAAAATGGTGTGGGCCAGTCTGCGTGAACCGCTGAAGCTGCATGCTATGGACCACCATGAAGCGCGCATCAGCGATGTGCTGCATGCGGTCGGACTTTCCGATGCCTACCGTTATCGTTATCCCCATCAACTTTCTGGTGGTCAACGTCAGCGTGTGGCCATCGCGCGGGCCCTCATTCTCGAACCTTCCGTGCTGTTACTGGATGAGCCGACCTCAGCACTGGACGTCTCAGTTCAGGCTGAAATCCTCAATTTACTCAGCAGCATGCAACGGCAGCGCAGCCTCACTTATTTAATGGTGACGCATGATTTGGCGGTCGTGACACACCTGTGCCGTCGCATCGGCATCATGCATCACGGCAAATTGCTGGAAGAACTCAGCGCGGACAGCGTGCGTCAGGGCGGAGCACGGGAAATCTATACCCGCGAGTTTCTGGCGGCGAGTGAGGCGTGAACCTCTGATCCACACTAAAACGATGAGGCTTTGCCATGTTTGAATCACTTCAGCAACAACTTGAAGGCCAGGCCACTGCCGTGCTGCTGGTGGCGCAGGGTGATGAAATCCTGTTCAGTTACGGCGATGCTGCCCAGCGTTACCCCTGCCACTCGATGCGCAAAAGCTTTCTTAGTGCGCTGATCGGCTGCGCAGTGGCAGAAGGCCGTTTTGATCTCTCCTTAACCTTGCAGACGCTGGGAATCGATGACCGTGAAGGACTGAGCGTCAGCGAGAAACAGGCCACGCTATATGATCTGTTGACCGCCCGTTCTGGCATTTATCATCCGGCGAACTATGAAACCGTCTGGATGCAGCGTATTAAACCCCCGCGCCACCTGCATGCGCCAGGCGAGAACTGGTGCTATAGCAACTGGGATTTTAATGTGCTTGGCAGTGCCTACCGTCAGCTCACGGGAGAGGAGATCAACCAGGCGTTTGCGCAGCGCATTGCCGACCCGCTGGGGATGCAGGATTATCGCGTTGATCAGGACAGTTGGCTGGAACCCGGAGAATTTTCTGATCACCCTGCCTATCCCTTTACGCTCTCAAGTCGCGACCTGCTGCGATTCGGCCAGCTCTTTCTGCAGCAGGGGCGCTGGGGCGATCGACAAATCATCCCGCAACAGTGGGTTCGCACCAGCACCTTGCCTGTTTCGCATGCGGGCGATCGCGGGGGCTACGGCTATATGTGGTGGATCACGCGCGATGGCGTGGCCTGGCCCGAGGTGATCCTGCCAGCGGGCAGTTACTCAGCGCGTGGTGCAGGCGGTCACTTCTGCCTGGTGATGCCGCAACAGAATAGGGTGATCGTGCATCGTGTTGACACCCGCACACCGGGGCAAGAGGTGAACCGTTTCCAGATTGGCTCGTTGTTGCACAGGCTGCTCACCGTATTGGACAGGGAGACATCATCATGACGCTCATCGAATCTCTGGCACAGTGGTGTGCCAATCCACCGCCCTTTACTCTTCGTGCTCGTGAACTGGCGATTGACGCCATCATTGATACCCTGGGTTGCATGGTAGCTGGCCGTAGCGACTTTTCTACCCAGGCGGTGCAGCAGGCATGGCCTCAGATACCCCGTAGCCAGGCGCTCGATGCGTTATTCAACGCCACGGCCGCTCACGCTATCGACTTTGACGACAACTTTGCACCGGGCATGAGTCACGCATCGGCCGTTTTGGTACCGGCCCTGCTGGCCGTGGCGCAAAACAGCGACGGCGCATCGTTGATACGCGCTTATTTAATTGGTCTGCAGGCACAAGCCTATATAGGCGAAGCCATCGGCTATCAGCACTACACTGCTGGCTGGCATGGTACATCCACTGTGGGTTGCATTGGCAGCGCGGCAGGTGTTGCTGCCCTGCTCGGCCAGGATGCAGCAGGGATTGCCCGTACGTTGAGCATTGCGGTAAGTCTGGCCAGTGGGGTCAAAGGCCAGTTTGGCACGCCTCTGAAACCGTTTCATGCCGGAATGGCGGCGCGCAATGCCGTTGAAGCCGCAACGCTGGCGCAAACCGGCATGCAAGGTCGTCTGGATATTCTTGAGTGCGCACAGGGTTTTGCGGAACTCTATGCCGGTCTGTTAAGCCAACCGTCGCTGCCCGGCGCTGAAGAGCATGTCATTGAACAAATCGGTGTGATGCCGAAAAAATATCCGTGCTGCGGGTCTACCCACCGCATTCTCGATGCGATTGCCGATATCCAGCAACAGCAAACATTGCAGATTGACGACATTGAAAGCGTGCACTGCCAGGTGGGGATCGCCAACTGGCGCAATCTTGCCTACCACCAGCCGCAGGATGAAATGCAAGCACGCTTCTCAATGCAATATTGCGTTGCCATGATGCTCAGGAATGGCACGTTGAGCGTGCAGGACTTTACAGCCGCCAGCGTAAAACAACAGGCAGATGTACAACTGTTGGCGATGATTACCCTCGCGCCATGGACAGCGGAACAGGAGGCTGAAGACAGAAACTTGCCGCATATCCTCACTTTGCGTTTCAGGAATGGTCAGGAAATTTTCCACGCCAGATTGCGGGCGCGTGGTGCGTTAGACGAACCTTTCAGCACCGGCGATCGCCAGGCAAAGTTCTTAGATTGTTGTGCAGCGCTACCCCAGGCAGAATCGCTTTATCAGCGCCTAAAGGAATTAGCGCAGCAAGCTGATTTAACGTTTATACGTCAGCTTATGGTTTAACCCTGACAGTATGGGTAGCAGCCATCGTTGGATGGATCCCGTTCATCGCAGCAGAATGCGCTTCGGGAGCAGCGGTGAATCGGATCGGTAGAACAACACCGAATCACCGCTAAATTTATAAGCTCGGAAAATATTTTCACTTCTTTGGCAATATTCACATCGCTCATTCGTCTACCTCAGTACGAGCCAATATCGGCTACTGTAATGAGGAATAACAACAATGAGAGATTTCGATATGCGCAGACAACACCGCCGTGACCACCATTTTGGTGGTCATCGCATGATGAAACCCTTGTTGCTCGGCGTGGTGATCATCGCGGCACTTGGGCTGCTGGTGATGTCGCTGTGGAATGCCGTGCTGCCAGCCATCATCGGCGTGAAGGCGATTGGGTTCTGGCAGGCGATCGGGCTACTGGTATTGTGCCGCATACTGTTTGGTGGCTTAGGTTTCCGCCCCGGCATGTTCGGCATGGCGCGTCGTCGCATGCACGAACGCTGGATGCAGATGACCCCAGAACAGCGCGAAGAGTTTATGCAACACCGCCGTGAACGTTCGCACCGTGGACGCCGCGATCGCTGTGACTGGCATGGCCGTCGCGATGATGCGCGCTCACCCTCCGACGAGGCTCCCGCTAAATCGCCAGACGCAGAGTAAACGCCATGGCGCAGGATTCTCTGCTGATGTCCGCGTTGAACGCCTGTCGGGCAAAATTGAGCGCATTTATTCGCGGCCGCACCTCGATCCGTGAAGATGCCGACGATATCCTGCAGGAAGTGACCTACAAGCTCATGCAGGTTGAGCAACCGGTGGAAAATGTCGCGGCCTGGTTATTCCGTGCCGCACGCAATGAGATGACCGACCGGGCGCGAAAGAAGCGTGAACTGCCGCTAGCCGATCTGATGAACGGCGATGAGGAGGCGGATTTTCCCGAAGATGAGCTGGCTGAAACGCTCTTTGGCGTGCCGGAAACGCCGGAAGATGAGTATCTCAAAGCACTGCTATGGGAAGAACTGGAGGAAGCCTTAGCGGAACTGCCACTCGCTCAGCGCGAGGTGTTTGAAAAAACAGAGTTGTTGGGTTACAGCTACAACGAGCTGTCTGAAGAGAGCGGCGTCAGCGTCCAGGCGCTGTTATCACGCAAACACAAAGCGGTGCTTTCCCTGCGTACGCGATTGCGCAGTCTTTATGATGAGCTTACCGCTGAGTAATGAAAACATGGCGTTTTACTGACTGAATCGTAGAAAGAATGGCTGCTAGTTACCGTAAATAGCAGCCTATATTTCCAGTTACCACCAGACCGCTTCTTCCCTTGGTTGCACAATGTTCACGGCTTGTCCGATGACCGGTAAAGACAATTTAATTTTTTGCTCACGCGCCAGCGCCTCTATTTGTATCAGGGGATCATTCCAGTGATGGAAAGCAAGATCGAAGGCCGCGTTATGAATGGGCATTAACCATTTTCCCTTTAAATCCTGAAACGCCCGGATGGTATCCTCTGGCATCATGTGAATATCCGCCCATCGGCTGTCATAAGCCCCATTTTCAAGGCAGGCAACATCAAATGGACCGTATTTATTACCGATTTCTTTAAAGCCCGGAAAATAGCCGGAGTCACCGCCAAAAAATAAACGAAACTCATCGGTGATGATGCTCCATGAACACCACAAACGTTTATTGCCGTCAAACAAACCACGTCCGGAAAAGTGCTGCGACGGTGTGGCGACAAAATGCACCTCGCCCACCTCCGTAGATTGCCACCAATCCAGTTGGGTGATCTTCTCCTCAGCCACTCCCCACTTCGCCAGCAAATCACCGACGCCCAGCGGAGCGAGGAAATAGCGCACACGATCTTTCAACTGCATGATCGTCTGGTAATCCAGATGATCATAATGGTCATGGGATAAAATAATGCCCTCAATAGGCGGTAAATCGCTCAGCTCGATGGGTGCAGCCTGAAAACGCTTTGGCCCGAGCCACTGAAAAGGAGACGCTCGCAGGTTAAATACCGGGTCAGTAAGCCAATACTTGCCTTTCAATTTGAGCAGCAGCGATGAATGCCCCAGTCGAAACACACTGTTGTCGGCTGCCATGGCGAGCGCCTCGGAGGTGATGGGCTGCACAGGTAATTGCTGCTGAGGTACCGTTTCTTTTGGTTTGTTGAACGCTAAATCCCAGAACATCTTCATATATTCGCTGAATTTCAACGGCTGCCGGGGAGCAGCATTGGTGAAACGCTTACCATCGAACTGTGCGGATTGCGGATAACCCTTGATGGCACTGCGGGAGATGCCTGAACAATTCAACATTGATCTTTTCCTGGCCGGATGCGATGGCTCACAATAGCGTGTTTTAGTGAACCCTATATGGCATAACGGGCGGTCTGGCTATGAAATTCAACCTTCAGATGACTTTTCATTTCCTGAGCGCTAAAGTCACTCTTTTGTTTGATTTTTCGAGGGAAAATGAAACCTTTATTTGTATATGGCACCTTGCAACCAGGTCATTCAAATGCGCATATTCTGGACAGTATCGGTGGCGAGTGGCTGCCCGGGACGGTCAACGGCATCTTCTATGAACGCGGCTGGGGAGCGGCAGCGGATTTTCCCGGCATTGTGCTGGACAACAATGCGGGCCTTGTCAAAGGCTCACTCTTCTTCTCAGAGCATCTGACTGCGCACTGGACAATGCTGGATGAGTTCGAGGAGGGCTATGATCGTGTTGATGTTGAAGTCACCACCCTTGAGGGAGAGAAAATCACAGCGTGGATTTATCAGTTACAGCCGCCACAGGCCTAATCTGCCCTGCTCTTTTCCAGCCTAAGCAAGCGCAACGCCCACGATACCTTGCGAGATGAGAATACATCTGGCTACTGCGGCACAGGTATTCTCTGCGGTATGGGTTGCAGCACGCTCGCACTTAATAAGCCAGGCTAGAATGAATGCAAACCGCATCAAGGAGCATTCAGATGAGCAAACTCTGCACCGCCTGCAGTACTTCTTATGAAGATGATCCAGGCATCTCACATTGCAAAATTTGCGAAGACGAGCGGCAGTTTGTGCCTGTCAAAGGGCAGCAATGGCTGGCATTCTCGGCTCTGCGTGCCACACATCAAAATAAATGGCAGCAGCATCTAAAGGGATTATTCAGCCTGCAAACTGTCCCGAGTTTCGCCATCAACCAACGTGCTTTTTTACTGCAAAGCGCGCAGGGGAATATTCTCTGGGACTGCATTGCGAATCTGGATGACGCCACGGAATCATTGATACACGCACTCGGCGGTATTGATGCCATTGCCATTTCTCATCCCCATTACTACAGCACCATGCAAGACTGGGCTGCGGCATTTAATGCACCCATCTATTTGCATGAGGATGATCGGGAATGGATTATGCGCCAGAGCTCGCATATTCATCTCTGGCAAGGTGACGAATTGGATTTACTGCCCGATGTCACGTTATTACGCCTGGGTGGGCATTTTAAAGGAGGCTGTGTACTGCACTGGTCGCAACATGATGGCGTGCTGTTGAGTGGTGATGTTGTGCAAGTGACACCCGGTGCAAATTCCGTGTCATTTATGTGGAGCTATCCCAACATGTTGCCGCTTTCTGCTGCTACGGTGAAAACGCTCATTCACCGACTGGATAAGGTTACCTTCTCGCAGATTTATGGCGCTTTTGCCGGTCGGGAAATGACACAGCAGGCACAATCCATTGTCAGACAGGCAGCTGAACGTTATATCCGCTGCCTGCAATAATGACCCGATTAGCCCGGTATTGCCCCGTTTACCTGGTTCTTACAGATGGGAATAACGGGCCATCATCAATAGTTTTGATTGCATCAAGACCCGTAAATTGAACACGCAACGGGGCTTAGCCCGTAGACAAACTTAAGGACTCGTTTCACTGAGGCTGGGGGGCGTGTGCGTTTCGCACAAAAAGATCTACAGGAATTAATGGTGGTGCAGGAAGCTGAAGCGCGGGAACAGGCAATCAGCGATCTGCATGCCTTTATTAAACTCGCGCTTTGAATAATAGAAATTTTTCGATTCAGGACGTGGTCACTGAACTGTCCGATTTGGCGACAAAATAGTTATCGTGTTTCTCAATCGTGACGCCGCGTTCACGCCAGTATGCTGCCATATTGAAAAACGCATCACTGGTTAAATTGAAGCCAATAATAACTGAAGGGTGTTTACCGCTACTCAGAAACGAGTTTAACTGCTCCATATCCAACGCTTTAACAGACTCCATCATCTTCTCCCGATTTATAACAAGATAATCTGCTTCAACAGATTATCTTGTAAGTCTCTTGATGCACAATGCAGTTATATTAATATTACAATCTGCAAAAAATCCGATGAAGGATTGCGGCCACCCGCTTTAAAACCCGCAAATTCTCTGATTAATGAGATCGATCTCAGCTTCAGAAAGTGCAATCTACACCCCAGGCAAAACGAAAAGCTGTGAAATTTCTAAATGGTTTCATGATGGATATATCAGCAATGCGCAATGTCATTCACCGATATTAATTACTTTTTGCTATGCATAGGCGATTAATTGCACTGAGCAAATTTAAGGCGAACGCACCGTTCATGGATGTACAGACGTCCAGACGTATATTATAGTCCATCTCCTACGTTACTCAGGGACTCGTACTATGAACAAATTACTCGTTACCACCCTTCTCGCCGCTGCGGTTTCACTGCTGAGCGCCTGCGACAACAACAAAGACAATGCCATCAAAGTCGCCATTAACACCGGTCCTGACGAAGCGCTCTGGCAGACCGTTAAACAGGTCGCTCATGATAAATATCATCTGGATGTCGATGTGGTGGCATTTAACGATTATGTACAACCGAACGAAGCCCTGTTCAATAAAGATGTCGATGCCAACGCCTTCCAGAGCTTGCCTTATCTGGAAATGCAGTCGAAAGAGCGTGGCTATAAGTTCGCCGTGGTCACCAACACGTTTGTGTTCCCGATTGCCGGCTATTCCCGCAAGATCAAAGCGCTCGATGCGTTGCCAGATGGCGCGACCATCACCATCTCTAACGAAGCAACCACTCTCGGTCGCAGCCTGTTGCTGTTGCAAGCTCAGGGACTGATCAAAGTGAAACCCGAAGCGGGCTTGCTGCCTACCACGCTGGATATCACAGATAATCCGAAGAAACTTAAAATCGTTGAAGTCGATATCCCGCAACTGGCCCGCACTCTCGACGATCCGCAGGTGTATATCTCCATCATCAATAACAACTTTGCCGCGCTGGTTAACCTCTCCGCGTCGAAGGATGGCATGTTTATGGAAGGCAAAGCATCGCCGTATGTGAATGCGATTGTGGCGCGCGAAGACAACAAAGACAGCGCGAATGTGCAGAAGCTAAAAGAGGCTTTCCAGTCGCAGGAAGTGCTGGATAAAGCTAACGAGATTTACAAAGGCGACATTATCAAGGGTTGGTAATAGCCGCTTAAAAGCCGCGCAACAGGCGTGTTGCGCGGCTTTTTATTATTTAAAATCCACTGCCATCAATTCAGCGATGGTTGAATCCTGTGTCGAGGTCACGCAGCGGTGCAGGTAATCAGTAAATTTCGAGGAGGGCGGCATGCCTAACTCCAGCAACTTCTCATTGCAGAACACCACGTTGAGTTTGGAGAAATGGCCGTAAAGATTCATGGCGCGCAACACAATCCGCTCATTGCACGGCCCAAATAACGACGCGAAGTTTTTCTTACTTTCGGCCAGTTCGCGATAATTCACTTTCTGATAACTCTCACCCACGGGCACATTGCCTGAGGCTTTCGCCATCGCTTTATCGATCTCCGCGAAGGTGACACTGCTGTTGAGGCCCGCCGAAATGTGAATAATGCTTTTATCGACATTTTCAGCGGTCAACAACAGCTCCAGCGCATCTGCACAATAATCCACAGGCACCACATCAATACGATCGTCCAGCTCACACATAAACTTACCCAATGTCAGTGCCATGCGGAACACCCAGAAAATACTCGGCGATGGCGTGCAGCCATGATCGGAATGGCCCACAACAATAGAGGGACGCGCAATAACCAGCGGCAGTTCGGGTAACATCTCGCTCATCATTTTTTCCACCGTGGCTTTACTCCAGGTGTACTCAACAATGTGCTGATCGCGCAGCGTATTCAGTTTGCTCTCGGTCACCAGGGTGTTAGCTTCCGGCGCACAAGACATTGCCGTTCCGACATGAATAAAGCGCTTAAGTCCGCTGACCTGATTCATACGACTCGCGAAGGTGAACGTTCCTTCAACGTTAACTTTCCAGATGTAAGGATTAGCCCCAAACGAAGCCACAGCCGCACAGTTGAGCACATGTGTAACGCTATCCAGACGCGGGTCGGCAGTAAACCGCTCTGGTTCCGCGAGATCGCCAATAAGAATGTTATCTGTGGTCAGTGTATCCAACAGATTTTGTGCCACGCCAAATTTAGCCAGATTGGATTGCAACCGACTCAGTCCTTCGGTGGGTGAATCACCGCGCACCAGCAGTAACAGTCGATTATTCTCGCTTTTCTTCAATAAGTTAACCGTTACTGCTCCGCCTAAAAATCCGGTTGCGCCAGTAATTAAAATCGTATTCATAGTATTCAGCTATCAGTTGGTTTCTGGACGAAAACGGTCCATTGAGCGTGGCTTCGAATGTATGCCAGCGCAGATAAATGGCGGATAAATGCGATCTGCACAAGGTGAGGGAAAAACCGGTCCAGTTAGCTTTCGTTTATCTCTGATAACCCTCCGTCATTTTATTTCTCACCGTTCGTCTATTCTGAGATTAAAAAACCGCCGCGATATAAAAATGTCGTAAAAATTTCGCTGCCAGGCGTAAAAATGCAGGTCACAAAACCACCACCCGCTATTAACCGTTCGGGTAAACAGGTATGTTCGCCGTCATAGACACAGCCATCGCCGTTCCACGCTGATAATAAACAGGAAATATATGAGTCAGACCGAGAAGCAGTCTCTGCCTGCTGGCATGTTGGCCGCCGCAGGGATCGTGTTTGGTGATATCGGTACCAGCCCGCTTTACACCCTGAAAGAGTGCCTGTCGATCTTACCGGATGGATCAATCTCAACCACTGCCGTGATGGGTTTTCTGTCACTGATTTTCTGGGCGTTAACCCTGATCGTTACCCTGAAATATGTCTGCTTTGTCATGCGTGCCGACCATGATGGTGAAGGCGGTATTTTAACGCTAATGTCACTGGCGCGTCGTAACGTCGGTCCGAAGATTGGTCACATCATTATTCTGGCCGGTTTGACGGGTGGCGCCTTCTTTTACGGTGATGGCATCATCACGCCGGCGATTTCGGTGCTCTCCGCCATTGAAGGGATTGAGGTGGTTTCTCCGCATCTCGACAAATATGTGGTGCCGCTGGCCGTGGTAATCCTTTCCCTGCTGTTCATTATTCAAAAACACGGAACGGAAAAAGTCAGTAAAGTGTTTGGGCCGGTGATGTTTATCTGGTTTGTTTCGATTGGCTTACTGGGCCTGCGTGGTATCGCGCTCAATCCCACGGTATTGCAGGCGCTGAATCCCAGCTACGCCCTGACCTTCTTACTGACGCACGAGGCTCTCGCCTTTGCCGCGATGGGTATGGTGGTGCTGGCGGTCACCGGTGCTGAGGCGCTGTATGCGGATATGGGGCATCTCGGCAAAGCGCCGATTCGCCTGGCGTGGCTTATGATTGCCATGCCGGCATTGGTGCTGAATTACTTCGGTCAGGGGGCGCTGGTGATTGCGGATGCAAAGGCGGTCAATAACCCGTTCTTCAACCTCGCGCCGGGCTGGGGGCAAATTCCCCTGATAGTGCTGTCAACGCTCGCCACGGTGATCGCAGCCCAGTCGGTGATTACCGGCGTTTACACCCTGACGCATCAGGCGATACGTCAGGGTTTTCTGCCACCCATGCGCATTGTGTTCACCTCGCATACTGAATCTGGCCAGATCTACATTCCGGTGGTGAACTGGCTGCTGTTTGTTGCGGTAACGGTGATTGTGCTGGCATTCCGTCAGTCGTCTGCTCTCTCCTCCGCTTACGGTATTGTAGTGACCGGCACCATGGTGATCACCGCCTGTCTGGCAGGCGTGGTGGCGCTGCGTAACTGGAAATGGCCACTGCCGCTGGCGGTGATTTTCCTGCTGTGTATGCTGAGCATTGACGTGCCGCTGTTTGCGGCGAACCTGATGAAACTGCTGTCAGGCGGTTGGGTTCCGGTACTGATGGCGCTGACCATGATGGGGTTGATGCTGATCTGGAGCACCGAGCGTAATCGGTTAATCAAGAAACTGAATAACGATCCGGAAAGCCTGCAGGCGCTGGTGAAATCACTGGAAACCAATCCCCCCAGTCGTGTACCGGGTACTGCCATCTTCCTGGCGCGTAAAGAGTTTGAGATTCCACAGGCGCTGCTGCATAACCTCAAGCATAACCGGGTGCTGCATAAGCGAGTGGTGTTGCTGAACATCCGCACCACAGATACGCCACGCGTGCACAATCAGAAGCGCATCACCATCACCCAACTTTCGCCGTCCTTTTGGCAGGTAACCGCGGCATACGGCTGGCGAGAAGTCCCTTCAATGGCGGAGGTTTTACACCTGTGCGGACTTGAAGGTTTTGGCTGTACAGTGAATGAAGCGTCTTTCTTTACCTCACACGACACCCTGGTGATGAAAAAACGCCGCGGACTGGCAAGAATAAAAGGCGGTATCTTCCACTTCTGCCAACGCAATGCGCTGCGTGCGCATGAGCAATTTAATATTCCCCCCAATCGCGTTATCGAACTAGGTGGACAACGCGAGTTTTAACAAAATGGGGCGTTTATTACGCCCCATTTGATTTATTGTGCCGCGATAAATGTAACCAGATGAAAGAATATTCCCGAAAGTTTATCAGAGTTGTGGCTGAACTTTTCTTAACAACTAATTAGCAATTTTAGCTAAAACGCATAACCTCAAAAGGTGTTTATTAAGCCTACCGGCACTCATTACCTGCCGTGCGCAACTGTCGGAATCAATAAACAGACTATCAACAATAAAACGCGTAGCTTTTAAATCGGCTCAGTAGTTTTTTTTGAGGAGTAAGACCATGAAAGAACTTATTAATGATGTTATCTCAATTTTCACACCGCAAAATGTTCAGCCGGTTTTGGTTCGCGCTGATTTAACTCATCGTGAATTATCATCGATCCATCCCGTGGGCTTCACTTCTGTCAGCTGGGCTACCTCAATGGAAGAACTGACCGATGCGATTGTGAAAAAAACGCTGGCAGCAGGTGCCGTGGGTTATCACATTACCGATGTTGAATCCCATGAGCCGGGCCACGATGGTCAGCATGTGATGGCGGCTACCGCAACCCTGTACCACATCAATAGCAAAGTGGCGTACGGCTAATGTTAACCACCCCTTCGCTGTTGCATTTAAGCCTGCCACTCCCGTGACAGGCTTTTTTCTACAAAGTACTCAGCGAGAAAATCGATAAACACTTTCATGCGCGGCGATTCCGATGTCCGTTGCGTATACACCGCCCAGATATTCGCCTGCTGATACCACTGAGGTAAAACATGGACCAACTCGCCGGTCTTAAGATAAGGAGCCACATCCCACGCTGAGCGAAGTGCAATCCCGTGTGACTTCAACGCCCAATTCAAAATAACTTTGCCACTGTTTGACGAATAATGGCTATTAAGGCGGCACAATACCTGTTGCTCACCGTCAGTCAGCGCCCAATTGCCGAAGGAATTGTTCTTTTCATTAATAATAAGGCAGCTGTGATTAATTAAGTCATCCAGCGAATTGACGGCACCTGAACGGGCTAAATATTCAGAGGATGCGCAAAGAATACGTTGGTTTACGGCCAGTTTACGCGCGATGTAGGAGTGATTCAGATTATCGCCGACCTGAATATCCACATCGGTGCCGGATTGCATCAAATCAATCTCACGATCGCTTAAAATGAGTTTGATATTTAAAGATGGATGCTGAGAAATAAAGGCTGAAATGGCATCAGATAAATACGCCTGACCAAATCCTAGCGAACAGCCAACGGTCAACTCACCGGTTAATTCACCGCGCCACTGCTGAAAATTATTCAGAAACGCATCCATTTCCTGTACCACTTGCAGCGCCCCCTCCAGCGCTTTCTCACCCTCTGGCGTCAGGCGCATCACCCGATTGGTGCGGAAGAAAAGCCGGGTGTCGAGCTGTTTCTCAAGAATGGCGATACGTTTGCTGATATACGATGGAGACTGGCCCAGCTCCACGGCAGCGCGACCAAAACCACCATGACGCGCCACGCTGATAAACACATAGAGGTCTTCGACAGAGGGCCAGCCCTGTAGCGGTTTCTGAACGTTTTTCCCGGCAAGCAAGAGCTTCATACTATTACGCAGTTAGCCAACATCGAGCGGTTATAACACAGAATCGAGAAAGCCCTGAAGCTGTGCTAAAAATACCGCCGGGACTTCTTCCTGTGGGGAATGCCCACAAGGCAGTGCCTTGCCCTGCACATTAATGGCCTTCTCCTGCCAGGTTTCAACCACATCGTATAGCTGACCGACCGTGCCCTTTTCCCCCCACAGCAATTGAAGCGGACAAACGATGCGTTTGTCGCTGTCCTCTGCATCGTGCTCTAAATCCACCGTGGCGGCCGCGCGGTAATCTTCGCAGACGGCGTGGATCATCTCGGGCTGCTGATAGCAGCGCAAATAATCATTGAATACCGCTTCTGAAGTCGCCCCCGCTGTCTTGAGCTGACCGTCAATATGTTTTCGCAGGAAGAAGGCCGGATCGTGGCCGATCATCGTCTCCGGCAGTGGGTAAGGCTGGATCAGAAAGAACCACCAAAAATAGCGCGTAGCAAAAGCCTTATCGGTCTGCGCATACATGGTGGCAGTCGGGGCGATATCGACGAAAGTGCCGCAAGCCACTTTCTCCGGATGGTCAAGCGCCAGACGATGTCCGACCCGGGCACCGCGATCGTGTCCGACAAACGCGACACGCGAAAGACCCAGTGCGTCAATCAACTGGCTGATATCTTCAGCCATGGCGCGTTTTGAATAGGCCAGATGACGTTCGTCGCTGGCGGGTTTGTCGCTGTCGCCGTAGCCGCGCAGATCAGGCAGGATCACCTGGTATTTTTGCGCCAGCTGCGGAGCGATTTTACGCCACGCCAGATGATTTTGTGGATGCCCGTGCAGCATCAGCAACGGCGGTCCTTCGCCCCCGATTGCCACGCGTAGTGTGATACCGTTGCTCAGCGTGACCGCTTTCAAGGCAAATCCGTCGATAAACGGCGATGCGCCGCAATCCTTGATATCACTCATGCTGTTGGTCCTTTAACCCGCTGCAGCCAGGGGCGCTGAGCAAAGTGCCGATGTTCAAACTGCGTAATGTCAGTCTCGTATTGGAGCGTCCAGTCTACCGCGCTGCCGCCACCCATTAACATCTCACGTTTGAGAGCGCTGACCTCAAAATGCAACACCTGCTGATTGAAGGTGAGGGTCTTCTCTTCCAGCGAAACCGTAATTTGGTTGTGTTCTGCATCAGCGGTAGCAGCGCTGAGCTGCTGATACGCCTCCTCACTTAGCGTTAGCGTCAATACGCCGTTGCGCTGGCAGTTATCGTCAAAGATGCCGGCAAAACTGGTGCCGATGATGGCGCGAATGCCCAGCTGATTGAGTCCCCACACCGCATGTTCGCGACTGGAACCACAGCCAAAGTTGGGTCCTACCAGCAAGAATGCCGCGTTCTTTCCGGCAGGCTGGTTGAGGATAAACGCGGGATTCGCACTGCCGTCGGGCAAAAATCGCAGGTCAAAGAACACGCCCCGATCCAAACCCTGGCGATCGATGCCTTTCAGAAACTGCTTTGGTATGATCACATCCGTATCAATGTTTGCCGCCGGTAAATGGGCAATGCGTCCGGTGATGCTGTGAAAAGCGTCCATATTAAACCTCTGCTGTCGTGAAGTTGCGTACATCGACCAGATGACCGGCCACCGCAGCGGCGGCGACCATCGCCGGGCTCATTAAATGGGTTCGTGCTCCTGCACCCTGGCGGCCCGCAAAATTGCGGTTGGTTCCTGAAGCACAGCGATCGCCGGGTTCCAGGACATCTTCATTCATTGCCAGGCACATTGAACACCCCGACTGCCGCCACTCAAAACCTGCATTGATAAAAATGTCGGCTAAGCCTTCAGCCTCTGCTTGCTGACGCACCTGCGTGGAGCCTGGCACGATGATCCCGCGCACGTGTCGGGCGATTTTGCGCTCGCCAATCACCGCTGCTGCAGCGCGCAAATCTTCGATTCTGCCGTTGGTACAGGAGCCAATAAACGCATGGGTGATGGCGATGTCAGACAGGCGCATACCGGGTTCCAGCCCCATATATTTCAGTGCGGCTTGTATTGCCTGCTGTTTAATCAAATCGGGTTCGTATTGCGGATCAGGTACACAGCCGCCAATAGCACAGGTCTGATCCGGGCTGATGCCCCAGGTCACTTTAGGTTCGAGGTCGCTGCAATCCAGCGCAATCGAACGGTCAAAATTAGCCCCTGCGTCACTTCGCAATGTGAGCCATTCAGCCTTAGCCTGCTCCCACAATACGCCTGTTGGCATTTGCGGTTTGCCCTGGATGTAGGCGAATACCTTCTCATCTGGCGCAATAATCGCTCCGCGTGCACCGGCCTCGACAGCCATATTGCACAGCGTCATGCGCCCTTCCATACTCAGCGCGTCAATCGCCGGGCCGTCAAACTCGATGGCATAACCGGTTGCCCCTGAGGCACCCATATCTTCAATCAACGCCAGAATGATGTCTTTAGCCGAACAGCCAAAAGGCAGCTCTCCCGTTACCGTGACGCGCATGGTTTTAAGCGTGCGATAAATCAAGGTTTGCGTGGCGAGAAGATGTTCAATTTCTGATGTTCCGATGCCGAAACCCAACGCGCCAAATGCGCCATAGGTGGTGGTGTGGCTGTCACCGGCGGCAATCACCATGCCGGGCATGACCAGTCCCTGCTCATGCGCAACCACATGTTCGATGCCCTGGCGCGGGTCCATGACATCAAACAATTCGATGCCAAAGTGGGCGGCATTTTGACGGAAGTAATCCACCTGCAGCTGTCCGCCTGCATCGGTCATCGCATCGTCACGCTCAGGACGCGTGGGATTCACGTGATCGACATTGAGCAAGATAGTCGCCGGATGACGTACCGGGCGATGATGTTCACGCAGCCCGCTAAAGGCTTGTGGGCTGGTGTATTCGTTGAGTATTGATCGATCAATATAGAGCAACACATGCCCTTCATCGTCTAACTGACGTACCACATGCTGATCGATCAGTTTTTCATACAGTGTTTTGTTAGCCATGCGATTGCCCACATAAAAGTATCAACAAGTCATTAGAGACTCTAGGGTAATACAGTTGTGGTTCAGGCAATGAACACAGTACGTGAAGTGATGATTTATGAAGTGTGTTTTATGGGCGACCTCACAGCCGCCGATAAAAGTGTGGCGTTACTGCAGACGCTCGAAGCGATAAGGTGCGGGATCGATAAGCGGCGTATGCCCGGTCACCAAATCTGCGGCTAACTGTCCTGCTGCGGGTGATGTCCCAAAACCATGACCGGAAAAACCGGTGGCCAGCGTCAGCCCCGGCATCGAGGCGACAGGACCAATCACCGGATTCGAATCCGGGGTAACATCTATCACGCCAGCCCATGACTCCGCCATCTCCGCCTGCTGGAACACCGGCCACGCCGCGCGCAGGTTGCGCATCGCTTCCTGGTTCAGTGCCGGATTGGCAAGAGGGTCCAGCGTGCGGACCTGCTCAAAGGGTGAACGCCGATCGTTGCGCCAGCGACGTGCCAGTGCAAGATCCTTCACAAAGTATTTGCCCAGCGAAATCCGCAGGTTGTCACGCGCCTGACGTAGCTGAGGCATATAACGTGTGCCGATCAATAGATGATCAAGCGTTATTGGCGCATCCAGCGCACCACGCTGAGTGATGATAAAGCCACCGTCCTGGTGTTTTCGGAATGAGAAGTCAGGAGCGCCCACCGCTATATTGGCCGGTCCTTCCAGCGGTTTGGTACGCATCACCGAACAAATCAGCGGCAGCGTCGGCAGATTAATACCGTGGTTGCCAAGGAAACGACGCGACCAGGCACCTGCCGCCAGCAACACCTGGTCACAACGAATCTCACCGCGTTCGGTCATCACACCACTGACCTTGCCGTTGCTGGTGACCAGGCCACGCACCGCACAGTGATCCATGATAATCGCCCCCCTGGCGATGGCGGCATTCGCCATCGCGCTGGCCGCCAGCGTGGGTTCGGCTCGCCCGTCGGAAGCAGTGTAAATCCCGCCTGCCCATTTCTCCACGCCGCCAGGCACCTGAGCCGCAATCTGCGCGTGGCTCAGTAAGCGCGTATCCAATCCCGCAGTGCTAACCCCGCTTAACCATTTTTCATGCAGTGACATCTGCTGCTCGTTGCGTGCCACAAACATAATGCCAGCCTGACGATAGCCTACATCGCTGCCAACCCGCGCGGCCATCCCCGACCACAAGCGGTCAGCGGCCTGCGCCAGCGGAATATCCTCCAGCGCACGGCTGGTTTTACGGATCCAGCCGAGATTGCGGGAAGACTGTTCGCCCGCAATACGCCCCTTTTCCAACACCACGACGGGAATATTGCGCTCCGCCAGCGTCAGTGCGGCGGTCAATCCAACAATCCCGCCGCCAATTACGACCACCGTGGTGGCATCCGGCAACGTTGGCGAAGGCGTAACCGGAGAAATAACAGGTGCCATAGCGCGTCTCCCACCCTTACAGGGCTACGGTAATTTCCTGAACCTGAGCGTTACCGGCCCCGCGATAGGCCGTAACTTCCAGTTCAACTTTATAAACGGTCGATCCCAGCGGCGGGCAGGTCACTGTTGAGGCGGGATTAACCCCACGGAACTTCTCACCAATGATCGCCATCACCACAGGTACATCTGCCGGTCCTGAATAAACACGCGCGAGCACACCACATCCTGTAATGAGGCATCGATGGCTGCCAGTGCGGCTTCGATATTGGCAAACACCTGCAAAGTCTGCTCGCGCAGGTCTTCGGGAATTTCTTTGGTTTGTGGGTTGCGACCGGCGGTGTTCGAGACATAAATCCAGTTATCCACGGCCACGATGCGCGAATAACTCGCCTGCTCTTCAAATTTCGAACCGGTTTTCACTTTAATGATATTGGTCATGATGTTTTCTCTGTTAATCAGTGGATTAGCTTAAAACCGGTGATTCCCACAGGTTGAGTTTGATGCCAATGCCTTTTTCCAGCGCATTGCGATACAGCACCGTGCCCCAGGCCACATCTTCCACCGGCATACCACCGACAGACATGATGATGATCTCGCTATCGTTTTGGCGGCCTGGCGCCTCGCCGGCGACGATCTTGCCGATATCTTCCAGCTCCTCCGCCTGCAGCTGCCCTTCAGCGACCATATCCATAAAGCGCACACCGATAATCGGCACACAGCGATGCGCAGGCTTGGGAACTTCATCAAACCAGGCATGATAGAGTCCGGTGTTATCCAGCACCTTACGCACATCCGACTGCTCCATGCCTTCATCGATATTGCACAGCGCAGGCATGGCGAGGAACGCGCCAGCTTTCACCCATTCACGTTTCACCAGCGGATAAGTGGCGGGATCACCGACTTCACCTGAGCTGCAATAAGTGACAATGTCACTATCGCGCACCACCGCTTCCAGTGAGCCGACAATTTCTACCTGCTTAATTTGTGGATAGGTCTCATGCACCCAGGTAATGAAGTTATCGAGGCTGCGCTGACCGCGCCCTTTAACTTTGATGGTGTCGATGTGAGGACACACAGCAATAAATGCCGCTACGGCGGTTTTTCCCATCACGCCCGGTCCGAGTAAACCGATCACACGAGAATCCTTACGCGCCAGATGACGTGCGCCGACGCCCGGCACTGCCCCGGTGCGATACGCCGACAGCAGATTGGCTGACATATGCGCCAGCGGCGCGCCGGTATCGGCATCATTGAGGGTGAACATCAGAATCGAGCGTGGCAGGCCTTTCTCGCGGTTGGCGATGTTGGAGCCATACCACTTCACGCCGGCCGTGCCGAAATTGCCGCCAAGGTAGGCAGGCATCGCCATCATGCGGCGATCGGCAGTGGGTTTTGGCATCGTCGGGAACGGCGAATTTTCCGGGAAGGTCACCATCGCGCCGTGAGAATCATTGTTGGATCCGGCCATGCGATAGTCGCCGTGATACAACAGGCCAAACATCTCTTCCATGGTATCGACACAGGCGGCCATATCGGTCACACCCGCACGAATCATGTCTTGCTCCGACAGGTAAATAAAATCAATCCGGGTTGAATCACTCATAAGTCGCCTCTTCAATCAGTCTTTTGGTCTATTTCCCGCCGTGGCGAGCGCTGCCATAAATAGCGATTTCACTGGCTAAAACCGTCTTAGGTGTCGATGGTCTTCGCTGGGTGAAATAGAAATAGCGCGTCAGTTGTCGAGCTGTATTGAATATTTGCGACATGACGAAATTCGTGCGTGGCACAGCCCTTGCATCACTAAGACAGTAAATAGCCCGCAGCGGAGCCCGCCATGACACAATTGCCTCTCTATCGCCACAGTGGATTTCAACCCGAGCAGCCATGGTTTGTGCTGAACGCAGCGCAACATTATTCGCTGATTGCGTCAGACAACCCGGCTATTTCCCATTTCTACAGTTTTGATGTGGCGCAGAGTGCCAGCATGACGCTGGCGATTCCCGACGGCTGCGTGGATATCGTGTTTGATTGCGATGCACAGCGTCCTGCTGCTCGTGTCTGTGGCACCACGCTGGAAGCGCGCGGTGCCGATATGCAGCATAACCACCACTATTTTGGTGTGCGCTTCGCACCGGGCATCATTCCTGATTTCCTCGATGTGATGGCAGAAGAGATTCCCGATCGTGAGTTTAATTTCCTCGATGTGGTGCCGGATGCACGGTTAGCCTTTGAACAGATCGTGCAGACGCGCGATTTTTCGCGGCAGATTGCTTTGTTCAACGCCAGTTTCACGCCGCGCCTGGTGCGCAAAGCTTCCGCCGTCACATCCGTGATCATCCACACCATGCGCCAGCAGAAAGGCAACATTCGCATTGATCAACTGGAAGCGCTGACCGGCTACACCTGCCGCACTATCCAGCGCCAGTTTCGCCAGGATACCGGGATGTCACCCAAGGCTTTTAGCCGCATTTTGCGCTGCCAGTCGGCGCTGGGCAGCATTCACTTACAGCAGGAAGTATCGTTTAGCGATCTGGCCTTTGATCTTGGATTTAGCGATCAGTCGCACTTCCTGCGCGAGTTTAAAAAGTTTGTCAGCACCACGCCCTGTGATTATCAGCGGCGTATTTCGCATGATGCCTATTTCCATCGTTTGCGTTTCCACTGAGCACTAAAAGGGTGCAGCGTTGCACTGTGACGCTGTCCGATTTTTTCTATCCGCCAGATGCTCAGCTGAGAAATGATGCCGCTATGTTACCTGCCTCAGGCGGCACAGATTGCCTGAGAACTTTCTCTTAGCGGTTGAGGGCTTTGGCGATGAATACGGATTCCGGCTTACGCAAAAATACGTTGGGTTTGTTTTCTCTGGTCTTTTTTGTCGTCGCGGCAGCCTCGCCTCTGACAGGCGTGGTGGGCGGCTTGCCGGTGGCGATTATTTCTGGCAACGGCGGTGGCATTCCGGTGTTTTATATTCTCTCCTGTATTATTTTGATGTTATTCGCCGTGGGCTTTATTGCCATGAGCCGTCATGTCAATAATGCGGGGGCCTTTTATACCTATATCTCTAAAGGAATGGGCGAAAACTGGGGCGCTTCCGCGTCAGTATTAGCGTTGATGGCGTATATCTCTATTCAGATTGCCATCGTGGCAATGCTGGGATTCTTCACGCAGTTATTTATTGAAGAGCACTTTTCTGCCCATATTCCCTGGTGGGCATTGAGCATGCTATTTGTGCTGGTATGCTGGGTATTGAGCATTAAACGCGTCGAAGTCGGTGGAAAATTACTCGGCATATTAATACTGGCGGAAGTGGCTATTGTGTTACTCACCGACGTGATGCTGTTAATCAAAAAAGTCGGTCCTTACAGCTTCCAATCGTTCGAGCCGTCAGTGTTTATGCAGGGCAATCTTGGCATCGCCTTTATTTTCACCATTGCCGCTTTTATCGGTTTTGAATCTACCGCCATATATGCGGAAGAGTGCCGTGACCCACATAAAACTGTGCCGCGTGCCACAGTATGTGCCTTGTTACTGATCACGGCATTTTTCTGTTTCACCAGTTGGTCACTGGTGCAGGCATACGGTTTTGATCAGATTGTCGCGATTGCCAGTAAAGATCCCGGCAACTTCGTTTTTAACATTACCCGGCAATATGTTGGACAGTGGGCCGTAGAAACCATGTCGGTATTGCTGATCACCAGTTTGTTTGCGGCGGCGCTGGCGTTTCATAACAATATTTCACGTTATCTGTTTAGCATTAGCCGCGATGGTTTGATCTGGAAAGAGTTGTGCAAAACTCATCCCACTAACGGCACGCCACATAACGCCAGCCACGTTCATAGCGTGATCATGCTGATGCTACTGGCAGGCATGGGCAGCGCGGGATTGGACCCGATGGTGCACATCTTCGCTATCGGTTCTGCCGTCGCCACACTGTGTATTTTGATTTTACAACTGGGCGTTTCCGCTGCCGTGATACTGTTCTTCCATCGGATGGAGAATAGCGAAAATCCATTCACCGTATTCTGGGCACCGTTACTGTCAATGGTGTGCATGAGCGTGACGATTATTTTGGTGGTTAATAATCTGCAATCCTTAAGCGGCAGTGATTCCAGCGTGGTGAAGATGATTCCCTGGTTCATTGCTGGCTGCGCATTGATGGGATACGGCATGTCGCTGAAACGCAATTTTAAAGCTCGCGCTTAGTCATCGTCGTGGTGCGCAGCCATGCGCACCCAGTTAGCATGTAAATATTTAACCTGGCGTTATGGTGTTTTATTTGACCTAAGTCGCGATGCTCGTTATAAAGAATAACCGCGCAGTACTCACGGATATATCTCCCTACCTTTCGTATTCATTGCTTAAATTCCCGCCACATTGGTTTTATGTAAGTTAAGTAATTAACACCAATACTTTATTAACTAAAAACAAGTTAATCTTTTCGTAACAATCTTTTAATTTGCAAACCGAAATTTTAACGTTCACCTGCAAAGTACAAAGATCAGGATCAGAATGACTCACTCTAAAAAAATCGTGTCTGCCCTTTCACTGGCAGCGCTGCTTGTTTCTTCAGTGGTCCACGCTGAAAACGCACCAGAAAAAACCGATGTTCTGTTGATTGGCGGCGGCGTCATGAGCGCCTCACTGGGAACCTGGCTACAGGAACTGCAACCAGGCTGGAAGCAGCTGATGGTTGAGCGTCTGGATGGCGTCGCACTGGAATCGTCTAACGGCTGGAACAACGCCGGTACCGGTCACTCTGCGAACATGGAACTGAACTACACGCCAGAGCGTGCAGACGGTTCAATCGACGTGAGCAAGGCGCTGGAAATTAACGAAGCTTTCATGATTTCCCGTCAGTTCTGGACCTCTCAGGTACAGCGCGGCGTAATGCATGACCCGCGTTCATTCATCAACTCCACCCCACACATGAGCTTTGTCTGGGGCGATAAAAACGTTGAGTATCTGACTAAGCGTTACGATGCACTGCAGAAAACCACCCTGTTCCAGGGCATGAAGTTCTCAACCGATCACAAGCAGATTGAGCAGTGGGCTCCGCTGGTGATGGAAGGTCGCGATCCTAATCAGAAAGTGGCAGCCACCTGGACGCCAGTCGGTACTGACGTTAACTACGGTGAAATCACCCGTCAGTTGATTGGCAGCCTGAAGAAAGATCAGAACTTCAAATTAGAAACCTCTTCAGAAGTCACTGATTTCAAACGTAACAGCGATAATTCATGGCACGTCACCATCAAAGATGTGAAGAGCGGTGAGAACCGTTCGGTTGACGCGAAATATGTGTTTATCGGTGCAGGTGGCGCGGCCATCAAACTGCTGCAGAAAACCGGTATTCCTGAAGCGGATAACTACGGCGGCTTCCCGGTCGGAGGTTCGTTCCTGATGACCGAGAATCCAGAAGTGACCAGTCGTCACCTGGAAAAAGTGTACGGCCAGGCTTCAGTCGGTGCGCCACCGATGTCTGTTCCACACATCGATGCACGTAACCTGGATGGAAAACGCGTGGTGCTGTTTGGGCCGTTCGCGACCTTCTCTACCAAGTACCTGAAAAATGGCTCACTGTTCGATCTGTTAAGTGCTACCACCACCAGCAACATCATGCCGATGACTCACGTCGGTATCGATAACTTTGACCTGGTGAAGTACCTGATTGGTCAGGTGATGCTGAACGACGACGATCGTTTTGCCGCGCTGAAAGAGTACTACCCGAACGCACGTAAAGAAGACTGGAAACTGATCCAGGCGGGCCAACGCGTACAGATCATCAAGAAAGATGCGGATAAAGGCGGCGTGCTGAAACTCGGCACCGAAATCGTGACCGATCAGCAGAAAACCGTGGCGGCCCTGTTGGGTGCATCACCAGGTGCTTCAACTGCTGCGCCAATCACCCTCGACGTGATGAAGAAGTTGTTCCCGGAGCAGTTCGCTTCTCCTGAGTGGCAAGAGAAGATTCGCGGCATTATCCCAAGCTTCGGCCAGAAACTGAACGGTAACACCGCACTGACTCAGCAGGTCTGGGACAACACCGCTGCTACGCTGCAGTTGACCAAACCACCGGTCATCAACATGGGTGATCAGTCCGTTGCCCCTACGCAGGCTAAGCCTCGCGCAGAATCCGCTAAGCAGGATATGGCGCTGTAATTCTCCCTCGCGCTAATGAAGAAAGCCGGACAATGTCCTAATGCTCGTTAGTTAAGGCCATATATGCAAAAGCTGTCACTGTCAAAAGTGGCAGCTTTTTTCGTTTGGGTGAGCATGTCGGAGTGAGGGCCAGCGCACCTCTGCTGCTGCCTGGCCGTCCTCGCGCCGCTAAAGCGGTGCCATCGGCCTCCACTATCGTGCCCTTTTTAACAGCACGCACTGAAGCTTAAGAGCAGGCTAGTGCCGTACAGGGGCTGGCAATCCGCAGCGCTGAACGTAGTGAGTCTGCCAGGATAGCCCGCACGACGCGGGCGTGAGGCGGGGCGGCACACGATGTGCCATTCCCCGCCGGTCCGTCAGGCAGACCAATGAAGTGAAGGCACCGCGCAGCGGCGCGAGGACCGCAAGCCCCTGTACGGCACCAGACTGCGTTATCCCCCGTCGCTTAACTGAAAAGCATTAGGACAATGTCCGGATTTTTTTACCGCATGCCATGCAAAGTCACGCTTTATTCATCCCCCAAACCAGTGCCTGTCTTGCATGGGCAATACGCGGTTGGCGCAGAGCGCTGGGTAACCAGTTGACTGCTCCCCGCCCTAAAGGGCGGGGATTCCCACTTCAACGCAACCTACCTAAACCACATTAAGCGGCTTTAGGGTTTACAGTCGCTCCGTGGGCTAACGCGGTCAGCCCGACCGCTTTTATATTCTTCGCCGCGTTTACGTCACGATCATGGTGAGCCCCACATTCAGCGCAAGTCCATGACCTGACATTAAGCGCCATTTTTGGCAGGGTATAGCCGCAACCGCTACAACGTTTTGAGGACGGGAAAAACCGGTCAATGGCGACCACGGCTCGCCCCGACCATTCGCCCTTATATTCAAGCTGACGAACAAATTCGCCCCAGCTTGCGTCTGCTATCGCTTTGGAGAGTTTCGAATTGCGGATCATGTTTTTCACTTTCAGGGATTCGACGCAAACAACTTGGTTATCGTTAATGAGTTTGCGGGATAGCTTGTGCAGGTTATCCATACGGCAATCAGCAATTTTTGCGTGAATGCGGGCGACTTTTACACGGGCTTTGGCGCGATTTTTTGAGCCTTTTTTCTTCCTGCTCAATCGACGCTGGAGCAGCGCGAGGCGCTTCGCATATTTAGCGGTGTGGCGGGGATTGCCTATTTTGTATCCGGTATCGGTGACGAACAAATCTGTTAAACCAACATCAATGCCGACCGTTTTAGCGGTGATCGGCAGTAATACAGGTTCAAACTCGCACAGGCACGACACGAAATAGCGCCCCGATGAATCTTTAGATACGGTGACGGTAGACGGCACGGATGGCAAAGGGCGACTCCAGCGCACGTCTAAAGGCGCTTTGCTCTTTGCCATAAACAACTTGCCATCACGGTATTTAAACGCGGCATCGGTCAGCGTAGCCGCCTGTTTATGGCGCTTGCTTTTGAAGGTGGGATATTTCGCCCGACCGGCAAAGAAGTAAGAAAAGGCGGCTTGTTGGTGGCGAAGCGCCTGCTGCAATGGAACGCTGGAAACGTCATTGAGCCATGCAAAATCTGGCTCTTTTTTGAGAGCGGTTAGTCGTGCGCTGGCTTGCGTATAGCCGATCTTTTCCTGGCGGTCATAGTATGCGTCAGTGCGCCAGCGCAGGATGCTGTTATAGACAAAACGCACACACCCGAACGTTTGAGCCAAAAGCTTAATCTGATCGGGGGTAGGATAGAATCTGTACTTATATGCGCGTTTCATATCTTACATATTACGGAACATTATTTAAGAAGAGCAAGGGATGTTCCGCAGTTACCGCGCTTATATCCCCGCCCGATTGGGCGAGGTCTTACGCGCAAATTGATAACCAACATTAATCGAGGACAGACAATGAAAATTTTGATGGTTCTGACATCACATGACGCGTTGGGCATCACCGGCAAAAAAACCGGGTTCTGGCTGGAAGAGTTCGCCGCACCCTACTTCGTGTTTAAAGATGCAGGTGCTGAGGTAGTGTTGGCTTCCCCGGCGGGTGGACAACCGCCGCTGGATCCAAAAAGTGATTTACCTGAATTTCAGACTGCTATGACCGAACGTTTCAAATCTGATGCGGCGGCACAGCAGGCGCTGGCCAATACCGTGAAGTTGGCAAGCATTGATCAGCAGGATTTCGATACGGTCTTTTATCCTGGCGGCCACGGTCCACTGTGGGATCTGGCGGAGTCAGCAGACTCCATCCAGTTGATCGAATCTTTCGATCGTGCGGGTAAGCCGATGGGTTTTGTCTGCCATGCACCTGGCGCGTTGCGCCATGTGAAAGCTGCGAGCGGCGCCCCGTTAATTCAGGGTAAGCAGGTCACCGGCTTTACCAATAGCGAAGAAGCAGCCGTTGAGCTGACCGACGTGGTGCCTTTCCTGATTGAGGATGAGTTCATCAAACTGGGCGCGCATTATCAAAAAGGCGCTGACTGGGCACCGTTTGTCGTACAAGATGGTCATTTGATCACCGGACAAAATCCGGCCAGCTCAGAAGATGTGGCGAAAGCGCTGCTGCTGCAACTGGCAGCACAACAGCCTTAATCGCGTTAAAGCGCATCACTGCTCTGGCGGTGATGTGCCCTCGTCTTATTAACCCTCCAATTAATGAATATCGCTCATAGGTGCTAGTAGACTGGCGTACCTAATCAATCCCTTCCGCCTTTGTTAAGCTACTCCACAACCCCATTTCCATCACTGTAATTAAGCCCTGGCACCTCACAGGTCCTTTCCTTTGCTCATAAAAAGACACTATGGATATCAAAACTGCAACGCATCCTCCGGATATGAAAACCGGCATCGCTTTTATTGTCATTCTCAGCGCGTTGATGGCATTTACCTCGCTCTCAACCGACATCTATCTTCCGGCGATGCCCGCGATGTCAGCCGCGTTACACGGCGATTCGGAACTGACGGTCACCGGATTTCTGATTGGCTTTGCCATCGCGCAGCTAATCTGGGGTCCGATAAGCGATCAACTCGGCCGAAAAACGCCGCTATATATCGGGATGATTATCTTTGCTGTCGGCTCAGCGGGATGCGCACTCTCCAGCGACATGCCTCAGATTGTCTTCTGGCGTGTCATTCAGGCCGCTGGCGCCTGCACCGGCCCGATGCTGGCGCGTGCGATGATCCGCGACCTTTTCACCCGCACGCGTGCTGCGCAGATGTTGTCGACGCTGATCATTGTTATGGCAATTGCCCCTATCGCGGGGCCATTAATGGGTGGGCAAATCATTCGTTACTCGCAATGGCCGATGATTTTCTGGTTTCTGGCGGTAGTCGGCGCATTGATGTTCATATCACTGCTCTGGCTTCCTGAAACACTGCCGGCAGAAAAACGGGTAACGGCGTCACCTCGGCAAATAATGGGTAATTATCGCGCATTGTTGCAAAATAAAACTTTATGCGTTTTACCTTGTGCGTGACTTTTTACTACGTTGCCGCTTACGCCTTTATTGTCGGATCGCCTGCGGTGTATATCAGCTATTTCGGTATCGATCCGCAACATTATGGTTGGCTGTTCGCCATAAATATCCTTGGACTGGTGACGGTCAGCACCGTTAATAAACGTTTAGTGCAAAAGGTACGGCTTGAGACGCTGCTGAAATCCGCCTCTTTTATCGCCGCACTGATGACATTCGTGATGTGTTTTGTACTGGAAACGCATCCGGCAGCATTGGCGGGATTGGTCATCTGTATCTTCATTTTCTTCTCAATGAACGGGATTATTGCCGCCTCCGCTACCGCAGCCGCGCTGGATGCCGTGCCGAATGCCACCGGTTCAGCCTCCGCGGTGATAGGGTCACTGCAATACGGCAGCGGGATTGTTTCCTCATTGCTGCTGGCAGAGCTTAACAACGGTACGCCCTGGATTATGGTGAGCATTATGACGGTATTCACCCTGCTCAGTTTTCTTAGCACGCTTGGCGGAGGAAAAGCCCAGCCAAAAATGGCAGAAATTTAATGCTACGGTGAAACATTAAATATGGTATTAAACATTTGGTGCGGTGCGTTCAGCATGCAATTGCTAAATCTAAAATAGTCGGTAACGTCGTGGCTTCATCTGCTAATAAAAATAAGTGAGCTTAATTAATGAGCAATATCCAGTCTTCATTCCTTTCTTACACCGTGGACAACGAGACATTTGAAGGTTATTTAGTTTATCAGACTGATAATAACCCTGCTAAACCAGGCATTGTTATTGCGCCCAACTGGATGGGGGCCACCGCGGATGCTGCTGAACAAGCCAAAGTCATTGCCGCTCACGGCTATGTGGTGCTGGTGGCTGACCTGTACGGTCAGGGTCAACGCCCCACTAGCGGCGAAGAAGCGGGTGCGATGATGATGGCAGTGAAAGACACCCCCGCCGAAGTGGCGCGCATGCAGGCAGCCCTCAGCGCATTGCGCACCCAAACCACCGCCCCCGTCAACGCGGATAAGGTTGCGGCTATCGGTTTCTGCTTCGGCGGCCATTGTGCGCTTGAACTGGCACGCAGCGGCGCGGACATCAAAGCGGCCGCCTCTTTCCACGGTACGCTGGATACCCAGGGCGCTTATGACAGTCATACTATTCAGGCTTCACTGCTGGTGCTGGATGGCGCGGCCGATCCCCTGGTGCCGCGCGAGCAGTTAGCCGCCTTCGCCAATGAGATGAACAGCAAGGGCGTTGACTGGCAGCTGGTGAGCTTTGCCGGTGCGGTGCACTCCTTCACCGATCCGAAAGCCGATAATGCTGGCGTATCGCAGTATCATCCGGAAGTGACGCAGCGTGCCTTCAAACGCCTGTATCAATTGCTGGATGAAGTGTTTTAATGACGCGGCGGGAGGATGACTAGCCTCCCGCTATTTACCCCGTCTTTCAGCGCACGCGTAAAATCCCGCCATCAATGTCCGCTACACCGGTTTTGCCGCAAAACGCCATCGACAGATCAAACTCGTTACGGATGATGCTTAGCGCTGTGGTCACCCCTTCTTCACCTAGCGCCCCCAATCCATACAGCATACTGCGCCCGATGTAGGTGCCTTTGGCGCCTAACGCTATGGCTTTTAATACATCCTGCCCGGAACGAATACCGCCATCAAAATGCACTTCTATTCGATCGCCTACCGCCGCCACAATTTCCGGCAGCAGTGTAATTGACGAAGACACGCCGTCCAGCTGACGCCCACCGTGGTTGGAAACAATCAACGCATCGGCACCCGCTTCGATCGCCAGTTGCGCGTCAGTGGCATCCATTATGCCCTTCACAATCAACTTGCCGCCCCAGTGCCGTTTAATCCATTCGATATCTTTCCAGGAGAGCCGCGGGTCATACTGCTGTGCCGTCCACTCCACCATCGAGTCAATGTTATCCACACCGCTTACATGCCCGATGATATTGCCAAAATTACGATGTCTGGTATTCAACATCTGCCAGCACCAGCGCGGTTTAGTGGCAATATTGAGCACATTGCGCAGGGTCATTTTGGGCGGCGTGGAAAGGCCATTCTTAATGTCTTTATGGCGCTGACCAAAGACCTGCAAGTCCATGGTCACGACCAACGCGCTGCAGTTAGCCGCTTTAGCGCGATCGATCAGATTTGCCACAAACTGCCGGTCACGCAATACATACAGCTGAAACCAAAATGGATGTCCCTGCGTGGCCTGCGACACAGCTTCCAGCGAACAGATGCTCATGGAAGAGAGCGTGAAAGGAATGCCGAATTTTTTGGCTGCGCGTGCCGCATGAATTTCACCATCGGGATGGATCATGCCGGTCAGCCCAGTGGGGGCAATCGCCACCGGCATCGCGACATCGTGCCCCATCATTCGGCTTGCCGTGCTGCGTTCCGCAATATCCACCGCAACACGTTGACGAAATTCGATGCGACGTAGATCTGCTTCGTTGGCGCGATAGCTATATTCCGTCCAGGAACCTGCATCGACATAGTCATAAAACATCTTTGGCACACGTTTTCGCGCCAGTTGCCGCAATTCTTCAATACAGGTAATGGTCACTTTTCCACCTGATAAAAAAAGCGGCCAAATAAAATAACATTTAGCCGCCTGCGATCACGCAAATACACACACAGATAACTTACGATTTCTCGTAGTCGGTATAGGCATTCTGTAGCACGATATGATCGGCAATATATTTTGCATCATGCCACACGCCATAAATAAAGGAGGAGGCGCGATTCACCAGATTCGGTAAACCAAGGAAATAAATACCCCGCTCCGCAGAAATACCACGCTTATGGAAAGGCACGCCTTTCTCATCAAATGCATCCGCCTGCAACCAGCTAAAATCAAATTTAAACCCTGTCGCCCAGATAATAGAAGTGATACCGGCCTCGGCCAGGTTTAATTTCGTTAAAGGATTAATCAGGCAGTCAGGATCGGATAATAATGCCCAGGCCTGTGGCTCCAGCGGCAGATCCAGACCATTACGCTCGATATAAGCATCGGCATCACGTAGTACGTCGAAATAAGCTTTATCACCTTCTGCAATATTCTCAGCCAGGCCATCAGCAAAGCTCAACACGCCGTTATCCCATTGCTGAGTAATTCCCACCAGGGTAATGCCCATATGAGCCAGACGACGAAAATCAACCGTTTTACCGCCTTCATAGCCACTCACGGCAAAGGCAACGTGCTGTTTTTTCGGCTTGATTTTCACTTCATCCCACAAGCCTAAAGCACCCAGCCACCAGCAGTAATCTCGGTCACGATAAGAGCGTGGTGGTCGATAATGTTCGCCGACCGACAGATAGACTTTGCGGCCCGTTTTACCCAGCTCTTCAGCGATTTGTGAACCTGACGCCCCCGCGCCCACCACCAGCACGCCGCCTTCTGGCAACTGCTGCGGGTTCTTATAGGAAGAGGAATGAATCTGATGCAGGTTGGCACTGTCCGGCACGATTTGCGGGAATGAAGGCTTCTGGAACGGCCCTGTTGCCGCCACCACATTATCTGCTTCAAATTCTCCAATAGAGGTCAGCACTTTGAAGCCGCTACGTCCCGGCAGACGTTCAACCTGATGCACTTCAACGCCAGTGCGCACCGGCGCATTGAGCATTTTGGCATAATCTTCGAAGTATTGAGCCATGCGATCTTTAGGAGGAAAAGCTTCCTGAGAAATATTATCGAATTTCATTGAAGGAAAACGATCGTGCCAGGCGGGGCCATTGGCGACCAGTGAATCCCAACGCTCTGAACGCCAGCGCTCTGCAATGCGGTTACGCTCAAATACAATATGCGGGACACCCATCAATGAAAGATGTTCACTCATTGCAATGCCCGCCTGACCTGCACCGACAATTACGGTATTAATTTTTTCTACTGACATGTGGAATCCCTAAATAGATTTTAACGCGATGGGTTATTCATCATCGTAATCATTGTTCGTGTTAACGCTAAGCAAGCATTTTTAATTCAGCGCTTCGGTAAAACCAAAGCGCACAGGTTCATGATTAGTGGCGGGCTTCAACGTTTAATATCTTCCCAAGGCCCAAAAACTTATTCGCAATAATCAGCATGGCTGCCGTTACCGCAATATAAATCACTGACAGCGCGGCCAGCGTTGGGTCGGCAAATTCACGCACATAGTTGTACATGGCGACCGGCAAGGTCTGTGTTGCCTGGGTGGTAATAAACAGCGACGCGGTAAATTCATTAAAAGAGAGAATCGCAGCAAACATCCAGCCACCAAACAGGCCCGGTAAAATCAACGGCACCGTAATGGTCCACACGACCCGCAGTGGCGAAGCACCCAGACTGGCTGCCGCCATTTCAATACGCTGTTCGAGGTTTTTGAGCGAAACGTAGACGCTGCGCAATACAAATGGCAGCACCAGCACAATATGGCAGAAAATCACCAGCGGATAGCCGCGCCCGAGGCCCAGCTGTGAGACCAGCATCAGCAGTCCTAAACCGATAGTGAAATGCGGGATAAACAGTGGCGACAGTAAAATGCCTTCCAGCACGCGCTTACACGGAAAGGAATAGCGCTCAATGGCAATCGCCAGCGTTGCACCGATGATCACTGCCAGCGAAGATGCCCACGCGGTGACGATCAGTCCGGAATAAAAGCCGTGACGAAAATCATCGTAATTCACCGCACGCTCGAACCAGCGCAGCGACCAGCCTTTGGGCGGGAAAAACAGGACCGCAGTGCTGCTGAACGAAGAGATAAACACCACAATGGTGGGCAGCATGACAAAAATGAGGATGGCGGCCACCAGCAAACGTCCGGCCAGCGTCACCAGTTTATCGTTCATCGAACGGGTCATATTAATGTTCTCCCATAGCGTGCAGGAAGCGGGTCAGGCGTTTCAATGCCATCAGCAGCAGGATGGTCAGAATCAAGCCGGCAATACTCAGCGCGGCGGCAAACGGGAAGTTCATTGACGAGAAACCAAGCTGATACACCATGGTTGCCACGGTGCTTACGCGTCCGCCACCAATCAACTGCGGCGTGGCGAAAGCACTAAAGGTCCAGGCAAATGCCGTGGTCAGACTGGCCACGATACCTGGGATCGATAGTGGAATCGTCACCGTCAATAAGGTACGAACGGGTCCGGCACCGAGACTGGTTGCCGCTTTTTCATAGTCAGGGTTGATATGCGACAGCGCCGTGGCCAGCATCAGCACCATGATCGGCATGGTGACGTGCACCAGTGCTACCACCACGCCGCTCTGGGTGAACATAAACTGAATCGGTTTTGAGATGATGCCGAGTGCCAGCAGCAGGCTGTTCAGGAAGCCACTGTTTCCCAACACGATAATCCACGAGTAGGTACGCACCACTTCACCGAGAAACAGCGGCGTAATCGCGATAATCAGAATCGTCGATTTGATCCAGGTGGTGCGCGTGCGCACCAGCGCATAGGCCAATGGGTAACTCATCAGCAGGCCAAAGATGGCAGTTTTGGCACTTAACATCACCGTGTTAATAAAAGCATCGGCGTAAATGCTTTTCAGCAGTCCGTTAAAGTTTGCCAGGGTAAATCCGCCCACGTCGAGCGAACCGGGAATATAAGCCCGCACGCTAAACTGCATCACCGCGAACATGGCCACAACCAGTCCGAGTGCTGTCAGTGTGGCGGGAATAATGAACCAGGGTAAGAATGTCGGTTTTCTCGTCATAGACGTTGCTGCCTGAATAAAGTGTTGCTTGTGGGCGGCCTGGTGGCCGCCCGTGATGAACCAATCAGTGAGACATGATGTTTTCAGAGAACCACTGGCGCCATTCGGCTGTTTTCTCGGCACGCAGTTGTGGATCGGTGTTGATGGTGGCATTCCACTGCGCTGGCGTGGTCAACATGCCAGGCAATTTCGCCAGTTCTGGATCGATATGCGCGTTGGTCACCGTTGGGCTGCCACGATAGATCTTCGCCACCTGCTCCTGAATTTCCGGTTTCAGCGCGATATTCATAAACTTGTAGGCCAGATCGGCGTGTTTGGTCCCTTTGTTGATGCCCACGGTGTCCACACCCAAAATGGCACCCTCTTTCGGTATCGCCAGTTTGATGTTCACCCCTTCGGCCATCATGCTGTAGGCATTCATCGACAGCATCACCTGCACAGGTGTTTCACCGGTGGAGATCAACTGCTGGCTATTGGCGTCATCGGTATAGAAGGATTTGATGTTCGGGATCAGCGCTTTCATCTTCGCTTCGCCCTGCTGCCAGTGTGCGGCATCAGCCCCGGAGAGTTTGGCGGAAACGGCAATGATATGGCTTGGGTCCCAATCTGGCAGGGCCAGCGTGCCCTTCAGCTCTGGTTTCCACAGGTCATTCCAGCTGGTGAAGGTTTCACCTTTCGGTACCAGATCCGGGCGATAGCCGATGGTATAGACATAGCCCCACACGCCAAGGTGATACGGGCTGACCTTCGCCTGCTCAACCAGATTCACCGCGTTAGGAATTTTGCTCATATCGAGCTTTTCAAACAGGCCGCTGTTGGCATACAGATAGCCGACGTGCGCGGTGGTAAAGGTCACATCCGTCTCCGGTGTGCCACCCGCCAGCTTGGCTTTGTTCAAACGATCAATGGTGCCGCCGGTGACAAACTGCACCTCGACGCCGGTTTCTTTAGTGAACTCTTTGGCGATGGTTTCATCAATCAGGTCTTTAAAGCTGCCGCCCCAGGTGCTGACAATCAGCTTGTCGGCGGCCATTGCATTACCTGCAGTTAATACACTCGTCGTCAGCAACGTTAAGGCAAAAATCTTACGCAACATATTCTCGTCCCCAATGAATGAAATGGCTGTAACAGCAATGTGAAACGCGATGCACCAAAACAGTGCTATCGGACTCTTCTGGTGTTGCTGGGATAATGCCGTCGCGAGGTGATTCGGTAAAACAGCCTTTTCCTCGCCCTTGCATCAGAATTTCTGAGGCTAAAAAGGACGCTGCTTTACAACGGATTTTCTTAACCAGTGATGAGGCAGAAGCGAATGGGCGTGACAGAGCGGTCAGGCGATTATGCTGTTAACCGGCCTCTGGCATGATTAATGCAGGGTCATCGGGACTATTAGAATGACTGGCGCGACATGATCGCGCCGGCGATCCCAGGAGAATCTGCATGCTCAGTCGCATCACCCAGCGTCAGCTGGAATACTTTGTCGCGTCCGGTGAGGCCGGAAGCATTATTGGTGCCTCGGAACGTATTCACGTTTCATCACCGTCGATTTCCGCAGCTATTACACATATTGAATCTGAGCTGGGGGTGCAGCTGTTTGTGCGTCACCATGCGCAGGGCGTCTCCCTGACGGCTATTGGTCATCAAGTGTTAAAAGAGGCCAAGCTGATTCTGGATCAGATGAACAATCTCTATACCATCGCCTCTGAGTCACTCAACAACGTGCGTGGTCCTCTGCGTGTGGGCTGTCTGGATACGCTGGCACCGATGCTGACGCCGGAACTGGTGTTTGGCTTTGGTCGCGCATTTCCTGGCGTACGTATCACCCTCGTCGAAGGCAACCACGAGCAATTGCTGAAGCAATTACGCTCGGCAGATATCGACATCGCCCTCACTTATGATTTAGTGCCGGCCAATGACGTGGCGTTTAAATCCTTGGCGCAGTTGCCGCCGTATGTGATGGTGGGCGAACATCATCCATTGGCGACACAATCGGCGGTAACCATTCAGGACCTGGCAACGATGCCGATGGTGTTGCTGGATATGCCATGGAGCCGCGAATATTTCCTCGGCCTGTTCAGTGAAGCGGGTGTGGCGCCAAATGTGGTGATGCGCTCGAGCAATATGGAAGTGGTACGCGCCATGGTGGCCAACGGCGTCGGATTTGGCATTGCCAACGTGCGCCCGAAAGCGCACCTGTCACAGGATGGCAAACGACTGATCCGGGTGCGCCTTGCGGGGGTGAACAAGCCGATGCAACTCGGCTATGCCACCATGGCTAACACCCAGCAATCCATGGTGGTGAACGCCTTTGCCGAACGTTGCCAGATGTTCATCTCCGATCAATACATTCCGGGCATGGCAGCCCCGAGCTATTTCGACCCGCAAGTGGTGCGCGTGGCCTGAACCCGCTTAGTATCCGCGTTCCGGGAACACCTGATTGGATACCGCTTCCCCGCGCGCGGCGCGCTGAATATTTTCAGCAACCTGTAACGCTGCGCTGGCGGGAATGGCGACCGAGGCCAGATGGGGGGTGATTAACACATTCTCCATACGCCACAGCGGATCTTCCGGCGGCAACGGTTCGCGGTCAAACACATCTAGCGTAGCTTCGGCAATATCTCCCAATTGTAGCGCGCAGGTCAGCGCAGCCTGATCTACAATCGCGCCGCGTGACACATTGATAAAGGCCGCCCCCTTTGGCAGTTGCGCCAGCCGTTGTTGGCTGAGCAAACCGCTGGTACTCGGCGTTAATGGCAACATCACGACCAAAATGTCGCTCTCACTGAGGAAATCATCCAGCGATGCCAGCCCGCTGCTGCATTCAATACCGGCAATGGTTTTTTGTGAGCGTGACCAGCCGCGCACAGCAAACCCCTGCCGTGCTAATTCCTGCGCCGCAAAAGCCCCCAACTCTCCCAAACCCATCACGCCAACCCGTACGCTTGATGGCACCCGAGGATGAAGGTAGTGCCAGCGCCGCTCGCGTTGCGCCCGTTCAAATGCCGGGATGTCGCGCGCATAGCGCAGCACCGCGAACAGCACATAGCCAGCCATCATCCTGGCCATATCAGGATCGGACAGGCGGATAATCGGGATATCCGGCAGGTCATCGCGTCCTACCAGCGAATCAACACCCGCACCGAGATTCACCAACAGCTTAAGATTGCGGTACGGAGCAAAAAAACCGTGCGGCGGTTTCCACGCCAGCGCGAAATGCACGTCATTGGCGTCCAGAACCTCCTCTGCGCAGCAAATTGTTACACCGGGCAGATGTGGGGCCAGCAGTGCTGACCACTCGGAGTAACTGTCAAACTCGCTGTAAAACACCAGGGTTGTCATGCCACATCCGCCTTGATGAGGGTGACCACCGCATCAATGGCCAGTTCGTAGCCCAACACGCCGAGTCCAGCTATCACACCGGTTGCCGCTTTGGATACCATGGAGTGATGGCGGAACGGCTCACGCTTCCAGATATTACTCATGTGCGCTTCAATGATCGGGCCATCAAACATCAGCAATGCATCCAGAATTGGCACTGAGCTGTAGGTCAAACCAGCGGCATTGATGATCAGCCCAGCGGCGTTTTGTCGCGCTTCCTGAATCCAGTCGACCAGTACGCCCTCATGGTTACTTTGACGAAAGTGCAATTCCACGCCATGTGATGCTGCGCGGCGCTGGCAACGTTCACCGATGCTGACAAAACTTTCGCTGCCGTAGGTGCCGTTTTTATCCAGGCCGTACAAATTGGCATTGGGTCCATTCAGAAAATAGATTTGCTGTGACATGAAAACTCCTGATTAAACGTGCGGACGCGTTGCGGCCATTGCCGGATGAGCATCAAAACCGGCGAACCATGCGGCAGTCAGCGGATAGCTATCACGCCAGTTAAGCGTTGCGAAACGAAAATCGAGATAGCCCAGTGCACAGCCAATCGCAATCAAACCAATATCATCAGGCTGCGGGCTGAATTGCGAAACCTGTCGTTCGATTTCTGCCAGAGCGGCGGTGACTTTTTTTAACTGCGCGTCGGCCCAGTTTTGCCACTGTTTCTCTTCCGGACGCGCGCTAAATTCATAGCGTGCCAATAAAGCGGCATCGATTAAGCCATCGCCTAATGCCTGTCGTGTCAGGCTTTGCCAGCGTGCATCCCCGGTTGCGGGGAACAGCGTGCCTTGTGACAGCGTGTTCAGATATTCACAAATGACGCGGCTGTCATAGAGACACAGCCCATGATGGGTTCGCAATGCGGGCACTTTCGCCAGAGGATTAAACGCCGCGATCCGTTCATCCCGTTCGACAGGATGTGCCGCCGAATCCAGCCACGCGATCGCGTCAGCTAACCCCAGCACCTGCGCACAGACCATGACTTTACGTACATACGCCGAGGTACTGGCGTAGAAGAGTTGCATCATGACGCCACCTGCAGCAGAACTTTGCCAATGTTGGCGTTGGATTCAAGAATGCGATGGGCGTCGGCGGCCTGTGCCAGCGGTAGTGTCGTATGAATGATCGGGGAAATCTTTCCGCTCGCCATCAGTGGCAACAGGTGTTTGCTGATGTTCTGCGCCAGCCGTGCTTTCTCTGCGGCGCTTTTGGGACGCAAGGTGGATGACGTCAGGCTTAACCCTTTGCGCATCAGCAGTTGTAAATCGAGTTCAATTTTCGCCCCCTGCATAAACGACAAACTCACGTGGCGTCCGCCGGGTGCCAGAGCGCTGAGGTTGCGCGCCACGTAGTCGCCGCCCACGTTATCCAGTACCACATCCACACCGCGGCCCTGGGTTTCATCCTCAATAACGGAAACAAAGTCTTCGTGATGTCGGTCAATGGCACGACAAACACCGAGTTGCTGTAGCGCGGCGATTTTATCGGCACCGCCTGCGGTGGCGAATACCTTTGCTCCGCACGCCTGAGCGCATTGAATCGCAAAGGTCCCGACGCCGCTGGCCGCACCATGGATCAATACGGTTTCACCCGGTTGCAGACGGCCCAGCTCAAACAGGTTATGCCAGACGGTAAATGCGGCTTCCGGCACGCCAGCGGCATGATCCAGCGGCAAGGTATGCGGGACGATCAGGCAGAGTTCGGCACGCGCGACACAATAGTCGGCATATCCGCCACCGTTGAGTAACGCCATGACGGCGCTCCCGATCGCCGGGTATTCGACCCCCGCGCCGAGTGCGACCACGGTGCCTGAGACTTCCAGCCCGAGAATATCGGTGGTGCCTGGCGGTAGCGGCATACCGTTACGCTGCATAATATCCGGGCGATTAACGCCGGCACAGCTGACGCGAATCAACACTTCTCCAGCCGCCGGTTGTGGCACAGGACGGCTGACTGATGCCAGTACTTCAGGACCGCCGGGCTGGCGTGCTATTACGGCGTTCATCATTTCAGGTAACATCGATTATCCTTGCTTCGCCGCGCTAAACGCACAAACACCTTCATCATCAACGCTCACGCCCACCACACTGCCTACCGGCCAGCGAGTCAGGGAATCGAGTCCCGATCGGCGCGCAAATAACGCCGCGCTGCCCAATGCTGGTGCATCAAGATGCACATCCACATGATCGCCCTGGAATACATGGGTAATCACTGTGGCACTGAACAGGGAGTGTGGGCTTAGGGGGGCCAGTTGCAGGTTTTCTGGGCGCATGTAGACATCCAGGCGTTCACCCACATGGGCATTTACTCGCTCTGCCGGAAGACGCAGTTTATTGCCACCTAGCTCAATAACGGCGGTGCTGTCGCGGCCAGCGTAATGGCCTGGCAATATATTCACATCGCCGACAAATCCCGCGACAAAAGGATCCTGCGGACGGCGATAGATGTCATCCGGGGTACCAATCTGGCGAACGTGTCCAGCAGACATCACCACTACCCGGTCACTCATGCTCAGCGCTTCGCCCTGATCGTGGGTGACAAATACCGTGGTGACGCCGAGTTTGCGCTGAATAGCTTTTAACTCGACCTGCATCGATAAACGCAGATTTTTATCGAGTGCGGAAAACGGCTCATCCAGCAGCAGCACTTTCGGGCGAATCACCAGAGCGCGCGCCAGGGCAACACGCTGCTGCTGCCCACCAGAGAGTTCACGCGGCTTACGCTGACCGTAGCCCGCCAGTTTAACCAGCGCTAATGCCTGTTCTACACGCTCAGCGATTTCCACCTTGGGCACACCGCGCATACGCAAACCATAACCAACATTCTTCTCCACGGTCATATGCGGGAACAGTGCGTAGTTCTGGAAGACGATACCGATTTCACGCTGGTAAGGAGGGATCTCGGTGACCAGATCGCCATCAATAAAGATCTCGCCGCCATCTGCTTCGGCAAAGCCTGCCATCAGGTTTAGCAGTGTGGTTTTGCCACAGCCTGATGGGCCGAGCAGCGTAATAAACTCACCCTCTTCAATGGTTAATGAAATTTTGTGTAGCGCTATGGCATCGCCAAAGCGTTTAAGTACGCCATCCAGTTGCACGGCAACGTTGGCTTTATTGGCTACAGGATGCAGCACGTCGGGCTGCGGGAACGGGGTGACTTCTGCACTGACCATGGACTCTCCAGAAACGGGCTATCTTTGCTTACCACCAGCATACGGTGAATGCGTGCATCATGCGGTTAGTGCTTCCTGAAGCTGGTGTTTGGAAAAGTTAAAGCAGGCAAATTGGCTGCGCGCGGCCTGATAACCGCGCCCTTCAGCCTGGTGTGTGATTGATGAAAACAGGGACGAGATAACTGAAGGGTGCGGCTCAATAAGCATGCGCAATGAGTGACAATGTCACTTCATAGACACATCCACTCCGCTAACCGCCGCAACATGGCATCGCAGGCGGTCAGCTGTTCCAGGCTGATAAACTCATCGGGTTTGTGCCCTTGCGCCATACTGCCAGGACCGCAGATCACACTTGGGATGCCAGCCTGATGGAACAAGCCGCCCTCGGTGCCAAACGCCACCGTGCTAAAGCTGTCGGAACCGGTCAGGTGCGCAATCAAACGCGCTGCGGGACTCTCTGCGTCAGTATATAAACCGGGATAGCCACTGACAGGTATGAAACGAATCGACGTGTCGCGATTGACGGCCTGCATAAGGGGCAACAGGTCACGCTGTGCGTAACGCTCCAGTTCGTCGGCTACCTGTTGCGCATCATCTTTGGGTAAGGTGCGAACTTCAAAATCAAAACTACATTCTGCAGGCACAATATTCAGCGCCCGCCCGCCCTGAATCACGCCGGTTTGCACGGTGGTATAAGGCGGATCAAAACGCGCATCCTGATTTTCCGCAGCAGCCAGTCGCTCACCCATCTCGGTTAGTCGATGAATCAATTTCGCTGCGTACTCGATAGCATTCACGCCTTGTGGCGCATAAGCAGAGTGGCACGCCGCGCCCTGCACTTCACATCGCATGCCCAGTTTGCCTTTGTGGCCTAAAACCGGTTGCAGCTCGGTGGGTTCGCCGATGAGGCAAATATCCGGCTTTTCCGGGCGCCGCGCTAAAGCATCCAGCAAGGTTCTGACGCCGAGGCACCCCACTTCTTCGTCATATGAAATCGCCAGATGCAGCGGCTGTGTCAGCGGTTGCGCCAGGAAATGCGGCACGGCAGCCAGCATGCAGGCGATAAAGCCTTTCATATCCGCGGTGCCGCGCCCGTAGAGTTTGCCCTCACGCTCGGTCAGCGCAAAAGGCGGAACGCTCCACGCTTGCCCATCCACAGGTACCACATCGCTGTGCCCTGACAGCATCACGCCGCCCTTGCCAGCGGGACCGAGCCTGGCATACAGATTGGCTTTACTGCGCTCAGCGTTATGAATCAGTTCGCAGTTCACACCAAAATCGGTCAGATAGCGCCAGACAAAGTCGATCAGCGCCAGATTGGATTCGCGGCTGGTGGTATCAAAGGCTACCAATTGCGCGAGTATAGTACGGCTGGTCACCATAGAAGCTCCTTGCATCACTCGTCGCCGGGTACGCCATAGCTGGGGGCTTTAGTCGGATCCAATGCGCGGATCACGTAATCCTGCATTTGTGGCTGATAAGCCTGCCACAGCGTGTTGAGCTCCTCAATGGGATCGGCCTCGGTCCAGTCAACGCGCAGATCAACAATAGGCCAGACAGGTTCAGCCACAATCGACAGTGCTGCTGAATGCACCGGCCCAGCTTCGCCTCCCGCCGTCATACCGGCTTGCATGGCACACAGAAGGCGATCGGCGAGGTGCCCCTCGCTCCGCTCAAAGGCGTTAACCATCGCGACAATCACCTCGGTATTGGCGAGTAAATTTCCTGCCGCCACACATTCCACGCCACTCAAAGCATGGTTCACTCCCAAGGTTTTTTCTCCGCTGAAGCAGGCACTTTGCCCATCAGCCGCCAGCACGGTGACCTGGCGATATTGATGATATTCGTCAGACGCCAGCCCGGCGGCTAAGGCGGCCTGAGCAGATTTTCCCTGCTGCAACTGGTCAAGAATGCGCGGGCCCAGCGCCGGTAAGGTGATGTTCTGTGTGGAAACGGCGCCCACCTGGGTGCGTAACCAAGGGCAGCGCGCGCCGACGGCAATACTGGATGAGCTAATGGCGATACCCATCTGCCCGGTCTCAGCACAGCGTCCTACAATCGATAACGTCATGAACAGGCTCCTGCTTGTGGCTGCCAGTCGTCCGGGATAACCGCGATTACATCAATTTCCATCAGCCACTGCGGCTGACCCAGCCCTGAAATCACCAGTCCGGTTGAGATCGGATACACACCCTTCAGCCATTTACCCACGACCTGATAAACCGGCTCACGATAACGCGGGTCAATAATATAGGTGGTGGTTTTGACGATGTGTGACAGGTCGCTGCCCGCCTCTTCCAGCAGCTGCTTGACGTTTTTCATCGCCTGATCGGCCTGTGCAGCCGGATCGCCAAGCCCAATCAGATTGCCCTCGAAGTCGGTGCCGATCTGACCGCGTACGTAAACGGTATTGCCGGCACGCACAGCCTGGCAAAGATCGTTGTCGAGGTTTTGATTAGGGTACGTTTCTTTGGTGTTGAATTTGCGGATGCGTGTATGTGTGCTCATGTCTGCCTGCGGAGATGAATGGATGTCCCGCAAGATATACCGCGCGACGCGCATCAGACAAAACAGCATTAACCGAGGTGTTGGTTTTGAAAATCCTAATCCAGTGAATCAATTGCTATCTGCCATAAATGGCAGATAGTTTTCGTTAGCTTTGCCACCCATTCATCAACAAAGACACCAGCTCACCCGCAGGCATTTCACGCGCCAGTGCTGCACCCTGCCCAGCCCACTGCGCGCCAAAGCCATGATGCTGTTTCGCCGCAGCGGCAGCGGCCAGCGCTTTGCCCAGCGAATAGGTCAACGGATAATCCGGTACATCACTGGTGGCGAAGTCACGACTAAAATCGCAGAAATCATTGCGTAGACAGCGCGCCTGACGTCCAGAAATCGCAGCAGTAAGTTCGGTGCCGGTTGCACTGGCCTGCTTCATTGCCGCGCGATAAGCCGTGTTCGCTGCTGATTCCGGGCATAACACAAAGGCGGTGCCCAACTGCACACCGGTTGCGCCCAATTGCAACATGGCTGCGATACCCGCGCCATCCATGATGCCACCCGCCGCAATCACTGGATGCGCAGTTTGCTGACGAATCGCCTGCACCAGCGTGAAGGTCGACATTTGATAGTCGAAAGCCTGAGGATCAAAATGTCCTCGATGCCCGCCTGCTTCAATCCCCTGCGCCACGATGAAATCAATGCCGCTGCGCGCGATGGTCAATGCTTCTGCCACACTGGTCGCGGTGGCCAGCAACACGATCCCACGTTCCTTGAGTCGTTGAATCACTGCCGCAGAAGGGATGCCGAAATGAAAGCTCACTGCTGCCGGCGCCGCCTGCTCAATCACGTTGAGCATCGCGTCATTATTCAGGAAGGTTTGATAGATCTCCGAGAGAGCCGACGGTAACTCGGCTTCATAACGCACAAACAACGGCGCAAAGCGATTAATCCACGCCTGCTCGCGTTCAACGTCGCGTACCGCTGGCGCATGGCAAAAGAGGTTGACGTTGATGGGGCCTCGGGTGAGCGCCTGCGTTTGCGCGATCATCACCGCTGCCTGTTCGGGAGTGGAGGCCCCCACACCGATAGAACCTAGCGCACCGGCATTGGTGACGGCGGCGGCCATTTCAGGAGTGGAGACGCCCGCCATCGGTGCCTGAATAAGCGGGTATTGCAGCTGAAGCGCCTGACACAGGGCGTTCGTCATGTTGCTATTCCTTTGATTTTGCAGTTGGGCAAACCTAAACTCCCCTTCTGCGGCAGAGAAATCAACCCCAAATGCAGACCAGGAACCTCAACAGCACAGCGTGCAACGTAGAACGGTAAACCAAACGAGGGAATGAGACTAAATCGCAGGAGATAAACAGAGAGGGCAAGTTGCGCCCTCTGGAGAGTTAATAATTGAATTTACGTTTCTCTTCATCTTTTGCATTGGGCGCGGCAATTAAATTCCACAGCGCTTTGCCGAGACGCAACAGGCTTTTACCCGGTTTGATGTAGGAATTTTCAATGATGCCATTACTTACCGCGCAGAATATCACATCAATTTTCTTCACACTTCCTTTGGCGCGATGCCTTCCATATGCCTTATGCGGTAGTGCCGTGCGCGCTATCAGATTACAGGTTGACCCTTTCATTTCAGCCTCACAGTATATCCGTGAATTTGTAAGGGAATAATTGCATCAGCACGCAATGTTGGTCAACCTGACAGCAGAGTGGAAATAATATAAAAATTCACATCAATATAATATTTATCACCCACCACCAGACAAATACCAATATTATCAACGATATAATTAATTAACAATTCATTCATATCCTTTTCTTATTTTTGTGAAATGGGACATGATAGATGTTTTTCTTTATACCTAATCTCACGCTTTGAAATTCAGATAAGCGGTGAAAATAATAAAGCCCACCCCGCATTGATAGCGTGTGGGCTTTACTTCAAAAAAGTGAGGGTTATTGAATTAATCTCTCAACATCCCGCCGTCGTTTGCGATAATCGGCGGGCGTTTCACCATACTGTTTTCGGAACCAGGAAATAAGATGTGAAGCATCAGAAAAACCGCATGATTTCGCGACACTGTTAATACTCACATTACTGCTGGTCATTAATTTTCGCGCATGCTCTAGCCGCATTTTACGCCAGTGAACGGCTGCGGTATCACCGGTGCTGTGCAAAAATGCCTGGTTCAGCTGACGAAGGTTAATCTGCATGGCATGCGTCAGGGTTTGCAACGGCTCAGGCGAAGACAGATGCTGCTGCATGTACGCAACGGTGCGCTTCACCAGCTCATCATCATAGTTTTTTAGCTCCCCGCCCATGCTGGAGCGTGCTGTGGAGACTTGCCGCTTTTTACTCTCTTCCATCAACAGGTACTTCTGCACTTTCTTCGCCCGCAACTCACCACAATGCTGCAGGATGATATCCATGGCCAAATCGCGCGCGGTGCCAACCGGACAGGAAATGACCCCGCCGTCACTCAGGTAGGTTTGATCGATCACCGGCGTCACCGAAGGGAAGCGCTGGCGAAATTCATCGCGCGTCGTAAAGTGAATTGCACACTTCTTGCCTTCCAGCAAGCCGGCCTGGGCAGCCATAAAGGTGGCGCTGCACAGGGTAATAATGGGAATACGCCGCGCCTGCAGTGACCGCATCGCTTCCAGCAGCCACGCTGGCGAATTGCGCGTCTCATCGAGCAGGCCACCGGCAAACACCACGTAATCCCACTGATCGTCCAGGTTAAAAGGCGCGGTTGGCGTAATCTGCAAGCCACAGCTGGACGTCACGGGCTGATTATCGCTGCTCATCCACTCCCACTGACAGAAAATCTGACGACTGAGGAAAGACACATCCGCCGCAAAGCGGATGGGTTCGATCAGTTCTGACACGCAGTGCAGCGTGAACTTGTTGATCAGCACAAAGCCGATGCGAATGTCAGGTCGCAGCGGCAATGCCGGTTCGTCAGTGGCTGGATTCGAATAATTGTCCATCTCCACTGCACCTTACCGTGAAAACACCACGGTGCGATTTTCATACAGGAACACTCTGCGCTCGGCATAACACGAGACCGCATGTGCCAGCGTTAAGCGCTCAATATCGCGCCCTTTATCCACCAGATCGTCAGCGTAATCGGCATGACTCACCACCTCGACTTTTTGGCTGATAATTGGCCCTTCATCGAGATCTTCATTGATGAAGTGCGCGGTGGCCCCCACCAGTTTCACGCCCTTGTCATAGGCCTGATGATAAGGCCTGGCCCCTTTGAATCCGGGTAACAAGGAGTGATGGATGTTGATGGCACGACCCGACAGCTTCTGACACATCTCCGCCGACATCACCTGCATGTAACGCGCCAGCACCACCAGTTCCGCTCCCGTTTCCTGTACCACCTGCCAGATTTGTTGCTCCTGTTCCGCACGATTCGCCGCAGAGACCGGGAAATAGTGGTAAGGCAAACCATGCCAGGCCACGATGGGCTCCAGCAGCGGATGGTTAGAGATCACCGCTTTAATATCAATGGCAAGCTTACCGGCGCGATGGCGATATAACAGATCGTTGAGACAGTGATCGGTTTTCGACACCATGATCACCACCGGCACTTTATAGCCGGGTTCGGTGAGTTCGAATGACATGTCAAAGTCAGCCGCGCGCGTGCTGAATTCATCACGAAATGCCGCCGCATCAAAGCTTTCGGTCTGCGGTTCAAATACGGTGCGGATGAAAAATCGCTGCGCACATTTGTCATCAAAGCTGTGCTGCTCATTAATGTAACAACGCTGTTCCTTAAGAAAGCGCGTGACTACGTCCACGCTGCCCAGTTTACTCGGGCATTGGGCGGTCAAAATCCAGTTGGCATTACTACGACTCATAAAAGACCCTCACATCATTGGCAACTGAGCCGAATGGCGGCGGCCTGCAGGCCACCGCGTAAAATGGGCGACTATGTCACCTCAGGACAGCAAGGTAATGCCATATTCCGCGCCGGCATCCAGCAGCCAGCGATAGCTGTAGTCCGCAAAACTGCGGCGCACCACCAGCTCCCAACGATCTTCTGTTGAGCGACGCAGGATCACCGTGATGGTGGCAAAGCAGGTCATCACACCTTTACCTACCGGGAAATTCTGCGGATGAACGTCATACACCACCGATTTTTTCAGCAGATTGATCGCCTGTTCACCGCGCAACTCCAGCAAGGTTTGCCCGCCGCCAATGTTCACAATTGCGTAGTGCGCATCGCCGAGCGCAGCGCGTAACTGCTGCTCAATGGCATACTCTTCACCCTGCGGCACAATCAGCAGCCACTCGTCCGGTGACATCCACTGCGCGCTGTATGCACCGGCTTGCGTCAGGGATAAAGGCTGCGCGGGCAGAGAGAGCTGCAATACGGCGCGCAGCGCCTTATCCAGCTCGATAGCCGATCCGCACAGTGTCAGATGACCGAGGTCAGCGCGCTCGCGCAATGTGATATCAGAGGCGCCCGCTACCGTGGGAACACCCGTTTTGATATAGCTCCACACCAGCGGAGATTCGCCCATCTCCGGCGTCGCAGGATGTGCATTAAAGAGGTTGGCAGTGAGGGTCTCAGACATTCTGGCGCTCTCCTTTCGGATCGATAAACACGGAGCTAACAATTTTGGCTTCAGTGAATTGGCCGTCCGAACTGGCAAGCCAGACGGTTTCGCCCATGCGGTGATGTCCGCGTGTCACCACGGCCATGGCAAAGCCGCTGTCCAGCGTCGGGCTGTAGTAACTGGAGGTGACGTGGCCATACATCGGCACAGGCACCGCGTGCTGCGGATCGAACACCACCTGCGCCCCCTCTTCCAGCACCACTTTAGGGTCTTTCGGTAACAGCCCCACCAGCTGTTTACGATCCTCGCGCAGCACATCGGATCGGGTGTGCGATCGTTTGCCGATCCACGAGAACGGTTTGTCGTTGCCCACACACCACTCCATGCCGAGATCGTGCGGTGTCATTGATCCGTCGGTGTCCTGACCGCCAATAATGAACCCCTTCTCCGCACGCAATACGTGCATGGTTTCTGTCCCATAAGGGGTGAGGTTGTATTTCTTGCCGTGCGCGAACAGTACTTGCCAGACATGCAACGCATAGTTGGCTTGCACGTTGATTTCATACGCCAACTCGCCGGTGAACGAGATGCGGAACACGCGAGCCGGAACATCCGCCACCTTGCCTTCACGCCAGTCCATGAACTTAAAGCTGTCTCGCGCTAAATCGATATCGCTAAACTCCGCCAGCAGATCGCGGGCTTTAGGCCCGGTGACAGTGATGGTGGCCCAGTGATCGGTGACCGAGTTGAAGTAAACCTGCAGTTCCGGCCACTCGGTTTGATGCCAGAGTTCCAGCCACTCCAGCACGGTGGCGGCATTGCCGGTGCTGGTGGTCATCAGGAAGTGATTCTGGCCAAGGCAGCTGGTGGTGCCGTCGTCAAACACCATGCCATCATCGCGGCACATCAGGCCGTAGCGCACACGGCCCACCGGCAGTTTGGCCCACTTATTGGTGTAGACGCGTTCGAGGAATTCACGCGCATCCGGCCCCTGAATATCGATTTTGCCGAGGGTTGAGGCATCGAGTACGCCGACGCTTTCACGTACTGCGCGACATTCACGCACCACCGCCTGATGCATCGTCTCCAGTTGCCCGTTGACGCGCTGCGGGAAGTACCATGGGCGCTTCCACTGCCCGACATCTTCGAACATCGCACCCTTTTCCACGTGCCACTGATGCAGCGCGGTATAGCGCTCCGGCTGGAACAGCTCGTTGCAGTGGCGTCCGGTCACTGCGCCAAAGGCCACAGGCGTATAGTTGGGGCGGAACATGGTGGTGCCAACGTCAGGAATGCTGCGGTTCAATACTCGCGCCGCAATTGCCAGACCATTGATGTTGCCGAGTTTGCCCTGATCGGTGCCGAAACCCATGACAGTGTAACGTTTGATATGTTCAATCGATTCAAAGCCTTCACGCGTGGCCAGCTCAATGGAAGCGGCCGTTACGTCATTCTGCAAATCGACAAACTGTTTCGGTGCGCGCATGGTGGTTTTCATGTGCGGCACCTGATACAGCGCCAGCGCCGGGCCATCGCGACGCACCCGTGTTTGCGGCAGCGCCATCGGTTGCGGTGTGCCTCCGGTTTCTTCAGCAGCACGTTTTCCCGCCTCGAAACCGCTGCTGAGCACGTCAGGCAAGCTATAGATGCCCTGCGCGCCTCCCACTACCCTCATCCCTTTTACCTGGGGCGCCACAAAACCGAGGATATCGTCACGCCACTGCGGGCGCCCGCCGGTATGTGATGCGAGATGGATGACCGGACTGTAGCCACCCGAGCTGGCGACGGTGTCGCACACCAGACGCGTGGCGCTACCGACCACCACAAAGCTTTCGCTGTTGATTCGGGCGATATCGACACTGCGCACGCGCGTAGCGCCTTGCGCTTCGATTACCGCGCTGCCGGTCATGATGGTGATGCCTTTGAGACGCGCCTGTTTCACTAACTCGCCGTCCGGACTCGGACGCGCATCAGCAATTGCCACCACTTCACGACCGCTCTCCAGCCAGTCCAGCGCTGCACGGTAGCCGTCATCATTGCTGGTGGAGACCACCAGTTTGTTGCCGGTCACGACACCATAGCGGTGAATATAGGTGGAAACCGCACCCGCCAGATAGTTACCGGGAATATCGTTACCGCTGTACACCAATGGACGCTCATGCGCACCGGTGGCCAGCACCACCCGCCCGGCACGTACCCGGTGCATACGTTGACGCGCCTGTTTGTGGCCCTTGATAATTGGCGCAGTGATCGACAGGTGATCGGTGCGACGTTCAAGTAGCGTGACAAAGTTGTGGTCGTGATAGCCGTTGGCGGTGGTTTTCGCCAGCAGCTGCACGTTGTCCAGCGCCTGCAAGGTTTGCAGCACATTGCGGGCCCACAGCGCGGCGCCTTTCTCATCAATGCTTTCACGGCTGTCGAGCAGGCTGCCGCCCATCTCTTCCTGCTCATCCACCAGGATCACGCGCACCCCACTGCGCCCTGCGGCCAGCGCCGCAGCCAGTCCGGCCGGACCAGCGCCAATCACCAGCACATCGCAGTGCTGATTGAAGTGATCATAAATATCGGGATCCGCGACAGTTGGGCTGCGACCCAGACCGGCCCCTTTACGAATGTATTTTTCGTAGGTTTTCCACATCGACGCCGGCTGTTTGAAGGTTTTGTAGTAGAAACCTGGCGGCATAAAACGCCCACCGATTTTGCCTACCACGCCCATCAAATCGCGATCGACATTCGGCCAGCCGTTGGTGCTGGCGGCTTCCAGCCCCTGGTAGAGCGCTTGTTGGGTAGCACGCACGTTGGGGATCTGCTCCTGTTCCGCGCCACCGAGCTGTACCACGGCGTTCGGCTCTTCCGCACCGGCCGCAACAATGCCGCGTGGTCGGGAGTATTTAAAGCTGCGATTGACCACATCAATGCCGTTGGCGATCAGTGCTGATGCCAGGGTGTCACCAACGAAACCTTCCAGCGTTTTGCCATTGAAAGTGAAAGTGATTTTGCGGCTGCGATCGATGCGACCGCCCTGTTTGAGGCGATTGACCTGGCTCATGATGCGCCTCCGGCCTGCACTTTTACGTTCTCATTGGCCGCTTCTCGTGCTTCCTGGCGCACCGGTAAGGTCACCACTTCTGCCTGCACGTTTTTGCCTGGCTGCTCACCGATTTTGTAGGTTTCCAGGATCTCGTAGGTCACGGTATTGCGCGTGATATTAAAGAATTTTCGGCAACCCACCGCGTGCACCCAGAGTTCGTGATGCACGCCGCGTGGATTATCACGGAAGAACAAATAGTCGCCCCACTCTTCGTCACTGCAAGCTTCCGGATCCTTAGGGCGCGCCAGATGTGCCGGGCCTTTGGCATGAAACTCTTCTTCTTCGCGATGCTCCTGGCACCACGGACAATAAATATGAAACATGTTGTCTTTCTCCCGAACAATAATCAGTGCGCAACGGCCGCAGCGCCGTGCTCATCCACCAGAGCGCCGGTGTGGAAACGGTCAATAGAGAATGGTGCCGCCAGCGGGTGCATCTCACGTTTAGCCAGACTGGCGGCAAACACATGCGCCGATCCCGGTGTCGCTTTGAAGCCGCCGGTACCCCAGCCGCAGTTGAAATAGAGGCCGTTGACCTTGGTTTTCGAGATGATCGGGCTGGCATCTGGCGTGGTATCTACGATGCCGCCCCATTGGCGGTTCATGCGCACGCGCGAGAAGGCCGGGAACATCTCAACAATCGCCTGCAGGGTGTGTTCGATAATCGGATAGCTGCCGCGCTGGCCGTAACCGGTGTAACCATCAATGCCCGCACCAATCACCAGATCGCCTTTATCGGACTGGCTGATGTAACCGTGTACGTGGTTCGACATCACCACCGTGTTGACCACCGGTTTGAGCGGTTCGGAGACCAGCGCCTGCAAAGGATGTGATTCCAGCGGCAGTTTGATGCCGGCCATATTGGCCAGCACGCCCGAGTTACCCGCCACCACGCAGCCCACCGTCTTCGCTTCGATATCACCGCGATTGGTGTGCACGCCGTAAATCTGGCCGTCACGGATCATCAGGCCGGTGACTTCGGTCTGTTGCAGGATATCCACGCCATGCGCATCTGCGCCGCGAGCAAAGCCCCACGCCACCGCATCATGACGCGCCACACCGCCGCGCGGTTGCCAGGAAGCGCCCATGATTGGGAAACGTGCGCGAGCAGAGCAATCCAGCAGCGGTTCAAGATCCTGTACGCCGCGAGTATCCAGGACTTCACCGTCAATGCCATTCAGGCGGTTGGCGTTGACACGTCGCTGGATATCACGCATGTCCTGCAGGGTGTGCCCCAGATTCAACACGCCACGTTGCGAGAACATCACGTTGTAGTTCAGCTCCTGAGTCAGCCCTTCCCACAATTTCACGGAGTGTTCGAACAGCGCGGCGGCTTCATCCCACAGATAGTTCGAGCGCACGATGGTGGTATTACGCGCGGTGTTACCGCCGCCCAGCCAACCTTTCTCGATCACCGCCACATTGCGGATACCAAACTCTTTCGCCAGGTAATAAGCCGTCCCTAAGCCATGTCCGCCCCCGCCGATGACGATCACGTCGTAGGACTTTTTCGGCGTGGGGTTGCGCCACATGCGCTGCCAGTTTTCGTGATAACTCAGTCCGTGGCTAATCAGCCCGAAACCAGAAAAACGTTGCATACTCGTCTCCTAAAACTCCCGGCCTGAGCCGGGAAAAATGGTCAGGCAATGGCTTTTTTGGCGATAGCCTGTGGTGAATGCTCGCCATACACCGGATGTCTGGCACACAGCTCTGATACGTTGAAACGCACCCAGGCTTCGATGTTGTCGCTGTTCTGTTTAAGCGCCAGCACATCAAGGATGTCGCAAATCCAGCCCGCCAGGGTCTCGCACTCCTTCTCGCCAAAGCCGCGCGTGGTCACGGCTGGCGTGCCGATGCGTAAACCGGAGGTCACAAACGGGCTTTGTGGATCGTTGGGCACGGAATTTTTATTCACGGTGATATGCGCGCGGCCCAGGGCAGCATCGGCCTCTTTGCCGGTGATCTCCTGACCAATCAGCGAGACCAGGAACAGATGGTTATCGGTACCACCTGACACCACGTCGTAACCGCGTTTGATGAACACTTTCGCCATGGTTTTGGCGTTATCGATCACCTTGGCCTGGTAGTGAATGAAGTCCTGCTCCATCGCTTCACGGAAGGCCATCGCTTTGGCAGCAATCACGTGCATCAACGGGCCGCCCTGCTGGCCAGGGAACACCGCAGAGTTGAGTTTTTTGTACAGCGCTTCATCACCGTTCGCTGAAAGAATCAGTCCACCGCGCGGGCCGCGCAGGGTTTTGTGCGTGGTGGTGGTCACCACATGTGCATGCGGTAAGGGGTTGGGATAACAGCGCGCAGCGACCAGACCCGCCACGTGCGCCATATCCACCATCAGCCAGGCGCCAACGCTATCGGCGATTTCGCGGAAGCGTTTCCAGTCAACGATGCGCGAATAAGCAGAGAAACCGGCCACAATCAGTTTCGGCTGGTGCTCCTTTGCCAGGCGCTCCACTTCCTGATAATCAATCTCACCGGTTTCGGCATTCAAACCGTATTGCACGGCGTTGTAGTGCTTACCGGAGACATTCGGTGCGGCGCCATGGGTTAAGTGACCGCCGTGCGCCAGGCTCATGCCGAGAATGGTGTCGCCGGGTTTGATCAACGCCATAAACACCGCGGCGTTCGCCTGAGCACCGGAATGGGGCTGCACGTTGGCGTAATCCGCACCAAACAGCAGGCAGGCACGCTCAATGGCTAAACGTTCGATGGTGTCGACATGTTCGCAGCCACCGTAGTAGCGTTTCCCCGGATAGCCTTCAGCATATTTGTTGGTGAGCTGGCTGCCCTGCAGCGACATGACCTGGGAGCTGGCATAATTTTCCGAGGCGATTAATTCGATGTGTGTTTCCTGTCGCACCAGCTCGCCCACGACGGCGGCAAACAGTTGTGGATCGGCACTGTTCAAATCATTTGCATTCATTGCTACACCCTCATCATCAGGATTAGTGGCCAAATTCAGTACGTTTTCACACTACTGAATATCGCCGGGTGCAAGCTTGAACGTTTGCGACATTTAATATGACAAAATCGCGACAACCCTTATTTATCAATGGTTTAATTTTTGAAGGTGATTTGTATTGTTTGAGGTGCATCACGATTGGATAAGAAAATGTGATGTCTGATTGGAAATGCTTAAATCGGGTGGGAGGAAAAAATTAAGTAAATCAGTGGGTAATCATTTTGTGCAGCAAAAATGAAATAACGAGAGCGCTGAAATCAACGCCCTTCAATTGCACTATCAATATGAATAAAGAATGGATCGACATGCTGCTGATCGCGCAATGCGGCCTGCTTGCGTGCCAGGCTGGGAGGATAACCAAAGGCATCGCGGAAATGGCGGGAAAAATGCGCGGTATCGGAGAAGCCACAGCGCTCGCCAATTTCTGTCACTGTTTTCGCGCTGTACAGCAGTAGCCAAAGACCATAACGCAGTCGTAAGTCACGTGCGAAGCGTTGTGGACTGACACCCAGCTCATCTTTGAATTTACGCTCAATATTGCGCCGCGAGGTATTGAGGCGTTGCGCGAGTTGCTCAACCGAAATCACCTCGCCCATATGTTGGGAGATGACATCAACGGCACTGCGCACCATGCGATCTTTTATTTTTTCGAAGATCACCGGTTGCGGCTGCGGATGATGTGTGGTGCGCGCTTCATCAATCAGCATGATATGCAGACTTTTTATCGCCCATGCGCGGCCCAGATGGCGTTCAATCAGATGCGCGGCAACATCCGCAGCCGCCACGCCACCGGCACAGGTAATCAGCTTGCCTTCATCGACAAAGATGCGATCGGCTACCGGGGTGATATCGGGAAAACGCCGCTGTAAATCCCCATGGTGATACCAGCTGACACAACACTCTTTTCCCTTCATGACGCCAGCCTGAATCAATGCAAAGACACCGGTACATAAGCCGACCAATGGCGTGCCAAACTGCGCGGCAAGGCGAATGTAATCCAGCGCACGATGATCGGTTTTGTCCTTCTCGTCCTGCACCCCGCCAATCACCACGATGTAGTCAAAATGTTCCGGGTTCTTGAGGGCTTCACAGGGCGAGATCACCGCGCCACAGCTTGAAGTCGCTTCACTGCCAGAGCTGGACATGAACGTCCAGCTACAGCGCAGCTGACGGCTGCGATCGCCTTCATCGGCGGCGAGACGCAGGCAATCCACAAAAGCCGCAAACGGCAGCAGCGTAAAGCGGTTCAGCAGGACGAAACCGACCGACAGCGGCGCCGCCTGTTCATTGGGTTTGTTACGGGAAGTCATGGCAAGACCCTCGCTCCATCATTGCGATGCCGCCGCAAATGCACCCGGTGTAATGCCAAAATGGGCGCGGAATTTCTTGATGAAGTGGCTTTGGTCGAAGAAGCCCACTTCACTGGCGGTGTGCGCGGCATCGAAGCCCTGCGACAGCAGTCGTTTTGCCCGCATCAGGCGAATCTGCGTGAGGTATTGATGTACCGATAAGCCGGTCAGCTTCTGGAAGGTGCGCATAAAATGGTATTCGCTTAGCCCGGCGACGGCGGCGATTTCACTGACCGCCAGCGGCTGATGGTAATCGCTGTGCAGAAAATCGATCGCCTGCCGAATATCGGCGCGTAACGCATGCCGCTCACCGCCTTTTAACGTGCGTTCGCCGTGTTGACGGATTAACGCGCTCAGCACCTGAAACAGCGCACACTCTTTTTCCACTGCGTCCGGACTTTCTTGCATCACGGCGGAAGCCTGCAACATCTGCTGCGCCAGCTGCGGATCGTAACGCATCCCTTCCGCACCAAAATTGAGTTCACCTTTGCCGCCGATCTGTGACTCCGCGATCTCATTAATCAGTGCGGCGGAAGGATAAAACGCGCAGTAATCCCAGCCTTCATCACGCTGGACCGCTTCACCGGTGTGCACTTCCCCCGGCAGAATCACCATCACCGTGCCAGCGGCGGCAATCCCCTGTTGACGGCAAATACGGGTACGTTGTGCCCCTCGGGCAAACGCCGCGATCACAAATTCGTCGTGGAAGTGTGGCGGATAACTGTGCTCGTAGCAGCGTGCACGCAGGATTTCCATACCGCCGTGCATACCACGGTCACGCCACAATTTGATGTCATCACGTTTTTCCTGCATCACAAATCCTTCGCTGATGTACTCCGGGAGCAGGATTTTACTATAGCCTTGCGCATCGTGGCTTAAAATTGGTGCATCTGTTGAGAAGGTTTTGGAAAATTGTCATGTCGTTGAATAGTCACACCCTGCCGAAACACAGCGATCCACTGAGTTTTCGCGCGGGTTTTATCGCCTGTTTACCTACCGTGCCCGGTTACCTGAGCATCGGTTTTGCTGCGGGTGCCATTGGCACGCTGGCCGGTTTCTCCGTATTGCAAACCGCGCTGCTGGCGACGCTGCTCTACACCGGTTCGGCGCAGTTCTTATTTTATTCGCTATGGGCAGCAGGCGCGGAAATGACCTCGGTGGTGCTTAGCGTGATGCTGGTTAATCTGCGCTACTTGCTGATGAGTTCAGCGATTAGCGTGTTCTTCCGTGGCCAAAGTGGCTGGCAGAAAGTCGTCAGCGGCCTGCTGCTCACCGATGAGACCTTCGGCGTCGCGGTACAGCACGGCAGCCAGCACGGCAAAATCGCCTTTGCCTGGATGTTTGGTCTTAACCTGCCCGCCTGGCTGAACTGGATTATTGCCTGTGTGATTGGCGCTTATGCCGCATCTGCCGTCCCTGAATCGCTGATGGCCGGATTGAGTTTTAGTCTGGTATCGATGTTTATCGGGCTGATTCTAATGACGTGGTTTGCCAGCCGCCGCAAATGGCTGGAGACGCTGGCGATTGTGGTTGCGGTGCTGGTGACCTATTTTTCTGCGGGACATCTGGATCTCAGCGTAGTGGTGATCATCGCCGCCTCGATTGCCGCCAGTCTGGCCACGCTGCTGTTACGCATGAAATACAAGGAGGGGAAATAACATGGAGCGTAATGTCCTGATGACCATTGTGGTTGCCGCGCTGATCACAGCGGTGATGCGCGTTGGCCCGATTCTGCTGCTTTCCCGCTTCCGACTCGCCCCGCTGGCGCAACAGTGGCTGAGCTTTATCCCGGCGGGCATTATGGCGGCCATTGTCACGGCCGAGTTGATCGAAAAGCCGGCGTTAACCGCTTCAGGTTTGAGTTTATCGTTACTGGCAGCGCTGATTGCGGCGATCACCGGCATCTTCACGCGCGGTTTGTTCGCCACCGTGCTGGCTGGCATGGTGGCGTATACCGCGCTGCGTTATGGGTTTGGTTTGTAACCTGAAGCATCGGGTGCGGGATTAACACCGCACCCCTTTCATCACCCCACTTCTGGTGCCGGTGTCCGTTTGCCTTTCAACATATTTCTCAACGCCGGTTCAAGATATTTGGTGATAAACCAGGCCAGATAATACAGCCCGGTGGCGACCACTATTGGCATGAGCAACATGATCATCTCACTTTTAATATGCACGTTGAGTTTTATCAGCATGGCAATCATGAGGTTTTCGTGTATCAGATAAAACGCGTAACTGGCAAAACCTATCGCGGTAAAGAATCGAAGTGATAACAAACGCTCAAGCTGTTTCGAATAAAAACTGGCAATAAAGAACAACATCACTATCAGCAGCGGGATCACCGTCAGCACCCCGGCATTCTTGACGTAATAGCTTAAATTAATCAGCATGGCAAAAGCCACAATCGCATAATGAAGCGCTTTATCACGGCCATGCATTCTTTCATACACCAGACAACCAACCATAAACCACGCGTAGTGAATAAAACCAAACTTAGCAATAACATCAATGAAAATGGGATGACCTAAAGATTTTAATACCGAGGAGGCGGACAGCAGTAACATCGGCACCAGCAAGCCCGGCAGGCAATATTTCCGTCCCAGGGTAAAATAGATGGCACCAATAATCAGATAGAATACCGCTTCAACGTACAGCGACCAAAATGAGCCCGCCATCGATTTGAATTCAATACCGGTTATTTGTGTCAACGTTTCAGGATTAGTGAAGATCAGCCCAGGCAGCAGATTCCTGACATAGGGTGTCATAGCCGACCATTCCGGGAAAAATCCACCCACAGCAAAGAGTAACAAGCTGGCAATCAGCATTGCCGGAAACAGTCGCAGCCAGCGTTTTTTCAGGAAGCTGATATAGCTATCAGACTTATCCAGCGTCATAAATATGACAAAGCCGGAGATCATGAAAAACAACTCAACACCAAGCCAGCCGAAAGAAAAAACTGGAATATGTTGTGTGAGGTTTACATAGGGCAAGAGTTCTGGCCAACGTGCATAGGCGTGGTAACCAATCACCATTAAGATGGCAAGACCGCGCATTCCGTCAAGATGCTTGATGCGTGCGTGCATAATTCCCTCAGGAAAGATGTCCGGATGTGTAAATTCAACTTAGCATTGACAGTTATTTACTCACAATAAGACTTAGTCTGATTAAAATCACTCACCGGATGCATTTAACTAATAGGATACACAATTAAACCTCATTTTAAATTGGACTTTCCAATTCAAAATAGAATGCGATTGAATGCACTAAATACAATCCCCCCCTTTTTAACGCCTCTGATTTTGGATGGTTAATATACCAACGATCAGCAAAGGCATTACGGCTTGATAACAGATTTCAAGTAGTGGCGTTAATGAATGCGACACCAACCTGGGTCATTCAAACAATGTTTTCACTGGCATAAGGCCCAGGCCCGACTGATTCTCGCATCATCACTTCACCTGAGAAACGCTGGCGATTGCGCATATCTCCCCCGTCGAGCATCGATATCAGCCTTGCAAGCGTTTCCTGAATCATCTCCGTCACCGGCATTTTCACGCTAGAGAGCGATGGAAAGGTGAAGGGGGCCAGCGGAATATCATCAAATCCAAGCACGGAGACCTGAGCCGGAACCGCAATGTTGTGCGATGCCAACGCTTTTAACGCTCCTACCGCCATATCATCATTACTGGCCACCAGTGCGCTAAACGGACTGCCCTGGTTTAACAAGGTGTCAACCGCCGCTACGCCGTTTTGCGCCTGCCACTTCCCTTCAATGATCAACGCTTGCTGAACCGGAATCTGGTGTTTTGCCAGCGCCGATTGGTAGCCCGCCAGGCGCTCACGGCCGGTGGGCGAATCGAGCGACCCGGTAATAAAGGCAATGTCACGATGCCCTAGTTTGATTAACGCTTCAACGGCGTCGGCGCTGGTGCGTTGTTGATCGGCGTAAATACAGTAGCTGTCGTGTTGCCGCAGACGACGGTTGATCACCAGAATCGGATGCGAGTGCTGATCGATGATAGAGTCCATTTCTTCAATGGTGAGAAAGCGTGGATAGATGATGACGCCGTCACAGCGCAAATCGAGCAAAAATTGAATCGCAGCACGCTCCTCTTCCGCACTGTGTTTGCCATCCACCAATAGCAGTTGTCGCCCCTGCTGCTCCATCAGTCGGGCGGAATGCTGCATAAGTTCCGTAAAGTAGCTGCCGGAATAGAGAGTGTTGGTGATCACCAGACCAATGGTCTGGCTCGACTTAGTTGCCAGATTTCGCGCCAGTAAATTGGGGCGAAAACCGGTTTCCGCGATGGCCTTAAACACCAATTCCCGCTTCTCTTCGCTGACATAACCGTTGCCGGACAGCACACGTGACACCGTGGCTTTCGATACACCTGCGACCTTCGCCACCTCAACTATGGTTGCCATTTTTCACTCTGATTTACGCTCGTATCGCTAAAGTGTACCTAAGTCGCGAATTATGCGGAGAATTTTTTCACCGTAATGTTTGCCCGCTCCTCACTTCGTTATCGATCACTATCACATTTTTAAACATCAAATTTTAAACTTCTTGCCTGCCTTTGATTTCATATTCATGATTTTGTGAAACCGGTTTCTCATGACTCGCAATAGATATGCGGGCAAACGTACCCCTACTCAAAAAAAATCAGAGACCTACAATCCATGGCTAAAAATTATGCTGACGTTTCCCGTGCCATCGTGGCTTCGCTCGGCGGCTTAAACAATATCGAAGCCGTTACGCACTGCATGACGCGCCTGCGTTTCGTACTTCGCGACACTGCCCTGATCGATAACGCCACGTTAAAAGCGATTCCGGGCGTGATGGGCGTGGTGCATACCGATACCCAATGCCAGGTGATCATTGGCAATAACGTTAATCTCGCGTATCAGGAAGTGCTTAAACTCGGCACACCGAATAGCGACAACAGCGCCCCAGTGAAACGCAAAATCACCCTGCGTAGCATTGGCGCGGGCATTCTTGATGCGCTGGTGGGCACCATGTCGCCGCTGATCCCGGCGATCATCGGGGGATCGATGGTAAAACTGCTGGCAATGGTGCTGGAGATGGGCGGTGTACTGGATAAAGGTTCGTCTACGCTGGTGATCCTGAATGTGATCGGTGACGGCGCCTTTTTCTTCCTGCCGGTAATGGTGGCGGCTTCTGCGGCACTGAAATTCAAAACCAATATGTCATTGGCGATTGCGATTGCCGGCGTACTGGTGCATCCCAACTTTATTGATTTGATGGCCAAAGCGGCACAAGGCCAGGCCGTGGAGTTCGCCTATATCCCGGTGACGGCGGTGAAATACACTTACACCGTGATCCCGGCGCTGGTGATGACGTGGATCCTGTCGCACATCGAATACTGGGTGGATCGCTTTACCCCTGCGGTCACCAAAAACTTCCTCAAACCGATGTTGATTGTGCTGATCGCCGCACCGATTGCCATTGTGCTGATTGGCCCACTCGGCATCTGGATTGGTAGCGGTATTTCAGCGCTGGTTTATACCATTCATGGCTATCTGGGATGGCTGTCCGTGGCGATCATGGGCGCGCTGTGGCCGCTGCTGGTGATGACGGGCATGCACCGCGTCTTCACCCCGACCATCATTCAGACCATCGCGGAAACGGGCAAAGAAGGCATGGTGATGCCCTCTGAAATCGGCGCCAATCTGTCACTCGGCGGGTCATCGCTGGCCGTAGCCTTCAAAACCAAGAATCCGGAATTGCGTCAGACCGCGTTTGCCGCAGCGGCTTCAGCGATTGTGGCTGGGATCTCGGAACCCGCTCTGTATGGTGTTGCGGTGCGACTCAAACGACCATTGATCGCCAGCCTGATCAGCGGATTCATCTGTGGTGCAGTGGCCGGTATCGGCGGTCTCGCCAGTCACTCCATGGCCTCACCCGGCTTGTTTACAAGCGTACAGTTTTTTGATCCGGCCAATCCGATGAGCATTGTATGGGTCGGCGGTGTGATGGTGTTGTCGGTGGTGCTTTCATTTGTTCTGACCCTGATTCTTGGCTTTCAAGATATTCCGGTGAGTGAAACAGCACAGCCTCAACCGGTTGTGGATCCTGTTAAAGCCGTCAATGTGAATTGATTAACTGAGGTTTTTTTATGTCTGAAGTGACATTTCCAGAGGGATTTTTATGGGGCGGCGCGTTAGCCGCCAATCAGTCAGAGGGGAGCTATCTGGCGGGCGGTAAAGGCTTAACCACGGTGGATATGATCCCGCATGGTGAACACCGTATGCCGGTCAAACTCGGGCTGGAACCGCGCTTCGCCCTGCGTGACGATGAATACTATCCGAGCCACGATGCCATCGATTTTTATCGTCGTTATAAAGATGACATCGCGCTGATGGCGGAAATGGGCTTCACCGTGTTTCGTACATCCATTGCCTGGAGCCGCATTTATCCAAAAGGCGATGAGCTCACACCGAACCCTGAAGGTATTGCCTTTTATCGCAGCCTGTTCGAAGAGTGCCAAAAATATGGCATCACGCCGCTGGTGACGTTATGCCATTTTGACGTACCGATGCATTTGGTTACCGAGTACGGTTCATGGCGCAACCGCAAGATGATTGAATTCTTCGCCCGCTATGCCCGCACCTGCTTTGACGCTTTCAACGGGCTGGTGAAATATTGGCTGACGTTTAACGAGATCAACATTCTGCTGCACAGCCCGTTCTCTGGCGCTGGCCTGGTCTTCGGACCAGAGGATAATCGAGAGCAGGTTAAATACCAGGCGGCGCATCATGAACTGGTCGCCAGTGCGCTGGTGACGAAAATTGCACACGAGATTGACCCCGAAAATCAGGTCGGCTGCATGCTGGCGGGCGGCAATTTCTATCCGTGGTCATGTAACCCTGAAGATGTCTGGGCGGCGATGGAAAAAGATCGCGAGAACCTGTTCTTTATCGATGTGCAGGCGCGCGGTGCCTATCCTTCCTACGCAGCACGCGTGTTCCGCGAGAAAGGCATTGAGATTGAGTGGCAGGACGGTGATGCAGAACTCCTGCGTCATACCGTGGATTTTGTCTCCTTCAGCTACTACGCATCGCGCTGTGCCTCAGCCGATATGAACGAGAAAAACAGCAGTGCGGCAAACGTGGTGAAATCGCTGACCAACCCGCACATTCCCCGGAGCGCATGGGGCTGGGGCATCGATCCCTTAGGGCTGCGCATCACCATGAACATGATGTACGACCGCTATCAAAAGCCGCTATTTTTGGTGGAAAACGGCCTGGGGGCGCGCGATGAAATCGATGCCAACGGCGAGATTCATGACGATTACCGTATCAGCTACCTGAAGCAGCACATTCAGGCAATGGGCGAAGCGATAGCCGATGGCATCCCGGTGATAGGTTACACCACCTGGGGATGTATTGATCTGGTCGCAGCCTCAACGGGCGAAATGAGCAAACGCTATGGCTTTGTTTACGTCGATCGTGATGACCAGGGTAATGGCTCACTGTCGCGTACCCGCAAAAAATCTTTCTGGTGGTATAAAAAAGTAATTGCCAGCAATGGCCGCGATTTAAGTGAATAATCTTTGCGATTCACTGCCGGGCGATGTCAGTTCGCCCGGCATGTTTATATAAATACTGCATCAATTTCTCTATTAATGATTGGATCTGATTATCCTGCCAGAGTAAATAGTCCGCGTTTTACGCTATTGAACACCTGTACTCTTTTATAAATGCCGATGGTACTATTTGCGGGTTGAACCCAGCGGAATAGCGTCATGTTACGTTTTGAACCTCGTCTTCACCCTCGTGAAGTTTTATTTCTGCTTTTGGCTCAGCTTAAAGCCGCACTGATTTGCATCGGTTCGCTGGCACTGTTGATATTGCCGCTATCCCTGCCTGCCGCTGCGGCGCAAAACCCCGCGACGAAAGATGACAAAGCCAACCGTATTGTCAGCGGCATCATTAGCTTCACCCGCTGGCCAGCGTTGCACGACGCCCCACAGTTGTGTGTGTTCAATTCTGCGCGCCACGTCAATTTTCCTGCCAGTGCCACCGCGACATCGCTGCCCTTTAGCGTGGTCTATCTCAACAGTGAAACCGAGTTAGCCAGCAATCGCTGTGATGCCCTCTATTTCGGCGATCAGTCGCCACAGCAACAGACCGAATTGCTCAGCCTGGAGAAAGGCCACGCCGTTCTCTCTCTGGCTGAAGATAATACCGATTGCGCCATTGGAGCCGCTTTCTGTCTTATTTTTAATGCCGATCATCCGATGTTTGCCGTAAACCTTGATTCACTGGCTCGCAGTGGCGTTCGCGTGAGTCCGGATGTGTTATTGCTGTCGCGCAAAGGAAGCCAATAAGATGAAATTTGAAAAAATTAAAAATGAAAAATCATCTATCCGCATCAGGCTGCGCAAGATCAGCATCATCAACTCCGCCGTTATCTTGTTGCTGTGCTGGTTGCTGCTGACCTCCACTTCGTTACTTTTCATCAAGCGTTATGAGAAGCGCAATCTGGAGCTGATTGCCGCAACGCTGAGCAACAGCCTGACCGCTGCCACCGTATTTGAAGACAGTTATGACGCCCACAAAAAGATTGCCATGTTGGGCAATGAAGGCATGTTTGCTACGGCGAAACTGGTAACGGACGATCAAACCGTACTGGTTAACTGGCAAGATCAACAGCAGCAGGATGGCTGGTATGAGAACTTCTTACGCGAATGGATCTACGCGCGCCCGCTGAGCGTCAATATTAATCATGCGGAAAATGTCGTCGGGACGTTGACGCTGGCGGGTACGGTCAAAGGGGCGACGGATTTTATCCGTTACTCAGTGATGATTTTATCCAGCGGTATGCTCTGCGTACTGATTGTTGCCTTTATGCTGAGCGCTTTTCTGCATCGGGGAATTTTGCAGACACTGCGCAATATCACCAGCTCGATTCATTACGTCATCAGCTCGGGTGATTTTTCGCTGCGTATTCCCGAAAGCCCGACCAAAGAGTTTCAGCTGTTTTCGGACGATCTCAACTCGTTGCTCGCAGAGATGCAATCATTGCAGGCTTCGTTACTGCGTGATAACCGGTCGTTAGCGGCGAAAGCGTTGGAAGATCCGCTCACCGGACTGGCCAACCGCGCCGCCTTTGTCACGCAGTTAACCCGATTGCTTGATGGCCAATTCGCTCATGAGCGCTTTGTGTTGCTGTTCCTGGATGGCGATCGATTCAAGAGCATCAATGATAACTGGGGACATGCGGCGGGCGATGAGGTGCTGAAAGCCATCGGTTCCCGCCTGCTTGCACTGGCCTACAAACAGGATATGGTCGCGCGCCTCGGCGGTGATGAGTTTGCGATGTTAATAACCAGCCGCGCGACTGAGAAACAGCTGCTGCAGCTGACAGAGGAGATCAGGGAAGCCATTGCGCAGAAGATTATGATCGCGGAAGGCACACCGATAACCACCTCGGTCACTATTGGTTACGCCTGGTCTCAGCATGGCGATACGGTGCAATCAATTCTGGAACGTGCGGATATGCATATGTACAAAAACAAAGGGATAAGTAAGGTACGGGTATGAAAATCAAACTCTTTCTGCTGCTGTGTATTCTGGTGTGCGCGGGATGTCAGTCAAAAGGTCGTTTCACCGCCGCACAGATTGCAGCGATGCAAAGCGCGGGCTTTACTGAAAACATGGAAGGTTGGGGATTAGGTTTATCGGACAAAATCCTGTTTGGGGTAAATGAGTCTGAACTCACCGCGACAAGTAAAGCCAACATCGCCAATATGGCGAAAAACCTCTCAGCGACGGGCATTCAGCATGTCCGCATTGACGGTCATACGGATAATTACGGCAAGGCGGATTATAACCAGCAGTTGTCACTGAAACGTGCTGATGCTGTGGCAACACAATGGGCGTTGGGTGCGGATGTACCGCGAACCAACATCACCACCCGAGGTCTGGGCATGAGCGCCCCGATTGCCAGCAATAACAGTGCACAAGGCCGCGCGCAGAATCGCCGTGTGGCGATTGTGATTACCTCGCCTTAAGCATTTTTTCACAACTTTTGGGCGGAATATTCTGCCCAATTGATTTGATTCTCATTTCCACTTCTAATAATATCCCGCCTGACCATTATTTCGCTGCATATAAAATTCATTGAATTGAGATACTATTTCATCCCTTCAGTACCAATATAAACTGCTTTTTTCATCACTATGACAGGAGTCACTATGAAACGACAGGTTGCTATTGCCGCACTATTCTTCTCTGGCTTTGCCCACGCTGAAATTACCTTATCAGGAAAACCTGACAATAACTTCACCCAAGACGCACATCAAAATCAGGATTCACGACAGAAAATGATTTCTGAAGCGAAAATTGATCGTGATTCATTTAGCAAGAAAGTCCAAAACACCTGTGACAACATTGCGCCACGCGATGCGGTGGCTAAGTTTAAAAAAATGACCACGCAGCTACTTGGTTCCCCAATGTCTTTCGAAGATGCTGGATATACTGAGGAAAATTACCGTAAGGTCATCACATTCACCTGCTATAAAGGTGCTAACTGGACGATTAACGGCCTGGATAAGCAAATGGAATCGCAGATGTTGCAGTCGGTTAAAGATCGTGAGGCTGCCGCAGTGACCACCAATGACAAAGCCGCTGCCGCCGGATTTAAGATCGCTATTGAGGCGACACAACAGGGTATTGTTGCTGCACGCAAATAAGTGAAAGGGTTAAGCCTGGTCACGGCTTAGCCCGCACCCTATTCTTTTCCCGTCATTGAATAGTGATATAAGCGCTCGACCGCCAGATTCTTCATTTTCACTTCACACATAATGTCGAAATCTTTAAATGACAGCGCCCAGTCGTTTAAATCCTGATTGAAGTAGTAGTCAGAATGCGCACGCAGTTTGGTTTTCGCCACCGTTAAATCGTGCTGATCCGGGAAGCCGTGTTCTGGGATTAATCCTTCCTGCGCAATCGAATAATGTAATACCGGACGCACACCGCGCCACGATTCGATGATTAACGGGATACGCGCATCATCCGCTTTGATAAATTGATTCTCTTTCACCCAGTGATGGTGAATATCCAGCACCACCGGACAGAGATCGCGCGCCTGTAATACATCATCCAGCGAACAAGAGATTTCATCATTTTCGACCGTCAGCATATTGCGTGCTTCAGGAGAGAGACGCTGAAACGCCGCGCGGAATCCCTTGATGCCTTTTTTGCCGTTCATATGGATATTGATTTTGAAATCCTGAAACTGGCGACCATACCCCATTAACACGGCACAAAGCGCATGGTACTCCACATCCTCAATTGCCCGATCCACTACCCCTTCATTATCCGAAGCGAGTACGGAATATTGTCCAGGATGGAATGAGAGACGAATGTTGTGAGCGCGGGCAAATTCGCCACAGCGGCCCAGCAGCGGCTGTAAGTCGGGCATCAGTTCGCTGTAGATGGCGGTGGCCTCTGGTACGGTATACAGCGGCAACAGGTCGCTGCCAATCCGCATCATGCGCATCGCCTCCGGCAGTTTCGCCAGTTGTTGCAGCGTGAGGAATTGGTTTTCGAGGTTGTTGGTTGCCAACTGCGCCAGTAAACGCGCTTGTTCTTCGCGATCAAGACTCAGGAAACGCGTACGCGTGGTGATTTTAAACGGAAACGGCTGCTTAGCCTGTGCATCGAAGTACTTACACGCAAAACCCAATTTCATTTCAGTCTCCCTTAGAGCAGGCTGAAAGTGTAGCTTGCTCCAGGGAAAGTGCACGGACAGCAGCAGGGCTGCCGCTGTCCGTAGGGTTACACGCTTGGGAAAGTAATGTTGCTGCCCGGTGCTTCGCGATGCAAATGGATAAAGTTCAGGTGACGTTCGTACTGATCGAGAATATCGATAATCACCTGCTCCTTGTTGTAGTCCATCAAATCGTTGCCCTGGCTACCTTCCAGAAGGAATGTCTCCAGACGGTAATAGGTCGATTTACCACTGCGCGCTCGATAGGTAAAGCCCGGCACCGAATACTGCTGCGGCCAGATCTGATACACGAAGTCTTGCTCTTCACCCAGCAGCACGCGCAAATCCAGATAACCTAACGGATGGCCCTCTTCCGGCTCCACGCGGTCCAGTGAAACCCGACCGCCGCGCAACTCCAGTTCTTTCGCTACATCCTGCATTGCCGGGAACAAGACGTTCTCCATCATTTGCTGGGTGTAGCGTGTGCCTGGATAGTTCATCAGACGCGACAGACGTTTCTTCCAGCTCAGGCGATCGTTGCTGGCCGGAATGTACGGTGCCGTTTCACGACTGGCGCTGGCGCGGCGATGGTCTTCCACTTTGAGAGACTTATACAAACCGGCCATCACAAAGAAGATCACAAAGCTGAACGGCAGTCCCATGATCACCGTGGCATTCTGCAGCGCAGAGATACCGTTGGTCATCAGCATACCCATGGTCAGAACACCGATTGCCACTGACCAGAAGATACGCAGCCAGTTCGGTGCATCACTGTTGATGTCTTTCAGCTTCGAGGTGAAGTTACCCAATACCAGTGAACCGGAATCCGCTGAGGTGACGTAGAACAGCATGCCGGTAATGGTCGCGACCGAAGCGCTGAACTTGAACGCCGGATACTGCGCCAGCAGGCTGTAGAAGCCACGTTCTGCATGTGCCATCACTTCCTGAGCAAAACCGGCGTCGCCGTGAATAATTTCATACAGCGCGGCGTTACCGAACACCGACAGCCACAACAGCGTAAAGGTGAACGGAATAATCAGCGTACCTAGAACGAACTCACGGATAGTACGACCACGTGAAATACGCGCCAGGAACAAACCAACAAATGGTGACCAGGCGACCCACCATGCCCAGAAGAACAATGTCCAGCTGTTCATCCACTCTCTTGGCTGATCAAACGCAAAGGTGTTCAGCGTCATGCCCATAAAGCGATTGATGTAATCACCGACATTGAGCACCAGCGCATTCAGCAGGAAGTCGGTTTTGCCCATGAACAGCACAAACAGAATCAGCCCCAATGCCAGCGCAACGTTGAGTTCCGACAAAATACGGATGCCTTTATCCACGCCAGAGGTCACGGAAATGGTGGCGATAATCACCGACAGCACAATCAACGCCGCCTGCGCGGTAAAGCCTTCCGGAATATCGAACAACACGTTCAGGCCATAATTGAGCTGAACCACGCCGATCCCTAAGGTGGTGGCGATGCCGAAGATGGTCCCCACTACCGCTGCAATATCCACGGTATGGCCAATCGGCCCGTTAATACGTTTGCCAAAGATTGGATACAGCGCAGAACGGATGGTGAGCGGCAAATTGTAGCGGTAGCTAAAGTACCCCAGCGCGATCCCCATCAGCGCGTACATTGACCAGCCAGTTACGCCGTAGTGGAACAACGTCCACACCATGGCTTGTCGGGCGGCTTCCATGGTTTGTCCGGCGCCTTCAGGCGGTTGCATGTACTGCGTGACCGGTTCGGCCACTGAGAAGAACATCAGATCGATACCGATACCGGCCGCAAACAGCATCGCTGACCAGCTTAATAAGCTGAATTCTGGTTTGGATTGCTCTGGCCCGAGCTTGATGGCGCCGTAACGTGAACAGGCCATGTAGATAACGAACACGATATACAGCGTCGCGGCCAGCATGTAGTACCAGCCAAACGTAGCGGTAACCCAGTTAACCGCAGTCTGAATCAAGCTGGCAGCCAGCTCGCTGTAAAAAATAGTGACAAGTGAAAATGTCAGAATCAGTCCGGCTGAGGTGTAGAACACCACAGGATTGATTCTGTCTTTTTCACTGGCAGGTGGATTAATCATCGATGACCTCTGGTTAATTTCCTGTAATGACTCAATGGATTAGCGTGACCTGTCTGCCAGGCCTTGTTGTTATCAGTACCCCTGTTATCCCTCCCTGTAGTGCTTTCTTCTGACGATGAGCCGCATAGCCCGGTTCACCGCTGCGCTTTTGTAACAATCGAAGCACAGTATCCTAACAAAATTCTTTTTTATATTGAACGTGCAATCAAAAAAAGTTTAAATAGTCCTCTGACATTGTGGTGGAGCTGGAGTCATGCCAAAGGTGGGAATGCAGCCGATTCGTCGTCGGCAGCTGATTGATGCAACCCTCGATACGATTAACGAGGTAGGAATTAATGACGCAACTATTGCGCAGATTGCCCGCCGTGCGGGGGTTTCGACCGGCATCATCAGCCACTACTTCAAGGACAAGAACGGTTTGCTGGAAGCCACTATGCGCGATATCACTCGTCAGTTACGTGATGCCGTGGCTGCCCGCCTGAAACCGTTGGCGGGCGCGAAGACCGAAGCACGCTTGCTGGCGATTGTCGAAGGTAACTTCGATGACACGCAGGTGCACAGCGCGGCGATGAAAGCCTGGCTGGATTTCTGGGCCAGCAGCATGCATCAGCCGCAGTTGGGTCGTCTGGAACGGGTCAGTAGCCGACGCCTGTTTTCAACCCTCGCCGCCGAGTTTCACCGTGAATTGCCGCGTGAACAGGCGCGACTGGCGGCTCACGGATTGGCATCGCTAATCGATGGCCTTTGGCTGCGAGCTGCGCTAAGCGGTCTGCCCTTCAATATCGATGTCGCGAAAACGCTCACCACCCAATTTATCCGTCAGCAACTTGCTGGCGCACTGAATCACTGAGGAAGGAGAAATCATGTCCCGATTCACCGAACAGCAGCTGTATATCGATGGTCAGTTCATTGCGGCGAGCGCAGGTAATACATTCCAGACCATCAACCCGGCCAATGGCGAAGTTCTGGCCGAAGTACACGAGGCGGAACAGGCCGATGTTGATCGTGCCGTCGCTGCCGCGCAAAAAGGCCAGAAAGTTTGGGCCGCGATGACCGCCATGGAGCGTTCACGCATTCTGCGCCGTGCCGTCGATATTCTGCGTGAGCGCAACGACGAGTTGGCCGCGCTGGAAACCCTCGACACCGGTAAGCCGCTGAGCGAAACCCAATATGTTGACATCGTGACCGGTGCTGACGTGCTGGAATATTACGCCGGTCTGATCCCGACGCTGGAAGGCCAGCAGATCCCACTGCGCGACACGGCGTTTGTTTATACCCGCCGTGAACCGCTCGGCGTGGTCGCTGGTATTGGTGCGTGGAACTACCCGATTCAGATCGCTTTGTGGAAATCCGCGCCTGCACTGGCAGCGGGTAACGCGATGATCTTCAAGCCAAGCGAAGTCACCCCGCTTACCGCATTAAAACTGGCAGAAATTTACACCGAAGCGGGCGTGCCTGCCGGCGTATTCAATGTGCTGAACGGTCGTGGCGCGGTCACTGGTCAACTGCTGACTGACCATCCGGGCATCGATAAAGTCTCCTTTACCGGCGGCGTGGCCAGCGGCAAAAAAGTGATGGCGAATGCTGCGGGCTCCACCTTGAAAGAAGTCACTATGGAATTGGGTGGCAAATCGCCGCTGATTATCTTTGATGACGCCGATCTCGATCTGGCCGCCGACATCGCCATGATGGCCAACTTCTACAGCTCAGGCCAGGTCTGCACCAACGGTACGCGCGTGTTTATCCCGGCAAAATTCCAGGCCGCGTTTGAAGCGAAAATCGCTGAACGTGTTGCACGCATCAAAGCGGGTGACCTCAACGATCCTGACACCAATTTCGGCCCGCTGGTGAGCTTCCCCCATCGTGACAACGTGATGCGTTATATCGAATCCGGTATCAACGAAGGCGCGCGTCTGCTGTGCGGCGGCAAACGTCTGAGCGGCGCCGATTTCGATGACGGAGCCTGGGTTGAACCGACCGTATTCACCGACTGCCGTGATGAGATGACCATTGTGCGTGAAGAAATCTTCGGGCCGGTGATGTCGATTCTGACTTACGAAAGCGAAGAAGAAGTGGTACGTCGCGCCAATGCCACCGATTTCGGTCTGGCTGCGGGCGTAGTGACGCAAGACCTGAACCGCGCACACCGCGTGATTCACCAGATCGAAGCGGGTATCTGCTGGATCAACACCTGGGGCGAATCTGCCGCCGAAATGCCGGTGGGCGGCTACAAGCACTCTGGTATTGGCCGTGAGAATGGCCTGATGACCTTGCAAAACTACACCCAGGTGAAGTCGGTGCAGGTCGAGTTATCCCGTTTTCAGTCCGTATTTTAATTGAGCTTTAACCTGAGGAGCGACTAATGGAATTTGATTACATCATTATCGGAGCCGGATCCGCAGGGAACGTTTTGGCAACAAGACTGACCGAAGACAGCAGCGTGAATGTGCTGCTTTTAGAAGCGGGTGGCCCTGACTACCGCTTCGATTTCCGCACGCAGATGCCAGCCGCGCTGGCTTATCCGCTACAGGGAAAACGCTACAACTGGGCGTATGAAACCGAGCCAGAACCGCATATGAATAACCGCCGCATGGAGTGCGGACGCGGTAAAGGTCTGGGCGGATCATCGCTGATCAATGGTATGTGTTATATCCGCGGCAACGCGATGGATCTCGATAACTGGGCGCAGCAGCCTGGGCTGGAAAGCTGGAGCTACCTGAACTGCCTGCCCTACTATCGCAAGTCAGAAACCCGCGATATTGGCGCCAATGACTATCACGGCGGTGAAGGCCCGGTAAGCATCACCACCTGTAAACCCGGTAATAACCCGCTGTTTGCCGCGATGATCGAAGCCGGTGTTGAAGCCGGCTATCCGCGCACGGAAGATTTGAACGGCTATCAGCAGGAAGGCTTCGGTCCGATGGATCGCTTTGTCACGCCGAAAGGTCGTCGATCCAGCACCGCGCGCGGCTATCTCGATACCGCCAAAGTGCGTCCGAACCTGAAGATCGTCACCCATGCCACCACCGATCGCATCTTGTTTGAAGGCAAGCGCGCTGTGGGCGTGGAATATTTGCAGGGTTCCAGCAATACCCCACAACAGGTGCATGCGCGCCGTGAAGTTTTACTGTGCGCTGGTGCCATCGCTTCGCCGCAGATTCTGCAACGTTCTGGCGTGGGCGCTGCTGCGCTGCTGAACAAATTCGACATTCCGGTGGTACATGATCTGCCGGGCGTCGGCGAAAACCTGCAGGATCACCTCGAAATGTACCTGCAGTACGAGTGCAAAGAGCCGGTATCACTCTATCCGTCGTTGAAATGGTGGAACCAGCCGAAGATCGGCGCAGAGTGGCTGTTTAACGGTACTGGCATCGGTGCCAGCAACCATTTTGAAGGCGGTGGCTTTATCCGCAGCCGCGAAGAGTTTACCTGGCCGAACATTCAGTATCACTTCCTGCCAGTAGCGATTAACTATAACGGTTCCAACGCCGTGGAAGCGCACGGTTTCCAGTGTCACGTGGGTTCAATGCGTTCACCGAGCCGTGGGCATGTGCAGATTAAATCGCGCGATCCGCGTCGTGATCCGGCTATTCTGTTCAATTACATGGCGCATGAACAGGACTGGCAGGAATTTCGTGACGCGATTCGTATTACGCGCCAGATCATCAATCAGCCCGCGCTGGATAAGTATCGCGGCAAAGAAATCAGTCCAGGCCTCGATTGCCAGACTGATGAACAGTTGGATGAGTTTGTGCGTAACCATGCGGAAACCGCCTATCACCCCTGCGGCACCTGCAAAATGGGCAGCGATAGCATGGCGGTGGTTGATGGCGAAGGTCGTGTGCATGGATTGCAGGCGTTGCGCGTGGTAGATGCGTCAATTATGCCGCTGATCATCACTGGAAACCTGAATGCCACCACCATCATGATCGGTGAAAAGATTGCGGATAACATTCGTGGTCGTCAGCCGTTGCCGCGCAGCGAAGCAGATTACTTCGTCGCTGG
>AEWW01019777.1_pt1 | contig 168281 bp, 169 predicted proteins | sample 267848 | NCBI WGS metagenome assembly AEWW01 (sample SAMN00713649, study PRJNA62039) | ant fungus garden metagenome | place: Panama: Gamboa | collected Apr-2009 | depth 0.5 m m | reverse complement strand
GGTTTGCGCGACCACCTTCTGCCGTTGTTGCCCCGGTCCCACCTTGGGTAAGCGGGATAGCTCCATTACTTCCTTTCTGCGCCAGTTTACCAATGCCAGGGATAGTTACGGCGGTGCCGTTGATGGTAACGGTGATATTCTGGTTTGCTGAGGTCGTGGCGAACGTCTCCCACGCGCCGATGTTCTCGTCGTACTCGTTGATCAGCTGAGACATGCTCTGCGCCAGGCCGTCGACCGAGAGACTATCAGTAACAAGAATGCCGTACTTCTGGCCGCTCAGCGCCGGAGACGCGGCGGGTGTAATCGTCAATGACGTCGCACTGTTGATGGCCGTAATCTGAAACATCTGTACCGGGTTAGAGAGAACAAACATCGTCTGGCCAACCCGAATCTGGCTGGCCGGTGCCGTCCAGTTCGTACCGGTGCCGGTGGCTGTATTTCCGTTAATGGCGATGGTGCCAGTGTTATAAAGCATATTTTCTCCAGGCAATAAAAAACCCCGCCGAAGCGAGGTTGATTAAAAAGACAGTTTATTCAGACGTACATATCGGGAAGAACGGGAAGATTCAGTGGCGTTACCGTGTCATTACCAAAAATTGCATACCGCTCGCGCCCCAGATATTTCCCACCCTGAACTGAAGCACTGCCGTTCTGTATTTTTATTCCGAACATTCGATACACGTACATGCCATTAACTTCGTGAGCCATCAGCCCGAATCTGCCCAGCGGAACATACCCGCTGCCGATGCTCACGGCATTTTTAGAAGGCGTCCAGAGTTGATTGAGGTAAACGAAAGGCCGCTTTGTCGTCGAAAACGTGCAAGCCCCGGCTGCATTGAAGATGTTGAGGCCGGTGCCCGGCTGAGGCGCCACGCCACTGGCAAAGATGACAATATCTATCGTGCCGGTCGTTGGAGCATCATCGTTGGTGGATGGAGGGCTGAAGAACCTGACCGTGTTGCCATCGAAATCGACTGTGTTACCGCTATTGCATCGCCCAAAAACGATATATTTGGACTTGTCGTACCCCGCTATCGTGGGAACTGCCCAGCCGCCTGTGGAGACATTGACGGTCCCCTTCCAGATACACTGCCCTGACTGCGTGGCATTGGTTATTGAGGTGAAGTCAGTGCTGTTGCTGATTAGCAGCCCCACCCCACTACGCTGGCCTGACGGAAATATCTGCCAGAGGCTACCCGGGAACGTGTACGTACTTTCACGCTCACTGATGCTTACATCCTTCATCGTGGAGTTCTGCGTCACGCGGCCACCGGATATGGTGACCGAGTTCATTTTATGAAGTAGCCCTGAATCAAGGTAAGCCGTCGCGTGAGGGATAAACAGCACCTGCGCCCCGGAAACATAACCGGCAACATCAGCGTACTTGGCTTTCTGGTAGCCACTGTCAAAGTTGGCCCCAAACGACGGGCATCGCAGGCCCGCAGTTATCTCCATACGCTTTCCGCCGTCATTTAGTTCTATCAGTAGTCCTGTCGGCATTTTATGTCCACGTCCCCAGTACGATGCGGCCGCCACCCGGAATATTAATGGTTACGCCATTACCATTAATCACCGTTGTGTTGCCGGAGCCATTGAAAGAAAAATTACCGTTTGTGGCGTAAATCGAGCCGCGAACGGTCACGTTGTTGAACGTCGCGTAGCCTGACTTGTTGATGTGCCAGCCAACGTTCCCCGTGCCGTCCCAGGTTGTGGACTGGATGTAGCTGCCGATTTTGGTGTTATCGATAGTCCCTTCACCAATCACAGTATTTCGGATAAAGGTCTGCCCGTTCTGAATCACGAACGGAAGCGTAACGGTCGCTCCTGCCTGGTGCGTTACCGCGAAGCGGTCAGCCAGGAAGATAACCTGTGATTGCATGCCGGACGGCGTATTCTCTACACCGATCCCCATCCCTGCTGCGTAGTACTGACCATTGCTGGATAACCCGACCTTGATGCTGTACATCGCCTTCAGATCCCCGTTAACGTTCGCGATGGCCTGAGCGTTAGTGGTAATGGCTGACGTATGCCCGTTTATGGTCGCCGTGATGCCGTTTATCTGCGTGGCCGTGGCCTGCTGGTAATCGGAGAACGTCTGGTTCAGGCTGTTGATGGATGCCTTGTTGCCGTTCACGTCAGTCTGCAAACTCAGCAGCGAACGCGCCGTTGCCTCCTTCTCGTTGACGATCACCTCATCAATGCGGTCCAGCTGCGCGCTGTTACCGGCGACGGATGCAGACAGCGTTTTGCGCGCGGCCACCTGCGCCAGGTTGCCCTGAATAATCGCGATGGCGGAGTTCTTCACTCCCCCCGTCATGCCGTCCACAGACACGCTGATATTATCGATACGCTGACCCAGTGCGGTATCGGCCGTCGCCACTGTCTGCTCAAGCTCGCTCAGAGAAGAAGACACATCTCCGACCGTGCTCGACAGGTTTGTAACGCTGGTCTGAACCTTCCCGATATCCTGGGCGTTTTTGGCGATTTCCTGCGCCTGTTGCGCCAGTTCGTCGTTGGCCTGTTTGATGTCGTCAGCCATGCCAGCAATTTTTTCATTGCTGTCTACCGCGTTCTCGATCAGGTCTTTGAACGTATCGGAGCCTTTCATGTCCTCCAGAATTGCATCGGTGATATCGGATACATCGATGCTGGCCTGCCCGCGCACCCAGTCGGTCCAACCGCTCTGATTCCCGATCCTGTCGACAAGCCGTGCCTGGTACCAGAATTCCTGCCCCGCCTTCAGCCCCATCTGTTGATAAAGTTTCTGCGGATACGGTACAGATGCCAAAAGCATCGGATTCGAGCCGTCAGCGGCAATGCTGTATTGCAGCTCAGTGCTCAGGGTGTCGCCGGTATTAGCCGGGAATCCCCAGGTGACGTTGATTCCGAATACGACGTCTTCGGAGGCCTTAAGCCCGACAGGTTTGGGTACCTCACCCGCGCGTCCCTTCAGGTGTGTAAGCGCGGAAGTTGCCCAGAGACTCGATGCACCGCCGGAGTTGATCGCGCGTACACGGACCAGATAATCACCCTCGAAGATGCCAGGCACTTCGATATTGCGAAGACCGGTCTCCGGTACGTTAACCCACTCATTGTCGCCGCGCTTCCACTGCACCCGATAGGCTATGACATCCGCCTGTGGTTTGCCGTTCTTGTCGACCGGCGCATCCCAGGATGCCGTCAGGGTAGCCACTCGCTGCCCCTGGCGCACTGCGTCATAGCTCGCTACCACGATATTGGTCGGCTGGTTGACGAGGCCGGTTGGTATCAGACTAATTGGCGGCGTGTCCAGGCGGGCATTGTTATCGACCGCATCATATTTTGATGCGTTATATTCGGCCCCAGTGATAGTGAAGGTGTTTTCTTCATCATCAAATCTCAGGTTCGTAACGCGGAAGTATTGCAGGCGCAACTGCCCTGCATCGATGACGAATACAGCGTTAGGTAACGGCTCTGCCGTGAAAGGCGTGGCGATCACCAGCTGCGTGCCGTTTACGGCCTGGATCACCCTGCTTTCGACGGTACCGCCCCGTGTGCGGATCATCAGTGTGTCACCCGCAACGGCACTGGTTCCCCGATCGGTTGTCACAGCCTTCAACCCGGCGTTATATCCGGTTATACGCCCGCCATAAACACGCCCTGAAAGGCGTTCGTCAGCAAATGCAAACACGGTACCCGGCACGTAGACATAGCCATCAAGCCCGGTCTGTAGCGTAATAATCCGGTCGAGTGAGTTGGAATACACCGCCCACCCGCCACGGCGCTGTGCTTCGCTCTCGCGCGTACAGCCGATTGCGGTGATCTGCGTCTGCTTAAACTTGAACTGCTTAACCAGGTCCGGGAACATCACCGCTGTTGTGCGGTCCTGATAGTGATTGTCAGGGTCGCTGAAGTTAATCAGCGCGCTGGAGAAGCGGGTCTTTTCACTGCCGCTCGAGTAAACCGGTTTGCCCACCACCGAAGCGCGAGTAAGGATTTGCAGCTTCGACGTATCCGCCGGCATGTCCGAGACAACATTGAACATGTTGTTGCCCCAGAACGTCATGCCATTGAACCCTGCGGCGATGTCTTTGATTACCTGCCACGCATCAGCCTGCGACTGGATGTAGACATCAAACATGAAGCGCGGCTCGGTACCGTCGCCACCCTTCCCGTCAGGTACTTTCTGATCGCAACGCTGGGCAATACGGTAAAGCTCCCACTTATCCAGCATCTGCGCCGTGACGCGTCGGCCAAGTCCGAAACGCGGCTCAGTGAGCACATCGAACCAGATCCATGCTGGGTTATTCGTCCAGCCCCACTTAAACGTCCCGTCCCATGTGCCGCTATAGGTTCTGGCTATCGGATCGTAATTCGAAGGGATGCGGATAACGCGCCCCTTAGGTTTACAGGAAACCTTCGGGATATTGTTGAACGATTTGGCGTTGAACGACACATACAGCAGCGCCGTATGGGGATAACGCAGGCGCGCATCAATCACCTCAGTGATTGCCTGTACCTGCGTTTTATTCTGCAACATCTGGCTGGTGCTGTCGTCGGTGTCGCGTACCACGCGAATCTGCCAGCCTGTACTGGCTTTCGGAAGATTAATGCGATGGGTCAGTTCATAGAGAGAACTGAGTTTCTCTGTCACGGTTCTTGTCATGACCGTAGAGAACGCACCACCATCTACAGCAAGATCGATATGGTACTTTACGGTAGTGCCGACAATATCCCCGTCGTTTTCCTGCTGCTGCAAACCCGGAATACCAATGCGAACGAGCACAGCGTCAATCTGGGTGTTACTCAGCGCGCGCGTCCAGGGCGTGGCTTTTGTCAGAGATACGCCAACCGTAGTTTCGTTCTCCACTGCGGGAAAACCCGGAATCGGCGTCTGGGTCTGTGTTCCCGGCCGAAATTCCCAGGAAACGTTTTCAAAGTTCATCGTTCCGTCGGCGTTTCCCAGCGGCGTACCATCCAGGAAAATGCTGGTCGCATCCAGACCACCAGCAAACTCACCTTCCCCGAGCGCCAGCAGCATGCGGCAGCGCGCCATTGACTGCGCCGAATCAGGTTGTTCTACAGGTGTGTGCTGCTTCTGGCTGCCACCCTTTGCACCAGTGATCGCTTCCATATTACATCCATAAAAAAAGCACCCGACTGGGTGCTTGATATTCAGAAAGGAGTTATCAGATGTCTTCGGCGACTATGCCAGCGCTGATGATGGCGCCGCCAATCTCGCGGACGCCATAGAGAAGCGCGACCGGGTTTCCCATCGCAAGGGTATTCACTGAGCCACCAAAGGCATAAGAGGGCTTATTGTCAGGGTCGTCTCGCCCCTGTAACCCTTTGGGCTGGGGCGAAAGCATCTGGTAAATACCGCCGGCCATCATTGACGCGCCCGACATCGCAAGCCCTGTGCCAAACGTAGCTAAAGCCCCGGAGCTAAAGTAAGAAATCGCGATGCCAGCCACCACCATCACAGCGCCCAGGATGGTCTGAAATACTCCGGCCTTTTTCGAACCTTCCATAATCGGCGCAATGCGGATATCACTGTCTCCTGTCAACTCCTGGAAGTCCTGAGTGCCGATATTCCTTTTCCCGCGGAACACGGCAAAGGTCATGCCGTTTTTTTTGGCATTCATCAGATAGTCTTCCAGCCCGTCGAAATTGATGCACAGGGCTTTGACCGCTTCGGCAGATGTCTGCACTGCCAGTTTGTGCACGCGCCCAAACCGGGCGCCCAGTGCGCCATACAGACGAATAGTGGTTAAACGCGCCATGGCTTAATCTCCTGTGGCAGGTCTTTGTGACGTACGCAGATCATCGTGCGGTCTTTGAAATAGCCTCGGGCATATGGGGTAATGCAGGAAGGCTGGCCGTAAAGGTGGTGGAGCAGCTCACCTTCTTCAGTGATGATGCCCGCATGGTTCCACTTATCGGAATCAACCTGCATGATGACCATACAGCCTGGTACCGGATCGCACTCGACGAACCCTTCCCGCTCCCAGTTTTCGAAATAGAGGTTGTCCGGGTACTGGCTTTCCCACCATGGGTAATCGACGCGAAAATCGTTTAGCGTGACGCCCTGGTTGGCATGCCAGTCCATAATCAGCCCCCAGCAGTCATTCGAGCCCAGGATAAACGGACGCCCAATAAGCGGCACCGCCTCCGGCATTATCTCGGCGTATTTATCGCTGTCAGGTGAGTAAATACCCCAGACCACGCCGGAGTTGTTGCACTGCTGGCGGTCCAGCTCGGACGGAATAGGCCGGGCACCGTCGCCCGGGTGGGAGTGGATCACGCGAATAATCGTCCCGATATCTTCGGCGTTAGCCCAGTGCTCGCCATCGATGCGAAAATGTTCTGTCGGATTTTCGTGCGTATTCGGCACGGGAATGTAGCGCTGGCGACGGCCAGACTGAATAACGAAGCCACAGCACTCACGCGGGGATTCCTCCAGTGCATGCGCCCGGATAGCTGCCATTATGGTTTTATTCATTGGTACGTCCGGTTATCGGATAAAGAGAACGGTTGCCGGGAAGCCACCAAAATCGAGGATTGCTGCGTCAGGGTCTGCCAGGCCAGCGCCAAATCGTTTACGGCAGTCACTGAGGCAACCGCCACATACATCAAGGGCAGGATCTGATACCGGATTCCCTTTCGCGTCGAAATACGCAGTGCCGTTATAGGTGCATCCATCGCCGCTACGATACTGACCGCGCAGCGCCCATTCACAAAGCGATGTGATCTGTCGGGTGGGGATCACAAGGCTCTGCAAATCGGCTGGGCTGCTGAGTGCCCAGGTAACCACCTCATCATCTTCGGAGGTTTTGGAGTCAAGCCAGAAGGTCTGAAGTGTGAACATTGACGAATCAGCTGTAGGGTTTACGCCACCAGGGTAATTTACGGCATCGAGATAGACCGCATAGGTATCGATAATGCTCACTTTTGCGTTAACCATGTCCTTAAATTGCAGGCACAACGCAGTGATATGGCCGTCAAGGTTTGAGACGCTGAGAGTGGGCTCCGCCGCCTGGTCTGTTGATAGCTCCAAGCCTGAAACCTGAAACGGCCAAAAATCGTAGATATTGCCACCGAAGACGATTGGCTTGGGTCCAAGCCTTTCTTCATCTCCATTGGCAGCATCAATTTCTTCCGGTGTATGGGGGAAAGGTGCGTAGTGGAATCGGTGGATCCCGCCACTGAACTCTGAGGCGTCAACTTCAACCAAGCGGACCCTGCCACCCGGCGCCAGCATAGCCGCCTGATCGACTAATGCCATTATGCGTACACTCCGTAAGCCCGTTTGATGGTGAACGTCAACTCAGCATATTTGCTGCTGATCTGCGTTTTACGAACCGAATCGGCTACGACGCGGTAAAGCCCCTTTTCTTCACCTGGCGGCGTAATGATGAAAGCCTTCACGGTATGAGCAAGGAGGAAATCACGAATCCTGTCCACTTCCGATTCGGCGTCTGTGTGCTTCATAGGGATCTGAATAGCCGTGCTGTTAATACCGTTATCAGCTACCTGCTCATAGCCATCACCGAACTGCGCCGCGCGTACTGCCTGGCTATATTCAATCGCACCAGCACCGAGCTGCGAGCGCCAGCTGTATGTATCAACTGCCATATTTACTCCATAAAAAAACCCGCCGAAGCGGGTTGTGTCTGTAGTTTGACAGGCGAATTAAAGTCAATCAGGGTAAATAGCAAAATCACCTACTGATCCAAGCCCTATTCTATAACTAATTGTTTTACGCTCGGAAACCTTGCCAAATTGCGCCGTTAGGCCGCCATAACAAGCTCCTGTGCCTTGCGCACCGAAAACATGATCACCAGGGTTCAGAAATAGCGTAACTTTTTCTCCTGCCTCAAGATCAGCAATTGGCTTACTGTCAGCGAATACCCTTACAGAGCACAAGCTACCTCTCAACCCGCCATCCCGTTTTATAATGACCTGACCACTTCCATCCCTGTTGGTTGTAAAAGATGGGTCAATTAAACGCTGGGCCGGAACCTCTTTGGCCTGCTCAGTAGATATAGGTTTGGTGGCACACCCAGACAAAATGATGATGCCCATGACCAAAATAAGATTCTTCATGTCCCTATCTTCCCTCGGTGAAAACTCGGACTAATCCTAACAGCATTCAGACAAAGGCAAAACCCGCAGAAGCGGGCTACCTGCCTTTACTAAAGTTGTAGATCATTCCTCCAGGCTTAAGGTGCTTCTGGATAACCTGCAATGCAGCGTTCTGCATTTCATCAGCGAGCGCACGGCCCATAGCATCACCGGAACTGCTGGATTGCGCAGTAGCATTTCCGTTGGCGTCAACGTTTACGACAGTATTGATTACGGGTGCAGAACCGCCACCGGATCCAGAACTGCTGTTTAACCCGTACATTGGAGCCCGACCAACGAACCCGCCATCTGCATAGCCCTTAGCGTTACGCATCAGCGCATAAAGATTACCTACACCCAATGCAGACGTAGCCTCTTTGGTGAATACAAACTCACCGCCGTGAACGACTCCTTTTGGCTCATATTTCCCACCGTCACCAGTGTATCCACCAGAGTCGAAAAGACTAACACCAGAACTCGCCGCATTGGTATAAGCTCCGCTGGGTGTATTGCCGGTTCTGACATCACCAGTAATCCATCCCATGGCTTTCTGCACCGCCCAAGCCACAAGCAATCTGTTAATGATCTCAACAATCATTTTGAGGATGGATGCAGCAAACTGTCTGAAAGATGCCGTTCCTGTTGTAACAAGGCTGGTCATCATGTCGGAAATACCTCCGAGGGCAGTTTGCGCTGCCTGCGACACTGAGGAATAAACGTTCTGCGCCGTCTGAAGATATTCATTCAGCCCATTCACAGCACCAGCTCGCCAGTTCTGTTCAAGCGAGTCCTGCGCTTTATAGGTTTTGCGCATTTCAGAAAGCGCTTTCGCCTGAGCCTTAGGATTTAGAGCGTACTCTTTCTCGATACGATCGAGTTCCATCCCTCTCTGAGCATCTCGAGATGATACCCCTGAAGCGAGTAAGGCAATATCGGCACGTTTAGCCTCTTGCTGACGCTGCAACTTCTGTGCACTGTCCATCAGATCATTCATCTTTTTCTGATGCTCAATCTGCCGGGATAAACTGGCCTCTTTCTCGAGGCTCAGCCGAATTTCCTTTTGGTGCGTAAGAATAGATTTTTCATCAGCTGTGAGTAGTTTCTTCTCCTTGAGATCAGCAATTTGCTGATTGAAAGCCAACAACCGTTTTTCACCATCAGTCATTGATTCCGTTTGCACTGACTGTTGACGCAATACCGCCAGGCGTTGTCGAGACTCCTGAAGCATTCGGGTTGCGGCATCAATACTGAACCTATCAGCTCTTACTTTTCTTTCTGATTCGTCAGCAAGCTTACTTACTGCGCTACGGGATTCTCTGTTGGTTCCCCCATCTCCCGTTACACCAGAACCTCGAGCTTCAGCTTCATAATTTGCCTGCGCATTAGGTGCGGTGATGCGCTTCCACAAAATGTCATAGCGCTTTTTGTTCGCTTCAATTTCCTTATCAGCATCAGCCCCGGCCTTTTTCATAGCCGCGACATCCATGCCGAGGAAATTAGCTAAGGCACCCCCACCAGGTATTTTTTCAGCCCAACCAGCGATCGTCCCGGTAAATTTGGCATCCAGAGAAGTGATATTGAGGAATAGGTCGTTAATCGATGCTTTTACTAATTCAAAAATATCGATAACCTGATTGGCCCAGGCGCGAAGAGTTACCCCAATCTGCTCAAACACGTTTGATGCAGTTGTTTTTACAGTTTTCCATGCCCTGCCAATATTATCTGTAGCTTCGACGACTTTGTTGCTGCGCTCCTCCATAACGCCAGCATAAAGGCTTACCGCCTCCGTAACCGCGGCCTGCTCTCCTTTCGTCTGTTTAAGCTGGATCAGATGTTTCATTTCAGCTTCTGTCAGGAAGCCGTATTTTTCATTGAGTTCCGCCAGCCCTTTAATTGGATCTTTAAGAATCTTACCAAAGTCTGCCATGGAGTCTTTGGTCTCAATGCCGGCGTCTTTCATCACCAGCATTGCCTTTGCGATCCGCTCCATTTCAGGGCCACTCGCTTTCCCCTGATTATTCAGGTCGATTAAGGTGTCAGTGACTTCTGAGACTGAATTACTGGTTTCCGATGCAACCCTCGCTGCAACTGAATTCAGTTGTTCAAGCGATTTGAAACCTGCGCCCCCCATCAGCAACACTGATGACGCCGCCCGATCGAATTGCTCGGATGATTTAAAAGCCGCAGCCCCCATCAGTGCCAATGTTCCAATGAGTCCACCGATAGCGATGCGCGCAGGTGTTATCAATGACGTAACAGCCTTCAGCGCATTACCAACACCTCCAAAGGAGTCGCGGATCTGCCCCCCCTGCTGGATGGCCACCATATACACCGGCATACCTGAGGCGAGAGAGGTCACTACGTCGGTGATCTGCATCGGTAACTGGCGCATTGCGTTACGGTACTGACCAGCGCTAATTTCACCACGCCTCCAGGCATCCTCCTGTTCCCGCAGTTTTGAAATGAACGGTGCAGACTGGTCAGCTACACCCAACTGAGCAGCCTTCATTTCCAGAATTTCAGCGCGAGTTTTCCCTACTGCTGAAGCCTGCTCCTGCAATGAAGCAACGAACGCCTCTCCCGCCTGCGCAGCACGTTTCGCTGAGGCCTCCTGTTCGAGCAGCGCACGTCCTTCTTCCGTGAGGGTCATGTGCGTGCGTTGGAGCTTATTTCTGGTGTCGTCCAGGATCGCTCCATAATCGCGGAATTGCTCTGTGGGCAGCAGACCTTTTTTATTGGCCTGCGTCAGCTGCGCGTAGATCTTATCAAGCTCTTCGAATGCTTTATTGGTGGGATTGATTCGGTTAAGGAGGTTCTGTAATTCCTGCTGCTGCTCCTTCAGGCTTTGGTTTTGTTGCTTACCCGACTGAGCGCCAGCCCGAAAAACACTGTTAAGATTATCCGCCTTTTGAGCAGCACCCGCAGCTGTTGCCTGGAATTTATCAAGCTCCTGATTCCCTCGCTCCAGTTCACTGGTATTTACTTTCAGGGAGATCGTTGCGATATCAGACATTCGGTATCTCCGGGTATAAAAAACCCGGGTAATCCGGGTTAATGATTTTGATTTTTATGGATGGTTCGGAGGGCTGCGGCCTCCATTACTCTCACATCCTGTAAAGCGCCTGCCTCGTCGTCGATACCGTGAATCCTCATCATCCAGGGCAAGACGTTATAGTCCAGCCCGGTCACCCCACCGATACCAGTTCTCCATTGTGTAAACATGTCTCTGAAAATACAGAATGCTGGCCACACATCAGGGAGGACGTCTATTTCAACATCGTCCAGATCGTCCAGGGTCATGCTGAATGCAGCTAATTCTTCAGCGGAGGGTTCAGGCGTAAAACACGCCTCGGCAAGCGCTATCAGTTTTTTTCGCGGACGGCGTACAACTCTTTCGTGTAAGCGGAAACAATGGAGTCGAAAGCACGGGGATAATTTTCAAGCAGCAACGCAAGATTATCCCGGTTGTATTCACTGTCGATATTCCAGCTTTCAATAATTTCAGCCAGATAATTCAGGGGAGCATCTACCTGATCGGCGCTGCCATCCACCAGTTCGGCGGCACGCTTCAGGATATCTTCCATGTCTTTCAGCTGCTTTCGGTTTTTATGGCGGACAATCAGAGTAACCACCCCATCGTCTTCACTAGGACGTGGAATGCTCACCGAAAGTTTAAAAGTTGGTTTCGGGTTTAACGTAAATTTTGTAGCCATAATGAAAATCCTTGAAGCCCCTTTCGGGGCTGGAAAGTGAATGGTTAGCTGCCTGGAGTGGTGTCTGCGTCTTTGTAGAATGTGGTGCCTTTTGACTGCACGGCAAACGCGACGGTAACTGTTTCAATCCGGTTAACTACAGGGTTTGGCTCACCAGAGAAGGACGGCACCACTGACCAGTAACGGGTTTCTTTTGCTTTAGGCACGTACATGTAAACAGCGATAGTGTCGCCAGCAAGATCGGCCTCTTTCAGAAGCGGGTAGAACGGCTGGTCAGAGTCGTGGGCGACCGTATAAGTCTGCGTTTTTGCAGATTTATACGTCGGCAGGCTTCGCTGCGTGTCATCTTCCAGGAACTGGAATTGATAATACTGCTGCTCGCCACCAGCAGCGGCTACTTCAGTGATTTGAGGGATCTGCACCCAATCAGCAGACTCAACCACCCTGAGGGATCCAGAGCCAGAGCCGGTCGGGAAAATTTTGGTGTTTGAAGTGTTTACACCACCAATCGTTGCCTGCGAGCCGGAGACTGCTGTTACTTTACCTACCAGATTATCCAGTGCGGTCCATGGGGAACTCAGCAGAACGACATCGCCTACTTTGACTGTTCCACCATTGAGCGTTAATACAGCGTTTGCTGCGTTAGAAATATCCGTGATGGTAATTGGGTTGCCTGAAGCTGGCGCCACAAATACCGTTGCGCCATTTGGTAGATGGAAAGCCATCTTTTACCTCGCATATAAAAAAACCGGCCATTAGCCGGTTGTGGGTGAATAACAGAAGTTGAGGGTTAATTGCTTATATCAGCACGGTAGTTGAAACTTACTGGAACGGTGTAAGACACGGGTGTAGGGACCCCGCGGAATATGCCAGGCGCGCTGCCAATCCAGCAGGTAAAATCTTTGCCTGCAATTTCCAGCCCCTCGGGGAACAATTCCGCTACTCTGCCAGCCAGGGCAACGACGGAGGTACGGCCGGAGCCGGCTGGCGCCACGACATTAATCTGGTACACGCCTGAATAAGTCCGGCAGCGCAATCCGAGATCGATTGTTCTCGGCGTAACAGGCATATCGTGAACGGCCAGGTACATCTCGTTAGCAGGAGGTGTAAACGGCACGTTCTCCCATGCAACAGAAATGCCCTCGGCATCGGCCCAGGTACCCAGTCTGGCGGCCAGTGCAGATGCAATATCAGGAATCACCTGGACACCTCCTTGACAGCTTCCTCAAAGAAGCGTTGAAACTCAGCAGCGGTTATACGGACCATTCCGCCCGGTGCCTGTGTGGAATGCCCCATTTCAAGCGGGTATGCATACGGGACGTTGTTGCAGAAATAAATGGCCTTCATCCCGACTTTGAACAGTGACAGCGTGTAGTTCCCGGCTGCTTTTGTCAGGTCGCCGGTCTTGTCTATTCGCCCTGTTTCATCAGCTGTCGGAGCATCAAACGATACCTGCCAGTTACCGCGAAAGCGTCCGCCCGTATACCCCGGCGGTGCTTTGATATCCATCCCATCCACCACCCGGGCTTTTTTCTTCAGTCGCCCGGTTTTGGTCAGGTTGTCGGGATTTGCCCGCTGCGCCTCGTTATGGTCGTAAACAGCGCGATTATAGGAAACGGCTGTCTGGTTAACTTCCCACAACTCCGGGTTGCCCACTGGGGACATCATCACCAGTTGGTTAAGTATTTTAATACCAACCGTGCGCACCACAGCTTCTTGATTCGCTTTGGCCTTATTGACGAAGGCTGTGATTTCAGCGAGGAATGCCGTGTTCTCGCCCATGTTAAGCCCTCAGTTGCGCTTTGTAGCAGAGAACCAGCGAGGCAGGTTTTGCAGGGTTGGGGTTCACAATGCGGTAGGCTGTGCCGTCTATATCAACCACATCGCCGATTTTAATTTCCTGCTCTGACGTAAAAACAATCTGCACGTCGCCGTTAACGATGACCGTTCCATCTATTTCGCCTGGCGCGTATTCAGTCTTCACGCCCACAGCAGTAAAACGGACCTCTTCAGTTTTATGTTCAACGCCGCCGATAACCGTTACCGAGCCTTTACGGGTGACGTTGTATAACGCTCCGTTCTGCCTGAGCATGCGCGTTGTTCTGGCCTGCATACGTAGGTAATCAATCGCCATATCAGACCCTCTCTGCAAATGCATTGATGGCGTAACCACGACCACCAGCAAGGTCGCCCAGCAGCGCCATAACGGCAGGATAAGACGGCGTGAATACTTCGCCATCTGCGACCGCATAGGTCATGGTGACAGCACCTTCCACACGTTCAGTTTTCACAGCGGCTTCGCGCACGCTGGAGAGTAAATCGCCGTCGATTGCCTCTATCGCCAGCATGCACTGCGCGGTTATAACCTGCCGTGGAAGCCCATCCGACGGGAAATTATGTTCATCCAGAACGACATTCACGCGTGGCCATGCCAGAGCCTGTCTCGGGTCAGCTTTTGAGCCAACCCAGTCCAGCCCCTCCAGGTAATCCATTGCCTTAATCAGCAAAGGTGTGAGCTTGTCAGGCAGTTCAATGCCGCGTATTTCCGCAAATGAGGCAAGATCCTCTTCACTGGCGTAGCTGTTGGCATCAGGAGAGGTGATATCGTTATTGATCATCGAATCATCCTGTTTATGGGGCTTTCGCCCCATTCTTTATTCTCCGGCAGGTGCAGTGAAGGTTATCTCATCCGTGGTTTTCGCCACTCCTTCAACCATGCCGGTTACCGTGAAGGTGCCAGCAACGTCTGATGTGAGTTTCACCGTTGCACCACCAGCAGAGCCGGTTTGAGAACTGGCCGTGCTAAGCGTGCCGCCTGTAGACGTCCACACGACGGTTTTACCGGATACACCGGAGCCGTTCAGCGTGTACTTCAGAGAAACAGTTACCGCATCTGTGCTGTCAGCGGTTGCGGAGGTTTTATCCGCTGACAGCGTTACTCCCCCACTGCGGATTCCAGTTTGATCAGCACACCTGCCGTTGATTTGTTGCTGGTGAAGTGCTTCTTCCAGTTGCCCGCAGTGCCGATGGCGGTCAGGTCAGGGTTATCACCTTTGGCGGTATCCCAGCTGTAGCCTAGCAGATCAACGTTCACCACGCCTTCAGCGCGATAGCCAACCGCAAGGTTTTCCTGATCGTTGATATCGTAGGAACGGAAGCCCGGCGCCTGAGACTCGGTAACGGTCACTGCGCCGGCTACCAGCCCAAGGATCGCATCAGCATCCATCGTGTCAGTCACCAGCACAGGTTTACCCAGCGTGCCCGGCTGCCCGCCGTAAACCACCACGCCCGCTTCTTCGTAAATTTTGTTGGCAATCGCCTCATCCACAATGTCGAAGTAGGTCGCGGAGTGCATCACGAACAGAACCACTCGGTTAAACTTGTCGCCATATTTGCGCAGGCCACGCGTCAGGGTCTTTTTACCGTCGGTCTCAATGTCGGCGGTTACGACCATGTCGGCGTTAGCACCAATCGCCGCAGTCAGCGCTTTCAGGCCATATTTCACATAGCCTTCCAGCGTGGCATCTGCGACATCAACGCCGATCACTTCGGAGAACTCATCAACGGAGCGGCCACGGCGTTTAAAGGCCTCTTCCGTGGTTTCATACGGACCGTATTTCCACGGTGCTTTAACGGATACCGCTTCACCGGCACCGATTTTTTTACCTGTGACTTTATCGACAGAGTTCACATTGCGCGATTCAATGGAACCACCAACTTTGTAGAAGGCGCGTTTACGGAAGTCGCCTTCAATCAGTTCGTTATCCAGCAAAATCGCACCGTTGGAGGAAGCGTTGAACACTTCCAGATTGTCCTGGCGACGCTCAAGAAACGCGGTCTGCGCCAGATCGTCATAAATAACCAGGTCGGTATTAACAGTCGTTGCCATGGTTTAAACCCCTTATTTCGGAAGTTTGAGGAAGGCCTGCTGGCCGTGTTTGCGGATGTAGTCCGCTTTGTCGCTGGCGCTCATTTCGGAACGTTTCAGGCTTCCACCACCGTTTGGCTTGTGTCCGCCCGCGCCCGTGCCTTCTGCGCGAGGGAACAGATGCGGAGCCGTCTCCTTGAGTGACTCCGCCCACTCAAGCGGGCTTAGTGGGGTTTTGCCGTCTTTGCCGAACAGAACATCGCCATTTGCATCAACCGCTACGGCCTCGCCTTCGTCGTTGAGCTGGAATGTGCCTTTGGCACGCAGAATCAGATCGTCAGAAGCTTCAGGCAGCGCGCCCGCTTTAGAGGCTGCTGCACGGATTGCATCCCCGAGGACCCGATCCCGGAATTTGTTGGAGAACGCTTCAGCTTTTTCCGCACGCTCGTTCGCCGCTTTGATCTGCTTATCAACGTCAGCACGCATGCGCTCGGTACGCTTATCCAGCACCTCGTCAATTTTTCCGGCGGCGATAAGCTTCGCCTCTTCATCGTCAGAAAAACGCTGGAGAATGCCGCGTACAGCGTCTGGGTCGATACCGTCAAAACGTGACAGGTTTTCTTTTTGCTGCTTGATGGTGCCCAGCAGCTCAGAGTTTTTTGTTTTCAGGCCTGTAACTTCATTGGTCACACGCTCATCAATCAGCTTCTGTATTTCGGGGGTGATTTCGATACCGCCACCACCACTGCCCTCACCGCCGCTTTCAGGTGCGTAATATTTCAGAAGCATATTTCGAATTAACATAATTTCCCCTCGGGATTTAGTCGGGCCTCGCCCATAAAAAAGCCCCGGCGGATGCCAGGGCGTGTAGAAAGTGATGGTTGTCAGGTTCAAGGACCTGATAGCTGCTTAAGACGTTTCAGGCTGATCCACTCGCCTTTGTCAGTGAACATATCAGCCAGGTCGATTTCACCCGCGCGGAACAGACGGCCACGCTCGGCACCCAGAACCTGATCCTGCCTTTGAGCTGGCTGACGCGCGAGCCATTCAAGATACGTGGTTTTAGCAGGTACCTGCCCATCCATGCTGGCACGAGTGCCCTCGTCCATCTCATTAATATCAATGCCGAGTTCGCGCCAGGACTTGATAATCAGGGTTTCAGTAGAACGGCAACAGAAATGAATTTTCCCGGGCCCTTGCAGGTAAGGTACTTTGTGTCCGATCGGTTTATTATCCAGGGTGTAGCGCAGCAGGTCGCGAATGATGCAGTCGTGACTGGTTTTATTATCCAGCGTAGACAGCCACTGTTTACCCTTCACGATGTCGCTGTGGGCGCTGGTGAAGCTGTTGCGTGCGGTGGCAGCCAGATGATTAACGGCTGTTTTAGCGATGCTGGCGGCGTTTGCCCTGCTCATCTGAAGCGCGCCGTCGCGATAGTCTTTATTGGCATGGCCGCGCACGCTTCGGGCGATGGTTTCAACCGTGTCGCCAGCAAGATAGCCACGGCGTACAGCATTTACGATCCGCGCCAGCCTGTCCGATTCCAGATTCTCCGCCCACTCACTCAGCAGGCGCCCCTGAAATGGCTGAGCCATCGCCGCGGCATAAACCATATCGGCGCTAATTCCCTGTAGCGGGTAGCGTGCCAGCACCTGTGAGGGAAGAAGGGAATCGAACAGGCTCAGCTGATAACTGACCTCGTTCCTGGAAAGCGCCAGCAATTCCCCTTCCAGCCCGGACTGCATCGAAGCGACAGCCTGATGATTAAGTTCGCGTACGCTGCCGAGCAAGCTTTCCAGACGTGTAACCGTGAAGCTATCAGCCGGGAGCCGATCCAGAGCATCCAGCAGACGGGCAGACAGTTCTGCGTCCGTCTCGTTGAGCAGCTTCACCATCCGGTTCGCCACGCCCGTCGCATAGCGGCTAATCCAGACGGAATGGGCAATGGTCTCATCCCGCAAGATTTCGTTTACAGTTGCCATATCAGCCCCCGGTCAACGTGGGGGCCTGGTTGCGGAGCGCATCAATCACTTCATCCGGGCTGTCTGCCGGGTTGATGAGGTCGAGTTTCTGAAGCGCCCGAATCATGTCAGTATCGCGCAGCGCGCCGGACTGCCAGGCGTTCACAATGGCGGTGACCATCCCGGATTCGGCAACCTTCGCTATAAATTCCTGGTTGATGATGTAAGCTGACTCATCCCCATTAATGCCCAGGTACTTTGCACACCAGCCCAGCGCCAGCGTGTAAGCCTCAGAAACGTTCGAAACGCAGATACCCAGCACCGATGTTGATGATGTCTGCTCACCGCTCGCCTGGGTAGCAGTCTTGGCCGTGGCGTTCTGCTCAATCAGTCGGGCGCCCAGCTGCACCATGTAATCGCGCTTGCTGTCCATGGCCTCTTTAGCCAGCATGTTCGGCTGCGCCTGGGCATAGCCAAACGAGCCATCTTTAGGAAGCAAAAGCGGTGATCGGGAACCAATTTTCACGCCCTTCTTTTCGAGGTGATCGCGCCAGTTGGTATCAAGCCCAGTCATATACGGCTGCACCTGACCACAGAACCACACGCTGTCCTCATAGTCAGCGCTGTTTCGATAATGGCCATGGTTTATCTCCACAAGCGCGGCCAGCGGTGAATCATCGATAGTGGGATCGTTGTTCTGAGCACCGACAAAGGTGAACGGGATTTCATCCCAGTATTCCTTTCCTTTAGGCTTCGGATGATATTCGCTGTCGACGGCATAGGTTCCGCTTGCAGTGCCACCTGCCAGGCGCCATACACGGCAGATAAACTTCCCTTCTTCCAGCGCCAGCTCGCGGTACTGAATTTCGTCCTTGTAAGCGTAACCATCCGGCTCTTCTACGCATTCGCGCAGGACCACCAGCACCAGCTGATCGCGTCCGTTAATGCGCTTCGTTCGCCAGTTAATGATGTTCTCTGTCGGATAGCGGAGAATGATCGCTTCGTCTGATGCCTCTGCATAGTCAACATAAAGCCCATCTCGCGCCACCTCCAGCACGTTCTCGACCACCAGCTGTGACTGCTGATAAATGCTGGTACCCGCCCCGTCAGCATTATCCAGCAGGTATTTCAGCTTCTCCGGGCCGTTAAACGTTGGGTCTTTGCGATACGCCATGCCAAGCATGCCGATCTTCGTATTGCCAGCAATGGCGTAAAATACAGCGCGGCGCAGATAGTCCTCGTTGCGCTTACGGTTGCGCGTGGATTTATCGGTTGGATCGAGATAAGGCAAGTACTTATTGCCCGCCGCTTTTACGGCCTCTGCGCCTTTGCAAAAGTCTCTGTATTTCCGCCAGGCAGCAGAAGCCGCCCGGTGTTCTGGTCGAACCCAGGTGATGTCGTCGTTTGCCATATCAGAAAGTGGTGTCCATGGTGATTGAGTATGCCGGTTTCACGATGGGGTAATCCTTCACAATGAAGTACCCACCAGCATCATTGGGGTGATCGTTATCCGCTGATTTATCCGGTTCGCCATTAGCCGCCCAGATTTGCTGCTCGAGGCTCTCGGTGTAGACCGGGCAATTCTGGACGTTGACCAGATAGCGGCGCTCACCGTTGGCGTTGCAGAACATGGCGTTCATTGAGTTAATGCGGTCTTTAACCGGCGGGTTGGCATCATCAACGATGACACTGAAGCCGGCATCGTTAAGCTGGGCAATATCGGTCTTGCTGGCGTTCTGCGATTTGCGGGAGTCGCCTGACGCATCCGGGTAGATGTAAATCTCCCGGCTCTTCACATAACGCCCATTCTCATATCGCCAGAACTCTTCCTGGATACGCTTAATCATCGCCGGCGTGTCGTAGACCTTCACCAGTTCGCGAACCGCGCGCGGTAGCCCGTTACGCTTTACGTGAACAATCGCGGCCATTTTTCCAACGTTGAAGTCCATACCGATAAACAGCGGATCCCCATCCTGAATCTCGTCAGAACAGTTGTTCAGCTTACGGTTAAAGGTGTGGTAAATGGTCCCGCTGTTGAGGTTAGTGAACTTCCCGCGCAGGTAAGCCTGAATCAGTTCATCAGGATAAGAACTTAGCAGCGAGGGAATGTAATCCGGGGGCAGGTTCTTCGCGTTGTCGAACGTACTGGCCTGTATCAGACCGTACAGAGCAGAAAGCTCGGGCTTTTCACGCACCGCCTTCACGAACTGCTGGTAGACGAATTTGAAGCCTTCCGGCGTTGTGGTGACATCGATGCCATTACGCAACCCATCGACCTTGTAACGCATACGGGCTATGATTTTTCGCCATGCCTGTTGCGCTTTAGCAGCCGCCATGACGTCCAGTTCATCCACCATAGCATTACCGATTTTAAAGCCGACTATCGAGCCGGGCTTTTCCATCGAGCGGCAGATGGTTGTCCCGCGGTACCGTCGCCCCTCGTAGAAGTGAACCTCTTTGTTCCCCTCATTGATTATGACGCTCAGCCCCCAGTCAAAGGCCACTTCCTCAATCGTCGGGTAGAAGATGTCACGAATCTGCGGGTACGTCGGCGCGAAATAGCCTTGGTTAATCTTCGGGTGTTCCCACATTCCCTTACAGATGCCGCCACAACCCACCCACGTCTTACCGGAACCGAACCCGGCAACATAGGCTTTGAATTTGTGCTGCATCGCGAGGAAACGCGCCTGAGGAATGTTAAGCGTCGGGCTGATCCCCATCTTCCGCCCTCGCGTCCACTACGTTGATATTGATCTGAACTGGGGTCGGTTCGTCACCATCACCATCACCGGCCAGCTCTTTGCGGAGTTTATCAACCTCCAGCTGCCGGCGGTCGATTTCGATCTGCTGGAGACGCTGAGCGAACTCGCTATCCGCCAGGCCAAGCCGTTTTATTACGGCTTCGAACATTCGCTCACGGCTGATAGCTGTTATCTCGACGCCATTCTTCCCCAGCTTCACACCGGAATAAGCCAGAGCAGCAACAGGGGAGAGTTTCCGGGTGTCGGCGAAATACGGCTGGCCAATACCATCGCCGTTGCATCGCGGACAGCCTGGGTTAGGCTCTCGGGTGTGATCGTAGCCGTAACCTCCAACATCAGCGGGCTCGCGACTCTTCCGCTCAAGCGCTTCGAGTCGTTTCTCTTCGAATTCCACCATATCGCGCCATTGGTACTGGTGACCGAAGCCCCAGCAGTAACGACACGCGCCACGACGATACTGAGAGAGTTGGTTAGCATCGAAGGTGGCAAGCTGCCACATCTGCGCGAGGACTTCATCGGCACTGCCAAGCGTGCGCGCAATGGAGGCTTTTTGTTGCTGCGTAATAGCCTGCGCAACGTTAGGATTCGCTATAAGCTGACGACCGTAGTTTGGGTCACTATAACCAGCACGTGCAGCGGCGGCTGTGGCGTTATTGTCCTTCAGATATTCAGCAATGAAGCGCTTTACCTTCGAACTGAGCTTTATATCCACCAGCTCATCTGCGCTTTTATCTTTCTGCGCAGTGCGCGCTATCTTTTGCGCGTAAATTTTTGTATTTTGCGCAGTAGCTTTCTTGATATAGCGGCGAGCAGTTACATAATTAAGGTTATGTGCCTCGCACCATTCCTTAGGGGATATGCCAGTAGCAGCGTGATCAGACAGGAACCGCTTCTGCAGCTCGCCCCAGTCCGGCTTAGCCATTGTCACCTCTAAATTGAATGAATTTTAAACGTCACTCATAGCTTCATTATTTGAAGCAATGAAGTATTTTTCTCAAAAAAATCTTGAAATGAGGATTTAAGCTCATGACATATGTATAGCTACGATGACGTAGAGAGAATCAAAACCAATCTCGAATGGATTGTACATCAATCATCTGCTGCTACTCAGTTGCCAAACAGGCACGACCAAAAAGCCATATACAAAATTCTTGAACTCATCCAAACCTACGAATTACTTCTTGATTTAATAAAGGATTTTGGCGTATCAGTAATAGATGCCGAACTCGCAGAAGGCCTCTCCATTACAGAGACATTCATAGCCAAAGTGAAACGGAGTGATAGTGCGATGTGAGAGCGTTTTTCAGCAAGCTCATTGTCAAGAGCTAAGTGTTTGTTAGCTTCAAACTGCTAACATGCAGTTTGAAGCTAGAGAGTATCAATTACCGTAAAGGCGATTGAAAAGCGCATTTTTCAAAGCACCAGAATCAATCGGATCCAGGTTTAGCCAGGTCAATGTCTCACGATTTTTTTCTGCATTAAAATCAGAAAAAACGCCATGGATTTCACGATTATCAGGTGAGTAAAGAACAGCGATATTTTGTTCAGGACAGCTATGAGGTTTACATCCAGACAGAGCAATATACTTTTTCCCTGCAACTGTAACTTCGGTTGATGGTGTGCTCGTGCCGCCACTCTTTACCCATGCGGGTAGCTTGTTTTTGCTGATTAGCTCGGAGTAGCTCTTAGAGGTGCTTTTTGCACTAGCGAAGTCAGAAAGATACTGCCCCTCGTCGGCAAGAGCACCGAAAGAAACAAAAGCCATAACAGCGATAATCATTTTACCTTTCATGTTAATCCTCATTCCATAAAGACATCTCAACTCTATACTTTAGCAGCTGCTATGTCAGCCCTATAGTTAGCCAGACTATTCGAAATTACTTTCTATCCCAAATGATTACCTAAGGATTATCCTAATCTTTACCGCTTGTGCTTGTTGAATACTGACTGTTTGCCAGGCTATTAAGGACTCTGATGCGGAGAATGCCAACTCCGGAGAACATCAATAAAAAGAGCAACGAAACTGAGACTCCTGTAGCCCTCCCTGAGAGGGCTTTTTTTTTGAAAAAAAAGCCAGCTCGGACAGAACTGGCTGGGTCTAGCAGTAATAAAATAGCACTTCACACTCAGCTCGACGTTTAGTCTATTCCTTTAGTTCTGCATTCAGATGCCGGGTGCCTCCCGGTGAATTTGCCACAGTCTACAAATCCGCAAACGTTACGTGCAACAGCGACTGCTTGCCCCGCCGCAGAGGGGGATTCAGCCAAATAGCAAAAGTATCGATTCACCTGTGTAATACGAATCTAGTACAAAATTTTAGTTTTATGCAATCTATGACTAAATTATTAAAATCGCGACAAAACTATCACGCAAGTTATTAATCCCCCATTAAAAATCACGCACTAAAACATTTCTTCTTATGCCCGATACTTATCTGACGCTTTGCTTTAAAGTCCAAGGCTCCTTGTAATGATGGCCATTTGGTCTACCTTCCGAATTGCAGGATTTCATTTCGGAAGGGACTTTTTTTCCTTTCCCGCCTTGATAAATACTCATTGTTTTCTAGACTCTTACACAGACTTTGCTATGTCAGGTAAAGTCGTCGTTCAGGACTACCCGTGTGCTCAAGGATGAGCCACCCTGATTTGTTCAAGCTTTTCCCTGCCATTTAATTATCTCCCCCCAAAGAATTGTCCATTCGTATTATGGAGTCCTCAATATTTGCTACGGTTAAAGTCCAGAGGAGAGACTGTGTCCGAACCTCAGGGATGAGGCTCAATTTTTCCCGCAATTTGCTTTCCATGCTTTGTTATGCGCCAGGATGTCTTTCTTCGTCTGGCGGTCCAGAACGTCGATGTCTTGATCCGTCAGGAAGATTGGCTTCACCCAATCACAACCGGTATCAACCACCACCGGGACGCTTCCATTCGTTACGCAGCTCGCGATCAACATCGTCGCCAGGCATATGATTAACAGTCTGCTGTACATTGCTGGCCTCTTTCGTTGTTTCTACCCTGCGTTCGGCTGCTGCGACCATTGCCGCTGCGTTATCTTCGGTTCGCTGCTGGTCGGCTTTGGCTTCTGCTTTGCTGGTACCGCGAATATGGCCCAGGCCAAAAGCGCCGGCGATAGCGGAAATGACCAGTGCGGCCAGCCCGATTATTGTCTCGATCCCCACACTCACCTCATACCAGAACTGATTTCGCCAGGTTAAACAACGCACGGCGTTTTTCCAGCCCGTTGCGGCCGCCATTGATTAATAGTGTCACGCGCTCAACGTCGCCGGAATGAAGAAGGCAACCGCGGGAGGCATAGAACCATGCGGCTGAGCGCGCGGCGTATTCATCCTCTTCAAGCAGTTCCGGGTGGGTTACAAGGTCCAGTTTCAACGCCTGGCCACAACTGCGATAGTTACTCAGACCAGTAACCTGTTTCAGCCCGCGACCGCGATATTTCCATCCATCACCGGCAACCTGATTGCCCAAGTGTTCTTTTCCCCACTCACCACCGTATACCAGATTAGCGATCGCTTCCTGGTTTGCCGGTTGCGTTGTCGTTCTGCCAAGTGCAGCGGCTTGCTGAGATGTGATGCGGTGGCTGCCGAACGTCGGCACCAGGTTTTCTGCCGCATAATTAAGATTTTCCACCACACGGGTAAATCTGGAGCTTTCATGCCCCATCTGGGCAATAAACATCGCCTGATCAAGCGGTGTGGTTATGCCGTATTCCTTCATAGCGGCGTCGATATTCGGAATCCAGCGCGCAGCTAACCCGGCGCTGATACCAGCCGCCTTCTGAAATTGTGTTTGGTTCATTAGTGCCTCAGATGATCAACCAGACGTGCAACGTTGCCTTTGACGGCCACCAGCACGGAAAGGAATATGATGTTTGCCGCAATGGTGGCCCATGATGAATGCGGGTAAATCCCACACAGGTACGCCAGCGGTACAGCGCTGTAGGTGACGGTAATCAGCCAGGCTAAACGCGAAATCCATGGCCGATGCCGCGAATCTCCACGGCGATAAAACATCAGAGTAATCACAACTCCGGCGCAGAGCAGCGCGTTGATAGTTGCTGTTGGGTCATTTAGTACCACCCGAACCTCCCCGGCGCGTTATCAGCGCCACCAGCGAGCCGATGTCCTGCTTGTTCAGGAACGTAAGGATTTGGACGGCTAACGCAGAAGCTATTACGGCACCGATAGCATCCAGAGGCTTCTCGGTGTACCCCGTCCAGGATGTGAGTTTTGAACCCAACAGCCCCGAACAAAGAATGCCGACGATATACGACACGAAGAAGTATGCCAGGCGACGTAACACACTCAGGTCAGCCGCTGTCGCTATGTAAAATACGGCGCCCGCAAATGCACCAAAAACAACACCGTAGTCAGTTCCGGTCAATAGACCGTAGACACTGGCTCCAGTCAAAGCTAAACCGGCCAGCCCCGTGCCGGAAAATGGATCGGACATCGGCCCCCCTCATATTGCTGTGAATCCTCTCAGTAAATTTGAGGGGAAATAAAAAAGGCCGCCCTTAGGCAGCCTGTGTTCTTCGAAGTATGTTCACAAAGGTGGGGATATAGGTCCTTCCAGAACGACCGCTTCACCGTTATGGCAAAGATCGTAGCCACGAGTTAGATGCCAGACGCCTCTGATTATTTTTCCTGTAACCATATCTTCAGTTTTACCGTGCGAAAAGTAGGCGATCTGGACACAGTCATTGTGTCTAATCCAATAATATCCCTCTTTCATAATTCACCTCTTAAATTGTTTCATTTAGAAGTGTATATGACGATTCAGAACCTGGTGGTCGACAAAACGTTTTTTTGAGGATGTGGCGCCGGGTGCCTCCCGGTGACTTATCTCTGGTCGTCAAAGTCGCGTGCATACCTGCACATAGCAGTTAACCAGACGCCCCATCGCTTAGATGGGATTCACCACATTCATAACTAAAACAAGAAACATTCATCTGGTCAATGGATGATTAATAAATGAAAAAAAAGCCTGCTCGGAAAAGCAGGCATAAATAGCTAAGTTGGCAATAACTGAGGGAGTGGTGCCGGGTGCCTCCCGGTGGAAATGATCACAGCATTCATTTCCGCGCGCTGGTTGGACACTCTGGAGAAATGTCCTGCTGAATCGCCCCTCCGCTTAGGGGGATCCACCACAAAAATGCTTTCAGAAACATCCATTACTCAGGATGCTTAAAAAGCATATGTGCAGTATGAAGAATCTGCCACGTAATCAGATGAATATATTCATTTAAATGGTACAGGCAGAAGGTCTTCAATCACCTCTACCTCTCCGTTGTGGCAAATGTCGTCTCCCTGCGTCAGATGCCAGACACCAGTTATCAACTGGCCCGTTTCAAGGTCATCGGTTACACCATCGGTGTAGTAGGTTACCTGAATTTTGCCGTTGTGCTGTAGCCAGTAGCAACCCTCTTCCATTTTCCCACCAGCATGGCTGGGAAATTAGAAGTTACTACGGGGTTGTATGGTTTTAGTAATTCTTAAATTGCTATAAAGCAAAAAGCCCTACGGGGTTAACCGCAGGGCTTTAAACGAAGGCAATAACCCATCGTTAGAGCAAAATTACCACAGATTCGGGAAAAGTAAATAGCTCACGATAAAATAACGCCCTATTTTGTTATCTGCTTCAATTGCGCATCGGCCCATGCTTCTTCGATGTCAAATTTGGTGATTAGCTGATCGTAAAAGGGCTTAACAGACTTCTTCCAGGTATCTAGGCTGATTGTATCCGTTATCTGGCGCACCGCAGCGTAAGCCTCAGTTGAGGGGATACGCTCATATCCACGTCCGCCGCAGCGCTTGCAATCAGCTAAAATCGGAACGCCCCGCTGTTCAGTAAGAACCTGATTAATGGCTTTTCCGCGACCATGGCAATCTCTACAGGCACAACTTACTACCTTCTTGCCCTTACACTGAGGGCACAGAACGCGCGCTATCTCCCTGACCTGTCTGCGAATCTCGAACTCAGAAGGTCGAACATCATCGACGCCCATGAGCAAGGACATCTTCACGAACTTCTTCTCTTTTGCCGGAGTGTGAGACTTCGTGCTGAAAACCTCAGCGTCAACAAACCCTTCCCCATTGCAGACATCGCACTGCTTCACGCTGGCGGCGCTGCGGGAATAATCCTCGAACGCGATGGTGGCCAGTTGGTGCATCACCATTGGTTTAATCTCTGCATCAAGCTTCCGTAATGCCGCAACCCGATCGCACTTAGTCAGCGCGTACTGAGCCAACAGCTCAATCGCCCTCTTCCGGTCAGTATTGCTGATCCCCATCTTCCCGAGAAAAGCGCTATAACCCATGGCGGCCCGTTCCTGCGTCATGCCCATAGCGGCCATAATATCTGTTCCGGTTAATGAGTCTGACGCAGTAGCACGCGGAGAGTCGCTAATCATTGTCGATTTGGCGAAGTGATATTTGAGGGTATTTTCAAGATTCATGCGGTCTCCAGCTCGGTAATGGTGAGTTCTAATTTCCCGCCCTTAACGACAGGCATCTTCACAACGCGATAGTCGACTACCTGGCAATCATCCAGCCATAATCCCGCCTTAGTTAAAGCGTCGAATGCAGCTTTTTGGAGGTTATCCAGATCGCGGCGCCGGCGGTCGGGCATGTGACATTCAATTCGGATTTTGAGTGGTGCGGCCGTCCGGATATTAAGCCGGGCGCTTCGAATGACACTTGCGACCGCATAGCGGTAAGCGACGCCATCAGCACTAATATGCGTACGCCCGCGGTTGTGCCGGTAATATCGGTTATTGCTCGGCGGCCAAGGTAAAGTGATTTGGTATGTCTTCACTTTCACCCCCACATCCGGTTTCGCCAGCGGCTGTCTGGGCGCGCTGGTGTGTTAGATGTCGGAAGGAAAGCAATGACAGTCCAGGTCACGTAATCCTGGTTAAGGCTGCGCTCAACTCGCACGCCGCGCGCTTTGTAACGCTTAACCAGCTCGTCGGCCTGCTGGGTTGTGCAATCAGTATGATGGAACCAGGTCTTCTTCATTCCCGTCACCCCGCGAAGCTCATGAGTTGCGCAGCGGCGTTCTCCGCCTCGCGCTGGTCCCTGAATGCTTGGGATAATATCCAGCGCCAGAGGACATCAAGCGCTGCCTTGTACAGCTGCTGGAACTCAATTTCGTCCATGTTGGCGAATGAAATACTGCGTGGGTGCTTCTGAAGTGTGCCATCCGGAAGTTTGATAGCGTCGTAATGCCCGGCCTGAATAGTCACCCAGGCGCGGTATGCATCGAAGGATTTACAGAGGCTGATCCCGTTTGTTACGCGGCGGCTCGCAACCTGCTCAAGATAGTGCTCAGCGGCATCGAGCAGGGCGCCTTCGTTTCCGCCGTAGGAAGCCAGGAATTTAGCGTAGCCGGTAACCAGCTTGCGCTCGTTGGAGGAGATTGCCCCGCCGGTAGGCTCCCAGTATTCGAAGCCCAGATTCAGCAAAGCGAAGAAGCGGCGATGAAACGCAGGATTGCGTACCTGTTTGAAGTCGGCCACCAGCACGGTGCCGAGCTTGATTTTTGATTGCAGCAAATCGCTGGTCTCCGGCGTAGCCGGGATCAGGATCCCTGAGGACTGCTTAATAAGTTGTAACTGCGCCATGGTGTTCACTCCGTGGCGCATCGCGGTCAGGTTGCTGGTTGTTCAGGCCAGCTCAAGAATTATGATTGCGTACGTAGTGACAAGTCAATTTTCAGAAGCCATTTCCCTTACAACTTCCATAATGGTTTCTTTGGACCAGTAACGATCATCCCTGCTCAGTTTTCTGTGAGTTATGGAGCTATCTTTGGTGGAAATTATATAGCGCTCTTCCGCACCCAACTTGAAGGACAGCAACTCCCTTCCTTTCCCATCGGTTATGGTCACTCGCAGATCTGACTGAACTACACCCTCCACGGAATCCCCCTGAGCGACATACAGACGCGATTAGAAATTGTCGGCAGCAGCATCAATGGGATTCGCAAATTGCGGTATTCTGAAAATGCGCGCTACCCGTGAGTACACCCTTAATAGAACCAGTCGTCTGCACTTTCCCAGGTTTCCTGAAGGATCCCTTCAACCGTCTTCTTCGCTTCCTTTGCCCCACCATAAACGCTTAACCCATCCGAACCAGCACGACGGACAACCAGACTGCAATCTTCGAACTGATCGCCTAGTCTTTTTAGAAGTTCTTTTTCCAGAGCTGGCATTGCTCCTTCTGGAAGTTTCTTCGTGCGATCAATGGTTAATTCAACTTTCATTATTGCCTCCGCGCATTTAACTGTATACATATACAGTACACCTATGAGTATGGTTGATCAACGGTTTAACAGCACGAAATGTTAAAGGATAGGTGGTTATGGTTATAAAAAAACCCGCCGAAGCGGGTTTAATTTTTAGTGTTTAGTTCGTACTGGAAAAGACCAGCATTTGTAGCCATATGCGTGAGCATCAAGAATCTTACGCTCAGAATCGGGCGTACCTGCTTTTGCACGAGCTTTACGAAAACGACATTTTACCCAGCGAAAACCGGCTGGCAGCGGTTTGGTAGCGATATCTTTTAAAGCCATACATAAACCTCGCCTCAGGAGAGCACCTCCCTGAAACTTGATAAAAATATGGGGATCCGCTACTGTACTGTTGTTCACGCAGTAAAGGTTGCGGGTGCTCTAGCATCCCCAATCCGGGCTCATCCTCGCCAAAGGATGGGCCCAAATTCTTTTTAAGACCGCACATATGCTTTTAGCACAGTGAAAATGCGTTCAGCTTCTTCTGCTGTGAGATCAGTTGGCAATCCCTGCACAGTTATCAGAGTGCCCGTTTCTGGACGGACTACGATAGGCAAATTAAAGGCTTGTGTCTTATCCCCTTTTGACAGTTTAGCTTTTTCAATTTTCTGTTCCACAGCGTCGAATCCACTGAGATTACCCTCGGTATCTGCCAAGTTCACAATAGTCCCCACTCGTACATACTCCTCGAATTTGTTAACTGCACTTTTAAACCGGCTACGATAGTTGTGCACTGTTGAATCACTGGGCTTGTTGGCCTGTGTTTCAACATACCGAGTAATAAGTTCATCAACATCTATATCACGTACATCGTCGTCCTCGCTCCATTCAATAACAGAGAGCAAGAGTAACGCTGAATTCTTTAAATTTCGCGCTGTTGATTCGTTGATTAGCCCAAGTTTCGGCAGTTCAATCAAGAAATCGAAGAATGCTTGAGTCGAGTAGTTCTTGTCCATAAGCATCTCACTAAAGATCACCAATACCCATAGTCTAGATTCAGAGGTTTCGCCGATCAATGTTTTTTTATCGATCGGCCAATCTTTTTTATCTAGGCGCGAAAAAATCAAGTCTAAGGTTACTCAACATCACTATTCATGATTTTTCAACACTATTCAAACTTTAACAAAAACCAAATAATACAATTGGTTACACAGATCTATCAATTACGCCTGCGTTTTCCTCTACTCGACATGGATACTGATATTAGATACAGCTAAAAGCGGTTAAAGTTAGTTTAAGTTACAAGGAGGTAATGAGGCAGGCATCATACCTCCCCATGTGTTTACTGGATGTATCTCATGCAACAAGTCGTTCGAAACAGAGCTTGGGAAGATTCGCTTTCACAACCAATTCAGCAAATGGTGGCGGCACCGCGTTCCCGCAACGTGCGACTTGCTTGTCTTTGACGTACTTTATGCCTCGAAAGTCCTGAATGATGATGTACTACTCATGTAAGCCGTGCATCTGGTATAGCCTATGTGGCATTCAGCATGCGCATTCCAATATCAACGATGCGATAAACTAGCACTTTGATAAGCGGTTAGGGCCGCAGTATTTGCGCAGAAATTCTTAGTCCTGCTGTGGACACAGCTCATCGTACCCTTCCACGGCAAGCATGGTTTCACCTCTCCTTCGCGCCCCCGCCTGCGTTAACTGTCGCCATTGGCTGGGGTTGCGCTGCCCTTTCCAGCAGGATAAGTGAAACTTCTATAGATGAAATGTGATCGCTACGTGGTGATTGCCGAAGGAGATTCTGTTGGCTAGATATCAACAGACTCTCATAGAGAGTGAAAACTTTGAATTACACGACTCAAAGATCTTGGAAAAGGGGGTTAACGGTTAAAGATGTTAACTATATGTTACACGCAACTTAAAAATAAACACCAGTAGTTGACGATTCTTACGCAGATTGCGCGATATCATGTTGCGCAATTCTGACCTTTCATTGAAGAAATCATCACTCGATCAAATTTTGAATTTTTTTTCTTAATTATTGACATGTCTTCCAGGCCTTACGGTACGAGGACTTAGCCTTTTTTACTCTTTTACAACCTCAATTTAACGTCAAAATCAACCCTTGTGCTGAAAAGATTCCTTACTAGAATACTCATCATATAGCGCAATTATTTTTTGCAAGCCCTATATATAGTATTTAAACATTTAAATTTTTACGGCCTGCCGGAAATGAAAAAACCCGGCTGATTAGACCGGGTTCTTCAATCGGTAACTGGAGGTGAGAACTCCACTTACCGTGCCAAATGTATCTGGCGACTGAAGTTAGCTTAAACAAATGAACTGAATTCTTCAAGCGAGGGGACGGAACAAGAACGCTTCCGGACACTTTAGATAACCTTGAAGATTGATATGCAAGTAAAATTTTTTGCCAGGGTTTTTGGTGATTCTTGAACCCCACCCAACCCAAAATCGTGCTGAATGTATCTGGCGACTACTGATACAGCAACTGCAAAGGCAAGCCCAGGGGTATTTGCGGCGAGGCGCGATGAACAAAGAGGAAGCTGCATAGCATTGCTCCTGTTGATCTTAAAACTCGCGCCCCCGGTGACGGCCATCATTACGGCCCTGCGGGGATACTTCAAAGACCGCTAACCCTAAGCCTAGGAGGCTATTATGGTTGCATTGCTGTTGAAAATCGTACCGCCGATGTTCGTGATCATTAACGCGATCATTGAGTACGTAAACCAGCGTCCTTAAGCCTGGTTTTGAAAAGGCCCGGAGTAGTGGGCCTTATTAACTTCGTTACAGCAGCTCATCTGGGATTGGTTTCACACCTGAGCTTTCAATGAACTGGATTATCTCCTGCCCAGTTGTGCTACGACCAATGGCTACCGCGTAGACGTGCCCGTTATGCTGAATATGGTCAACCTCAAAGGTTTTGAGGGGAGTGCCATTGTTTACACAACCAGCAGCCTGAACGGTAACTTCTCCTACAAGCAACTTTTGTTTGGGATAATCGTCCATCTTGATCTTCCCATCGAGACCGCGACCAATCAATAGATATTCAACTTTCACCTAGCATCCTCCTGCTTCTGATAACCGGTTCGTTGCCTTTCGGCAAAATGATAGAACGCTCCCGATAATATCTTAGACACTCAATAAAATACTCTCGGTACTGCTCAGGTTGTTCTCAGGCCATCTGCTCCGCGATGACGGGTATATTCAAACACTTTTTGTAAACAACGCTGAGGCGGAAAGATCAACGTTAACTTTGTCGCGATCTTCCTGCGGTTTTGCTGCTATATTGAAGCTTGGCATAGTAATTTAACTTAGAGTCAGTATGGATAAGAAAAACTACTTAAGGATAGTTGCAGCTTTTATTATTGCACTTATGTTTATAATTGTTCCAGCAGATAAAATGATTAATGACCAGTCATTTGACTTAACATACAAATTCATTTGGAATCTTGGGGTTCCTGAAGGTGACATATTCCCCTATGTCATTAATGTTCCGCTCATAGCGGCGCAAATTTTTGGCGTCCTTGCCATAGTATGGTTACTCAATAGAGTTGTGTAACCCCACCTTCACTTCATCTCCTGCTGCGGTGCTGCTGGATACGAGCTACCTTCCTTGGCTTGTTGCTTCCCGTGCATGCATTCCTGGGGTCATTGGTGTGCGGACAGTGTTTGTTGCCACATTCAGGGCAAACGACGAAGCGTATGTCTGTCATGGTTACAGGTCGGCAGGTTCTACATTGGCAACACGAAGCAGCCTGAGAATTGCAGCTGCTCGACAAGGCTTTTTTTGGCAAAAAATTCAGTGCTGGCGAAGCCTGTATGCCGCTGTGCGACTCGGAGTTTTCTGCATCCTGAAGCATGGCGGCGCGGCGTTCTTTAAGCTCGATCATGGCCGTCAATGTTACTCCATGAATAATGGTTTGAACCTTGTTGCCCTGCTGCGAGTGATATTCAAAAGTACTGCGACGGAAATCAATCAACTCATCTAACGTTTCATCGTCTAACTCCTCGCTGGAAATTCTCGGATGAACAGGGCGTGTGAGGCATTCAGACGCTGGCGGGGCGGTGTAAGCGCTCAGGACTTCGTACTCATCACTCCGGAACCAATCAGCCTTTGAGTGCAGCCAGCTACCAAACTTGCCTGTTACCTTGTGTTTCACAATGATCCCCACAGGCTCCGCTTCGAGCGATGCCAGCGCTAACTTCATCGCTTCGAGCGCCATTGCCGCATCTTCGTTTACTGCGCCGGGAGTTGCATCGCGCTCTTCTTCAAGCTCTGCGATAGTCTGATTTAGCCATTCTTTTAGGGGAGTATTCATCATTTCAAACCCTCCAACATTGGCAGCCGGTACACAGCTACCGCTTTGTATTCTTCTCCCGGTGATTCTGCCATTTCCTTGAGGGCGCTAATTTCTGAGACTAAGGCGTCCTCGCCATAAGCAACGCAGAACTCATCTAAATGCGCCTCACCTTCAGAATCAGCTATGGCATACAGGAATGGCTCGGCCTTCAACACTGCCTGCGCGATTTTAGCCAAGCATTTATCCATCTGCGCCAGCTTGCTCTCAGGGAATCCGGCAACCATAGCGAGTCGCATTTCTGTGCGCGCAATCAACTGCTCTTTGGTGAATTCTTTGGTAATTGTGCTCATGCAGCCGCCTTGTTGTGTGAAAAACGTTTCAGGTCAAAGTCGATTGTTGCCCGCAGGTCACGGAAGATACCGCAGCGTCCATGGCGAACCAGGCCACCCTGCTCCACCGCTACGCGGAGATATTTCTCCGCCGTGGTCCGGTGCAGGCCGAACATCGCAACGACGTCATTCGTGGTGATGCGCCCCTGCTCCTTCACCAGTTCGATAATTCGGTTGATGATCAGGGCGCGTTCTTTGTCGGTTTTCTTTCTAGCCATCGGTTATTCCCTCCCTGTCAGTTGCTGCACGAGATTTCTGTGGCGACCAATAACACGAACCGCGTCACGCAGTTTGGTCAGTTGCTCCAGCTTGTTTCTGGTGCGGCGGATTTCGCGAGAAATGTCCCTCACCGCTGGTACAGCTTCGACTGCGGCGCGCCCTTCGGTGAACGAGGGGATTTCACTCACGATCTGTTCGACTGGTTTTGCTTCTTCCGGCGCGGCAGGTGCCTCCGGTACCGGTTCTTGCTTAACGGGTTCTGTAACAACAGCAAGGGACCAGGTAACGCCTTTACTCTTCCCGTTCTTCACCACAACGCCCTGGCGCTCCAGCGCGCGAAGAACGGAGACCATTCCGCGGGCATTGCGATTGACGGCCGCGGCCAGCGAAACTGTCGTCATAGCCCCCTGCTCGCGCAGCTGCTGTCGGACGACATCAGGATCAACGGGTTCCGGCTCCTCACCTTTCAGACGCGGGGCCGGATGAACAGGTGCCTTTGGCGTTGACTGCTGAGACTGACCTTTCACGGTACCGAGGAACCAGCCGCCGTCTCCAAAATCGCATAACCCCTGATCACGCTGCTCACGTAACATGGTGAGCGCATCAACCGGGTCGATTTCAAGACGGTCAGCAACTTCGCGGTATGTCGCCCGCCCCATTTTTTCCAGTACCTGAATTACGGTTTCCATGTGATTTCCTCTCAAATCAGTCCAGCGTCTTTCCACTGTTTGTATTTCGCCATCAGCATCTGCGCCGGAGTCGGGCCTCGATCCTGAGCTGGTGCGGTTAGTGCCCGGCGTACTTGTGGAACAGGCTTTCCATCAAGAACACGCATTTCCCAGTCGTGGAGTAGATCACCAGCAACGCGAACAAGTTCTTTCTCGCTGAGCTGCCCGTCAGTACCGCGTCTGCGCAGTTCAAGGCAGATGTGATAGAGCACGGGCTGGCTCCACGGATATTGCTCACTGGTCGGGTAGCGAAATACCAGCTTTCGCCAGCGCCAGTATTCGGACATGACATCGTCAACGGTGATACCTAGGGCGCCATGACCTTCCCGGCACCATGCGATGAACTGACCTGGCGACGGCAGGAACGGGCGTTCCTGGCGACGTGCAATGCGCAGCCCAGCGTTCACCTGTTCCATGGTGGTGATCCCGTTTTCACGAAATGCCAGAGCCCACTGGCGGCGCAGTTCGTCAAACTCAGACTGGTCGCTGAAGCTATGCACGCTGGCCGGGAATGCTGCACGCAAGGCGCTAAACAGCGCGTTGAAGATTTCAGCGGTCTGCTCGGCAGGCGTGTCCTGCGCATCCGGCAATTCAGGCATGCCGCGTGCTATGCGCGCAAAATTTTCACGGTCTATGCTGACCATCTGCTCAGAAAGACTTTTCATCGAACACCCCGTTGATCCAGTCTGTGTTGTTGAAATCGACCTTGCCCTTCGCAGTGGTCTTCGTTGTCTGTCCACCGCTGCGCAGGCGCTTGGTAGTTAGGTCGTCCCACTTCCTGCGCAGGCTTGACGGGCTCAGGATGTTGTCTTTCCAGAAATCATCCTTGTTGGCCCACTTGAACAGATCGCAAATCTCGAAGTGCGTACGTTTGTCCTGGACGCGCATCAGGCGGATTGTGTTAGCCCATTCGACCCATTTCGGTTCGCTCAGGCTGGCATTGACCATCAGGCGCAGAGAATGAATCCAGCGAGCGGCTTTGAGATCGTCAGCAGTTCCCCATGATTTACCTGCCGGGGTGTAAATTCCGTCAGCAGCTTCAGGGTGACGAGAGAGGAATTTTTGAGTCGCCTCGTTTCGGGATTCTTCAGAATTCCGAGACGAAGAGATCTTATTATTTATATTGTTGTTATTATATTGTTGTTCATGATGCGCGGGGAATTGCGCGGTCTTATGCGCGGGTAAATGCGCGGCATGTCCCTCGCAAGCCGCGCCACTACTGGCTTCGTCATGCGCGGTGAAATGCTCGCCGTTATGCGCGGGGAATTGCGCGGGTAAATCGTCTATTTTTTGAGCATATTGCTCATAATTTGTGATGGTTATCACAGTGCCTTTTCGCTTCTCTCCAGAACGAGAAATCATTCCTTCGCGCTCGAAAACATCAAGCATCCTGTCCACGGCGTGGCGACTACTCGGCTTCCCTTCCCGGTCGCATAATTTCAGCCCCAAATCGGCCGTTGTGGTTACCAGTTGTCCGGTTTGTAAGGGCCATTGACGGCCTTTAAAGTTCGCCGTGTAGGGCTGACGTGCAGCACCCAAAAGAAGGTTCTCCCACAACGTGCGCAGGAACACATCTTTCGCCCAAGGCTTCTTCAGTACGCTCCGGTACAACGGGATGAATCCGGTCTTCTGGTTCTCCATCCGGTTGCTCCTGATGGCACTACGTGCCGCAAAATCGGCATAAGCGACATTTGACATGCTATGCCCCTTTAGCCTGGTGTTTAGTACATGCGTTTGTCATAATGACCTCGCAATTACGTCCCGTTTTTGCACCCGAAAGCCGTTGGTGTTCGCGCACCGCGGCTTTCACCTTAAATTCGACATGATTCACTGCGCACCTCACATGACGCCCGGGCCCATGACTGCGAGACCACTCAGAACCTGAACAACAGCCTCCCCAGGCAAAAGCGCCAACAGGTGTTCAATGCCCTCCCTCACCTCTTTCACAAGCTGGTGCTGCGGCGCCCTCAGAATCACCGCGCGTTTCGCTTCGCCGATCTCCTTCTCCATCGCTGCATAGCGCGTCATAAAACAGTCCTGAGGTACCAGGCGGCCACGGAACTCAAGCGGTAGAACGGCGATGATCGCGGGCGACAGCTGGCTGATGTTTTTGCGCGCATACTCCGTATCACCATCGAGCCAGCGGAAGAGTTTCTGACGCTTACGGCTCAGGTCTTCGGGAAATTCCAGCCCGGCGCCGCCCTGCCGCTCCCATTCCTCAACGATGATTCCGGTAACGACGTCCTGGTTATCCAGTGACGCGGCCCAAGCACGAACGGCATCGCGGATCTGTTCGTGCTTATCTGCCGCGCTTGGCTGATTGCGATTTATCATCGCCCCCGGATGTAATCCGGTATTTTGTTGATATGAAATGGCGTGCATGTTCAGGACTCCTGTTTTGGCAGCCCGTCTGTGGGATTTGGATATGCTTCGGGATCAATTTCATGAGGGGTAACCACCCAGCCTAGGAGCTGGCATAACGGGATGATGCGTTTCTGTGGAATTCCATTTTTATAAATCCACTTCCCGACAGCCTGACCGCTGATACCAAAATGCTTACCAATAGAGGCCCGGGAAGCTGCGTTACTAATTTTTTGCTGAGTTTCTTTGTTCATGTGCTCTCCTTTTGTAGATGGATCGAAGCATACATGACGAAAGTTTATGTTTCAACAAACGAAAGATATTGTTTTAGTGCTGAGCGAAACCTTAGGTTGTAAAATGTGCGTATGAATGAGATTAACTACCCAGTGTTTGCCAAGCGAATTCAACAGGTCATGACAGAAAATGGCTGGAACAAATCCGATCTAGCCAAGAAAGTCATGCTCTCTCACACGGCTGTGCAAAATTGGGCCAAAGGGAAAAACGTTGCGAGTGGTGAAAGACTAAAACGGTTAGCCGCTGCCACGGGTAAACCTGAGCACTGGTTCTTTCTCCCCATAGAAGAAATTGACTCCTCCGAACGCTCTCAGAGGGAGCTGGACGAAACTGAATTAGTGATGCTTTCTCTCTTCAATCAGCTTCCCGAAGCTGAAAAGCTACGTCTTATCCTTCACACGAAAGGCGTCTTGAATGATTTAGAGCTGCTCAAGAACGACGTCTACGACCTGATAAACAACAACCACAAATAAATCTTTCATCACGATAAATCGAATGGCACCTGAACGGTGCCTTTTTTTTGCCTCTATACGAAATTTATACTTTCACATCACTTTACAAGCGAAACTTAATGTTGCATTATTAAATTCATCGACAACAAGCGCATCGTTGTCAGGTGATAAACGTTCCGCTGGCCGGCGACAAGGCAAAGAGGATGAGATGATTGATTTTGCACGCAAACCAGCACAGCAGCAGGCCGTTCGCCTCAACTGGATTACAGTCAGAATCCGCCAGCTTTGTTACTTACTGGCTCAAAAGGGTACTCCGTAATGAACACTTTATTTGCACTGGTTCTGACTGTTATCTCCCTTAACGGTGAATCGCAGGATGTCGTTATCGATATCTATGACAACCAGCAACAGTGCCAGGCAGCTGCTGTTGAGCAAAACGTGAATGGTGAGTGCTGGCCTGTCGAGGGAATTATTCGTAACGGCGAGATCCCGGCAAGCCTGTAAGGAGCGGAAATGAAGAAAGAATGCGGATACTGCCGCAAGCCTTTTGAAGCGGGGAAAGTAGTTAAACGCACCTTGCTTTATTTTTGTGGCAATAATCTTGCGCGTAAAGAAAAAGAGTATTGCTCAAAACAGTGTGCTGAAAAAGACCAGATGGCACACGAAGCGTAATTAGCAGCCCTGTAATTTGAAATAAAAATTCGCCATTTATTTGGCGTGGATTCTTACACCCTGAATAAACCAAAAGGAACATTTTATGGAAATCGTAAAAGTCGAATTAAATCTGAAAGCAATTAACAAAAGCATCGCTTTATTCAACTGCGACAAGAAAGTATCTGGCCTGATTCATACCACTGAAAACGGTGAAACCACCGTCGTACTTGATGGGGGTTATGTTCTTGACTCGTTCGACTGTCCGCACTGCGCTATCGAGGCTATCAGCCTGTTGGCCTTGAAAATTAACGATTGTGAAAGGAGCGGGCACGGCAGCTATCGCCAGCACAAGCGCAACTTCATGGAGCGTGCATTCATCACTGTCCATTAAAAAGCCCACCGAAGTGGGCCTGCCTGTCCGGTCTCACCGACCAAAGCGAACCGGACATCCCCAGGTAAATACGAGGTGTCTTTCAGGCACCTCCAGTCTACACGATAAGAGGATTATGTGTCATGACTAACACGAACCCAGTATTTCTTGTTCGAAGAGCAAAAAAACAGTCTGGTCAGCCTGATGCAGTTTTATGGTGCAGCGAGGACTTTGAAACCGCTAATGCCACCCTGGATTATTTACTGCTTAAGTCCGGCCGCAAATTTAAAGACTATTACAAAGCGGTCGCAACTAATTTCCCTGTTGTTAACGAACTTCCACCGGAAGGCGAAATCAGTTTTACCTTCTGTGATTATTATCAGCTCGATAAAGGCAAAATGAACTGGGAGCAGATCCCTGGGGTTTCTCTGCCCGAGCATCCTGCAACACAAAAAGCGGAAATGGCCGAAGCCACGGTCGTTAATGGCGTTGACACCTCTACTGGTGAAATCGTCGACGAACAGGCTTTTAACGAGGCTGATGCAGTTCCTCCGACCAATTCTGATCTGAAGATTGACGAAGGCGACGACGAAAACACGCGCTACCCAATCGTGCAGATGTCGTTCCGCAAGCAGCTGCTGTCGCAGCTTACGTCGGATGAACTTCGCTATCACCTCACGCAGGCGGAGTATCAGGAAATAAGCACGCTGGAAATGGACACTGATAACGGGTACGTCCAGAACCTGCTGCTGGCAGCCGCAAGCGTAGAAAAGATCCAGACTCTGGATATGCCATTTCTGTGGAAATACACCAGAGCCGTCAGAGACGTTTTCGATATGGAGAAACGTCACGAGCTATCTCTGGTTTTGAAGTTCACGCAAGTTTGGGCAGAAACGTCACATCTCGATCGCGGAATTTTGACAAAACAATGGGCCAAAGGTAACCGCATCAGCGCTGTGCAGCGTACTGACTCAGGTACTAATGCCGACGGCGGCTATGTTACCGACCGCGGCGAAGGTGCACACCATACGCTTGACACTCTCGATCTGGAGATCGCTTGCGCCCTGCTGCCGATGGATTTCAACCCACACGAAATACCAGGCAGCGTGCTGCGCCGCGCGAAGGAAATCGTCGCTAAAAAAGAGGAACCATGGAAATCGTGGAGCAACATCCTGCGCAATCAACCGGGGGTACTGGCGGTTAACCGCACAGCAATCTTCAATCTCGTGCGTATCGCTCCTGAGAACATCCACAAGACGCCAGCCGCTCATCTGGAATTTGTTAACCGGACAATGACCACAAATTTCAATTCCACAACCGAGTTAATGCCGCTGCCTTCTGCCGCCCCAGTTATTTCACGTGAAGACGTGGACAAGCAGCTGGCAGCCGAACGTGGAGAATTTGTCGAGGGTATTAGCGACCCAACAGATCCGAAATGGGAAACAACCCACCGTATGGCCACCACTACTCACGAAGAGAATTTACAACGGATTCGTGAAGAAGGTGCGCGCCGCCGCGCTGAGGAAGTGAAAGAGCAGCCGGAAATCACAAGTATGGGCAACGGCATGTTTTCCATTGAAGGCCTGCTCAACCAGAGCGCCTCAAATGAAGTAGAAAAAACGGAAGTGGAGACCACCAGCAATGTGCAGGTTCAAGAGAATAACAGTAATGAAGAACCGACTTGTGATGCGCTGTCACCGGGCAAAGTCGTATTGCAGTCAGGTGAAAGCAGTACTGACACTGGTGAGGAACCAGCTACCGTAGAGCCGTCTGCCGCTGAGATTCTGGCCACCAGCGCGCCGAGTCTCGCCAGCCGGGATCGGGATGATGCAGCCCAAATTTCTGATTCATTAGACCAGAACGAGCCAGAATCGGCACAAAACGAACCAGAAGTGCATCAGGAAGAACCAGCTGTTGAGTATCCTGCTTATTTCGAGCCAGGCCGCTATGAAGGTCTTCCGAACGAGGTTTACCACGCCGCTAACGGCATCAGCTCTACCCAGGTAAAAGATGCGCGCGTGTCTCTGATGTACTTCAATGCGCGCCACGTTGAAAACACCATCGTCAAAGAGCGCTCCGCAGTTCTGGACATGGGCAACTTAGTGCATGCGCTGGCGTTGCAGCCTGAACAGCTGGATGCAGAGTTCAGCATTGAACCGGTTATCCCTGAAGGCGCATTCACCACCACGGCGACACTGCGCAGCTTTATCGATGAGTACAACGCCAGCCTGCCGGCGCTGCTGTCTGCCGACGACATCAAGGTGTTACTGGAAGAGTACAACGCCACCCTGCCCGTTCAGGTGCCGCTGGGCGCTAGCCTGGAAGAAACAGCGCAGAACTATATGACGCTGCCAGCTAACTTCCAGCGTATCGATGCAGACCAGAAGCAGACGGCAACGGCAATGAAAGCCTGCATCAAAGAGTACAACGCCACCCTGCCGACGCCGGTTAAAACTAGCGGCAGCCGTGACGCGCTGCTCGAGCAGTTAGCGATCATCAACCCTGACATGGTGGCGCAGGAAGCGCAGAAGCCACAGCCGCTGAAAGTATCTGGCACTAAGGCCGATCTGATTCAGGCCGTGAAGACAGTCAAACCAGATGCCGTGTTTGCCGACGAGCTGCTGGATGCCTGGCGCGATAACCCGGAGGGGAAAGTTCTGGTCACCCGCCAGCAGCTGAGCACCGCATTGAATATTCAAAAAGCGCTTCTGGCTCACCCGACCGCCAGCATGCTGCTGACCCACCCGAGCCGTGCCGTCGAGGTGAGTTACTTCGGCTTTGACGAGGAGACGGGCCTGGAAGTTCGTGTGCGCCCGGACCTCGAGATCGACCTGGACGGTGTGCGTATCGGCGCAGACCTGAAAACTATCAGCATGTGGAACGTAAAGCAGGAAAGCCTGCGCGCCAGACTGCACCGGGAAATCATTGACCGCGACTATCACCTGAGCGCAGCCATGTACTGCGAAACCGCGGCGCTGGACCAGTTCTTCTGGATTTTCGTCAACAAAGACGAGAACTACCACTGGATCGCCATCATCGAGGCATCCGCAGACCTGCTGGAACTGGGCATGCTCGAGTACCGCAAAATGATGCGCGCTATCGCTACCGGCTTCGACACTGGGGAATGGCCAGCTCCGATCATCGATGATTACACCGACGAACTTAACGATTTCGACCTGCGCCGCCTCGAAGCGCTGCGTACTCAGGCATAAGGGGAATGATGATGGAAAACATGAATATCGTAACTGCTGAGCAGCAGGCTCCAAACACTATCTCTGCCAGCAACTCAATTTTCAACGTTCAGGCACTGGGTCAGTTGCAGGCTTTCGCCGGGCTGATGGCCCAGTCTGTCGTTACAGTACCGGCGCACTTGGCAGGAAAGCCTGCGGATTGCATGGCGATTGTTATGCAAGCCATGCAGTGGGGCATGAACCCTTACGCGGTGGCGCAAAAAACTCACCTGGTCAACGGCCAGTTGGGTTACGAAGCGCAGCTTGTTAACGCCGTAATTACCAGTTCCAGTGCCATTCATGGCCGTTTTCATTATCGCTACGGCGGCGACTGGGAACGTTGCACCAAAACCAAAGAAGTGACCCGTGAAAAAATGGGTAAGAACGGTAAGTACACTGTTACCGAACGCGTTCGCGACTGGACTGATGAAGACGAAGAAGGTCTCTATGTTCAAGTCGGAGCAATTCTTCGTGGAGAAAGTGAAATCACTTGGGATAAGCCTCTTTACCTGTCGCAGGTGGTTACACGAAATTCGCCGCTGTGGGTTTCAAAGCCCGACCAGCAAATAGCCTACCTCGGCGTGAAATATTGGGCGCGCTTGTACTGCCCACACGTGATCCTAGGCGTTTACACGCCTGATGAGATTGAGCAGCCCACCGAAAGGGAAATTAACCCGGCACCGGTTCAGAAAATGAGCTTGGCTGATATCAAAGGTGAAAATGTAGTAAACACGCAGGATTCTCAGGAGCCATCTGTAAATATCGACACCTTGGCCAAGGATTTCCGCGACCGCATTGAGGCCGCTCAGGATGTGGATAGCGCCAAAGCGCTGCGTGCCGACATCGAAACCGCGAAAGCTACGCTGGGATCCGCACTGTTCACCGAGCTGAAAAACAAAGCCGTGAAGCGTTACTACCTGGTGGATGCACGCAACAAGGTGGAAGCGGCGATCAACTCCCTGCCCCAGCCTGACGAGCCGAATGCCGCTGAACGATTCGCGGAAGCCGAGCGCGTGCTGGCATCTTCAAAGCGTCACTTGGGCGACGAACTGCACGATCAGTTCAGCATCACCTTGGCGGATATGAAACCGGAATATGTGGACTAAGGGAGGCGGGAGGGCTCGCCCTCCCGGTAACGATATGCAACTGATTAACCGTAGCAAACAATCGCCATTTGCACGCCGGACATGTGAGGCAGCACTGGCGAAGCATGTGGAAATTTACGGTGAATTCGGAAGGCAGAAGACCAAGACCACCTACACCGTAGTGGTGGATGGAATAAAGGTCACCGTGGAAGTTGTTAACCGCCGGGCCAGCTACGTCGCGACAGCCATGAACAGTGCGCGCCGGCTGCGCAATCTTCCCGGGCAGGTTGCCTGATAACGATTTATCAACGTCATAACACCGGCACTTATATACTCGTGCCGGTTACCTGAGGTGAAACATGTCGCAGGTAATTTACGATTCTGAATGGGGCGTTGCTTCAAAACTAAAAGAGAAGACAGGCCTCACAGATCGTCAGATTAAAAGCTATCGCCAAACCCTCTGGGTCGAAGGTGTTCATTTTAAGAGAATCCCATTGGATGGAAGCAGCTCCGAAGAGCGAGGACTTGTTTGGTACAACATCCCAAACATTAACAGGTTTGTGAAGGAGGCATAATGGCTGCAATGCCAACGGGTGTTGAGATCCACAACAATAAAATACGAATAAGCTTCAAGTTTCAGGGTGTGAGATGTCGAGAAACATTGAAGGGATGGATCGTAAATGCTTCGAATCTCAAAAAAGCCGGGAATCTAAGGGCCAAAATTGTAAGCGAGATTCAGTTGGGCACTTTTGACTACCGGGGCGTGTTTCCGGAGTCAAAAGTAGCAGCAAAGTTTTATACATCTAAAAACATTACGACGTTCGCAGAACTTGCATCAACTTGGTATGAAAACCATAAAATTGATCTCTCACCCAATGCGACAAGAAGCTATGGGATAGCTGTAAGAACGTTAACAAAACTAATCGGCCCTGAAACGTTGGTTGCATCCATCACCAACAGCGACATTCTGGGCTGGAGAAAGGAATTACTGACTGGCGAGACTAACTATGCTCCCGAGAAGAGGAGAAATAAAACCGGCCGCGCCGTTAGAACGGTAGATTATTATCTGGCCATCCTGCGACAAATCCTCGACTATGCTGTTAAAAATAAAGTCATTTCATTTCAACCATATGTCGGGATAAAAAGGCTTCGCAAAGGGCAAACAAAACCAGATCCGCTTCTGAGGCATGAGTTTGAGCAGTTGAAAGAGACAGCTCCGGCTCAGCAAAAAAACATGTGGCAATTTTTTGCTTACACCGGCGTTCGGCCCGGTGAGCTTTGCGCTCTTGCCTGGGAGGATATCGATCTTAACTCCGGCGAAGCTAACATTGCGCGCAATCTTACTCAGGAAGGATTGTTTGGACCACCCAAAACCGAAGCAGGATACCGGACGATAAAGTTACTGGAGCCGGCTCTGGAGGCTTTGCGAGCTCAAAAGGAACTTACCGGGAGTGCCCCTAAGGTACCAATCACTTTTCACCACCGGGAGTTCGGTAAAACGGAAACGCAGAAACTGCACTTTGTGTTTATGCCTCGACCTCAGAAAGGCAAGCAGGCAGCCTACTATTCAGTTAGTTCTATTGTGTCACTATGGGATATTACGGTAAGACGATCGGGCATTCGCCGCAGACGCCCCTATCAGTTGCGTCATACATACGCGTGCTGGATGTTGTCGGCAGGTGCTAATCCTGCTTTTATAGCGAATCAGATGGGTCATGAGAATGCAGAGATGGTCTTCCATGTATACTCTGCGTGGATAAATGCTCTCGATAGCGATCAGGTATCATTTTTGAATCAGCGCTTTGGCGGATATGCTAATGCCCCTATAGTGCCCCTGAAGCTAAAAACAAAGTAGTTAATTTATTGATTTTCCGGTGATATTTAATGAAAAAGCTGTTTGTGCAGTTTTATCTCCTGCTGTTTGTCTGCTTTCTGGTGATGACCATGCTGGTCGGGCTGGTCTACAAATTCACCGCAGAGCGCGCGGGCAGGCAATCCCTGGACGATCTGATGAAAAGCTCGCTCTACCTGATGCGTAGCGAGCTGCGAGAAATTCCTCCTCATGACTGGGCGCGCACGTTAAAAGAGCTGGATCTGAATCTGTCGTTTGATTTGCGTATCGAACCCATGAAGGATTTTGACTTAGCGCCGCCTGCGATGCAGCGTCTGCGCGACGGAGACATCGTCGCACTGGACGAGAAATATACCTTCATTCAGCGTATTCCGCGCAGCCATTATGTTCTGGCCGTCGGGCCAGTGCCCTATCTCTATTACCTGCACCAGATGCGCCTGCTGGATCTCGCCCTGCTGGGCTTTATTGCCATCTCGCTCGCTTTCCCTGTGTTCATCTGGATGCGACCGCACTGGCAGGACATGCTGAAACTGGAATCCGCCGCACAGCGTTTTGGGGAGGGTCATTTAACTGAACGCATACATTTCGACAGCGGTTCCAGTTTTGACCGGCTCGGTATTGCCTTCAACCAGATGGCCGATAACATCAACGCCCTGATTGCCAGCAAGAAGCAGCTGATCGATGGTATTGCGCATGAACTGCGCACTCCGCTGGTACGCCTACGTTATCGCCTGGAGATGAGCGAGAACCTCACCGGGGCGGAATCGCAGGCGCTCAATCGGGATATTGGCCAGCTTGAAGCGCTGATTGAAGAGCTGCTGACCTATGCCCGCCTCGATCGGCCTCAGACGGAGTTGCACCTCAGTACACCGGAGCTCCCCGTCTGGCTACAGACGCATATTAACGATGTGCAGAGCGTTAACCCTCAGCGAAAACTGCTGACAGCCATTACCCCCGGCGCGTACGGCGCACTGGACATGCGCCTGATGGAACGCGTGCTGGATAATCTGATGAACAACGCCATGCGCTACAGCGAAACGACGCTGCGCATAGGTTTAGATTTGCAGGGAAGCCAGGCGATTCTGTGTGTGGAAGACGATGGCCCCGGCATTGAGCCGGCGGAGCGTGAAAAAGTTTTTGAGCCGTTTGTGCGCCTCGATCCCAGCCGCGATCGGGCTACCGGCGGCTGTGGTCTGGGGCTGGCAATTGTCCGTTCTATTGCCCAGGCGATGGGCGGTTCGGTTCGCTGCGAAGCGAGCGAGCTGGGTGGAGCCCGGTTCGTCTTTAGCTGGCCGATCTATCACAATCTTCCCCTTCCCGTACCTGCCTGACCTAAACCGCACGCTGGCCTGACCCGGCGTGTTATGCTATATCAGCAGTATGTTGTAACTAATTAAGGGCTGTCATGGCAACTTACGATCTCATCGAAAGGCTTAACACCACATTTCGGGAAATAGAGCAGGCGTTACTGACCCTCACGGGGCAACTTCAGGACTGCCGCCTGCTGGCCGCCCGCGTCTTTTCCCTGCCCGAGGTGGCGAAAGGCGCGGAGCACGACCCGCTGAACACCATTGAGGTGACGCAGCATATTGGCAAGGCGGCGCTGGAAATGACGTTGCAGCACTTTCGTCGCCTTTTCATCCAGCAGCAGTCCGAAAATCGCAGCAGTAAGGCCGCCGTTCGCCTGCCCGGCGTCATCTGCCTGCAAACGGATGCCGCAACGCGTGAAGGAATTGAGGCGCAGATTACGCATATCAATACGCTGAAAGCCGCGTTTGAGAAGATTATAACCGTTGAGTCCGGGCTGGCGCCGGCTGCCCGTTTTGAATGGGTGCATCGCCAGCTTCCGGGGCTGATCACCCTGAATGCTTACCGCACGCTGACGGTACTGCGCCACCCCGCCACGCTGCGCTTCGGCTGGGCCAACAAGCACATCATTAAAAATTTCACGCGCGATGAGATCCTGGCTCAGCTGGAGAAAAGCCTGAAATCGCCGCGAACGGTCGCCCCGTGGTCGCGGGAACAGTGGATTGAACGGCTGGAGCAGGAGTACCACAGCATTGCCTCCCTGCCAGCTGATACCCGTCTTAAAATAAAGCGACCGGTGAAGGTACAGCCTATCGCCCGCGTCTGGTACGCCGGACAACAAAAGCAGGTGCAATACGCCTGCCCGACGCCGCTGATTGCGCTCTACGATGCCGATCAGGGTGCGGTGGTGCCGGATATCGGGGAACTGCTGAATTACGATGCTGAAAACGTTCAGCATCGCTATAAACCCCAGGCGCAGCCGCTACAGCTGATTATTCCGCGGCTGCACCTGTATGTGGCGCAGTGATTATCTGAGGCTGCCCACCATCGCTTCCGGGCGGACCCAGGCATCAAACTCGGCGTCCGTCAGGTAGCCCAGCGCCAGCGCAGAGGCTTTCAGGGTAAGCCCCTCTTTGTGCGCTTTTTTAGCGATTTCGGCCGCTTTGTCATAACCAATATGGGTGTTCAGCGCCGTTACCAGCATCAGAGACTCATTCAGCAGCTGGCTGATTCGCTCGCGATTAGGCTCAATGCCCACCGCGCAGTGCTCGTTAAAGCTCTCCATGCCATCGGCCAGCAGACGAATCGATTGCAGTACGTTGTGGATCACCATCGGACGATAGACGTTAAGCTCGAAGTTACCCGACGCGCCGCCCATGTTAACCGCCACGTCATTACCCATCACCTGACAGCACAGCATGGTCATGGCTTCGCACTGGGTCGGGTTCACTTTACCCGGCATAATGGAGCTGCCCGGCTCGTTTTCCGGAATGCTGATTTCGCCGATGCCGCAGCGCGGGCCGGAGGCCAGCCAGCGCACGTCGTTGGCAATTTTCATCAGCGAGGCCGCCAGCCCTTTCAGCGCGCCATGGGTATGCACCAGCGCATCACAGGTCGCCAGCGCTTCGAATTTATTCGGAGCGGTAACAAACGGCTGCCCGGTGATCTTCGCCAGCTCTTCGGCCACGCGCACCGCGTACTCGGGATGGGTGTTTAAGCCAGTGCCCACCGCCGTCCCGCCGAGCGCCAGCTCCGCCAGATGCGGCAGGCTGTTGTCGATATGCTTAAGATTGTGCTCCAGCATTGCCACCCAGCCGGAGATCTCCTGACCAAGCGTCAGCGGCGTGGCGTCCTGAAGGTGCGTACGACCAATTTTAACGATGTCGCGGAAGGCCTGCGCTTTCTCGTTAAGCGTAGATTTAAGCACGTTGAGCTGCGGGATAAGCTGCTCGCGGATTGCGATGACGGCCGCCACGTGCATGGCCGTCGGGAACACGTCGTTGGAACTCTGACTTTTGTTCACGTCATCGTTCGGGTGGACCTTGCGCTCCATGCCGCGCACGCCGCCAAGAAGCTCGCTTGCGCGGTTCGCCAGCACTTCGTTCATGTTCATGTTGCTCTGGGTGCCTGAGCCGGTCTGCCAGATGGCAAGGGGGAATTCATCGGGATGTTTGCCCGCCAGCACTTCGTCGGCGGCATTGATGATGGCGGTGGCTTTATCGGCATCCAGCAGGCCCAGATCCTGATTGACTTTGGCGGCAGCGCGTTTGGTCAACGCCAGCGCCTGGATTAGCGAGACGGGCATTTTCTCTGTCGAAATGCGGAAATGCTCCAGCGAACGCTGGGTTTGTGCGCCCCATAGCTTGTCGGCCGGGACGTCGATGGCGCCCATGGAGTCTTTCTCGCGGCGATGCATTGTCATTACTTACTCCTTGATAACAAAGATGGGATTGCTCACATGCTTAAGAGATAAGTATTGATGACTTCTGAGAAACGTTATGGCGCTTTGTGCGCTCTTTTTGATGTCGGGTGGCGGCTGCGCCTTACCCGACCTACGAGAATGCAGGCCGGGTAAGCGTCAGCGCCACCCGGCAATTTACAGACTTACTTCACACACGCCGAACACTGGGAAGACTGGATCTGTTTGAAGAAGTCGTTACCTTTGTCATCCACGAGGATGAACGCCGGGAAGTCTTCCACTTCAATTTTCCAGATCGCTTCCATACCCAGTTCCGGGTACTCCACGCACTCAAGGCTCTTGATACTGCCCTGCGCCAGCACCGCTGCCGGGCCACCGATGCTACCGAGGTAGAAGCCGCCGTGCTTATGGCACGCGTCCGTCACCTGCTGGCTGCGGTTGCCTTTCGCCAGCATGATCATGCTGCCGCCGTTTGCCTGCAACTGGTCGACGTAGGAGTCCATACGGCCCGCCGTGGTTGGGCCTAACGAGCCGGAAGCATACCCGTCAGGCGTTTTTGCCGGGCCTGCGTAGTAGATCGGGTGATCTTTAATGTACTGCGGCAGCCCTTCGCCGTTGTCCAGGCGCTCTTTCAGCTTCGCATGGGCGATGTCGCGGCCCACGATAATCGTCCCGTTCAGGGAAAGGCGCGTTGAAACCGGATACTGCGAAAGCTGCGCGAGGATCTCTTTCATCGGACGATTCAGGTCCACGCGAACCGCTTCCCCCTCGCCCGCTTTACGCAGTTCTTCAGGAATATATTTGCCCGGGTTGTTCTCCAGCTTCTCGATCCAGATGCCGTCGCGGTTGATCTTCGCCTTGATGTTGCGATCCGCCGAGCATGAGACGCCCATGCCCACCGGACAGGAAGCACCGTGGCGCGGCAGGCGGATCACGCGAATGTCATGCGCGAAGTATTTGCCGCCAAACTGCGCGCCCAGGCCCAGATTCTGCGCTTCGGCCAGCAGTTCCTGCTCAAGCTGCACGTCCCGGAACGCCTGACCATGTTCGTTACCTTCCGTTGGCAGGCCATCGTAGTATTTGGTTGAGGCCAGCTTAACGGTTTTCAGGGTGCTTTCGGCAGACGTACCGCCAATCACAAACGCGATATGGTACGGCGGGCAGGCCGCGGTGCCGAGGGTGCGCATCTTCTCGACCAGATAATTCTTCAGCTTGCCCGGGGTAAGCAGCGCTTTGGTTTCCTGGTAAAGATAGGTTTTGTTGGCTGAACCGCCGCCTTTGGCGATGCAGAGGAATTTGTACTCGTCACCGTCGACGCTGTAGAGGTCAATCTGCGCAGGCAGGTTGGTGCCGGTGTTCACCTCTTTGTACATATCCAGCGCCGCGTTTTGCGAATAGCGCAGGTTGTCTTCGGTGTAGGTATTGTAAACGCCGCGCGCCAGCGCCGCTTCGTCACCGCCGCCGGTCCAGACGCGCTGGCCTTTTTTACCGGTGATAATCGCCGTGCCGGTGTCCTGGCAGGTCGGCAGAATGCCTTTCGCCGCGATATCAGAGTTACGCAGGAATTGCAGGGCAACGTACTTATCGTTCTCACTGGCTTCCGGGTCGCTCAGGATATCAGCAACCTGCTGCTGATGCGCCGGACGGAGCATAAAGGAAGCATCATGGAAGGCTTGCTGCGCCAGCAACGTCAGCGCCTGCGGGTCAACTTTGAGGATCTCCTGCCCTTCAAACTCAGAGACAGAAACGTAATCGCGGGTTAACAGGTAATACTCGGTCTGATCCTGACTGAGGGGGAAAGGATCCTGATAATGGAAGGGTTTATTCGACATTGTTCTCTCACTTACTGCTTCGGTCTGTTTATTCAGGGCAGATGTTCCGCTGCCCGGCTTAAAAGCGAGTCAGCTTATCCTACACAATTTTTTAACAAAAACTGAGACTAGTACGACTTTTTACATCCGCAGGTTACTTCCATTCGGTTTATTGCTTTAATACGCGGAGTTAATTCCACATATGAATCAGGGCTTGATAATGCAAAAACTCATCAACTCAGTGCAAAACTACGCCTGGGGAAGTAAAACTGCGTTAACGGATCTCTACGGTATCGCCAACCCGGACAACCTGCCGATGGCAGAGCTGTGGATGGGCGCGCATCCGAAGAGCAGCTCAAAAATTGAAGATGCCAGCGGCCAGGTTCGCAGCCTGCGTGACGTCATCAACGCCGACAAAGCCGCACTGCTCGGCGATAAAGTGGCGAATCGTTTTGGTGAGCTGCCGTTTCTGTTCAAGGTATTGTGCGCCGACCAGCCGCTCTCCATTCAGGTTCACCCGAACAAAAAAGCCTCTGAGCTGGGCTTTGCCAAAGAAAATGCCGCCGGTATTCCGTTAGACGCCGCAGAGCGTAACTACAAAGATCCTAACCACAAGCCGGAACTGGTTTTCGCCCTGACCCCTTTCCTGGCGATGAATGCCTTCCGCGAGTTTTCCGAGATCATCTCCCTGCTGCAACCGGTCGCCGGGGCTCACAACGCGATCGCCCATTTCCTGGAAAACCCGAACGCAGAAGCCTTGAGCGAGCTGTTTGCCAGCCTGCTGAATATGCAGGGCGAGGAAAAATCCCACGCGCTGGCGGTGCTGAAAGCCGCGCTGAACAGCCAGCAGGGTGAGCCATGGGACACCATTCGCGTAATTTCCACGTTTTATCCGGACGACAGCGGTCTCTTCTCTCCGCTGCTGCTGAACGTGGTGAAGCTCAACCCGGGCGAAGCGATGTTCCTGTTCGCTGAAACCCCGCACGCCTACCTGAACGGCGTGGCGCTGGAGGTGATGGCTAACTCCGATAACGTACTGCGCGCGGGCCTGACGCCAAAATACATCGACATCCCTGAGCTGGTTGCCAACGTGAAGTTCGTGGCGAAACCTGCTGCGGAGCTGCTTACGCAGCCGGTGAAAAACGGCGCAGAGCTGGACTTCCCGATTCCGGTTGACGATTTTGCCTTCTCGCTGCACGACCTCAGCGCAGACGAAACCGCCATTGCACAGGAGAGCGCAGCGATCCTGTTCTGTGTAGAAGGCGAAGCGACGTTGCATAAAGATAGCGAGCGTCTGGTGCTTAAGCCGGGTGAATCCGCCTTTGTCGCGGCCAACGAGTCGCCTGTCCGGGTGAGCGGCACCGGTCGCCTGGCGCGTGTTTTTAATAAGCTTTAGGGACTTACTGAATTTTTTAACAACTCTTGCTAAGCTAGTAACAGGCGTTGTAACACCAGGCGGTTTTAACCGCCTGGTTTCATTTTAGGGATAATCGCAATGAAAAAATCGGTCGTAGCGGTAGGAGTGATTGTTGCTTTAGGCGTGATCTGGACGGGTGCTTCCTGGTATACCGGGAAACAGCTGGAAAGCCGTCTGGCAGAGATGATGACGCAGGCAAACAGCGAGATTAAGCGCAGCGCGCCTGAAGCAGGTCTGGAGCTGAGCTACCAGAACTACCAGCGTGGCGTGTTTACCAGCCATATGCAGGTGGTGGTGAAGCCGGTTGCGGGTAATCAGAACGCCTGGCTGAAACCGGGCCAGAGCGTAGTGCTGGATGAAGTGGTCAGCCACGGTCCGTTCCCGCTGGCGCAGTTGAAAAAGTTTAACCTGATCCCCTCCATGGCATCCGCCAGAACCGTACTGGTGAATAACGAGGTGACGAAGCCGATTTTCGATATGGCGAAAAATGAGTCGCCGTTTGAGATCAATACCCGCATCAGCTATGCCGGAGATACGCATTCCGACATCGACCTGAAAGCCCTGAATTACGAACAAGGCACCGACAAAGTCGCCTTCAGCGGCGGTAATTTCCAGCTTGATGCCGATCGCGACGGCAAGAATGTCTCCCTGACCGGCGATGCCGCCAGCGGCCTGGTGAATTCAGTCAATGAATATAACCAGAAGGTTCAGCTTACCTTCAACAACCTTAAAGCCAGCGGCAATAGCCGTATGACCGATTTTGATGAGCGTATCGGCGACCAGAAACTGAGCCTCGATAAGATCGCCATTGCGATCGAAGGCAAAGAGATGGCGGTGCTGGAAGGCATGGATCTGGACGGTAAGTCTGACGTCTCCAAAGACGGTAAAAGCATCAACACCCAGCTGGATTACAGCCTGAAAAGCCTGAAAGTACAGAATCAGGATCTGGGTACCGGTAAGCTGTCTCTGAAAATCGGCAACATTGACGGCCAGGCGTGGCATGAATTCAGTCAGAAATACAGTAAAGAGAGCCAGGCTCTGCTGACCGATGCCGCCCTGCAACAGAACCCGCAGGCGTACCAGCAGCAGGCGATGACGGTGCTGTTTAATAACCTGCCGATCCTGCTGAAGGGCGAGCCGGTGATTACCGTTGCGCCACTGAGCTGGAAAAACGGCAAAGGCGAAACCAACTTCAACCTGTCGCTGTTCCTGAAGGATCCGGCCGCTGCGACCGGCGAACCGCAGACCCTGGCGCAGGAAGTTGACCGCAGCGTGAAATCGCTCGACAGCAAGCTGACCATCCCGATGGATATGGCGACCGAGTTCATGACGCAGATTGCGAAACTTGAAGGGTATGGTGAAGAAGATGCAGGGAAACTGGCAAACCAACAGGTGAAAGGCCTGGCGGCGATGGGCCAGATGTTCCGCATCACGAAGGTGGAAGACAACACCATTTCCACCAGCCTGCAATATGCTAATGGCCAGGTGACGCTCAACGGCGACAAAATGCCGCTGGAAGAGTTTGTCGGTATGTTTGGTATGCCGACGCTGGGCATTCCGGCACCGGCTGAACCGGCAGCGCCGCCGGCAGTACCGCAGCAGTAAACGAAAAACCCCTCGCATGAGGGGTTTTTTATTGCCGGGTGGCGCTGACGCTTACCCGGCCTCCGATCCTGAGCCGTTGCAGGCCCGTGCAAGCAAAGCGTTTACTTCACCGTCACTAACCGCGCAGCCACAATCTGATGCCCGGCCTGCACGTCCGTATTTTCAATGCGCTGCATGATCCTGTCTGCCAGGGTGTACCCCATCTCACGAGCCGGCGTCGTCGCCCAGACGATGGGGAGATCGTCTAACGCATTTTCACCGACATCCGCAAATGCCCCCAGCGCCACCTGATGGCCGAAGAACGTTTCTACCCCGCCCTCACCGCTCTGGCGTCCGGCGCGGATTAAACCGAACCACGCCCCCATCGCAATGACGTCGTTATAGCAAATCACCGCGCTGATCGTCGGGCTGTTGCGAAGCAGCGTGCCGATGGCTTCCGCGGCTTTTTTCTGGCTGGATTCACACTCCACCACCCATTCGCTGTGAAACGGCAGGCCGTATTTGATGAGCGTGGAGCAGTAACCGCCCACCCGCTCGGCACGCGTCAGGGACGAGCTTTTACCGCCGAGCCAGGCGATGCGCTGATGGCCGCGATGAATAAGATGCTCGGTCAGCATTTGCGCGGCCTGCATGTTATCTGGCCGAAGGGTATCGGCTTCGTCGAGATAGCTGGCGCGCGAGGCAAACACCAGCGGTACGCCTTTCTGCGCCGCGCGCTCACACAATTCACTGCCCACGCCGGACGCGCCGGCCACGATCACCCCATCCACCCCTTGCGTCAGCAGCATATCCAGCCTGGAGAGCAGCTGCTCCGGTTCGCGCCCACCGTGGAGCAGGAAAACCATTCGCCCCTGCGCTTCAAGCGCCTCGGTAAGCCCGGCGGTCAGTTCTGCATAAAACGGCGACGCGAGGTCGCGAACGATCAGCCCTATCACCCCGCTTTGCCCACCGCGCAGCGCCGACGCCTGGCGATTACGCACAAAGCCTAACTGCTCAACGGCCTCGTTGACGCGCTGACCCGTTGCAGGAGAGATGCGCCCCTTCCCGCTCAATACCAGCGAAACGGTGCTGACGGAAACCCCCGCCGCCAGCGCGACATCGTTGATGGTGATCTTTTTCGCTACAGCCATGTGGTGGCGTGACTCCTTGATAATGAGATCGCTAAAACGTTTTATCAATACGTTATCTTTATACTACCAGTAAAAGCCTGAGAATGTGATTTAGCGCGCACTAAAGTTTGATAAAACGTTTTATCTTCTCGCCCCATCGAGGTCGTTAAATCTCTTTCTACCATTTAAGGAGTCGTTTTATGACGACGAAAGCAGCACAAAAAATATCGCTGTGGGAGTTTTTCCAGCAACTGGGTAAAACCTTTATGCTGCCCGTGGCGCTTCTCTCTTTTTGCGGGATCATGCTGGGGATCGGCAGCTCGTTAAGCAGCCACGACGTCATTACCCTGATCCCTTTCCTCGGAAATCCGGTACTTCAGGCGATCTTCATCTGGATGAGCAAGGTCGGCTCTTTTGCCTTTAGCTTCCTGCCGGTAATGTTCTGTATCGCCATTCCTCTGGGTCTGGCGCGCGAAAATAAAGGCGTGGCGGCGTTTGCGGGCTTCGTTGGCTATGCGGTCATGAACCTTGCGGTTAACTTCTGGCTGACTGCCAAAGGGATCCTGCCCACGACCGATGCGGCGGTACTGAAAGCCAATAACATTCAGAGCGTGATTGGTATTCAGTCCATCGATACCGGGATCCTTGGAGCCGTGATCGCGGGGGTGATTATCTGGATGCTGCACGAGCGCTTCCACAACATCCGCCTGCCCGATGCGCTGGCCTTCTTCGGCGGGACCCGCTTTGTGCCAATCATTACGCTGGTTGTGATGGGTCTGTTTGGTCTGATCATCCCTCTGATTTGGCCGATTTTTGCCATGGGGATCACCGGTATCGGCCGCATTATCAATGGCGCGGGTGATTTCGGCCCGATGATTTTCGGTACGGGTGAACGTCTGCTGCTGCCATTTGGTTTACAGCATATCCTGGTTGCCCTGATCCGCTTTACCGAAGCCGGCGGTACCATGGACGTTTGCGGTCATTCCGTTAGCGGTGCGCTGACCATCTTCCAGGCCCAGCTGAGCTGCCCGACCACTCACGGCTTCTCTGAAAGTGCGACGCGTTTCCTCTCTCAGGGTAAAATGCCTGCCTTCCTCGGCGGCCTGCCGGGCGCAGCGCTGGCGATGTACCACTGTGCCCGTCCGGAAAATCGTCATAAAATTAAAGGTCTGCTGATCTCCGGCGTTATTGCCTGCGTGGTGGGCGGTACGACAGAACCTATCGAGTTCCTGTTCCTGTTCGTAGCGCCGGTACTGTACCTCATCCACGCCGTACTGACGGGCCTGGGCTTTACCGTGATGGCTGTGCTCGGTGTGACCATCGGTAACACCGACGGTAACGTGATTGACTTCGTGGTCTTCGGTATCCTGCACGGTCTGTCCACCAAGTGGTATCTGGTGCCGGTTGTGGCCGCCATCTGGTTCGCGGTTTACTACGGGATCTTCCGCTTCGCCATCACCCGCTTTAACCTGAAAACGCCTGGCCGCGATACCGATACGGCCACCAGCGTTGAACAGGCGGTGGCCGGCACCATTGGGAAATCCGGATATAACACGCCGGCTATTCTGGCGGCGCTGGGCGGTGCGGATAACATTACCTCTCTGGATAACTGCATCACCCGCCTGCGTTTGTCGGTGGCGGACATGTCCAAAGTGGATACCAACGCACTTAAAGCTAACCGGGCTATCGGCGTGGTACAGTTAAATCAACACAATTTGCAGGTCGTCATTGGCCCGCAGGTACAGTCAGTGAAGGATGAGCTGGCAACCCTGATGCGAACCGTCGAAGCCTGATGCCTCGCCCCCCTCGTCATGAGGGGGTTTTACTTTACGGAGCACCGTCATGTTTGATTTTTCTACCGTCGTGGATCGACACGGCACCTGGTGTACCCAGTGGGATTATGTCGCTGACCGTTTTGGCGCTGCCGACCTGCTGCCCTTCACCATCTCTGATATGGATTTCGCCACCGCCCCCTGCATTACCGATGCGCTGCACCAGCGAATAAACCACGGGGTGTTTGGCTACAGTCGCTGGAAAAATGACGAATTTCTGGCCGCCGTGGCGCACTGGTTCCGGCAACGCTTTAACAGTCAGATTGATACCGAAACCGTGGTGTATGGGCCGTCGGTCATTTATATGGTCTCGGAGCTGATCCGCCTCTGGTCCTCGCCTGGCGACGGCGTGGTGGTTCATACCCCGGCTTACGATGCCTTTTATAAAGCCATCGAAGGCAACCAGCGTACCGTTGTTTCCGTGCCGATGCAGAAAACAGCGCATGGCTGGGAGGGCAATATGGCCGCGCTGGAAGCAGCGCTGTCAAAACCGGAAAACAAGGTGCTGCTGCTGTGTAGCCCGCAAAACCCGACCGGCAAAGTCTGGACGTGGGAGGAGCTGAACACAATGGCGGCCCTGTGTGAACGTTATGACGTAGCGGTGATCAGCGACGAAATTCATATGGACATGGTATGGGGCACGCATCGTCATACCCCGTGGAATGAGGTTGCGCGCGATAAATGGGCGCTGCTGACCTCGGGTTCCAAAAGCTTCAATATTCCGGCGCTGACGGGTGCCTGGGGGCTTATCGCCGATGACGCCAGCCGTAGCGCCTATCTGAATGCATTAAAAGGTCGGGACGGACTCTCTTCCCCTTCCGTGCTGGCGCTGACCGCGCACATTGCTGCCTACCGACAGGGAGAACCCTGGCTGGACGCGCTGCGGACCTATCTCGAAGAAAACCTGCGCTACATTGCTGACGAACTGAATACTGCATTTCCGACACTCAACTGGCAACCGCCCGAGGCCACCTATCTGGCATGGATCGATCTCAGCCCGCTTGGCATTGATGACAATACGCTGCAAAACGTGCTCATTGATCAGCAAAAAGTGGCCATCATGCCGGGATATACCTATGGGGATGAAGGTAAAGGCTATGTGCGTCTGAACGCCGGCTGTCCGCGTAGTAAGCTTGAACAGGGCGTTCAACGCCTTATCGCCGGCATCAACACTCTGCTGTAAATCATTTGCGCAACGGAATATTCCCTTGCGCAAATAGCTTTTTACCCCGTTTTGTTTTTATAATATGGCGCACTTTAACCAGCAAAGAGTGCGACCATGATTGATACACGCCTGCCTTTAACTGATATTCACCGCCACCTCGACGGAAACATTCGTGCCCAAACCATTCTCGATCTTGGTCGCCAGTTCAATTTAACCCTCCCTGCCGAAACGCTTGAAACCCTGATCCCGCATGTTCAGGTCACGTCGAACGAACCGGATCTGGTGAGTTTTCTAAGCAAGCTCGACTGGGGCGTGAAGATGCTGGCCTCGGTCGATGCCTGTCGCCGTGTCGCCTTTGAAAACATCGAAGATGCCGCGCGTAACGGCCTGCACTATGTTGAACTGCGTTTCTCCCCGGGCTATATGGCAATGACCCACAACCTCCCCGTAGCGGGCGTGGTTGAAGCGGTCATTGAAGGCGTGCGTGAAGGCTGCAAAACCTTTGACGTTCAGGCGCGTTTGATCGGCATTATGAGCCGTACCTTCGGTGAAGCGGCCTGTCTTCAGGAACTGGAAGCATTACTGGCGCATCGCGACCAGATCACCGCCATCGACCTGGCTGGTGACGAGCTGGGCTTCCCGGGCAGTCTGTTCCTGTCTCATTTCAACCGCGCACGTGATGCAGGATGGCATATTACCGTTCATGCGGGCGAAGCTGCGGGGCCGGAAAGCATCTGGCAGGCCATTCGTGAACTGGGTGCGGAACGTATAGGTCATGGCGTGAAAGCCATTGAAGATCGCGCGCTGATGGATTTCCTCGCCGAACAACGTATTGGAATCGAATCCTGCCTGACCTCCAATATTCAGACCAGTACAGTAGCGTCGCTGGCGCAACACCCGCTGAAAACCTTCCTCGAACACGGGGTGCTGGCTTCGCTGAACACGGACGATCCGGCGGTTCAGGGCGTGGATATTATTCACGAATACAACATCGCCGCACCACAGGCCGGGCTGAGCCGCGAGCAGATCCGTCAGGCGCAAATCAACGGGCTGGAGATCGCCTTCCTGACGCCTGAAGAGAAACAGGCGCTGCGCGATAAAGTTGCTCAGTAGTCCTCTTTACTGCCGGGTGGCGCTGCGCTTACCCGGCCTACGAAAGCGTTTAGCACTTATGCCAGACAGAGCGTTGCGCGATGTTTGGCAGATTCGATCCCGAGCTCGATGAGCTCCATAATCTGAATTGCCTGGCTTGCGGGAACCGGATTTTCACCTGAACCGTTCAGCGCGTCACGAATGGCGGCGTAATACGCTGGATAGTTCCCCGGCAGGGTCAATACCGTCTCTTCAACCAGTACCTCCCCCTCCGCACGCGTCACCACCCCGTCGCGCATGTCGTAGCCCCAGTCCTCCTGCGGTAAGCGTTCGCCATTTTTGAGGCGCTCTTCCTGCGGATCCAGGCCGAACTTCACATAGCTGCCGCGCGCCCCGTGAATGATATAGCGGGCCGATTCCGCCGCCGCAAGCATTGTCCCGTGCAGCACAATGCGCCGCTGCGGATAACTCAAAATGGCATGGAAATAGTCGGTGGTCTGCGCCCCCGGCCTGAGCTGCGCTAAATCGACCGTCATGCTCACGGGCAAACCAAACAGATGAACGGCCTGATCGAGAAGATGCGGTGCTAAGTCATACCAGATGCCGCTACCCGGTCCCGCCTGCTCGCGCCAGCGATCTCGCACCTGCGGACGATAACGATCGAAGTGCGACTCAAAAAAGGCAATTTCGCCGAGCGTGCCTTCGTTTATCAGCGCCTTAACCGTCAGGAAATCGCTGTCCCAGCGCCGATTGTGAAAGACCGATAATAACCGACCCAGACTTCGCGCCAGCGCATCCAGCTCGCGCGCCTGTGACAACGTCACGGTGAAGGGCTTATCGACAACAACATGTTTCCCTGCCTCCAGCGCCGCTTTCGCCAGGGGGAAATGAGTGTCGTTAGGAGTAGGAATGACAATAAGGTCAATATTAGGATCGTTAAACAGATGCTTAGGCTCCGTTACCACCGGCACGGCTGGCCAGTCGGCGCGGACCTTAGTCTCATCGCTGCTTGTGATAGCCGCCAGTTCCATTCCCGGCGTGCCGGCAACCAGCGGTGCATGAAAGGTTTTGCTTGCGTACCCGTAGCCAATAAGACCGACGCGGATGTTTTCACTCATCGTTTGCCCCCTCGCTGTGCGCTTATTTATCACTGGCCTTGTGCTTAACGCACACATTAATAATGTGCCCTGTGAGTTAAAATAGCATCTCGCGACAGCGTTTTTTGTTACCTCGCATTAAAGTGTGTATATGGGTTCGGGGAATCGTTCCCAAAGCGCTTGCTCTGGCGAAAAGGGCGCTGTAACATTTGTAATCTGTATTTATGGATAAATTACAAACACAAATTATGTCGTCAATAATTAATCGAATCATTGAATTAGCGGGATGGATTGTCCTTGGAGTTTCAGTCGTGTTGCTCGGCATTGCCAGCCATATCGATAACTACCAGCCGCCGGAGCCTGTGACTGTCGCACAACAAAAGTAAGCCGTGTCGTCATAAAGCGTGACACATTACGTCATGGAACGTATTGCCAGCCGTAATGAACGGGGTTACCCTTCTCTTCCAGGCATCTGCTGATGCCTGAATCTTCGCAAAGAAAACTCCTAATTTCGTCGCGTTACCCGAGTGGACAGTTTACGTCTTTATTAATCCGTTTATTATTCGAACGCATTACCTTTATGGGTATTACCCTTTTATATGGAAACTTATTAACATGACAGTTCAGGACTATTTATTAAAATTTCGCAAGATCAATTCCCTTGAAAGCCTGGAAAAACTGTTTGACCATCTGAACTACACGCTGTCGGATAATCAGGACATCATCAATATGTACCGCGCTGCTGACCATCGTCGCGCCGAACTGGTCTCTGGCGGTCGTCTGTTCAATGTGGGGGAAGTGCCTAAATCCGTATGGCGTTACGTTGTATAAGAAAGTAGCCTTCGGCGTGAAATGTTATATACTCTCCGCCCTGCAAATTTCTGAATAACATTTCGCGCAGACTATGGGAGAGCGTATGACCGCATTGCCTGGAGAGAGAATTGGGGGCTGGTTAATCGCCCCGCTGGCATGGCTGCTGGTGGCATTATTAAGCGCTTCGCTGGCGCTGTTGCTATACACCACCGCACTGGTTACGCCTCATGCTATCCAGACACTGATGTCCCAGAGTGCGCTCAATATTGCTACGTGGTTTGTGTCGTTCGTTTTCGCGATCGCGATGTGGTACTACACGCTGTGGCTGACTATCGCCTTCTTCAAACGCCGCAAAAACGTGCCAAAACATTACATTATCTGGCTGCTGGTCTCCGTGCTGCTGGCTGTCAAAGCATTCGCTTTCTCGCCAGTGTCTGACGCGCTGGCGGTTCGCCAGTTACTGTTTCCGCTACTGGCGACGGCGCTTCTGGTCCCTTATTTCAAGCGTTCGACGCGCGTTAAGAAGACCTTTGTCAACCCGTAATAACCTTACAGTTAACCTGTTGTGGCCTGTTGTCGTTTATCCGATAATAGGCGGCTATTTTATTTCAGGCTAAATAATGACCGATTACTTACTGCTCTTTGTCGGAACTGTGCTGGTTAATAACTTCGTACTGGTGAAGTTCCTTGGCCTGTGCCCGTTTATGGGCGTCTCCAAAAAGCTGGAGACGGCAATGGGCATGGGGCTGGCGACTACCTTCGTGATGACGATGGCCTCCATTTGCGCATGGCTGATTGATACCTGGATCCTGATCCCACTGGACATGCTCTACCTGCGCACCTTGTCCTTTATTCTGGTCATTGCGGTTGTGGTGCAATTTACCGAGATGGTGGTGCGGAAAACCAGCCCTGCCCTGTATCGCCTGCTGGGCATTTTCCTGCCTCTCATCACCACCAACTGCGCGGTGCTGGGCGTGGCGCTGCTCAATATCAACCTTGGGCATAATTTCCTGCAATCGGCGCTGTACGGTTTTTCCGCGGCGGTCGGTTTCTCTTTTGTTATGGTCCTGTTCGCCTCGATTCGCGAGCGTCTGGCCGCGGCGGATATTCCCGCGCCGTTTCGCGGTAACGCCATCGCTCTGGTGACCGCAGGTTTAATGTCTCTGGCCTTTATGGGCTTTAGTGGTCTGGTGAAGTTGTAATGAGTGCTATCTGGATTGCCATCGCGTCCATCAGCGTACTGGGACTCGTCTTTGGCATCATTCTGGGTTATGCCTCCCGCCGGTTTGCGGTGGAGGACGATCCGGTGGTTGAAAAAATTGATGAACTTTTACCGCAGAGCCAGTGCGGGCAGTGCGGCTACCCTGGCTGCCGCCCTTACGCTGAGGCGGTGGGCGTGCAGGGCGAAAAGATCAACCGCTGCGCACCGGGTGGCGAAGCGGTCATGCTTAAAATAGCTGCCCTGCTGAACGTCGATCCCCAGCCTGTCGACGGCGATGAACAGGCCCAGGAGCCCGTTCGTGCCCTTGCTGTCATCGACGAAGCCAACTGCATTGGCTGCACCAAATGTATTCAGGCGTGTCCTGTTGACGCCATTGTGGGCGCAACGCGCGCGATGCACACCGTTGTGGCGGATCTGTGCACCGGCTGTAATCTCTGCGTGGCGCCCTGCCCGACGCAGTGTATAGAACTACGCCCGGTTGAAACGACTACTGAAAGCTGGAAGTGGGACCTTCAGTCCATTCCGGTTCGCAATATTCCTGTGGAACAACATGCTTAAGTTATTTTCTGCCTTCAGAAAAGAGAAGATCTGGGATTTCGACGGCGGCATTCATCCGCCTGAGATGAAATCGCAGTCTAACGGCACGCCGCTGCGCCAGATCCCGCTGGCGACCCGTTACGTTATGCCCCTTAAACAGCATATCGGCGCGGAAGGTGAACTGTGCGTGAAAGAAGGCGATAGCGTTCTTCGCGGCCAGCCGCTGACCTTTGGTCGCGGACGGATGTTGCCGATACATGCCCCGACTTCCGGTAAGGTGGTGGCTGTTGCCCCCCATACCGTTGCCCATCCGTCGGCGTTGTCTGAGCTGAGCGTGATCATTGAAGCCGATGGTGAAGACCGCTGGATCGATCGTGACGGCTGGAGCGACTACCGTTCCCACAGCCGTGAAGCGCTGATTGAACGCATTCATCAGTTCGGCGTGGCGGGTCTGGGAGGCGCAGGCTTCCCGACCGGCGCTAAGCTTCACGGCGGCGGCGATAAAATCGAAACGCTGATCATCAACGCCGCCGAGTGCGAACCGTACATCACCGCCGATGACCGTCTGATGCAGGACTGTGCCGCGCAGGTGGTGGAAGGGATTCGCATTCTTGCGCATATTCTGCAACCCCGCGAAGTGCTGATCGGTATTGAGGACAATAAACCGCAGGCCATTTCGATGCTGCGTGCGGTACTGGCGGACAGCCACGATATCGCCCTGCGAGTGATCCCGACCAAATACCCGTCCGGCGGGGCAAAACAGCTGACGCAGATCCTGACCGGCAAACAGGTCCCCCACGGGGGCCGTTCGTCCGACATCGGCGTGCTGATGCAAAACGTGGGAACCGCCTACGCGGTGAAACGTGCGGTGATTGATGGCGAGCCATTGACCGAGCGCGTCGTCACGCTGACCGGCGAGTCCGTCTCCCGTCCCGGCAACGTCTGGGCGCGTCTGGGTACGCCGGTGCGTCATCTGCTGGAACAGGCTGGCTTCTGCCCGGGTAGCGATCAACTGGTCATTATGGGTGGCCCGCTGATGGGCTTTACCCTGCCGTGGCTGGATGTGCCGGTGGTGAAGATTACCAACTGCCTGCTCGCCCCTTCCCCAACGGAGATGGGCGAAACGCAGGAAGAGAAAGGCTGCATACGCTGTAGCGCCTGTGCGGACGCATGCCCGGCAGATTTACTGCCGCAGCAGTTGTACTGGTACAGCAAAGGCCAGTTGCACGATAAAGCCCAGGCGCATAACCTGGCTGACTGTATTGAATGCGGTGCCTGCGCCTGGGTCTGCCCAAGCAATATTCCGCTGGTGCAATACTTCCGTCAGGAGAAAGCCGAAATCTACGCCATCTCCATGGAAGAAAAACGTGCCGCTGAAGCGAAGGCCCGCTTTGAAGCGCGTCAGGCGCGACTGGAGCGCGAGAAACAAGCCCGTCAGGAACGCCATAAGCAGGCTGCCGTCCAGCCTGCGGCGAAAGATCAGGATGCCATTAACGCAGCCCTGGCCCGCGTGCGCGAGAAGAAAGCCACCGCCGCCCAGACGGTTGTGATCGCTCCGGGAGAAAGACCGGACAACAGCGAAGCGATTGCGGCCCGCGAAGCGCGTAAAGCCGAAGCTCGCGCGCGTCAGGCGGAGAAAGCGCAACACGCCAAACCGGAAGCCGATATCGACCCGCGTAAAGCGGCAGTGGAAGCGGCTATCGCCAGGGCAAAAGCCCGTAAGGCCGGTCAGCAGACAGTGGTGGTTGAACAGGAAGCGACGGATCCGCGCAAGGCGGCCGTTGAAGCCGCTATCGCCCGTGCCAAAGCACGAAAAGCGGCACAGGTTCAGCCTGCCGAAGAGAGTGAAGCGCCTGTCGACCCGCGTAAAGCCGCCGTTGAAGCGGCCATCGCCCGTGCCAAAGCACGAAAAGCGGCACAGCAGGACGAACGGCCTGCGGCCGCCAACGACGATCCACGCAAAGCCGCAGTCGCCGCCGCGATTGCGCGCGTTCAGGCAAAGAAAGCCGCGCAGCAAGCCGTTAACGAGGATTAAATGGTTTTCAGAATTGCAAGTTCCCCTTATACCCATAACCAGCGCCAGACATCGCGTATTATGATGCTGGTGTGCCTGGCCGCGCTGCCAGGTATTGCCGTACAGTGTTGGTTTTTCGGCTGGGGTACGCTTTTCCAGTTAGTTCTGGGTTGCGCCAGTGCCGTCGCAGCGGAAGCAGCGATCCTGAAGCTGCGCAAAATGGAAGTGACTCGCATCCTGAGCGATAACTCCGCCCTGTTGACCGGCCTGTTGCTGGCCATCAGCATTCCCCCGTTCGCCCCGTGGTGGATGGTGGTATTGGGAACGGTGTTTGCGGTGATCATCGCCAAGCAGCTGTACGGCGGGCTGGGCCATAACCCGTTTAACCCGGCGATGATTGGCTACGTGGTACTGCTGATCTCCTTCCCGGTACAGATGACCAGCTGGCTGCCGCCGCATGAGATCGCCGCCACCGTCCCCGGTTTTATGGATGCCCTGCACGTTATCTTTACCGGCCACACCGCGCTGGGCGCAGATATGAACGCGCTTCGCATGGGCGTGGACGGCATCAGCCAGGCCACCCCGCTCGATACCTTCAAAACCTCCCTGCGTGCCGGACACAGCGTGGAGCAGGTGATGAAATCGTCTATTTACAGCGGCGTACTGGCGGGTGCTGGCTGGCAGTGGGTCAATCTGGCCTATTTGTTGGGCGGCGCGTTCCTGCTGCAACAGAAGGCAATCCGCTGGCATATTCCGGTGAGCTTCCTGGTGACGCTGGCCGTCTGCTCGACGCTCGGCTGGGTCATCTCACCTGAGTCACTGGCAAGCCCGCAGCTCCATCTGCTCTCCGGCGCGACCATGCTCGGGGCATTCTTTATTCTGACCGATCCGGTCACCGCCTCTACCACCAACCGAGGACGTCTGATTTTCGGCGCGCTGGCGGGTTTGCTGGTCTGGCTTATTCGCAGCTTTGGCGGTTATCCGGACGGCGTGGCATTTGCCGTGCTGCTGGCTAACATCACCGTTCCGCTCATAGACTACTACACGCGGCCACGCGTGTACGGTCATCGCTAAGGGTCACGCCATGCTAAAAACAATGCAAAAACACGGCATTACGCTGGCGATCTTCGCTGCCGCCCTCACCGGGCTGACCGCGCTGGTAAATGAACTGACGAAAACTACCATTGCAGAGCAGGCAATGAAGCAGCAAAAGACGCTGTTCGATCAGGTGATCCCATCCGACCTCTACGATAATGACCTGCAAAAAAGCTGCTTTGTCGTGCAGGCTCCGCAGCTCGGTAAAGGACCCCGTCGCATTTATATTGCCCGCAAGGGCGATAATCCCGTGGGTGCCGTCATGGAAGCCACCGCGCCGGACGGTTACTCCGGTGCGATTCAGCTGCTGGTTGGCAGCGATTTTTCCGGCACCGTGCTGGGCACGCGCGTGACGGAGCATCACGAAACGCCGGGCCTTGGCGACAAAATTGAAACACGCTTAAGCGACTGGATCTTACACTTCGCCGGAAAGATGATTCATGGCGAAGACGATCCTGCTTTCGCGGTGAAAAAAGATGGCGGCGAGTTTGACCAGTTCACGGGTGCCACGATTACCCCACGCGCGGTGGTCAACGCCGTCAAGCGCGCCGGGCTGTATGCCGAAACGCTGCCCGCGCAGATCAATCATCTTTCCACCTGTGAGGAGTGACCATGAGCCAGGTTAAAGAGGTTATCGTCCAGGGTCTCTGGAAGAACAACTCCGCGCTGGTACAGCTGCTGGGGCTGTGTCCGCTGCTGGCGGTGACGTCTACCGCCACCAACGCGCTCGGGCTGGGGCTGGCGACCACGCTGGTGCTGACCCTGACTAACTTTTCCATTTCTGTTTTGCGCCGCTGGACGCCGTCGGAAATCCGTATTCCGATCTATGTCATGATCATTGCGTCGGTGGTCAGCGTGGTGCAAATGCTGATTAACGCCTACGCATTTGGCCTGTACCAGTCGCTCGGGATTTTCATTCCGCTTATCGTGACTAACTGTATTGTCGTAGGCCGCGCTGAAGCCTTTGCGGTGAAAAACAATCCGGCCATATCCGCGCTGGATGGTTTTTCCATCGGCATGGGCGCGACTGCCGCCATGTTCGTCCTCGGCTCTCTGCGTGAAATTTTGGGCAACGGTACGCTCTTCGACGGTGCGGACGCGCTGCTTGGCGGCTGGGCGAAGTCGCTGCGTATTGAGGTGTTCCATACGGACACTCCGTTCCTGCTGGCCATGCTGCCGCCTGGCGCATTCATTGGCCTTGGGATGATGCTGGCGTTAAAATACCTGATTGATGAAAAACGTAAACGCCGCGCCGCTGAGCGCAGCGTACAGGAAGGGATCCCCGAGAAAGCAGTATGAATAAAGAGAAACGCATTGCGATCCTGACGCGCCTGCGCGATGAGAATCCTCATCCTACGACAGAGCTGAACTTTAACTCGCCGTTTGAACTGTTGATCGCGGTGCTGCTCTCTGCACAGGCGACGGACGTGAGCGTCAACAAAGCCACGGCCCTGCTCTACCCTGTCGCCAATACGCCGCAGGCCATGCTGGAGCTGGGCGTTGAAGGTGTGAAATCCTATATCAAGACCATTGGCCTGTTTAACAGCAAGGCCGAAAACGTCATTAAGACCTGCCGGATCCTGCTGGAGCAGCACGGCGGTGACGTCCCGGAAGACCGCGCTGCGCTGGAAGCGTTGCCGGGCGTCGGGCGTAAAACGGCAAATGTGGTGCTGAACACGGCGTTTGGCTGGCCGACTATCGCCGTGGATACCCATATCTTTCGCGTCTCTAACCGCACCCGGTTCGCGCCGGGTAAAAACGTGGAAGAGGTGGAAGAGAAGCTGTTAAAAGTGGTCCCGGCGGAATTTAAGGTGGACTGCCACCACTGGCTGATTCTGCACGGACGGTATACCTGTATTGCCCGTAAGCCACGCTGCGGTTCCTGCATTATCGAAGATCTCTGCGAATACAAAGAAAAAGTCTATCCCTGAGCGTAAACCACCTTACTTCTTACCTGTTCAAGCCCTTAAAATTAACAAGGGCTCTGATATCTTCCCAATTGACCATAAATTGCCCTCTCTTTCTCCTTTACGCATTGTCGATTCTTCGGTCATTTAACACTCAAACAGGTTAATAGTTTTTTCATCACCAAAAATTTCTATACATCTGTGATCGCGATCACTCTGATAACCTGATGTTGGATTTTTGTTGTTAAAACCCGCCCAACCCCTTTGTCAGACAAGATTTCATCGATTCCATACCGAACATAAGACCAGTCATTTTTCAGAATATGGGCTATATCACTGCCATTCACCCAAAATAGCAGAACATATCGCCATACAGCCATTAAACAGGGTCTATTACAGTGAAAAAAACCATCAATTTTGAACGGATGAGATTTAACGCTGTATAACATTTGCATGAACCGATGATTATACCGCCAGAGTTATATGTAACAGATTATTACAAACGTATTGCCAGATGGGGCTGGATAGTGAACATTACCCGCCGTTTCCCCTCCCAATATAACTATAAAGCGGATGGACTACGGTCATCACGCTATGAACACCCCCGTTAATATGGGATGTAAAAAAAGAGGTATATGTGTCTACTGCAAACAATAAACCAACAGATGAGAGCGTAAGTCTTAACGCTTTCAAACAGCCTAAAGCGTTCTATCTCATTTTCTCTATCGAATTATGGGAACGTTTTGGCTACTACGGCCTGCAAGGGATCATGGCGGTTTACCTGGTTAAACAGCTGGGTATGTCTGAAGCCGATTCCATCACGCTGTTCTCTTCCTTCAGCGCCCTGGTGTATGGCCTGGTCGCTATCGGCGGCTGGTTAGGCGATAAAGTCCTCGGTACTAAACGAGTCATTATGCTGGGCGCCGTTGTTCTGGCGATTGGCTATGGGCTGGTTGCCTGGTCCGGGCACGATGCAGGTGTGGTTTACATGGGCATGGCTACCATCGCGGTAGGTAACGGCCTCTTCAAGGCGAACCCGTCTTCCCTGCTCTCTACCTGCTACAGCAAAGATGACCCACGTCTGGACGGTGCATTTACCATGTACTACATGTCCATCAACATCGGTTCCTTCTTCTCTATGCTGGCAACCCCATGGCTGGCCGCAAAATTCGGCTGGAGCGTAGCGTTTGCGCTGAGCTTCGTGGGTATGCTGATCACCGTTGTGAACTTCCTGTTCTGCCGTAGCTGGGTTAAAGACTATGGTTCAAAACCAGACTTCGAACCCGTGCACATGGGCAAACTGCTGGCAACCATCGTCGGCATCGTGATCCTGGCCGCTGTCGCCACCTGGCTGCTGCACAACCAGGGCGTTGCACGTGCCGTACTGGGCGTGGTTGCGCTGGGTATCGTGATTATCTTCGCGAAAGAAGCCTTTGCGATGCAGGGTGCGGCACGTCGTAAGATGATTGTGGCGTTCATCCTGATGCTGGAAGCGATCATCTTCTTCGTTCTGTACAGCCAGATGCCAACGTCTCTGAACTTCTTCGCTATCCGCAACGTTGAGCACTCCATCCTTGGTATCGCGTTCGAGCCGGAGCAGTATCAGGCCCTGAACCCGTTCTGGATCATGATTGGTAGCCCGATTCTGGCCGCTATCTATAACAAGATGGGCGACCGTCTGCCTATGCCGCACAAGTTCGCTATCGGTATGGTGCTGTGCTCTGGCGCATTCCTGGTGCTGCCGCTGGGGACGAAATTCGCGACCGACGCGGGTATCGTGTCTGTTAACTGGCTGATCCTGAGCTATGCGCTGCAATCCATCGGTGAACTGATGATCTCCGGTCTGGGCCTGGCGATGGTTGCGCAGCTGGTCCCTCAGCGTCTGATGGGCTTCATCATGGGCAGCTGGTTCCTGACCACCGCTGGCGCGGCTATCATCGCAGGTAAGATTGCGAACCTGATGGCGGTACCAGACAACGTTACCGACCCGCTGGTTTCCCTGAATGTCTACGGCACCGTGTTCATGCAAATTGGTATCGCGACCGCCGTGATTGCCGTGCTGATGCTGCTGACCGCACCTAAACTGAATCGTATGACGCAGGACGACGACAAATCCGCTAAAGCGATCAAAACCGCGAACGCGTAATGTCATCGGGAAACGACTGAACAGAAGCCGCTAATTGATTAGCGGCTTTTTTTTTATCCGAACGCGCACTAACATAGCTGGAACCTCAGCAAAAAGGAGTTACCGATGAAACTGTTCTATAAACCGGGCGCCTGCTCTCTTGCTTCCCATATTACGCTTCGCGAGAGCGGTAAAGATTTCACGCTGGACGGCGTTGACCTGATGAAAAAGCGTCTGGAAAACGGGGATGACTTTTTTGCGATTAACCCAAAAGGCCAGGTTCCGGCCCTGCTGCTGGATGATGGCACCCTACTGACCGAAGGGGTGGCGATTATGCAATTCCTGGCGGACAACGTACCGGATCGTCAGCTCCTTGCCCCCACCGGCAGCATTGCGCGTTATAAAACGCTGGAGTGGCTGAACTATATTGCCACCGAACTGCACAAAGGCTTTACGCCCCTGTTCCGCCCGGACACGCCGGAAGAGTACAAACCTACCGTGCGCGCGCTGCTGGAGAAAAAGTTGCAGTACGTTAACGACGCGCTGAAAGACGACCAGTGGATCTGTGGCTCGCGTTTCACCATCGCCGATGCCTATCTGTTTACCGTTCTGCGCTGGGCGCGCGCGGTTAAGCTGAACATGGAAGGATTAGACCATGTCGCATCGTATATGACGCGCGTGGCGGAGCGTCCTGCGGTGGCAGCGGCGCTGAAAGCGGAAGGGTTGAATTAACCGAGCGGCCTGGATTGCCGGGTGGCGCTGACGCTTACCCGGCCTATAAATTCCGTAGGCCCGTGCAAGCGCAGCGGCGACGGGCGTTTTCTAAAGCTGCGTTGCGCTAAAATAGTGCTCCGGCTTCGCGATGCGATCCTGCGCCGCGACGACCTGGAGCTCATATTCCTGCATCGTCTTCGTCGCAATCATGATTTCATAAACGGCTGCGGTGACGTGCTCCAGCGCATCGCGCAGGCTCGCGCCCTGCAATAGCTTCACCAGCAGCAAACCGCTGGTCACATCCCCGACCCCGACAGGCTGACGTGCACCGAAATCCACCAGCGGTCGACTGATATGCCAGGCTTCATCCTTCGTCACCAGCAGCATCTCAAAACGGTCCTGGCTCAACCCTGCGCGTGCCAGGTGCTTAACCAGCACAATCTCTGGCCCCTGGGCGATCAGCTCGCGAGAGGCGCTTACAGCCTCTTCTACGCTGTTGACCGGATGCTCGCACAGGATCTCAAGTTCAATCAGGTTGGGGGCAATAATATCGCTGGCGGGCAATGCATGACGGACATGAAACTCCGCAACGCCCGGCGCTACGATGCAGCCTTTTTCCGGATGTCCCATCACCGGATCGCAGAAATATTTCGCCGCGGGGTTTGCCGCTTTCACCTGGCGCACAATGCCGAGGATATGTTCCCCCTGCTCCGCCGAACCCAGATAGCCGCTCAGTACGGCATCGCAGCGTTTAAGCTGGTCGATATCCGCAATCCCCTGAACGATTTCCGTCAGATGCGACGGCGGCATTACGCAGCCGGTCCATTTACCGTACTGGGTGTGATTCGAGAACTGGACGGTATTGAGGGGCCAGACGTTAACGCCGAGGCGGCGCATCGGGAATTCCGCAGCGCTGTTGCCAGCATGTCCAAACACAACGTGGGACTGAATGGCGAGGATGTTCTTCATGTTGTACTTACCAAACCCTGTCAAAACAAAAGGGGCGTGGTTTCCCACGCCCCTGCATACTTTTAATTACTTCCAGCAGACCAGGCAGTAATTTTTCTTACCGCGACGCAGAAGCGTGTAGCGACCATAGAGACGGTCGTTCTCGGTAAAGGTGTATTCCGGATCGGCCTGTTTTTCGCCATTAATGGTGATCGCGTTAGAGGCGATGGTTTTACGCGCCTGACCGCGAGACGGCTGGAGCTCGGAGTCCACCAGCGCCTGCATCAGATCGGCGCCTTTTTCCATCTCAACCATCGGCACGCCATCCTGCGCCAGCTGTTCGAAATCCGCTTCGCTTAAATCGCTCAGGGTTCCGTTGAACAGGCTAGCCGTAATGCGCTTCGCCGCCGCCAGACCTTCTTCGCCGTGAACCAGTTTAGTCACTTCGTCCGCCAGCACGTACTGGGCGCGTGGTGCTTTACCGCTGTTCTTGTCTTCTTCTTCCAGCGCATTGATTTCTTCGATATCCATAAAGGTGAAGAACTTCAGGAAGCGATAAACGTCGGCATCCGCCGTGTTGATCCAGAACTGGTAGAACTTGTACGGGCTGGTTTTCTTCGGATCCAGCCATACCGCGCCGCCTTCGGTCTTACCGAACTTGGTACCGTCGGCTTTGGTGATCAACGGCACGGTCAGACCAAACACCTGATTCTGGTGGAGGCGACGGGTCAGATCGATACCGGAGGTGATGTTACCCCACTGGTCGGAACCGCCAATTTGCAGAGAGACGCCGTGCAGCTTGTTCAGGCAGGCGAAGTCATACCCCTGCAACAGGTTGTAGGAGAACTCGGTGAAAGAGATACCCTGATCGTCACGGTTAAGACGCTGCTTCACTGCTTCTTTGTTAATCATCTGGTTAACAGAGAAGTGTTTGCCGATGTCACGCAGGAACGTCAGCACGTTCATGCCACCAAACCAGTCGTAGTTGTTCGCCGCAATCGCAGAGTTGTCACCGCAGTCGAAATCCAGGAACGGTGCAACCTGTTTACGGATCTTATCCACCCACTCCTGCACGGTGTCTTCGGTATTCAGCTTACGTTCAGCGGCTTTGAAACTTGGGTCGCCAATCAGACCGGTCGCGCCGCCAACCAGTGCGACAGGCTTATGGCCGGCCATCTGGAAGCGTTTCAGGCATAACAATGGAACAAGATGCCCCAAATGCAAGCTGTCAGCGGTGGGATCGAAGCCGCAATAGAGCGCGATCGGGCCTTGCGCCAGTCGCTCTGCTAACGCTTCCTCGTCCGTCACCTGGGCCACGAGGCCCCGCTCTTGCAATTGTTTAATCAAGTTACTGCTTGCCATCAAATTCTCCATGTATAAACGACTGCACCTTTGCCGGTACACGACTTTTCGCCTGATGCGAAAGGACCATAGAATAAAGCGCCAGCGCGGTGTGCGCTAGCGCTTAAATCAACAAATTTTGGGGATTACGGGGCCAGTCTGTCGATTTTCCAGCCACCGTTGTCGCGCTGGTATAAAAAGCGGTCGTGGAGACGGTGTTCACCGCCCTGCCAGAACTCAATCTGTTCAATGGGGATGCGGAACCCGCCCCAGAAACTCGGCAGCGGTACTTCACCCTGCTGAAACTTCTGTTTGAGTTCGAGGAATTTACTCTCCAGCACGCCGCGGGCTGAGATTCGGCTGGACTGTTTAGAGACCCAGGCGCCGATCTGACTGTCGCGCGGGCGGCTGTGGAAATATTTTACCACTTCGAGCGTAGAGAGGCGCTCCGCCTTGCCGGTGACCATCACCTGGCGCTCCAGCATATGCCACGGGAAGAGCAGGCTGATACGCGGATTATTTTCAAGGTGATGCGCTTTACGACTGCCAAGGTTGGTGTAGAACACCAGCCCTTTCTCGTCATAATGCTTGAGAAGAACGATGCGTTGATACGGCTGACCATTTTCATCAACCGTGGCAACGACCATTGCCGTCGGGTCAGCCAGTTTCGCTTCGCAGGCCTGCTTCAGCCAGCGTTCAAAAAGCACCAGCGGTTCGGCGGGAAGATCCTGGCGGCGCAGACCGCCTTTGGTGTATTCACGGCGCAGATGCGCAATTTGCTGTAGTTCGTCGTTATCTGACATGGCGTTAGCTGAAAGTGAGATTGGGTGGCGCTATTGTGCGCGCCCCCTTCAAAAATCTCAACGCTTCGGATTTTCAAGCTGACAATTGTTCAGCACAATGCGGTCACGCTTGTAGACGGTGGCGCTGTCGCCTTTCGACCAGAAGACGTAGATCCCGTCTGAGTAGCGCGCACCGGAGGCCGACATTCCCTGCTTCAGCGTTAACAACTTATTGTCATAAACAAAGCTGGCTTCCTGATGCGGGTTGTTCAGCTTCACCGTCAGCGGTTTTTCATCACAACGATATTCCAGCGTATCGGTTTGCATACGCTCAACGAACTGGTTATAGACGCTGCATCCGGTCATAAGAAAAGGTACAGCAATGAGAAGAAGTTTTTTCATGGGCAGATTCCGAAGACTATCCTGGTCCTGGAGGGCCTAACCGCCCTCCTGTTTCTCCCTATTTTACGGGTTACGCCTCCCGCTGAATTTCAGTTAACTCTGATTATGGCGCGGGTTTGCGGGGAAAATGGCCCCAAGGACGCTCGCCTCCCGCGCACCGGTTACGGAGGGTAAATTCCCCGGCAGACCGGCAACCGTACGCCAGGCAAGCCAGGCGAAGGCCAGCGCTTCCATATCGTCTCCGCTGATCCCGGCTTCATCAGTGGTCGTGACTTCGGTGCCTGGCAGCAAGGCGGCGAGGCGTGCCATCACCAGCGGGTTGCGGCTTCCGCCTCCGCATACCAGCAAGCGCTCACATCCGCCGCTCAGCAACACCTGTTCAGAAATCGACACCGCGGTGAGCTCCGTCAGCGTAGCCTGCACATCCTGAGGCGCAAGGCCGGGGAAGCGCGCCAGCTGACGTTCAAGCCAGCCGTAGTTGAAATATTCCCGCCCCGTGCTTTTCGGCGCGGGCAGAGCAAAGAAAGGATCGCTTAAAAGGGTTTGCAGCAAGGGAAGGATCACTTTCCCCTGGCTGGCCCACTGCGCGTCTTTGTCGTAGGCTTTACCGCTCTGACGCCAGATCCAGGCATCCATCAGCATATTACCAGGTCCGGTATCGTACCCCCGCACGGGCTGCCCGGGAATAAGCATCGACAGGTTGGCGATCCCGCCGATGTTCAGGACCATCCTGCGCTCTACCGGGTGCGCCAGCAGCGCCTGATGAAATGCCGGAACCAGCGGCGCCCCCTGCCCGCCGAGGGCCATATCGCGACGACGGAAATCACCCACCACCGTCACGCCGGTTTTTGCCACAATCTGGTTGTTATCGCCAATTTGCATCGTGTGCGGCGCCTCGCCGACAGGTTCATGCCAGACGGTCTGCCCATGGCAACCTATTGCCACGATATCCTGCGGGTGGAGTCTTTCCTGCTGCATCAGGGCCAGTACCGCCTCAGCAAACAGCGCCCCCAGACGCACATCCAGTTGGCCCAGTTGGGAAAGCGTCAGCTGTTGTCCCTGGCAGATGTTCAGGATCTCTTCTTTTAACGAGACAGGAATAGGCCAGGTCAGGCTTGCCTGCTGCGCCACCATGTTTTCATCAATGGCGGCCAGAACGACATCCACACCGTCAAGACTGGTACCAGACATCACACCGATATAGCGACCCGATTTCATGCGCTTTCCTTACGTTACATGGGCTAAGTGCAAACACTCCATCATAAATAACGCGGCTTTGCTATGCGGTGATAATATTTTTTAACAATCTCAGACCTGTAGCACAGACGGTTTTTGTTTATGTCCCGTTAAGCCCTGCTGAAGTAAAATTTATCTATTCGGCATGCAAAGATATGAACTGTGGTCAGGAATGCCATATAATTTAGCCATAACGGATGCCCCAACCGGGCGTTTTTTGGTGAACAGGAGAGTCAAATGATTTTACGTGTACTGGGCGTTTCGCTGATTGGTTTAACACTGGCGGGTTGTGTGAATGACAGTTCACTCTCCGGCGACGTATATAGTGCTTCTGAAGCTAAACAGGTACAGAACGTGACATACGGTACTATCGTTAATGCCCGTCCTGTTCAGATTCAGGGTGGCGATGACACGAACGTGGTGGGCGCAATCGGTGGTGCTGTGCTGGGTGGTTTCCTGGGTAATACCATTGGCGGCGGCACCGGACGTTCTCTGGCTACCGCAGCGGGCGCAGTTGCAGGCGGCGTAGCGGGTCAGGGCGTTCAGGGTGCGATGAACAAAACTCAGGGCGTTGAGCTGGAAATCCGTAAAGACGATGGCAGCACCATTATGGTTGTGCAGAAACAGGGTAACACCCGCTTCTCTGCTGGCCAGCGTGTTGTACTGGCAAGCAACGGCAGCCAGGTTACCGTCTCCCCGCGCTAATATCCTGATGGATGTGGTCTGTTCAGACCGCATCCATTTAACAAAATCATCGTTTCCAACAATATATTTGCACAATACATTCACACGGTGAATTATTCATTTCATCTATTTTTGTCCGTGCGCAAAGTATTTTTTATTTCCCTCACTTAGACTCTTCGCAATCTCTTTTCTTTTTAATTTTTAAATTCTCTATGCTTGCGATCTGTCGATTTGTAAAGAACCGCTTTGTGGCCTTCGCGCTTGGATGCATTGTTATCATTGCCGTATTACAAGCTTTTTTTATAAAACTTGTTGAATGGGTTCCTTCGTTTTCACCTTTGTTTTTCCCTACGCTGACGATATTTCTTCTGGTGTTTCATCTGTTTATTGCCTGTTTTATGGCAATGAAATACTGGTGCGACAGAAGGCGATTATATCTTGTTCCCATTGCCCTGGCCTTTGCCGGCTCAGCGTTATTGATGGTGGGGACTCTGTCCAGCTTCCCGGCCTGGCTTGATCTCTATCAGTTCAACGTGGCGAACTATAATGACGCCATGATTTTCTATATGTTCCGCCACTTTTTAATGGCGGTGCTGATAATCATCTCGGCATTGCTGTATACCCTGCGTACGTCCGCTCTCTCACGAAGCACCCACATCGGTATCGTTGTCGGCGCCTCGCTCTTTACGGGCAGTATGCTTGGGCTGGCATTGTTCTATTCCAGCCATTCAACCCTGCTCACACTGGACCTGGTAGACAATGAAACCCGACAGTTTATGGTTCTCTGGAGCCAGGCGATTAATATTATTTTGATCGTCCTGTGGGTAGTAACGTTAATCACCCTGATGGCCATTACCCGCGTGAGAAATTTGTTTTGGGTCGGCGGCAATTTTTTATGCGTCTGTTATATCGTCACCCTGCTCATGCTATTGTTAGGCGGACACGCTGAAGATATTTCATGGTACCGGGCACGGTTATTCGAAACTGTCGCTACATTAATCATTATCTTCATCTTACTTTCCGATGTATTTAATTTGTATCGTGACTCGCATGTAAAATATCAGCAGTCTTATCAAAACTCGATCCGCGACCCCCTCACCCGTCTGTATAATCGTAGCTATTTCTATGATTCATTAAACCACGCGCTGAGTACAGCAACCCTGGCGCACCCGGTATCGGTGATCGTGAGCGATCTTGACCGTTTCAAACGCATTAACGACTGCTACGGCCATTTGCAGGGGGATAAGGTTTTACAGTTTGTCTCAAACCTGTTGACCGATTCAGTGCGACCGCAGGATATCGCAGCGCGGATCGGCGGCGAAGAATTTGTGCTCATGCTGACAAATACCCCTTCCGATCTTGCGCAACAGGTTGCCGAACGCATACGTCTCAAATTGAGCGGTTTCGACAACGTCAGCAGCGGCGGTTATCTCCCGGAACCGATTACTATCAGTATGGGGGTATTCACCGCCACCTCGCCGGAGACCAGCGCTGAAACCTGTGTGGAAAGCGCGGATAAAGCCATGTACGAGGCAAAAGAGACGGGCCGCAACCGGGTGGTGGTGTTCAGAACATGACAAAGGCCTTGCACCAGCAAGGCCTGTGAATAACGTCAGTCGCGCGACTGTAAATCGTGGATGTTTTGTTCAAGACGGGCGATGAGTCCGATCAGCATCTCCAGCTCAGCGGGGGAAATACCGGCCAGGATCTCCCCTCGCGTTTTACTGATGACGGTCTCCATCTCAGTAATAATCGGGGCCGCTTTTTCCGTCAATTTAATCCGCTTGGCGCGACGATCGCTGGCGCAGGTTTGTCGGGAGATGAGTCCCTTCTCTTCCAGCTGGTCAAGGGTACGCACCAGAGAAGGCTGCTCAATACCAATCGCTTTTGCCAGTTGGATCTGTGACTGATCGGGCGGGAGCTGATGAATGTTATGCAGCGTAACCCAGTGCGTCTGCGTAAGTTCCAGAGGTTTCAGGCGATGGTCAATCAGAGCACGCCAGATGCGTACCAACCTTGCCAGATCAGAACCTAATGGCGATTCCAATTTCATCTCCTTATAATTAGCTTGCTAAGTGATTATAGTGATTTTAGAATAGTTTGCAGTATTTGTATTGCCAAAACAAATGCAATCACGGTATTCATCATTCCTTAAAGGATGATTTACACTGAATGGTAATGCGCCATCGCATTGAAATCTGCCAATGTGGCCCTCATTCCACCGCAAAGGATCGCTGCTTGTGACGTTGTTTTCCTTCTCCGCAGGGTTGCCCCTCCAGGATTTGATTGTTGGCGCATCGGTCTACTTTCCGCCACTGTTTAAAGCCGTAATGGTCGGTTTTGTAATCTGGCTCATTGCGCATCGTCTGCTGCGCGACTGGATGTATTCTGGTGAAATCTGGCACCCGATGTTAATGGATCTCTCCCTGTTTACCCTCTCCGTCTGTCTTGGCCTTGCCGTGTTAACCGTGTGGTGAGAATAGCATTGAAAACGTTAAAATATTTTTCCACTCTTTTCGTTTTAGCGCTGGCGGTGATGGCCGGCTGGTGGCTCTGGAATTATTACATGCAGTCGCCCTGGACGCGTGACGGCAAGATCCGCGCGGAACAGGTCAGCATCACGCCACAGGTGTCCGGCAGTATCAGCGCGCTGCTGGTGAAGGACAACCAGTACGTTCATGCGGGCGATGTGTTATTTCGCATCGATGAGACCCCTTTCCACATTGCGGTGCTTAATGCCCAGGCGCAGCTCGCAAAAGCTCAATCAGATCTGGCAAAAGCCAATAACGAAGCCGAACGCCGCCGCCATCTGTCGAGAAATTACATCTCTGCGGAGGATCTCGATACCGCCAATATCAATGTAAAAGCCATGCAGGCCAGCCTGAAGGTTGCAGAGGCAACGCTGAAACAGGCCGAGTGGCAACTGACCCAGACCATGGTCAAAGCCCCGGTGGATGGATGGATCACGAGCCTGTCTACCCGTGTGGGTGATTACGCCACCACAGGCCAGCCGGTCTTCGCCCTGGTCGATAGCCACTCTTTCTATGTTGTAGGTTATTTTGAAGAGACCAAGCTGCGCCATATCCGCGAGGGAGCGCCTGCCCGGATCACGCTTTACAGCGGCGCAGAAACGTTACAGGGTCACGTTAGCAGCATAGGTCGGGCAATATACGATCAGAGCGTGGAAACCGATTCTGGCCTGGTGCCTGACATCAAACCCAACGTCCCGTGGGTGCGCCTGGCTCAGCGGGTGCCTGTTCGCGTCGAGTTTGATCAACTGCCGAAAGACATTACCCTGGTCTCTGGCACAACCTGCACCGTCGCCATCGGATCGCGATGATGAACCTGGGGGCTTTCTCCTGGCGCAATACGCCGTGGATAAAAGCGACACGGCCGCAGTGGCGTTATGCGCTGCGCAACGGCATCGCCATGTGCCTTGCGCTTACGGTTGCCTATTATCTGAATCTGGATGAGCCTTACTGGGCGATGACCTCTGCGGCGGTCGTCAGCTTCCCTACCGTCGGGGGCGTTATCAGTAAAAGCCTCGGGCGCGTGGCGGGTAGCCTGCTGGGGGCAACCGCCGCACTGCTTCTTGCCGGCCATACCCTGAACGATCCCTGGCTCTTTCTGTTAAGCATGTCGGCATGGCTGGGGCTGTGTACCTGGGCCTGCGCCCATTTTACCAATAACGTTGCCTATGCGTTTCAGCTGGCGGGTTACACCGCGGCCATTATCGCCTTTCCGGTCGTCAACGTGCTGGATACCACCGAGCTGTGGGATATCGCCCAGGCACGCGTGTGTGAAGTGATGGTCGGCATTCTGTGCGGAGGCGTCATGATGATGATCCTGCCCAGTACCTCAGATGGCACTACGCTTATCACCGCCCTTAAAACGATGCACGCACGTTTGCTGGAACATGCCAGCCTGCTCTGGCAGCCTGACAGCAGCGATGACATCCGCCTCGCGCACGAAAAGGTCATCGGCCAGATCCTGACCATGAACCTGTTGCGCATCCAGGCTTTCTGGAGCCACTACCGTTTTCGTCGCCAGAACACGCTTCTGAACTATTTACTGCACCAGCAATTGCGGATGACGAGCGCGATCTCGAGCCTTCGCCGGATGTTGCTGAACTGGCCTGCACCGCCAGCCCATACCCGGGAGATTATCGAGGCGCTGCTCGCCGCTCTTGCGCGTCCGGATGCCGATATCTATACCGTGGCCCGCATTATCGCGCCGCTCGCCCCAACGGATGAATATGACTACAGGCACCGTGCCTTCTGGCAGCGTCTGAACTATTTCTGCCGCCTGTATCTGCGCAGCAGCCGCTGGTTAAAAGCCGTCGAGAATGCCACGCCCGTCACCGAATTTTCCGTTCCCGGTAGTCCTGCTCTGGCGCGCCATACCGACGCAATGGAGGCGCTGTGGAGCGGTTTTCGTACGTTTTGCGCGTTAACGGCCGTGGGCGCATGGGCCATCACCACGCAATGGGATGCGGGCAGTGCGGCCCTGACGCTTGCGGCAATCAGCTGCGTGCTCTATTCCGTCGCCGCTTCCCCCTTTAATTCCCTGACGCTTCTGCTGCGTACGCTGGTACTGCTGTCGCTATTCAGCTTCGTGGTGAAATTTGGTTTGATGGTGCAGATAACCGACCTCTGGCAATTTCTGCTGTTTCTCTTCCCGCTATTAACCACCATGCAGTTGCTCAAACTGCAAATGCCTAAACTGGCCGGTCTGTGGGGTCAGTTGATTGTTTTTATGGGCTCATTTATCTCTGTAACGAATCCACCGGTTTACGATTACGCTGATTTTCTCAACGACAACCTGGCGAAGATCCTCGGCGTGGGGCTGGCGTGGCTGGCTTTCGCTGTGCTACGCCCGGGCTCGGACGCGCGTAAAAGCCGCAGGCATATTCGGGAGTTGCGCAGGGGTTTTGTCGATCAGCTGAGCCGCAGGCCGCATCTGCGCGAAAGCGAGTATGAATCGCTGGTTTACCATCATGTCAGCCAGCTGAACAACAGCCAGGATTCACTCTCCCGTCGCTGGCTGCTGCGCTGGGGCGTGGTGCTGTTAAACTGTTCGCACGTGGTGTGGCAACTGCGCGCCTGGGAGACGCGTTCCGATCCGCTGTCGCAGGTCCGTGATAACTGTATTTCCATGCTCCGAGATGTGATGAGCGAGCGCGGGGTGCAGCAGCGCCCCCTGAGCGTCACGCTCGCCGAGCTTCAGCGTATTTGCGACGCGCTGGCGCACCATCATCAGCCTGCGGCCCGCGATCTGGCGTCCATTATCTGGCGGCTGCACTGCTCCCTGTCACAGCTTGAACAGGCGCCGCCACCCGGTACGATTGGCGATCAGATCACCCCGCAGGCATAGCGCGCCCCGCCGCCGCCAAGCGGTTTAGGCTGATCGGACATGTTATCGCCGCCCACGTGGACCATCAGCGCCTTGCCTTTGACCTCGTCAAGCTTTTTGAGTCGTGGCGCCACAACCGGATCGGTGGCTTTACCATCGTTATTTACCACCAGCACCGGCAAATCGCCGAGGTGCCCCATCCCTTCCGGGCCTTCATGCTTACCGGAGTTGTGCGGGTCGAGATGCCCCCCTGCGGCTTCCGCAGCTGTTGGTTTCCCCTCTTTCATCGCGGGTTGACAGCTGCCTTTGGCATGAACGTGAAAACCATGTTCGCCGGGTGGAAGAGCCTTGAGATCGGGAGCAAATTCCAGCCCTTTATCGGTTTCGGTGATTTTCACCGTCCCGATGGACTGGCCTACCCCCTGAGAAGTGACGAGATTCATTTCAACGTCCTCGCTGGCTGCATGCGCACCTGCGCAAACAACCAGCGTGACCATTGCCAGAGCAAAACGCTTCATAAGACCTCCACGGGTTATTTTTTGCACCTTAAGTCTATACCAGCGGCGCAGATTTCACCGGAAAGTCAGGTTCAGGCGTGCTCAGGGTACGTCGTAGCCCAGCGCCGCCTTGCGGATGCGGAACCACTGCTGACGCGTCATATCCAGCTCCTCAGCCACAAGCGCAGCGCGGACGCGCTCAATTTTGCCGGAGCCAATAATTGGCAGCGGTTTAGACGGCAGGCACAGGATCCAGGCGTAAACCACCTGCTCGATACTCTCCGCATTCAGTTCGCGCGCCACCGTTTCAAGCTCGTTACGCAGCGGCTGGAATGCCTCATCGTTAAACAGGCGGCCGCCTCCCAGACAGGACCATGCCATTGGACGGATGCGCAGCTGTTGCAGTTGGTCGAGCGTGCCATCCAGCAGCAGCGGCTGATGAACAGGCGAGATCTCCACCTGATTCGTCGCCAGCGTAAACGGCAGGCGAGACTGCAATAGCGCAAACTGTGCCGGGGTGAAGTTAGACACGCCAAAATGGCGCACTTTGCCGCTCTGGTGCAGCGTCAGGAAGGCTTCCGCGACCTCATCCGCATCCATCAACGGATCGGGTCGGTGGATCAGCAGTAGGTCGATACGATCGGTGGCCAGGTTAATCAGTGACTGCTCGGCGCTTTTAACGATATGCGCGCTGTCAGTGATGTAATGCCCAAGCGCATGCTCCGGTTTTGCTGTGGTGGCAATACCGCATTTGGTCACAATCTCCATACGTTCACGCAGCGCCGGCGCACGCTTCAGCGCTTCGCCAAAGGCAGCCTCGCACTGATAGCCGCCATAAATATCAGCGTGATCGACGGTGGTGATCCCGAGATCGAGATGCTCTTCTATAAAGTCCGCCAGCTGGACCGGAGACATATTCCAGTCCATAAGGCGCCAGTAGCCCATAACAAATCGGGAGAACTCCGGGCCCTGCGGGGCAAGGGTAATACGCTGAACCATAACATTTTCCTCAAGGAAGTCATGTCACCAGTATACGCAATTACCCTGCTAAAACAGTGAAGGTTGCTGAGGTTCTTCGCTTTCAACCGCTTTGTTTGCACGAATTTTACGCAGCAGACGCTGTCGACAGAGCCGTAAGACCTCCTGCTTTTGCGCGTCGCTGAAATTTTGCCAGTTAAAACGTTCATCGCGCGTGCGCATGCAGCCACGACAGTATCCTCGTTCATCTACCTGGCAAATACCCCGGCACGGGCTCTGGACAGGGAAAAACTCCAGTTGCTCTGCCACACCTACCTCCAGAACGTCATTATTCCCTACAGTGAAGACCCTAAATGGCTTGCATGCAAGGATGTCCGCCACAAACAGAGCATTAAGGTTTCGCTAATCTTCCCTTCTTATACTCGCCGCATTGATATAACGAATGGTCTGGTCATCATGTGGTTCACTAAAAAGTTACACTGTAACGATATAAAATTTACTCTGGGCTGTGCACTTTTCTTCACCGTACTGAATGCACTGTTTATCCAGCGCAGCTGGTCAATCATTGCGCCTGCGCATCTGCACGATCTCCTGTTTGCTGCCAGCGTGCCGCTGGTGCTGTTCTGCGGCTGGGTGATTGTCTTCAGCCTGCTGAATATTCCCTTTATTCGCAAGCCGCTCATGATTGTCCTGACCCTGGGATGCGCCGCCGCGACCTGGTTTATGTATACCTATGGCACGGTTATCGATCAGAACATGATTGTGAACGTGTTCGAAACTAATTCCCAGGAAGCGACTGCCCTGGTGACGCCGCAGATGATCCTGTGGCTGGCCGTTGCGGGTCTGGTTCCATCGATTATTTTAGCCCTGACGCGCATTCGCACCGGAAAATGGTGGTATGCCCTCCTGACGCGTGTCGCCGCTATGCTGGGCGCGTTGCTGGTGATCATCCTGGTCGCGGCGGTGTTTTATAAAGACTATGCTTCGCTGTTCCGCAATAACAAAAGCATCGTCAAAATGGTCACCCCGGCGAATTACGTGAGCGCCGTGGTGAAATACAGCAAAATGCGCTGGTTTGCCGGCGACCAGACGCTGGTCCGCATTGGCGAGGATGCTCATAAAGGCGCGCTGATTTCCAGCCAACGCAAGAAAACCGTGCTGATTGTGGTGGTGGGCGAAGCCTCCCGCGCCGCAAACTACTCGTTAAATGGTTACCCGCGTGAAACCAACCCCGAGCTGAAAAAGCAGGATGTCATCAACTTCCCCCAGGCCTCCTCCTGTGGCACGGAAACCGCCGTTTCCGTCCCCTGCATGTTCTCCGGCATGACGCGGAAAAAATATGACGCGGACCTCGCCCATCACCAGGAAGGTCTGCTCGATGTACTTAACCATGCCGGTTTCAACCTGCTGTGGCGCGACAACGACGGCGGGTGTAAAGGCGCCTGCGACCGCGTGCCGCACACGGACATGACCCAGTGGAAACTGGATCAGTTCTGTAAGGACAAATCCTGTATCGACGACGTCAACCTCTACCGTCTGGACAACGTACTGGATGGAATAAAGCAGGATACGGTTCTGGTTATTCATCTGATGGGCAGCCACGGTCCGGCCTACTACAACCGTTATCCGGACAGCTTTCGCAAGTTCACCCCAACCTGCGATACCAATGAAATTCAGGATTGCGATCATCAGTCGCTGATCAATACCTATGACAACTCGATTTTGTATACCGACAGCGTGGTCAGCCGAACCATCGACGCGCTAAAAGCCCGGCAGGCCAACATGAACACGGCGCTCATTTACCTCTCCGATCACGGTGAATCGCTGGGCGAAAGCGGAATTTACCTGCACGGTACGCCGTATATGCTGGCCCCGGAGCAGCAAACGCATATTCCGTTTATGTTCTGGCTCTCCCCGGATTATGCGAAAAACTTCGGCGTAAACACGGATTGCCTGCGTGACCATGCCGCAAAAGAGGCGGTTTCACAGGACAATTTATTCGCCACCGTTCTGGGCATGATGGACGTGAAATCAGCGGTTTATCAACCGCAGCTGGATATTCTGTCGCAATGTCGTCGCTAAGCGGGCTTGCATTAGACCGAACGGTCTATTAGAGTAAGGGCATGAGCAGACACACTGAACACGATACACGAGAACATTTGCTGGCTACCGGCGAGCGCCTTTGCATGCATCGCGGGTTTACCGGTATGGGGCTGAGCGAATTGTTAAAAACCGCTGAAGTACCTAAGGGATCGTTTTATCACTATTTTCGATCCAAAGAGGCGTTTGGCGTTGCCATGCTGGAGCGGCACTACGCCAGCTACCATCAGCGCCTGGCAACCCACTTCGCCAGCGGTGAAGGTGACTACCGGGATCGTGTTCTGAACTACTATCAGGAAACGCTGACGCAGTTCTGTCAGCAGGGCATCATCAGCGGCTGCCTGACGGTAAAACTGTCTGCCGAAGTGTGCGATCTCTCCGAAGATATGCGCACCGCAATGGATAAAGGGGCCAGCGGCGTGATTGCCCTGTTGGCTCAGGCGCTGGAGAGCGGGCGCAATGAAAAAACGCTCTCCTTCTCCGGCGATCCGCTCACGCAGGCACAGGTGCTCTATTCCCTCTGGTTAGGCGCCAACCTGCAAGCAAAAATGTCTCGCAGCGCCGTGCCGCTCGAAAGCGCGCTGGCGCATGTGAAAAACTGTATTACCGCGCCTGGCGTGTAGCCGGCGTTTTTATTTACCCTTTTACTAGTCGACTGGTCTACTCAGGAGCCGTTATGTCCGCTGAAAAGCTGTTTACCCCACTGAAAGTGGGTGCCGTTACTGCCCCAAACCGCGTGTTTATGGCCCCACTTACCCGTCTGCGCAGCATCGAGCCGGGCGATATCCCAACGCCATTGATGGGTGAGTATTACCGCCAGCGCGCCAGCGCGGGCCTGATTATCTCCGAAGCCACGCAGATTTCTGCTCAGGCAAAAGGCTACGCCGGTGCACCGGGTCTGCACAGCCCGGAACAGATCGCCGCGTGGAAAAAAATCACCGCAGGCGTGCATGCTGAAGATGGCCGTATTGCGGTTCAGCTGTGGCACACCGGTCGTATCTCACACAGCAGCATCCAGCCTGGCGGTCAGGCGCCGGTTTCTGCCTCTGCCCTGAACGCCAATACCCGCACTTCCCTGCGCGATGAAAACGGTAATGCGATCCGCGTCGACACCACCACGCCACGCGCGCTGGAGCTGGACGAGATCCCGGGTATCGTGAATGATTTCCGTCAGGCCGTCGCCAACGCCCGGGAAGCGGGCTTCGACCTGGTTGAGCTTCACTCTGCGCACGGTTACCTGCTGCATCAGTTCCTGTCCCCGTCTTCCAACCAGCGTACCGACCAGTACGGCGGCAGCGTTGAAAACCGCGCGCGTCTGGTGCTTGAAGTGGTGGATGCTGTCTGTAATGAGTGGAGCGCAGACCGCATTGGTATTCGTGTCTCCCCGATCGGTACTTTCCAGAACGTCGACAACGGTCCGAACGAAGAAGCAGACGCGCTGTATCTGATTGAAGAGCTGGCGAAACGCGGTATCGCCTATCTGCACATGTCCGAGCCGGACTGGGCAGGCGGCAAGCCTTACAGTGAAGCCTTCCGTCAGAAAGTGCGCGAGCGCTTCCACGGCGTGATTATCGGGGCGGGTGCGTATACGGCAGAGAAAGCCGAGGATTTGATCGGTAAAGGCCTGATCGACGCCGTGGCCTTTGGCCGTGACTACATTGCTAACCCGGATCTGGTTGCCCGTTTGCAGAAAAAAGCCGAACTGAACCCGCAGCGTCCTGAAAGCTTCTATGGCGGCGGCGCGGAAGGTTATACCGACTACCCTTCACTGTAATCCCGCTTTGTACATTGATAGCGGCGACCTTTCGCCGCTATACTAAAACATCGTTTCTGTTCAAAAAGATAATCCATTCCACTGGTTAATGAGGAAATTATGCGCCTACTTCACACCATGCTGCGCGTTGGCGACCTGCAACGTTCCATCGATTTCTACACTAACGTTCTGGGCATGAAGCTGCTGCGCACCAGCGAAAATCCGGAATATAAATACTCCCTGGCGTTTGTCGGTTACGGCCCGGAATCTGATGAAGCGGTCATCGAGCTGACCTACAACTGGGGCGTGGACAGCTACGAGCTGGGTACGGCTTACGGCCACATCGCGCTGGAAGTGGATAACGCCGCCGAAGCCTGCGAACGTATCCGCAGCAATGGCGGTAACGTCACCCGTGAAGCCGGTCCGGTTAAAGGCGGTACCACCGTAATTGCGTTTGTGGAAGATCCGGACGGTTATAAAATCGAACTGATTGAAGCCAAAGACGCTGGTCGCGGTCTGGGCAATTGATCCCGCAGGGCGCACTATGCGCCCGTTGTTTTGCTGCATCCCCTCTCAAAATTTGCCATAATGCGCACTGCTTTTTCCCCTTGTAAGAGACCCTGATGTCCGATAACGCTCAATTTACCGGTCTGTGCGACCGTTTTCGTGGTTTTTATCCCGTTGTCATTGATGTAGAAACAGCCGGATTTAACGCTAAAACCGATGCGCTGCTTGAGATTGCCGCCATCACGCTGAAGATGGATGAACAGGGCTGGCTTGTACCGGACACCACGCTGCATTTCCACGTTGAACCCTTTGAAGGGGCAAACTTACAGCCAGAGGCGCTGGCCTTTAACGGTATCGATCCGACAAACCCGCTGCGCGGGGCGGTAAGCGAATACGAGGCGCTGCACGCCATTTTCAAAATGGTGCGCAAAGGCATGAAAGAGAATGACTGTAGCCGCGCCATCATGGTGGCCCACAATGCCACCTTTGATCACAGCTTCACTATGGCTGCCGCCGAGCGTGCCTCGCTCAAGCGTAATCCATTCCATCCGTTTGTGACCTTCGACACCGCCGCGCTGAGCGGCCTGGCGCTGGGGCAAACCGTGCTCTCTAAAGCCTGCATCACGGCGGGTATTGCGTTTGACGGCACCCAGGCGCATTCCGCGTTATACGACACCGAGCGTACGGCGGAGCTGTTCTGTGAGATCGTCAACCGCTGGAAACGTCTCGGCGGCTGGCCGCTGCCGATGGGCGACGAGGCCGATCTTCAATCGTAGGTTGGGTAATCAATAGCCCCACAGGCAAAAAAAAGCGACCAACATAATGTGGTCGCTTTTTTCATATCCGCAGAAAACTTACTCTGCGTCCGGCTCTTCGGTTTTATACTTCGCCGCAGTCTCTTTGATCAGCTGTTGCAGTTCGCCGCGCTGATACATTTCAATCAGGATGTCGCATCCGCCGACCAGTTCACCATCAACCCACAGCTGTGGGAAGGTCGGCCAGTTGGCGTATTTTGGCAGTTCAGCGCGAATGTCCGGGTTTTGCAGGATATCAACGTATGCAAAACGCTCACCACAGGCGGACAGCGCCTGAACCGCTTGCGCGGAGAAGCCGCAGCTTGGCAGCTTCGGAGAACCTTTCATGTACAGGAGAATCGGGTTTTCAGCGATCTGGCGCTGAATTTTTTCAATAGTGGTGCTCATGTCTTGCTTCCTTTAACTTCTGTTACGGCATCAGTCTGACATTGTAGCGGGTCAGGCCGACATCGGAAAATAACATTTTTGTCACGTCTAATTATATTATCGCTTATCGCATAAAGTTGCATTGCTAATGTCGTTTATCCCCAGACGAGGTGCGGTTTTACTTAAGGAGCGAACAGGAGTGCGTCAGAATGGTGAATTTTTTTGCACTTGCTAACGAAACATAATTTTTGAATGAAAAATGCTATTAACTTCTTCTGAATTTATGGATTAGAATCGACAGGTTTTGTAAATCTCACGCGGGTATGCATTGTGGCCTGCATTTATCAGGGGACTGCCCAGTGGCGCGGATAACTAAAATCTCGATGACGCTCTGTGCTTTACTGTTTACCACACTCTCATTTACGCCAGCGGCGAACGCCTCTGAACAGGCGCGGCATTCTGCTGTACAAAAATCGCATCTGGCAAAAACCACAGAACGTAAGAAAAAAACCACCAGTAAAACAGTAAAGAAGAAAACCACCGCTCAGACCAAAAAGACCGCCTCCAGTAAACCCAAAACTCTCCGTTCCGGCACGCACAAAACCACCCGCACGACCGCCAGCCTGGTGAATGAAAAATGCACCGTGCGCAAAGGCCATAAAACGAGATGCGCAAAAGTGACGAAGCTGGCTGACGTGCATAAAGCGCGTATGCAGAAAGCGCAAAAAACGGCGATGAACAAACTGATGGGGCAAATAGGTAAACCGTATCGCTGGGGTGGCACCTCTCCGCGCACCGGTTTTGACTGTAGTGGGCTGGTTTATTATGCCTATAAAGATCTGGTGAAGTTTCGCATTCCACGCACCGCCAATGAGATGTACCATCTGCGCGACGCCGCGCCTGTAAACCGTGGCGAACTGCAAAATGGCGACCTGGTGTTCTTCCGCACCCAGGGACGCGGTACGGCCGATCACGTTGGGGTGTATGTGGGTAACGGTAAATTTATCCAGTCACCGCGCAGCGGTCAGGACATTCAGATCACCTCTCTCAGCGAAGATTATTGGGTGCGCCACTATGTGGGTGCGCGCCGCGTGATGACGCCAAAAACCATTCGCTAAACCCTGCCGTGCCGCCTCCATGGCAGGGTAAGTTCCTCTTTTGCATACCCTTTCAATTTGCTATTCTGTCCTTGTTGTCTGTAGGGTTATTGGCAACGTATAAAACTATAAGGAGAGAAGCAATGTCGTTCGAATTACCTGCACTACCGTATGCAAAAGACGCCCTGGCCCCGCACATTTCCGCGGAAACCCTGGAGTACCATTACGGCAAGCATCACCAGACCTATGTCACCAACCTGAACAATCTGATCAAGGGCACCGATTTTGAAGGCAAAACGCTGGAAGAGATCGTGCGCAGTTCAGACGGCGGCGTATTCAACAACGCCGCACAGGTGTGGAACCACACCTTCTACTGGCACTGCCTGGCCCCCAATGCAGGCGGAGAACCTACCGGTGAGCTGGCGGCAGCGATTAACGCCGCGTTCGGCAGTTTCGCGGATTTTAAAACGAAGTTTACTGACGCAGCCGTTAAAAACTTTGGCTCCGGCTGGACCTGGCTGGTAAAAGAGGCTGATGGCAAACTGGCTATCGTTTCCACCTCTAATGCGGGTACCCCTCTGACCACCAGCGCCACGCCGCTGATGACCGTGGACGTATGGGAACACGCCTATTACATTGATTACCGTAATGCGCGCCCGAACTACCTGGAACACTTCTGGGCACTGGTTAACTGGGAATTTGTTGCGAAGAACTTCGCCGCGTAAGAGACACGCAGAAGGGGCAGCCCTTCTGCGTTTTTGTTTATTCCGCCGTACACACCGCTTCAGGCTGTTTACGACCAGACATCATCACCAGCAGCAGGCCGAGTGCGGCAATGATCGCCCCCATCACCGGCACAAAGCTGTAACCCAAACCACCTGAGATCACCGCCCCGCCCGCTGCGGCCCCCAGCGCATTGCCCAGGTTAAACGCACCGATATTCACCGACGAAGAGAGCCCGGGCGCTTCGTGCGCAACGCGCATTACGCGCATCTGCAACGGTGGCACCACGGCAAAGGTTGCGGCGCCCCACACCACCATGGCAATCGCGGCACCCACTTCGTTACGCGCCAGCCACGGAATCGCCACCATGATGACAATCAGCAGCGTTAAAAAACCTTTCAGTGTTCCACTGACGGAGCGGTCGGCAAATTTCCCGCCGAGATAGTTGCCAATCGAGAACCCGACACCAATCAGCACCAGCATCGCGGTAACAAAGAGTGGCGTTGCGTGGGTAATGTCGTGCAGCACCGGGGAGATATAGGTGTAGAGCGTAAACATCGCCCCGGCCCCCAGTACCGTGGTAAGCAGCGCGGACAACACCTGAGGACGCATCAGCACCGCCAGCTCTTTACGTACTTCCGGACGTTCTCCCGCACTTCCTTTCGGCAGTGAGAAGAACAGCGCAACCATCGCGACCACGCCCAGTCCGGCGGTTGCGAGGAAAGACATACGCCAGCCGATGGCTTCTCCCAGCCAGGTGGCAGCGGGAACGCCGCCGATATTAGCGATGGTGAGGCCCATGAACATAGTGGCTACCGCGCTGGCCTGCTTATGTTTTGGCACCACGCTGGCGGCAACAACCGAGCCCAGTCCGAAGAAGGCGCCATGGTTGAGGCTGGTCAGAATGCGCGAAAGCATCAGAGTGGTGTAATCGGGCGAAATCGCGGAAAGCACATTTCCGAGAGTGAAAATCGCCATCAGGAAAATCAGCGCATTGCGGCGAGCGCGGTGGGAAAGCAGCAGCGTCATCAGCGGCGCGCCCACCATCACGCCAATCGCGTAGGCGCTAATTAACATACCGGCCGCAGGAATTGAGACGTCCACACCCCGGGCGATAACAGGCAATAACCCCATAGGGGAGAATTCAGTGGTGCCAATCCCAAAGGCGCCAATCGCCAGGGCCAGCAGGGGAAAATTGATTTTCATGAAGAGACTCCGGATACCGTGCCATAACCCGGCACAGAACTAAGAAGTCAAAAGCATGACATCAATCACAAAAAATGAGAAGTTAACATTTTGGCAAAAGATTTTTGCCGGAGAGGTAACAATAGCGGCAAGAGAGGGAGAAGGTTCTCCCCCCTCCTGAATCAGTGCAGCGCAGCGGTTAAACCACCCGCAACAATCAGGGCAAGAACAACAATGGTGGTAAACAGCGAAAACTTCAGATCGGTACTCATCAATTTTTCTCCTTTTATTCACCCTACGAAAAGTGAGCTTGCTCATTTTTACACAGTTCAGGTCAAAAATCTTCCAGGATTTAAGCGGATATCCACTTTACCTCTTCCCCTTTTCATCAAGATAGGACAAAATTCCACGCTAAATTTATTAGCGTACCGGCCACTGACCCCCTCCTGACGTCCTGTGTCGTTTTCCCGGCGTGTCGCAACTCATGTTTGCGTGATAAGGGTGAGAGAAGGCAAACGTTTACCTTCAATTTTTTCAGGAGCTTAGGATATGGTCTGGAGTGACATTTAATGGCAACAATTAAAGACGTAGCAAAACGCGCAAACGTTTCCACCACAACCGTATCACATGTTATTAACAAAACGCGTTTCGTCGCTGAAGAGACGCGTAATGCCGTCTGGGCGGCAATCAAAGAACTGCACTACTCGCCAAGTGCCGTCGCCCGCAGCCTGAAGGTTAATCACACCAAATCGATTGGCCTGCTGGCCACCAGCAGTGAAGCGGCCTACTTTGCTGAAATCATCGAAGCCGTTGAAAAAAACTGCTTCCAGAAAGGCTATACCCTGATTCTGGGCAACGCGTGGAACAACATTGAAAAACAGCGCGCTTACCTGTCAATGATGGCGCAAAAGCGCGTCGACGGCCTGCTGGTAATGTGTTCTGAATACCCCGAGTCGGTCCTTTCCATGCTGGAAGAGTATCGCCACATTCCGATGGTGGTCATGGACTGGGGCGAAGCGCGCGCAGACTTCACCGACTCCGTTATTGATAACGCCTTTGAAGGCGGCTACATGGCGGGGCGTTATCTGGTAGAACGCGGTCATCGTGAAATTGGCGTGATCCCGGGTCCGCTGGAGCGTAACACCGGGGCTGGCCGTCTGGCCGGTTTCATGAAAGCGATGGAAGAGGCGCTGATCACTGTGCCGGAAAACTGGATTGTTCAGGGCGACTTCGAGCCGGAGTCGGGCTATCGCGCCATGCAGCAGATCGTCTCCCAGCCGCATCGCCCTACCGCGGTGTTCTGCGGCGGCGACATCATGGCGATGGGCGCGCTCTGCGCGGCGGATGAACTCGGCCTGCGCGTCCCGCAGGATATCTCGGTGATCGGCTATGACAACGTGCGCAACGCCCGCTTCTTTACCCCGGCGCTGACCACCATTCACCAGCCGAAAGATTCGCTGGGTGAAACGGCCTTCAACATGCTGCTGGACCGGATCGTCAACAAGCGTGAACAGTCCCAGTCCATTGAAGTCCACCCGCGCCTGATTGAACGCCGTTCCGTTGCGGACGGTCCGTTCCGCGACTACCGTCGTTAATCTCATTACGGGGCCAGCTATGCTGGTTCCCGCAACCACTCCCGGTTCAGCGTTTCGCTGTCGCCCAGATAATCTAGCAGCCAGGCCATGGCGGGCGAGACGTCGTTTTGCTGCCACGTCAGACAGCACGCGGCATCCGGGAAGGGGTTTTCCAGCGTCAGAGCCACCCACTCTCCCGCGTCGATGCGCGGTCGCGCAAAATGCACCGGCACCATGCCAACGCACAGCCCCGCGCTCAGACAGGTGGCCGATGACTCCCAGTCCGGTGCGACCACGCGGCGCTGATTATCCAGCAGCCAGGTAATGCGCTTGGGCAGCGAGCGGGAGGTATCTTCCAGCACCAGCGAGGGCCAGTTGCGTAAGGTGTCATCGCTCAGCGGACCTTCCAGCGCCGCCAGCGGGTGATCGCGCGCGACCACGCAGGTCCAGCTCAGCATGCCCATGTCGCGAAACGCGTAGCGCCCCCCAACCGGGATCGCCTGGGTTGCACCAATCGCCATCTCCGCCCTGCCGTCCGCCAGCGCATCCCAGACGCCGTTGAACACTTCCTGCGAAACACGCAGTTCGACGTCGGAAAAATGACGATAGAAATCGACGATCATCTGCCGGGTCCGCTCCGGCTTAACGATGTTATCCACCGCGATAGCGAGATGCCCGCGCCAGCCGTTGGCGATCTGCTGGCACTGCTCACGGGTGATCTGCATTTTTTTGATAACAGACCGCCCTTCCTTCAAAAACCACGCTCCGGCAGGCGTGAGCTCCACGTCGCGATGGCGCCGCTCGAACAGCGGGACCGCCAGCCACGCTTCCAGCTGGCGCACCGTATAGCTGATAGCCGAGGGAACGCGATGCAGCTCCTGGGCGGCACCGGTAAAGCTGCCGTTACGCGCCACGGCATCAACCACTTCAAGGGAATAATCTGACCACATCTTTAGCCTGCAAATTTTTTGAATGCACCCGCCAAATATTAGCGTTTCACAAGCCGCTTTGCACTCCCTACACTCTGCGCCAACGTACACCTGCCTCCTCAGGAGAAAAAAAGTGCAACCCAGGAAAGGATTTTTAGTCTGGCTCGGCGGCTTAAGCGTGCTGGGCTTTTTGGCAACCGATATGTATCTGCCCGCGTTCGCCGCGATGCAGGAAGATTTGCAAACCCCTGCCGCCGCCATCAGCGCCAGTTTAAGTTTGTTCCTCGCTGGCTTTGCTTTTGCGCAATTGCTGTGGGGGCCGCTCTCGGATCGTTTTGGCCGTAAGCCCGTCCTGTTGTTGGGGCTGGCGATTTTTGCCGTAGGCTGTCTGGGCATGCTGTGGGTCCGCGATGCCGCCTGGCTGCTGGCGCTGCGCTTTATTCAGGCGGTCGGTGTCTGCGCCGCAGCGGTGACCTGGCAGGCGCTGGTGACCGATTACTACCCCGCCTCGCGCACTAACCGCATATTCGCCACTATTATGCCGCTGGTCGGCCTGTCGCCGGCGCTTGCCCCGTTACTGGGCAGCTGGATCCTCGCGCATTTCGACTGGCAGGCTATTTTCGCCACGCTCTTTGCTATTACGCTGGTCCTGATGCTGCCTGCTTTCGGGCTTAAACCTGCGCATAAAAAAGAGACGCATCCGGACGCAAAGCCCATCACCTTTACCTCTTTACTGCGGTCGAAAGCCTATCGCGGTAACGTGCTGATTTATGCTGCCTGCTCTGCCAGCTTCTTTGCCTGGCTAACCGGTTCGCCGTTCATTCTGCATGACATGGGCTACAGCCCGGCGGCTATCGGCCTGAGTTATGTACCACAGACCATCGCCTTCCTGGTGGGTGGCTATGGCTGTCGCGCCGCGCTGCAAAAATGGGAAGGCCAACAGATGCTGCCCTGGCTGCTGGTTTTGTATGCGCTAAGCGTGATTGCGACCTGGGCTGTCGGCTTTATTCCCGGCGCCGGGCTTGCAGAAATTTTGATTCCGTTCTGCGTCATGGCGATCGCTAACGGGGCCATCTACCCTATTGTTGTAGCCCAGGCGTTGCGTCCATTTCCGCAGGCGACAGGCCGCGCTGCCGCGCTGCAAAATACCCTGCAACTTGGCCTGTGCTTCCTGGCAAGTCTCGTGGTCTCTGCGTTGATTGCAACCCCGCTGCTCACCACCACCAGCGTGATGTTGGTCACCGTTGCACTGGCTGGTTTGGGCTATCGGATGCAGTCCTCAGCCCATCGCGAGCAGAGTGAAAACGCGCAGACAGAAACGTCGCACGCCTGATTGCGTGGGAAACTATGTTAAAAACCAGTGATTAGGTTGCTAACAATTTTCTGTTGAATCACCAAATTTTGCGGCCTATACTGAATTTGGTTCGATTAAATACGATAAATATTAAGTGTTAACGGGAGCCGGAGCGCTCCCGTTTTACCATGGAAGGCATTTCGGCAAGGGTTATCTCCCTTCCTCTGTTCTACGTCGGATATTAGCCTCGCGGGCATTTACCGTGAGATTTCTCACAAACCAAAAAAGCGTCTACGCTGTTTTAAGGTTCTGATCACAGCAAGGTGATGGAGAAGCTATGAGTTCATCGTGTATAGAAGAAGTCAGCGTTCCGGACGATAACTGGTCCCGGATCGTCAGTGAACTGTTGGGACGTGCGGGCATTACGATTAATGGCTCATCCCCCTCCGATCCCCAGATAAAGCATCCCGATTTTTTCAAACGCGTGTTACAGGAGGGGTCGTTAGGGCTGGGTGAAAGCTATATGGACGGCTGGTGGGAGTGTGAGCGGCTGGATATGTTCTTCTCCAGCGTATTACGCGCCGGTCTTGAAAAACAGCTCCCTCGTCATTTCAAAGATACCTTACGCATTGCCTCCGCCCGCCTGTTCAATCTGCAAAGTAAAAAACGGGCGTGGATCGTCGGTAAAGAGCATTACGATCTTGGCAACGATCTGTTCAGTCGTATGCTCGATCCTTTAATGCAGTACTCCTGCGGATACTGGAAAAAAGCGACGACCCTGGAAGAGGCGCAGCAGGACAAGCTGCAACTGATCTGCGATAAATTGCAGTTACAGCCCGGTATGCGTGTGCTGGACATCGGCTGTGGCTGGGGTGGTCTTGCCTGGTTTATGGCTAAAAATTACGGCGTCAGCGTAGTCGGCGTCACGATTTCGGCTGAACAGCAGAAGATGGCGCAGGAACGCTGTCTGGGTCTGGATGTTGATATTCGGCTTCAGGACTACCGCGACCTGAACGAGCAGTTCGATCGCATTGTTTCCGTAGGTATGTTCGAGCACGTGGGGCCGAAGAACTACAAGACTTACTTCGAGGTCGCCGATCGTAACCTGAAGCCTGAGGGAATTTTCCTGCTACACACCATCGGCTCTAAACGCACCGATAACAATGTGGATCCCTGGATCAACAAATATATCTTCCCGAATGGCTGTTTACCCTCTGTTCGCCAGATTGCGAACGCCAGCGAACCGCATTTTATTGTGGAAGACTGGCATAACTTCGGCGCAGATTACGACACCACCCTGATGGCCTGGCATGAACGTTTCCAGGCTGCATGGCCTGAAATCGCCGACAACTATTCGGAACGATTCAAACGGATGTTTAGCTATTATCTGAATGCCTGTGCGGGCGCGTTCCGTGCGCGGGATATACAGCTTTGGCAGGTGGTGTTTAGTCGTGGGATTGAGCACGGTTTGCGTGTGGCTCGCTGAAAAAATAACCCCGGTTAACCGGGGTTATTTTTTATTCTTCTTCCATGGTTTTAATTATCGCCGCCTCTTTCGCCGCCAGTACGCGCTCAACGGTATCCACGACCGCCTGGGTCTGGGGATCAATTTCGATATTTACGCGCTGCCCCAGTTTTTTTGCGCCAAGCGTAGTACGTTGCAGCGTTTCAGGAATTAAATGCACGCAAAAACGCGTTGGCGTCACTTCACCGACGGTCAGACTAATCCCATCGATGCCAATAAATCCTTTATAAAGGATGTATTTCATTAATGACGGATCCTGCACCTTAAACCAGATTTGACGGTTATTTTCCGAGGTCACGATTTTCGCCACTTCTGCGGTGGTCATAATATGGCCCGACATCAGATGCCCGCCAATCTCATCGCTGAATTTCGCCGCGCGTTCAACGTTAACGATATCTCCCACCACCAGCTCACCCAGGTTAGTGATACGCAGCGTCTCTTTCATTAAATCAAAGCTTATCTGGTTACCGTTAATTTCGGTCACCGTCAGGCAGCAGCCGTTATGCGCTATCGACGCCCCGGTTTCAATGCCGTCGAGCATATATTCAGGCAGCTCAACTACGTGAGTGCGGAAATTCGGTTTTTCATCAATGGACACCACTTTGGCAGTGCCCTGCACAATACCAGTAAACATGCTTACAGCTCCTGTTCATTCCGAACGGCGATGACACCGTATAATCCCACCACAATAACAGTTGAAAAAACAGGTTGCCAGTGATGCGCAATTTCTGGCGATTTTTTCACTAGATAATTAGTTAAACCCCGCTACAATAGCTGGCATCCCTCTGTTTTTTCTTCTTGCTGCCAGTAACGGCGGCCTTTTTAGTCTCTCAAATAACTACAATACAAAGGTGTTCACGTGCAGAAGTATATGATCGAAGCGCGTCAGTTATTGGCACTGGCCATACCGGTGATCGTCGCGCAGGTAGCCCAAACCGCAATGGGATTTGTGGATACGGTAATGGCCGGTGGTTACAGCGCCACCGATATGGCCGCCGTGGCGATCGGAACCTCAATCTGGCTTCCGGCCATTCTTTTTGGTCACGGCCTGCTGCTGGCGCTGACGCCCGTTATCGCGCAGCTTAACGGCTCCGGTCGACGCGACCGCGTGGCCCATCAGGTGCGCCAGGGCTTCTGGCTGGCCGGGGGTGTCTCCGTCCTGATTATGATCGTCCTGTGGAACGCCGGGTATATTATTCGCGCCATGCATAATATCGACCCGGCGCTGGCGGATAAGGCGGTCGGTTATCTGCGCGCCCTGCTCTGGGGCGCGCCCGGCTATCTGTTCTTCCAGGTGGCACGTAACCAGTGTGAAGGGCTGGCAAAAACCAAGCCGGGCATGGTGATGGGCTTTATCGGCTTGCTGGTGAACATTCCCGTGAACTATATCTTCATTTACGGTCATTTTGGCATGCCGGAACTCGGCGGCGTGGGCTGCGGCGTGGCAACGGCTGCGGTGTACTGGGTGATGTTCGGCTGTATGCTCACCTACATTAAACATGCGCGATCCATGCGTGACATTCGTAACGACACCTCGTTCAGCGCACCTGACTGGACGCTCATGACCCGTCTCATTCAGCTGGGGTTACCCATTGCGCTGGCGCTGTTCTTCGAAGTGACGCTGTTTGCCGTCGTCGCCCTGCTGGTCTCGCCGTTAGGGATTATTGATGTCGCAGGACACCAGATCGCCCTGAACTTCAGCTCTTTGATGTTCGTCCTGCCGATGTCCCTGGCTGCTGCGGTGACGATTCGCGTGGGCTTCCGTCTGGGGCAAGGCTCGACGCTGGACGCGCAAACGGCAGCCCGCACCGGCCTCGGCGTCGGCGTCTGCATGGCAGTCTGTACCGCGCTCTTTACCGTGCTGTTGCGTGAGCAAATTGCCCTGCTCTATAACGACAACCCGGAGGTAGTGACCCTGGCCTCGCATCTGATGCTGCTGGCGGCCATTTATCAGATCTCTGACTCCATCCAGGTGATTGGCAGCGGCGTGCTGCGTGGGTATAAAGATACGCGTTCCATCTTCTTCATCACCTTTATCGCTTACTGGGTGCTGGGTCTGCCGTGCGGGTACATTCTGGCGCTCACGGATCTGGTGGTGGATCGCATGGGGCCAGCCGGATTCTGGATGGGCTTTATCATCGGCTTAACGTCTGCGGCCATTATGATGATGCTGCGTATGCGCTTCCTGCAACGTCAGCCGTCTGCGGTAATTTTGCAGCGCGCTGCACGTTAATGACACAGTAGCCGCCGGCTGGCGGCTACTTTCTCTTCACTTTGCGCGGTAATGAAGCAATCGCGTGAAATCAGAGAGAAAAATGCATTTTCCCTCTTGCCACCTTGGGGCTGTGCCGCTAATATTCGTCCCCGTTGTCACCGACAACACAATGCGTTCATAGCTCAGTTGGTTAGAGCACCACCTTGACATGGTGGGGGTCGTTGGTTCGAGTCCAATTGAACGCACCATTCTGCGTCTGTAGCTCAGTTGGTTAGAGCACCACCTTGACATGGTGGGGGTCGATGGTTCGAGTCCATTCAGACGCACCAATCTTTTTTCCCGCACATTTCATTCCCGTTCAGCCTCATGCAGAGGCAGCAAACCTTTTAAGCACATCGAAAGTGACCTCCAGCCCGCGCGTGCCGCGAAAGAGCGGAATGGCATAAGCCCCATCAGGTTAGCAAAACGCCCGGCGTTTGCCGGGCGTGAAAACAACGTCAATCAATGATTACGGCTTATGTTCAATCGCCGGGTTGTTGTTGATGGCGATGCGCTGCGGTTTCTCTTCTTCCGGGATATCCTGATGTAATTCAATCGCCAGCAAGCCGTTTTCCAGCGAAGCGCCGGTTACTTTCACATGCTCCGGCAGACTATAGCTGGCCCGGAAGTCGCTGCGGCTGATACCCCGATGGATCCACCCTTCTTCGCCGTTTTCGGTTTTCTCTTCTTCACGTTTACCGCTGATATTCAGCTGACCGCCAACGGTTTCAATTTCCAGTTCGCTCTCTTTCCAGCCCGGCACGCTCAGCGTCAGTTCATAGCGGTTATCACCCACCCGCCGGATATTGTAAGAAGGCGTGGAGGGCAACGGCGTACTGCCGGTTAGCTGGCTAAAAAGGCGATCGATACGGTTAAAACGGTCCGCAAACAGAGAGTCGGAGAGATCGTTCAACATGGGAAAAGCTCTCAGAGTCATCATGTACCTCCTGAACAGTAAAAAAGAATATTCAAAAAGTTCATGTCTTACGGGCAGGTATTCCTTACCCGCTTTCTATATGAGGTTACCGCACAATATTTCAACCTCAGGAGCTGCAAAATGTAGCTGGAACCTAAAAAACGCAACGGGCCGTTAAGCCCGTTATTCGTTACATCATCGCAGTTCTATCACTCTCGCCCGCTCAGCCTGCTTTCGGTAGTGGTCATATCGCTCCCGGAACCATGCCTGCTGTTCATAACTCATATTGCCGGTCACGGCATCGACATCAACTGGCTGGCCCAGGGCGTACATACGGGCAAAACTGCGTGCCAGAAAATCAAAATTCTTTAATGCGTTTATATCTTGTCGCTTCATTAGCATATCCCTCCAGTCAATGTGATTACTGTTCAAGGTCATATGCTTTTCTGATCTCAGTATCCGCCCGAAAAAGATCGTTTTTTGAGCGATGCGTGCGCATCCATCTGCCAGTGTTCACATTTCAGGAACGACAAAACTCTTCAGCCCTGGTCATAATTTTCCCTCCCTTTTATCAATCATGCAGAAAACATAAACGCCAGCCATGCAGTAAGTTCGCCATGTAGCCGGAAGGTGCGAACGGCATGCTTTAATGCCAGACGCTGTAACAGGTCGCCCAGCGCGTTCAGGTGGGTTTCCACCTGCAAGCGTCTTATCAGTTCGAATAACAGACAAAGAACGTTTACACTGGCGGATTAATACTGATTTCCTGAACAAACGGGTAAATGGGTGAATCCGGGCTTGTTGGCCATATAGAGAAGGGCGCATGTAGGTTGCCGCGGTTGTGTATCGAACTGCGCATTGTTTTCTCCAACACGCTGCTCCTGGCCTTTCACGGCTGTTTTCTTTTTCGTCTGCGCTTGCCTGGCGGAGGGGGAGGGTTTTACCTGCCGGGGCAGTTCGGAGGCACCATAACCTGAACAGAATCGCTTCGAATGGCTCAGACTTCCGTCATTGCAGACAAAACGACCATCCGATGTACAGTGTGCTATGCCATCTTTTGAGCCCGAGCAGGGCTGTCTTCCACGGGCGGCATCAGCCTGCATGTTAAAAAGTACACTGACCGTAAGATGGAGAATTCTCCTGATAAAATCAGCTGGTTCTCCTCACTGACGCTGTGCAGGTCAAGCCCGCCGGCGAAGTTACCGTACTTTTTAACCCCCATCACATACAGATAATCGTTAAACCTGGGACCAAACAGTCTTTCCTTTCAGAAATCAGGCAGAATCATATCTAATCAGCCAGGGTCAATTGAATTGACCTTCCCATAAGTTCAGGAAGGGGCGCAACATCCCCTCTTCAAAACGTCTTAATTTTTTTCCTTCATTGAATGATTTAACCTTTCTCCTGCTACGCTTATTTTATGGTTCAGAAATGCAGGAACGCTTTCGATGAAAAAAATCGCCATTATCGGCTCAGGTCCAACAGGGATTTATACCTTTTACTCACTTCTTAACAACGCAGCACCGCTTTCGATCACCGTGTTCGAAAAGGCAGACCAACCCGGTGTCGGGATGCCCTACAGCGACGAGGATAATTCCCGGCTGATGCTGGCGAACATCGCCAGTATCGAAATCCCGCCCATTTTTATTACCTATCTCGACTGGCTCAAACAGCAGAGTGCGGCCCATCTTACCCGCTATCACGTCGACAGTGAGAAACTGCACGACCGGCAATTCCTGCCGCGTATTCTGTTGGGTGAATATTTTCACGATCGGTTTCTTGCCGTCGTTGCTGAGGCGAAAAAGTCGGGCTTTCATGTCGAGGTGCACCCCAACGCAGAAGTCACGGATATTAAGGCTGATGCAGACGGTGTGGCCCTTTCAGTGAACGATGCCCCTTTCTCAAGGCGGTTTGATCTTGCGGTTGTTGCCACCGGCCACGTCTGGCCTGATGAAGATGAAACCACCCGCGCATATTTCCCAAGCCCATGGTCAGGGCTGATGGACGCGGAGGTCCGAGCCTGTGAGGTGGGGATCATGGGTACTTCCCTCAGCGGCCTGGACGCTGCAATGGCGGTTGTGATGCAGCATGGCCGGTTTAGCGGGGAGCAGTTCGTTGTCAATAAAGGCAGCGAAGGGCTAAAAATCACGCTGATGTCCCGCACGGGCGTTCTGCCGGAGGCCGACTTTTACTGCCCTATCCCTTATGAACCGCTGTCCGTGTTAACGGAGTCTGTGGCGGAAAGTGAAATCGCCAAAGGCCCGGACGGGCTGCTTGACCGCATCTTTGCGCTGATGGTGAAAGAGCTCGAGCTGGCCGATCCGCGCTGGTGCCAGGCGATATCGCTCGTTACGCTGAATGCCGACACGCTTCGTGATGTCTGGTTTGAGGATCGTAAAAAGCATGGCCCTTTCACCTGGGCCGAAGCGAATCTGAAAGAAGTGGAGCGCAACAAGCGCGAAAAACGCACCGTTGCCTGGCGCTATACCGTGCTTCGTCTGCATGAAGTGGTTCAGGCCATCGTCCCTTCACTCAATGAGCGTGACAGAGAGCGGTTTAAATCCGGGCTGGAGCGTGTGTTTATCGATAATTATGCCGCCATTCCACCGCAGTCTATCCGCCGTTTACTGGCGCTGCGCGAGGCAGGGATCATTAGCGTGGTCGCACTCGGTGATAATTACGACCTGGATATCGGCAGCGATCAGACCGTCATCACCACGGCAGAAAAGCGTTACCGCTTCGACGTGTTTATTGATGCGCGCGGGCAAAAGCCACTCAGAAACAAGGACATTCCCTTCCCCACCCTGCGTAAACAGCTTGCGGAAACCGGCGATGACGTCCCGGACGTGGGGGAAGACTATACGTTGCTGGCGCCTGCATCACTGAGGGGGCGCATCGCTTTTGGGGCGATCCCCTGGCTGATGCACGATCATCCCTTTGTTCAGGGTTTGTCTGAGTGCGCTGAAATTGGTAAAGCGATGGCGAAAGCGGCTGGAAAACCTGCGTCGGGCGTGCGAAGGAAGTTACCATTCATGGAATTTTAACAGAGCTTCCCTGCCCTGCGGGGTCGGGTTACTCGAAGAAGACGTCCGGGTTTTCCGACAGCGACACGAACGATTTAGTGTTCTTGTCCAGGGCAAGGATTTTGCCGCTTTCAATGTCATATACCCAGCCGTGCAGGCGAATGGCGTTGTTGCGCAGGCCTACCGCCACCGACGGATGGGTCTTGATATTGCTCAGCTGCGCAAAGACGTTCTCCTGCACCATCGCATTCACTTTATCGATTGGCTTATCCCAGTTTTTCTTCTCAACCACCGCTTTTGCCGCATCAGAATAGCGCAGCCAGTGGGAAACGGCCGGCATCGGCTCCAGATCGGCGTTGTCAGCAATCGCCTTCATTGCGCCGCAGTTGGAGTGGCCGCAAATAACGATATCGGTCACGCCCAGGGCAACAACAGCATATTCGATGGTCGCAGAGACACCGCCAGGCTCCGGCCCGAACGGTGGCACAATGTTGCCCGCGTTTCGAATGACAAAGAGCTGTCCTGGCTCCTGTTGCGTAACCAGTTCCGGAACCAGACGGCTGTCGGAGCAGGAGATGAACAGCGCTTTGGGATTCTGACTGGACGCTAAACTACGAAAAAGCTCTTTACGTTGCGGGAAAATCTCTTTTTGAAAGCTGAGAAAACCTTCAATGATATGTTGCATAGCCATTTCTCTTTTATCTGTTTTAGTTTAGGTATGATCGCGATCACACTCGTAAAATTTAACCACCGCACCTTAGCGGAGACAAGCAATATATTTCTGGCCCGACCGCTGCACGATCTCATCCGCGTTCGCCGGGATGTTCTGCCCTTCAAAGGCCCCGTACAGGCGCTGGTACGTTTTCCCTGTCAGTCGGCCAATCACCGACTCAACGGTGCGGGCAGGCAGCGGCAGCATATTCGGATAACTCCACATAAACGACACGGCGTCCTTACCGGGCGTAACCTGCAAAATATCACCGGCCAGCAGCACGCCGTCGCCTGACTGCCAGTGCAGCACCGTGCCGCCTGCAAAATGCCCGCCCAGCCGCAGAAGAGTCACCAAAGGCATAATCTCCAGGGCGTCCTCCTCCCAGAAGCGTATCGCCGGGCTGTCACGCATCACCCACTGCCGATCGCTGGCGTGCAGGTAGATCGGTGCGTTAAACGCCGCGGCCCACTCTTGCATGGTGGTGTAGTAATGCGGGTGCGAAATCGCGATCGCGCTGATCCCCCCGAGCGCGTCAACTAACGCTCTGGTCGCCGGGTCAAGATTGGCGATACAGTCCCACAGAACATTGCCCTGTGGCGTACGCAGCAGAAGCGCCCGCTGGTTGATGGCAAAAGAGGGAACAGTTTTGATGCTGAACAGCTGCGGCTCCAGCTGTTGCCATTTGTTGGTGTGCGTGGTCGTAAGGCTGTCGAAGTCCGTCCATGTCTGGCCCGTCACCGGGACATACTGGCGCTCATCGTCGCAAATCGGGCAGTTTTTGGGCTGTTCATCGTAAGCGGTACCGCAGGTTTTACAGAGTGTAATCATCGGCTTTTCTCAGCAATAAAGCACTGAGTATGGCAGGGATTATCCATATGTGCTGAGGGGTGCCTGGCCCGCTTTTTTTGACTTATACTATGCCAGTATCAAAAACTGAATAACGCAGGTGGCACATGGAAATTGATCTCGATAACTTAGTCTTTAACGGGCTGGATGAAGCAGAAGAGCGCAACGCGGAACGTCTCGACGATGCGGATAAAAAAGCCCAGGCGATTGTCGCCGATGACGACTGCGGCGATGCCTGCAAGATCTGAAGAAAAAGCACCGGGCTCCCCGGTGCTTTTTTTATGAATGCCTTTTGCTACCCGCTATCAGATCTCCGGCGTTTTGCTAAACCCGGTCAGCATCAGGATCAGGCTTTGGGGAGATGACCCCGTCTCAAACTGATAGTGATTTCCCTGACGATCGCCGCCGATATACCACGAAATGTCGGTTTTCCCTTCTGCCAGCGCCTTGCGCACCGCTTTATCCACGTCCACCATCCGGTATTCGCGGGAGTGGTTCAGGTACACCACCGCATCCGAGCGATAGTTGCAGGACGGTCGTGACTGCCAGCTCACGGTGGCCGGTTCCCAGTCGTTACTCGCCGGATAGAAGAAGATTTGATCCGCGCCGTCAGTTTCCACTTTCCCGCCATAAATTCTCACGCGGTATTTAAACTGGGCAGGATCCTGTCCAGCGGGCAGCGGAGGGATGTTGAACTTCACCAGCGACAATGTTTCGCTATTTTTCGTGCGTCCACCGTTCTTCCAGTTATCCTGCACCAGTAAGACCTGGGGATCGGGCTGTGAAAGTGCCGGTTCCATGCTGCTGAGCCAGACGTTAGCCTTCGCTTTTGAATAACCATACGGCACGGTGGTGCCGCAATCCATTCCCCGGTTCATGCACAGGTCGGTCATAAATCGCGCGGCATCTTCCGTCCAGCCGTTCATGAAGTCAGCATGCGCCGTATACAGGCTCCCCCACCGCTCTTCACGCTCACTGCCATGCATGATGGGGTCGAGGGAAAGCTGGACTTTACTGGTATCCAGAGAGCTAATTGTCGGAAGCACGTACGCAATATTCATGTTCACCGTCGGGATCTTCACCGGGAAGGCGGACGGACACTGTCCTTTCGTATCGTAGGTGGCGTTAGCCAGGCCGTGGGCGGGCTTCAGGTTGACCCCGTCCCAGCAGTTCGGGAACTGAATGCCGATATTAAACTGCACGGCATCCTTCGCCTTGCGTAAGCCGCAGACTTCACCCGTTCTGGTGGTATAGCCCTTACCATTGGCGCATAAAAAGGTGATATGCGGATTTGGCGCGGTGCCATGATGATCGCCCGCCAGCAGCGACAGCCCCGGCGGAAACGGATGAAGCGGCCAGGCGTCAACGTTCGATGCCTGATAATAGGTTTTTTGATAGGCGGGTTTGACCACCGTTCCGTCCGGCAATTTTAGCGACGGAGCCCAGTAGGCCGAGCTGTCTGCTTTGTTATCGCAGGTAGTCTTTTCCTGGGTACGCAGAGATTCACGGCTGGAGTAAGCATCCGCGTGCACATTACCAAAAAAATCGTGCAGCATAGCCTCATTGGGCATGCCGAACATCATAATGGCATCATCGCCGAGGGTGTGGGAATAACTGCATACAACATGCGCCTGTGGACCAGCGTGTGCCGCCTGCATGGTAAGCAGAAGTGCGGAGGCAGAAAGCGCGGGGGTTAATACTGTCCGTTTCATTATTATCTCCATCTGTGAAAGGAGATAGTGGTAACAAAACGGCCATCATTTACCGAGGATTTGCCTGGGTATTTTTCCCTTCATCCTCGCTTTACAGACACCACGCACAGCTCATTCCAGTACATTTCGCGCGTCCGGCGCAGTTCAGCGTGACGTTTTATCATGGAACCACTCCGGGTCGATGTTGGCTACGTCCACGCCATACAGGCTGGCGACAGGCAGTATTGACTCAAGAACACGTTGCGCGCTGTTCTCCGCATTCACTGGTCGGGGCGCAAAAAACCGCCGTAACGTGCTTATCCATTTTTTCATCGTCATTACCCTTCTCGCTTAACCTGTCCTCAGTTAAACACCCAAATTGCGCCCGGGGGAAATATCAAAATCCACTGTCGATGTGCAGGATCTGCAAATAGCGCCCCGCCGTCTGCTCTCTTCTTTAACACCTTGTTCACTCATGCTTTTTTTCTCATAGCAAAGAACGATTTCTTATTTGGCGATAGCTTTCCCTTATGGGAGCGTAACGGGGTAAAACAAAAACAACGGGATGGCGTATGACTATGGCTGCAAAAATGAAAGGGTTTAAAAAACGGGCGCAGGTTCTGGGATTAGTGGCAGCCTGGGGCCTGGTTTCAGCGCAGGCGCAGGCCGATCGGCTGGCGGATATCAAGGCAGCAGGCGTGGTGAAAGTGGCCACGTTTGATGCCAATCCACCCTTTGGCTCGATTGATGCCAAAACGCATGAGATAGTGGGTTACGACGTGGACTTCGCCAAAGCGCTGGCGAAATCGCTCGGCGTAAAGCTTGAACTGGTCGCCACCAATCCGGCTAACCGTATTCCGCTGCTACAGTCCGGAAAAGCGGATCTCATCGTGGCGGATATCACGATCACTCCGGAACGCGCACAGGTCATTGATTTCTCAACGCCTTACTTTGTCACCGGCCAGCAGTTCCTGGTTCCGGCAAAATCACCGGACAAGCTTGATGACTATAGCCGGGCACGCATTGGCGCCGTAAAAGGTACGACGGGTGAACAGGCGCTGCACCAGCGTTTTCCGCAGTCCCGCGTCCTCTCTTATGATGATATTCCGCTGGCGCTGACGGCACTGCGCAATGGCAACGTGCAGGCCATTACCCAGGACAGCACCATTCTGGCCGGTCTGCTGGCGCAGGCGCCGGATAAAGCCGACTTCAAAATCCTGCCCGACCTGCTCAGTAAAGAAGAGATTGGCGTGGGGGTGAAAAAGGGTGAAACGGCGCTGCTGAGAGCCGTTAACGATGAGCTGGTAACCCTGGAGAAAAACGGCCAGGCGGCAAAAATCTATGACGTCTGGTTCGGTCCAGGCACCCCAGCTCCACAGCCTCGTAACTTTAAAATAGAAGCCCGGTAATATGCTCTCAGGTTTATTTTCACGCTCCGCGGCCAATGCCGCGGATTTTTCACGTCTGGAACAGGCCAGCGTTGAGTTTCGCCATGTGGACAAACGCTACGGCGACCATCCGGTTTTAACCGACATTAACCTCACCATCATGCCGGGTGAAGTGGTTGCCATTCTCGGCCCTTCGGGTTCCGGAAAATCGACCCTGATTCGGCTTATCAACCAGCTTGAGAGCCTGAGCGGCGGGGAGATTCTGATCGACCACAAGCCGACCGGACAGCTTTCCGGCAGCAGGCTACGTCAGTTACGCAGCCGCGTCGGGTTTGTGTTCCAGCAGTTCAATCTCTATGCCCACCTTACCGCCAGTCAGAACATCACCCTGGCACTGGAGCACGTTCACGGCTGGAAACCCCTGCCCGCCCAGGAGCGCGCGCTGGCGCTGCTGGAGAAGGTCGGCATGCTGGAGAAGGCGCACCGCTTCCCCGCTGAACTTTCCGGCGGACAGCAGCAGCGCGTGGCGATTGCCCGTGCTCTGGCCTCGTCGCCGCAAATCATTCTCTTTGACGAGCCGACGTCGGCACTCGACCCGGAAATGATTGGCGAAGTGCTGTTTGTGATGAAAACCCTCGCCCACAGCGGGATCACTATGATTGTCGTTACCCATGAGATGCAGTTCGCCCGGGAAATTGCCGATCGAATCGTCTTTATCGACGGCGGAAAAATTCTGGAAACCGCGCCCCCGGCGCAATTTTTCAATCAACCGTCGCATCCCCGTGCGAGGCGTTTCCTGCAAAAAGTGCTGGATCCGCTGCATCAGGAGCAACTGTAATGCCCGCTCTGGACTGGCAGGGGGTGCTGGCCGGACAGCCCCTGCACTGGATCCTCTCCGGATTTCTCACCACTCTGTGGGTGACGCTGGCGGGGATTATGCTGGCCAGCCTGCTCGCCTTGTTCTTTATGCTTTTGCGGCTTTCCGGGGGACGTTTCGGGATATTGATCGTCAGCGGCTGGGTATCGCTGTTTCGCAACACGCCGCTGCTGGTACAGCTGCTGTTCTGGTATTTCGCCGCCTGGAACGGGTTGCCGCAGGGGCTGCGTGACGCGGTGAACGCAGACCACAGCTGGTCCATTTTACCCGGTGACGTCTGGTGGTTTACGCCAGAGTTTTTATGCTCCGCCTGGGGGTTAGGCGTCTTTACCTCGGCGTTTTTAATTGAAGAAGTGGAATCGGGGCTGCGTTCCGTACCTGCCGGGCAACGGGAGGCGGCGCTCGCTCAGGGATTTTCCTCATGGCGTCTGTTTCGCTACATTCTTCTGCCACAGGGGCTCGCTAACGCGTGGCAGCCCGTCGTCGGCCAGTACCTTAACCTGATGAAGCTCTCCTCGCTCGCAAGCGGGATTGGCTTCGCCGAACTGACCTACCAGGTCCGCCAGATAGAAAGTTACAACGCCCATGCACTGGAAGCCTTCACCGTCGGTACGGTGCTCTACTTGCTTACCGGGATGGTGGCGGGAAGCGTGCTGGTGCGCCTCGGCCCCCATTCATGGAGGAAATATCATGATCCCCGGATTTAACGTTATTGTCGAAAACCTGGATTATCTGCTTTGGGGACGTGCGGCTGCGGGAGAACCCGGCGGCGTACTGCTCTCACTGCTGATGGCCGCAGGCGCCGCCGCGCTTGCCCTGCCCGGCGGGATTGTGCTGGCTTGCGTCGCCTGGCGCTATCCCGGCGTGGTGCGCAGTGCGCTGTTTGCGTGGGCAGAGTTGATTCGCGGGATCCCCCTGATCTTCGTGATATTCTGGATGTGGTATCTGCTGCCACTGATAACCGGCAGGGATCTCCCGGGCGCGACGACCGTCACGCTGGCGCTGGCCTGGTTTACCGCGGCTGCGGTGATGCATTCGGTGTTAGCCGGACTGAGAGCCCTGCCGTCGGGCCAGAATGAGGCCGCGCTTTCTCAAGGGTTCAGTACGCAGCAAACGCTGTGGCGCGTGCTGCTGCCGCAGGCGCTGAGAAATATTCTGCCGTCGCTGGTGGGGATTTTTATCAGCCTGCTGAAGGATACGTCGCTGGCGTTTATCGTGAACGTTCCTGAACTGACCACGGTGGCGGGACAGATCAACAACCGGGTGCAAATTTACCCGGCGGCCATTTTTATCTTCACGGGTGTGATCTATTACCTGCTCTGCTGCTCGCTTGAGCTGCTCGCGAAGCGCTGGCGAGTTAGCCGGCCAGCGCTTTAACCACCGTCTCCATCGCTTTGGTGGTCAACTCACTGCGCTTAACGCGCTGGTTCGCCAGGGCGGTACGCAGAACGCCCGCAATGACAATATGTTTCGGCTCCTGCCCTAAATCACGCATTTCGAGAACGACCTTGCCTACCACCCGACACATCTCCTGGTAAAGCGCTTCGTCTTTGGTCACATTGCCCATTGCCATCACTCCGTTGCCCTAAACCGTCAGCTTAAATCATTCGTCGGCTGGATACAAAAAAGAAGCCCGGCGTGTAGTTCGCCGGGCTTCGTCTGGAAAATCAGGAGATTAGTTGTTTACCGGGATGACTGCGCCTTTGTATTTGGTGCGGATCCAGTCCTGAATCTCTTTGGAGTGCAGCACGTTCACCAGCGCGACGATATCCTTCTTCTTCTCGTCACCGCGATGAACGGTAATGATGTTGGCGTACGGGTTATTCTCACCGCTTTCAACCGCAATTGGATCGTGCACCGGATCCAGACCGGCATCAATTGCGTAGTTGGCGTTGATCACCACCGCAGCACCTTCGTCGTTGTTGTACATCTGCGGCAGCAGAGATGCCTCAACGTTAGGGGTGAATTGCAGCTTTTTCGGGTTCTCCACGATATCGCTGATGCGCGCGGTCACTTTATCGATGCCTGGCTTCAGCTTGATCACGCCCTCTTTTTCGAAGATGGAGAGAATACGCCCTTCCTCGGAAACCGCATCACGCATGATGATTTTGCCGCCTTCCGGCAGATCCTTCAGCGATTTGTATTTTTTCGAATAGATACCGATCGGCTCAATGTGGATTGCGCCCGCACTGACAAAGTCATAATCCTTATCGCCCGCATGATCTTTCAGGACGCTGTTCAGGTAAGGGATGTGCTGGAAATAGTTGGCGTCAATGTCATGCCCCGCCAGCGCCGTGTTTGGCAGAATGTAGTCCTGGAATGGTTTAATCTCCAGATCGATCCCCTGCTTCGCCAGAATCGGCTTAGCCTGCTCCAGAATTTCCGCGTGCGGGGTGTTGGACGCCCCCACGGTGAGCGTGTCCGCCCAGGAGGCAAAGCTCAGGGCACTCAGGGTTGCGGCGGCGATCAGTGTCAGTGTCTTTTTCATGATGTGGTTCCTGTGTGTATTTATTAGCGTTTATCTAACAGTGAAGTAATGGCATCGCCGCAGAACTGGATAATGAACACGATGATCAGAATGGTCACCGTTGCCACCAGCGTGACGTCACCATGGTTGCGCTGGAATCCTTCCAGATAAGCCAGATTTCCCAAACCGCCGGCACCTATCACCCCTGCCATTGCGCTGTAGCTCACCAGCGCAATCAGCGTCACCGTCATACCTGAAACCAGTGCGGGTGAAGATTCCGGCAATAAAACCCGAAACACTAACGTGCTCAGCCGCGCGCCCATCGAACGCGTGGCCTCAATGACTCCTTTGTCTACTTCTCGCAAGGCAATCTCGACCAGACGGGCGTAGAACGGCGCCGCGCCCACAATCAGGGCGGGCAGCGCAGCGTTAGCGCCGAGAATGGTCCCCACAACGGTCTTGGTGAACGGGATCAGCAGAACGATGAGAATGATGAACGGAATCGAGCGGAACACGTTCACCACAATCGACATCACGCTGTAGACCGTGCGGTTGTGGAATAACCCGCCGCGGGCGGTTAAAAACAGCGCCAGACCGAGCGCGATCCCCAGGACAAACGTCGCCACGCCGGAAAGCGCGGTCATGTAAAGCGTCTCCTGGGTTGCAGCCCAAAGCTGATCCCACTTCAGGTGCGGAAAGAGTTCTTCAGCCATGCTTGATTACCTCGCCTTCAATATCGCTTTGCTTCAGGTCGGCGAGGATATTGTTCAGTTGTTCGTCCGATGCCACCACGTGCACCCAGAGCTGCCCGAAAACACCGTGGGCGGTTTGCGTCATTTTGCCGTGCAGGATGTTAAACGGTAGGCCGTAGCGCAGGGTCAGTTCACCGACGATCGGCCTGTGCGTGCTGTGCCCGGTGAAGGTCAGCCTGATCACCGTACCTTCCAGATCGTTTGCCAGTTCGGTATTGAAGGTCTCTTCCTCCGCGTACTGGCTCACCTGGCGGACAAACTGCCGGGTGATCGGCTGCTGCGGATGCGTAAACACGCTCAGCACGTCCCCCTCTTCCACCACCTTGCCGTTTTCCATCACCGCCACGCGGTCGCAGATTTTGCGCACCACGTGCATCTCATGCGTAATGAGTACGATGGTCAGGTTAAAGCGACGGTTAATGTCCAGGAGCAGATCGAGGATCTGATCGGTGGTCTGCGGATCCAGCGCCGAGGTGGCTTCGTCACACAGCAGTACGTCCGGATGATTGGCCAGCGCGCGGGCAATGCCCACACGTTGTTTTTGCCCGCCGCTCAGCTGGGATGGGTAGGCATTCTCGCGCCCCTTCAGGCCGACCAGCTCCACCAGCTCGGCAACGCGAGCCTGAATTTGCGCTTTTGGCACACCGGCAATTTGCATTGAAAAGGCGATGTTTTCCTTCACCGTGCGCGACCAAAGCAGATTAAAGTGCTGGAACACCATGCTGATTTTCAGGCGTGCCTGACGCAGCGCTTCTCCCTTCGCGGCGGAGATATCCTGACCGTTAATGGTGACGCTGCCGGCGCTGGGCTTTTCCAGACCGTTCAGCAGACGGATCAGCGTACTTTTCCCGGCCCCGCTGTAACCGATGATCCCGTAAATCTGTCCCTGCTCTATCGTCAGGTTGACGTTATCTACGGCTGTCAGCGCCTGTTTCCCGTTGTCAAAAACCTTCGAAATATTGCTGAGTACAATCATTCTTATTCGTTATCCGTTTCGCATATAGCGGTTTAGCAGTATGGATGTCCAAAAGATAGTAAACAGCCGTTATCAGCTTTTAAATGACCAAAAAAGAATTTCTTATAATGCTCAGGAATAAGCAGCGAACTGGCGGGTGAAAAGCATTTAGATGAATATCAGCAATAATTATCTGCCATTTGCATATCAGGTCTTACTCACCCGACGAAATCGGCTAATTTTGCAGCACTTTATGCGGATATAGCCATCCTCACATCCGGACAACTTTACGTCTTGCTGTCTTTCCATCTGAAAACACAAGGATTATTCCTTTCCGTTCTAAAACTCAGTGAAAGGTTCTTTATTGAGAAAATTTCATGGTTCTATCATCCGGTCATCACCTCTTCACAGGACATGACCATGACGCTTTACCACTCCGTCACCGAACTGATTGGCCGTACGCCGCTCATCCAGCTGCACAAGCTGGACACCGGCCCCTGCTCGCTGTTTCTGAAGCTGGAAAACCAGAATCCCGGCGGCTCGATTAAAGACCGCGTCGCGTTGTCGATGATTAATGAAGCCGAGCGTACGGGCCAGCTACGGCCCGGCGGCACCATTATTGAAGCCACGGCGGGGAACACCGGCCTGGGCCTGGCGTTGATTGCGGCGCAGAAGGGCTACTCGCTGATCCTGGTGGTGCCGGACAAAATGAGCCGCGAGAAGATTTTCCACCTGCGCGCGTTAGGGGCGCAGGTCGTGCTGACCCGTTCAGATGTGAATAAAGGGCATCCGGCCTACTACCAGGATTATGCCCGGCGGCTGGCGAACGAACTGCCAGGCGCGTTTTATATTGATCAGTTCAATAACGCGGCCAATCCGCTGGCGCACCGCACCACTACCGCACCGGAACTGTTTGAACAGCTTGACGGCCAGATCGATGCCATCGTCGTCGGCGTGGGGTCCGGCGGTACGCTGGGTGGCTTACAGGCGTGGTTTGCAGAACATTCGCCGCAGACGGAATTTGTGCTTGCCGATCCGGCCGGGTCGGTGCTGGCGGACCAGGTTGAAAACGGACGCCATCACGATGCCGGATCGTGGCTGGTTGAAGGGATTGGCGAAGACTTTATCCCTCCGCTGGCGCACATCGAAGGGGTTAACCGCGCCTGGCGCATTACCGATCGCGAGGCGTTCACCACCGCCCGCGATCTGCTAAAAACGGAAGGGATCCTGGCAGGCTCCTCCACCGGCACGCTGCTGGCGGCGGCGCTGAAATATTGCCAGGCGCAGACTACGCCAAAACGTGTGGTCACCTTCGCCTGCGACAGCGGCAATAAATACCTCTCGAAGATGTTCAACGACGACTGGATGCGCCAGCAGGGGCTGATTTCGCGTCCGCAGGCAGGCGATCTCTCGGACTATATTGCCCTGCGCCACGATGAAGGCGCGACGGTGACTGCCGCCCCGGACGACACGCTTTCCACCGTGCTGGCCCGCATGCGCCTGTACGACATCTCCCAGCTGCCGGTGCTCGATAACGACAAGGTCGTCGGCATCATTGACGAGTGGGACCTGCTGCGACACATCGGGGGAGATGCCGATCGCTTCTCACTCCCCGTGACGGCAGCCATGACGCGTCAGGTCGAATATCTGGATAAGCAGGCCCCGGAGAGCGCCCTGTACGCCATCTTTGACCGTGGCCTGGTGGCGATTATTTATGACGAAGATCGCTTTCTGGGTCTGATCACACGCAGTGACGTACTCACCGCCTGGCGTAACCGCCTGACAAAATAAAAGGAGCAAAAGATGAAAAACCTGGCCACCCTCAGCGTTCACAGCGGTGAGTATCACGACCCGCACGGCGCCGTGATGCCGCCAATTTACGCCACGTCGACGTTTGCGCAACCGGCACCGGGTGAACATACCGGCTACGAATACTCCCGGAGCGGCAATCCAACCCGCCACGCGCTGGAGACCGCCATCGCCGAACTGGAAGGCGGCACGCGCGGGTACGCTTTCGCGTCAGGGCTGGCAGCCATTTCCACCGTGCTCGAACTGCTGGATAAAGACAGCCATATCGTCGCCATTGACGACGTGTATGGCGGTACGTATCGCCTGATCGAAAACGTGCGCAAGCGCAGCACCGGGTTACAGGTGAGCTGGGTTAAGCCGGACGATGTAGCCGGGCTTGAGGCCGCCATTCGCCCGGACACCCGCATGATCTGGGTGGAAACGCCAACGAACCCGCTGCTGAAACTGGCCGACCTGGAGGCCATCGCGGACATTGCCCGGCGCCATAATGCGATCAGCGTGGCGGATAATACCTTCGCCTCCCCGGTCATTCACCGGCCGCTGGAGGCGGGGTTCGATATAGTGGTCCACTCCGCCACTAAATATCTCAACGGTCATTCAGACGTGGTTGCCGGGCTGGCTGTTGTCGGGGCAAATAAGGATCTCGCGGAGCGTCTGGGCTATCTGCAAAACGCGGTTGGCGGCGTTCTGGATCCGTTCAGCAGTTTCCTGACGCTGCGGGGGATTCGCACCCTCTCTCTGCGCGTTGAGAAGCACAGCGCCAACGCACTGGCAATTGCGCAATGGCTGGAGCAGCATCCGCAGGTAGACCGCGTGTTCTATCCCGGGCTGGCGTCACATCCCCAGTATGCGCTGGCACGCAGACAAATGGCGCTGCCGGGCGGCATGATCTCCGTTGTGATTAAAGGCGATGTGCAACGCGCGGCAGAGGTGATCCGTCATCTTACGCTCTTTACCCTGGCGGAAAGTCTGGGCGGTGTGGAGAGTCTGGTGAGCCAGCCCTACAGCATGACCCACGCCTCCATACCACTGGCGCAGCGTCTTGCAAACGGCATTGTGCCGCAGCTTATCCGCCTGTCGGTGGGGATTGAGGATGCGAAGGATCTGATCGCCGACCTTCAGCAGGCGCTGGAAAAGTAAGCAAAAAACGGCGGGCGTTGCGCCTGCCGTCATAAGATGACATTAGACCTTAACGCCTTGATAACAAACTTATGTGAATCTGCACAGATTGTTTTGAAACGCTGTTTCCATTTTCCTTTTTACCGTAAATCAGCGTATAATGCGCGCCAAATCCCTGGTGAATGGTTTCAGCGCTTGGAATACAAAAAACAACGTACAACTTCTCCTCTCCTTCGTTGGGCTGGCACTCAGGCACACTTTCTTCTGCACGCTCATTTGATGTCACCTATTCTTAGTGCGTGTCATATACTCTTTCGCAACACAGGTTTGACTCCGCGGCGGTGCGCCCCCGGAGCGAGATTTCCATATCCTTCCCAACTTAAAGACTAAGACTGTCATGAAAAAGACGAAAATTGTTTGTACTATCGGCCCGAAAACCGAATCCGAAGAGATGCTGAGCAAAATGCTGGATGCCGGCATGAACGTGATGCGTCTGAACTTCTCCCACGGCGACTATGCTGAACACGGTCAGCGTATCCAGAACTTGCGCAACGTGATGAGCAAGACCGGGAAAAAAGCGGCAATCCTGCTCGACACCAAAGGTCCTGAAATCCGCACCATCAAACTGGAAGGCGGTAACGACGTTTCCCTGAAAGCGGGCCAGACCTTCACCTTCACCACCGACAAATCCGTTGTGGGTAACAACGAAATCGTTGCCGTGACCTACGAAGGCTTCACCAGCGATCTGTCCGTTGGCAACACCGTGCTGGTGGATGACGGCCTGATCGGCATGGAAGTGACGGCGATCGAAGGTAACAAGGTTATCTGTAAAGTGCTGAACAATGGCGATCTGGGCGAAAACAAAGGCGTTAACCTGCCGGGTGTGTCCATTGCTCTGCCAGCGCTGGCTGAAAAAGACAAACAAGACCTGATCTTCGGCTGCGAACAAGGCGTGGACTTCGTTGCTGCCTCCTTTATCCGTAAACGTTCTGACGTGGTTGAGATCCGTGAGCACCTGAAAGCGCACGGCGGCGAGAACATTCAGATCATCTCCAAGATCGAAAACCAGGAAGGCCTGAACAACTTCGACGAAATCCTCGAAGCGTCTGACGGTATCATGGTAGCGCGTGGCGACCTGGGCGTTGAAATCCCGGTTGAAGAAGTGATCTTCGCGCAGAAGATGATGATCGAGAAATGTGTTCGCGCACGTAAAGTGGTTATCACCGCAACGCAGATGCTGGACTCCATGATCAAAAACCCACGCCCTACCCGCGCTGAAGCAGGCGACGTAGCAAACGCCATCCTCGACGGTACCGATGCCGTTATGCTGTCTGGCGAATCTGCAAAAGGGAAATACCCTCTGGAAGCGGTCGGCATCATGGCGACCATCTGTGAGCGTACCGACCGCGTGATGAAAAGCCGTCTGGATTACAACAACGACAGCCGTAAACTGCGCATCACCGAAGCCGTGTGCCGTGGTGCGGTAGAAACCGCTGAGAAACTGGAAGCCCCACTGATTGTCGTGGCGACCCAGGGTGGTAAATCTGCGCGTGCCGTGCGTAAATATTTCCCGGATGCGACCATTCTGGCGCTGACCACCAACGAAACTACCGCGCGTCAGCTGGTGCTGAGCAAAGGTGTGATCCCACACCTGGTGAAAGAGATTGCCTCTACCGATGATTTCTATCGTCTGGGTAAAGAAGTGGCTCTGGAACTGGTTGATTGTGGCCTGGCCCAGAAAGGCGACGTGGTGGTTATGGTTTCTGGCGCGCTGGTTCCAAGCGGCACCACCAACACTGCATCTGTCCACGTGCTGTAATATTTCACGAACAAATTATTGTTTTGTTAAAAAGCGTCCTTCGGGGCGCTTTTTTTATTCCCGCCTTTAACCAGAACTATTCAAAAAGCAAATCGGGTTTTTCTATTTAATCGCGATTTATCTAAGATGAATCCGATGAAAAATGCCTTTTTTAACATAGCTTTTTCGTCAAAATTGCCGATTTCGTTGCTTCTTTGAGCGAACGATCAAAAATAGGCGTAATCCCATCAAAAAAATATTCTCAACCCAAAAAACTTTGTGTAATACTTGTAACGCTACATGGAGATTAACTCAATCTAGAGGGTATTAATAATGAATCGTACTAAACTGGTACTGGGCGCGGTAATCCTGGGTTCTACTCTGCTGGCAGGTTGCTCCAGCAACGCTAAAATCGATCAGCTGTCTTCTGACGTTCAGACTCTGAACGCTAAAGTTGACCAGCTGAGCAACGACGTGAACGCAATGCGTTCCGACGTTCAGGCTGCTAAAGACGACGCAGCTCGCGCTAACCAGCGTCTGGACAACCAGGCTACTAAATACCGTAAGTAATAGTACCTGTTAATAAAATGGCGCACATTGTGCGCCATTTTTTTTGCCTTCGTCAAACCTCTACTGAAGCGCTTTCTCTCCCTCGCCTTCCGCCACCGCCGCTGAGACACGACTGTTCTGTACCGACAGGACAGAATTGCTGGCTGAAGAACCACTGCCTGCTGACACGGCAACCGGGATCCCCGCTCTGCGCGCCAGGGCCTTGTCGATTTGCGTTTTATCGCTACCTGACTCCGCTGCAAAGGCGGTAAACGCCGCCGAGTGCGTGAACGGCACCGTCTGTGGGTTTTCGCCCTCAGTCTGCGCCAGCGGCCTGTGCACTTCGATATAACGTTTACCGTCCGGCTCGACGGAGAACTTCACCGGCTCATTGATGATCTGCACCCGCGTGCCGACGCGCACTTGCTCAAACAACGCTTTGATATCCGGCGCATTCATTCGCATACAACCCGAGCTGACCCGCAGCCCTACGCTGTCCGGCGCGCTGGTGCCGTGAATAAGATATTCCCCATTCCCGATACCCAGACGAAGCGCAAAGCGCCCCAGCGGGTTATTTGGCCCTGCGGGTACCACAGGCGGCAGTTTAATGCCCTGGGCCAGTGAGCGCGCTCTGATGCCCGCAGTGGGGGTCCAGGTAGGGTTAGGGATTTTCTGACTCACACGGGTGGTGCTGACCGGTGTTTCCAGCCCAAGCTGACCAATGCCCAGCGGATAGACCTGCACGATATTTTCGCCAGGCGGATAGAAGTAAAGACGCAGCTCCGCCAGATTCACCACAATGCCCTCACGCTCGGTGTCCGGCAGTAGCATCTGGGAAGGGATGGTAATGACCGTTCCTGGCGCAGGGTTCACCGGAGCAATGGTATTATTGGTTTCAAGGATGAGCTGTGCGGCGGTATTAAAGCGACGAGCGATAGACTGAAGTTTATTGTCACCTTCCTGAATGGTGTATGTCTGGTTTTGCCCAATCAGGCGGCTGCCTGCGGGCGGTAAAGGATAATCAACCGCCCAGGCTGAATTAACAGCACTGAGCGAACCAAGGAGTAATAGAGTTATTAGAGATGCGCGCTTCATGCTGAGATTCCTTATTCACTGACCAAACGTCAGAAAGCTGAAAAACCAGCGAGGTGGAAACCACCTCGCGAAACAGAATGAATGCTGTTCTGTCAGTTTAGCTAAGGATTGCGGCTTTGGCGCGTATGGCGCGGATCATCGCTTCCAGTCCCTGGGATCGGGACGGGGTGAGGTGCTGGGTTAAGGCCATTTTTTCAAACCACGGGCGAACGTCAAAGGCTACAATATCCTGCGCCGACATCTGGTGATAAAGAATAAATACGACGGCAATAAGCCCCTTCACAATGGCGGCATCGCTGTCACCCTGTAATTCAATTACGCCTTCATCCGTCTGTTGCATCAGGATCCAGACCTGGCTCTGGCAGCCCTGAATGATGTTGTCCGGGTTATGCGCCTCTTCGCTGAGCGGCGGCAGGCGCTGGCCCAGCTCGATAATATAAAGGTATTTCTCTTCCCAGTTCGCGCAACGCCCAAAGTTGCGCAGCAATTTATCTCTGTCCGGCAAATCTGCCATCTCTCGCCTCTCCGTTAGCCAAGCAGCTGGTGAATACGTTTTAGTCCCGCCACCAGTCTGTCGACCTCTTCCGTTGTGTTGTACATCACCAGCGATGCGCGGCACATAGCCGGTACCTGATAATACGCCATCAGCGGCATCGCGCAGTGATGCCCGGTACGTACGGCGACGCCGTAATTATCAAGGAAACTGCCTACATCATAGGCGTGATGCTTGCCGAGGTTGAAGGCTATCACACCCAGACGGTCAGCAGGGCCATATAAGGTCAGTTCCGGGACGCTGGCCAGCTCCTGCAAGGCATAATGCATCAGCTGCTGTTCGTACTCCTGAATCGCCGCCAGCCCCGTTTCAGAGACGTAGCTAATGGCCGCGCCCAGCCCGATGATCCCGCCCGTGTTGGGCGTACCCGCCTCGAAGCGCCAGGGCGCACGGGCGTAGGTTGTGCCGTCCGTCAGGCTGACGGTGGCGATCATTGACCCGCCCCCTTCCCACGGCGGCATGGCCTGGAGAATGTCCTCTTTCACATACAACACGCCAATGCCCGTCGGGCCATACAGCTTGTGCCCGGAGAAGACGTAGAAATCGCAGTCCAGAGCCTGAACGTCAACCGCATGGTGCATCACCGCCTGGGCGCCATCAATCAACACTTTCGCACCAACCTGATGAGCTTTGTCGACGATCAGCGACACCGGATTTTCCGTCCCCAGCACGTTTGAAACGTGGGTCACCGCCACCAGCCGCGTTCTGTCGTCCAGCAGGGCGTCCAGCTTTTCCAGCTGGAGCGTGCCGTCTTCATTTAGGGGGATCACCCGCAGTTGCGCCCCCACACGCTCACAGAGCATCTGCCAGGGCACGATGTTGGCATGGTGCTCCATCTGGGTGATGATGATGTTATCTCCCGCGTGCACCTGCGCATTGCCCCAGCTGTTAGCCACCAGGTTGATCCCTTCGGTGGTGCCGCGCACGAATACCAGCTCTTCCGGCGAACGCGCGTTGAGGAAGGCCGCAACCTGAGTGCGCACGTTTTCCATGCGCTGGGTCGCCTCGGCGCTCAGGGTGTGGATCCCGCGATGTACCGCCGCATAACCGTGGCGGTAAAACTCGGCTTCCGCATCCACCACCTGATTTGGTTTTTGCGCGCTGGCCGCACTGTCGAGATAGGCCAGCGGCAGACCGTTCACTTCACGGGTCAGTACCGGAAAATCTGCCCGGACTTTCTCTACGGGAAATGTCATGCTTCGCCTCCAGGCAGCCGCTGACCGATACGGGCCAGCACCTGCTGTTTAAGTCCGCCATCGGGCAGCGCTTCCGTCAGCTCAGCCGCAAAGGCGTAAATAATCATCTTTTGCGCGGCCTGCTGGTCTATCCCGCGCGAGCGCAGGTAGAACATCTGCTCATCGTCAATACGCCCAACCGTCGCACCGTGGCTGCATTTCACGTCGTCCGCATAGATTTCCAGCTGTGGTTTGGTGTCCACCTCTGCCAGACGTCCCAGCAAGAGGTTATTGTTGGTCATCTGCCCGTCAGTTTTGATGGCGTGCTGCGCCACGTTGATCAGGCCGTTAAACACCGCACGTCCTTTGTCGCTGACGATGGTTTTGTGCAGCTGACGGCTGTTGCAGTAGCCTTTGTTATGCTCAAGCCAGGTGCGCGTGTCGCACACTTCTGACTTCACCGGCATCGCCAGGCTGTTAATACGCAGCGTAGTGTTTTCACCGTTCAGCTGGGTGCTGGTATTGTGGCGCAGCACCGCGCCGCCAAGCAGGAAGCTGTGGCTGTACGCCGCGGCATCCTGGCCCAGCAGAATATCGTTGTGAGCGAAGTGGTGACTGAGCGGATTCTCAAACGCCAGCTTGATGTGGTGCAGCTGGGCATTGGCCGCCACGTTCATCGTCAGACGCGAACCGGTAAAATGACGGGTGTCGTTAAGGCTGACGTAATGCTCGATCACCGTCGCCTCCGCCCCTTCTGCCAGCTCAAGATGGTGGCGATAGTGGGCGGTGTTAATCTCATCACCCTCAACGCCCTGGGTGATATGCATCAGCAGCAGCGGTTTCGCCGGGCGCTGGTTACGCTTAACGCGAATATGGGTGACAGATTGCGACAGGCTCTCTGTCAGGTGCAGGAAGACTTCAGGCTGAACGGGCGCGTTCAGCGACTGACGTTCATCGTTAATGACGATATCGAACCCGCTCTCCTGCACGTTGTCGCTCAGCTCCGCACGGAACAGACCGTCGACAAACACCAGACGCACGGCATCCACGCTCAGCGCCAGCATGTCGCGCTGATCGGGGCTGACCTGCGCCAGACGGGTGACAAACTCGCCGTTCAGCAGGCCATCCAGCGGGGTATATTTCCAGTTCTCATGTTTACGCGTCGGTAAACCGAGACGCAGCATCTGCTGGAGATGGTGCTGAGCCTGTTCAGAGCGCGCTCCACCCTGCGCTTCAAACAGCCGGTGCCACTGCTGAAGTGCATTACTGCTGTTCGGTAAGCCAGCCATAACCCTGCTCCTCCAGTTGTTTAACCAGCGTAAAGTCACCGGATTTCACAATGCGTCCCTGGTAAAGCACGTGGACATAGTCCGGTTTGATGTAATCCAGAATTCGCTGATAGTGAGTCACGATGATAAATGAGCGGTTGCCGTCACGCAGGGAGTTCACCCCGTCGGCAACGATCTTCAGGGCATCGATATCCAGCCCTGAATCGGTCTCATCGAGAATGCACAGCGCCGGTTCCAGAACCGCCATTTGCAGAATATCGTTACGTTTCTTCTCACCGCCGGAGAAACCCACGTTTACCGAGCGGGTCAACAGATCTTCCGGCATTTTCAGCAGCTTAATCTTTTCTTCCATCAGATCCTGGAAGTCAAAGCGATCCAGCGCCTCAAGGCCGCGATACTTGCGCACCGCGTTCAGCGCGGTTTGCAGGAAGAACTGGTTGCTGACGCCCGGAATTTCCACCGGATACTGGAAGGCCATAAAGATGCCCTCGCCGGCACGCTCTTCCGGCGACATCTCCAGCAGATCTTTGCCGTTAAACTCAACGGAGCCGCTGGTAACTTCATAATCTTCGCGTCCTGCCAGCGTCGCTGAAAGCGTACTTTTCCCGGAGCCGTTTGGCCCCATGATGGCGTGAACTTCACCCGGTTTGACGTCAAAATTGAGGCCACGCAGGATCTCTTTCTCTTCCACGCTAACCTGTAAATCTTTAATGCTTAACATGTGCTTTCCTTAACCGACGCTGTGTTCAAGACTAATGGCGAGGAGTTTCTGGGCTTCAACGGCAAATTCCAGCGGCAGTTCAGAGAACACGTCCTTACAGAAGCCGTTAACGATCATTGAAATCGCATCTTCTTCACTGATCCCGCGTTGCAGGCAGTAGAAAAGCTGATCTTCACCAATACGTGACGTAGTTGCCTCATGCTCAAGCTGGGCGCTGTTATTGCGGCATTCGACATACGGGAAGGTATGCGCCCCGCAGTCCGCGCCAATCAGCATGGAGTCACACTGGGTGAAGTTACGCGCGTTGGTTGCCGTCGGCATGATTTTCACCAGCCCGCGATAGCTGTTCTGGCTGTGACCGGCAGAGATCCCTTTGGAGATGATGGTCGATTTGGTGTTTTTACCGATGTGGATCATCTTGGTGCCGGTATCGGCCTGCTGATGACCGCTGGTCAGCGCCACGGAGTAAAACTCACCGATGGAGTTGTCGCCGCGCAGAATACAGCTCGGGTATTTCCAGGTAATGGCGGAGCCGGTTTCTGACTGCGTCCAGGACATTTTGCTGTTTTCGCCTTCGCACAGCGCGCGTTTGGTGACGAAATTCAGAATACCACCGGTGTTGCCGTCGCCCGGGAACCAGTTCTGTACCGTAGAGTACTTCACTTCCGCATCTTTATGGATGATCACCTCTACCACCGCCGCGTGCAGCTGGTAGCTGTCGCGCACAGGAGCGGAGCACCCTTCAATGTAGCTAACGTAGCTGCCTTCATCTGCCACCAGGATGGTGCGTTCAAACTGGCCGGTTTTTTCCGCGTTGATGCGGAAATAGGTCGAAAGCTCCATCGGGCAGCGCACGCCTTTCGGCACGTAGATAAAAGTACCGTCTGACGCCACCGCCGCATTCAGTGCCGCGAAGAAGTTATCGTTACTCGGCACCACGGTACCAATATACTTTTTCACCAGCTCGGGGTGATCGTGAATGGCTTCACCAAAGGAACAGAAAATGATCCCCTGCTCCGCCAGTTTTTCACGGTAGGTGGTTGCCACCGAGACGGAGTCAAAAATGGCGTCTACCGCCACCTCTTTGCCTTCGCGCACGGGCACGCCGAGCTGATTAAACGCTTCTTCAACTTCTTTGCTCAGGAAACTGTTCTCCGCGCCGGTTTGCTGAACCGCGCCGGGTTGCGAGGCGCAGGTGTCATCACAGCTGCCGCAGGAGGGCGCAGAGTAGTAGCTATAATCCTGATAGTTCAGCTTATCGTAATGCGCTTTCAGCCAGTGGGGTTCTTCCATCTCCAGCCACGCGCGGAATGCGCTCAGGCGAAACTCCAGCATCCACTCCGGCTCGTTACGTTTCGCCGAAATGGCGCGCACGACCTCTTCGTTGATGCCTTTCGCCAGCTCATCGGTTTGCAGCTGCGTGAAGAAACCCTCTTTATAGTTGAGGTGTCCGCCGCTCCAGGTGTTTACATCACTCGTTGCTTCAGTATTACGAGACATAGTACCGCCTATACCCCAAAGCTTTCGCCGCAGCCGCATTCGTTCTGGGCTTTCGGGTTATGAAATTTGAATAACTGGTTTAAACCTTCCCGAACGTAGTCGACTTCGGTTCCATCGATAAACGGCATCGCCTGTAGCGCGACGTATAACTTTGCACCGTCGGTTTCAAAGACCAGATCGTCCTTTTGAGGTTCGGTTACGGTGTCCAGCACGTAGCCAAATCCCGCGCAGCCAGTCTGCTTAACGCCTAAGCGTACGCCGAGGATGTCGGGATTTTTTGCCACCAGCTCATGAATATGCGCCGCCGCCGCGGGCGTCAGCGTTAAACCACGCCAGGCAAAATCGGCCGGATTGAAGGTTTCTGAATGCAGTTCCATAGGTCCACCTCATCTGATAAGCCACCAGGGCATAACACCATGTTAGTGATAACGATTATCACTTCAACCCCCCGCGAGCAGGGGCTTTGGGCTAAACCGCCCTTTTTGGCTACTTTCATTAAGCATAGACCCTGTGACGGGATGCGGATGGGATGGTTAGATTTGTTCAATGCATTGATAAATAATGCATTTCATAAGAAAGGCGGTAAGATGACGGGCAATGATAAAAATTGTATTGGAAATACCTATTTTTAAGATAGCTAAAGTACGCGCAGGCACCATATACATTTTTTACGTATACCTCCCCCTTAAGACAGGTTCTTTTTAATCCTTTTTTGCCTTACCTGGGCGCGCATAAAGACGTTTGATGGATAAGTTAACCATTATTTATCAGTCTGATAGTGGTTAAATTCCGATCATGATTAATTACATAAACTCATCCCTTTTCGGCGTAATGTTTCCCTTGTTAACCATTTATTCAATAAGGGATTAAATTATGTGGAGTGCCCATAAAGCCGCAGTTCATGCTCGCCAGCATGCAGGTCAGTATAGCCAGAAAAGATGTGCAGAATTTTCTTTAATAGCAATACCGGCAAGTAAAGACAGCATATGCAATTTACAGGCATGACTGACATGAAAAAAATAATTCTGGCGATCCTGCTTCTGCCCACTCTCGCATCCGCTGCACAGAAGTTCCCCCTGAGGTATCCGCTGCCCTTCAGTTTAATAAGTGGTACATCTCGCAAATTATTATCGGGAAAGAGCCCCTGAAAAACTATGAAGCGCTGAGGCCATATGTAACCCGCGAAATTATCAGCAAACTCAAAGCCATGGATAAGCTGGATCCAGATGAATATGACGTGCCTGACGTCGATATGTTCATCAAGGCTCAGGGATATGAAGATGACTGGGGCATCGTCAGTGCGCGGGCGCTGGATTACGATGCCGCCTGTATGCAGGTTTATATCTCATTCGGCAAAAAGCGGGATCACACCGTGATTGACTGCATGGTCAAGGAAGATGGCGTGTGGAAAGTTGAATCCGTGGCCAGTATGAATATTTCAGACAACCTGATGATGGAATAAACCGACGATATGACAGGGGTACTGATGCTATGCATCTTCGCGGATACCCCTGTCGTATCGCCAGAAGGCAAAATCCCGCACTGGCGGTTTACCGTTGGCCCCCTTAACATCAGTGATGGAACGAAACGGCGAAACCCTGTTCACGCCAGTGGTCGAGCTGCTCCTGTTGACGAGGCGTAGGCGCTTTACCGGTCCAGACGAAGATTTTTTGCCCGGGGAAGAGTTCAGGACGTGGAGAATCAATCGGCTCAGCCAGCACGTCGATATGCCAGCCTTTGTAGGCAAGACGGGCCGCTTCCAGCCACAAATGCGTACGGTCGTCGCACTCCCACCCAATCAGCAGCGCATCCTTACCTGCTTTTTTTCGCGACTCACCCAGGCTTGCAACGGCAAACTCAATCAGGACACCGTCCAGCAGGCTCGCCATGTGGCGCACCGTATTCTGGTCCTGGTTCATTCGCTGCCGCACAGGGGTGATGATGTTATCTATCAGAACATCCATCGCATGGTCACGGCGGAATTCGCCGATTTTGGCACGCAGTTTTGCCGGGCTGGCATAGCGCAGAACGGTTAACATCTCTTCCTGAAACGATGCCCAGTTACCCTGAGTCATCACTTCTGTATTTTCAAGAAGCGCTTTTACTTTACCGACCGAAACACCCGTTTTCATCAGGCGCTTGATCTCTTCGATACGCAGGATATCTTCATCGTCAAACTGACGATGACCCCCTTCGCTTCGCTGCGGCTTCAACAATCCATAACGGCGCTGCCAGGCACGCAGCGTAACGGGGTTGATACCGCATCGTTCGGCCACTTCGCCGATACTGTAATAGGCCATTAACTCCCTCACGCACATTACTTCCATACCTAACCAAACCAACCTTATCAGATTGTACAAATCATTTGTATAACTAACTCCTCGTTCTGAGACAAGTGAATGGCTCAATGAACCACTCACTCGTTAATGTATTGTTGTATAAATTTCGCCGTACGTACAGGTTACTCTTAACAGTTACGTACAGGTTTTTATAAATCGTACTTTTTATCAGGCCAGGCAATCGCCGGAACGCCCCCCAGACGCGGGCTGGCGAAAAGGTGTCCCTGGAACTGAGAAACCCCGGCAGATTCCAGCCACATCCACTCTTCAGCCAGCTCTACGCCTACCGCACAGAACAGAATTTCCAGAGACGCACAGCATTTAATGATCGCCTGAATAATAGCCTGACGCGGGCCGCTCTTGTGTACGTTGGCAATCAAATCACGGCTGATCTTGATTCTGTCCGGCTGGAACTGGGCCAGCAGTTGCAGACCGGCGAATCCCGCGCCAAAGTGATCGATGGCCACGCTGATCCCGGCGCTTTTAAGCTGTCTGACCGCGCTGGTGAACTCTTCAAAGCGCGAGATCGCCTCGCTCTCGGTGAACTCGACCACAATTTGCTCCGGCACAAAACCGTTCGCCTCAATTGCCGTCAGTAAAAAATCGACGGCGCCAGGAACATTGACCAGCGTCATCGGCAGCAGATTGATGGACAACGTTTGAGTCTGTAGGCCCAGCGCGCTGGCCATCGACAAAGCCACCTGCTTACTCTTCAGATCCGATTCGTACAGTGCCTCACGCGACAGGTTGGCAAAATAGCTTTCCGGCGACTCTCCGGACGGCGTGCGGATCAGGGCTTCCCAGGAAACCACCTGCTGCATAAACGGATCGACAATAGGTTGAAACGCAAAACTACAGTCCGCGCCCTTTGCCACTACCGTCGGCTGGGTGGATAACGGCGTGTTTTCGGTGACAAATTCCCAGGCGTCAGCCGGAGGCAGCTCAAAGTAGTTGGCTTTTTCAGTAGACTCAACGAAGGTGCGGAAAAATTGCAGGGCGCGATCGTTATAGGTCAGCTGATAGCGGGTTGTGCCTTTATCAAGAACCTGTTGCAGCACTTCGTCGGTATCGTACTGACGAAGGTCAAAGAGCTCCATACCCACGTTGCCAAAACGTCTTGAAGGCCCGTGATCGCTTAATAATTCGACCACGTTGTGATGCCGTGGGTCACGGCAGATGAGCTCATAGATCTCCTTAACGTTATCAGCGGGCCCTTCAAGTAACTGAAAAAAGTGTGTGCCGTTAAACAGCAAAATCCCCGTAACATCGAACTGGCGATTTCTACAATTTGCAGCAGCGACCATGTCTTCCAGCGCTTTAACTGGAACGTCCTCGCAGATATGACTGCGGTAAATGATGGTTGTGAGCATGCTAATCCTGAAGATTGAGGGGGTGACCACGAAAACACGTGGGGAGAACTCTGTTATAGCACATTAATTGCCCAACAAATAATTTACATCTCAACGATTTACACGGCTTTTTTGCGTCATTTACGGGCTTGTACAACTCTGCAACGCCGCTTCGGATTGTACAATATATCTTGTGAATCCCGCAGTAAATCGTATAAGAATAAGCACTTGATAAATAATGATTTTATAAAATATATAATAAAATCTTTAAAAAATTGTACATTTTAAATGTACAGATTTGAAAATTATGTATACCTTAAATGTAACGTTACTGATTACGAAAATTTACAGGAGCGAAACATGCAGCAGAACGGACACCTCGCAGACTCGGCAACAGCGATTGCGCAGTATTTCGAAAAAGCCGCGCTTCCAACCCAACAGGAAACATTGGGTCAGGTTGTTGTTGAAATTCTTAGCGACGGGCGAAATCTGAATCGCAAATCGCTCTGCACAAAACTGTTGAGTCGCCTTGAAAAGGCCAATGGCCCGGAAGAGGAACATCATTATCACATGCTTCTTGGCCTGCTCTTCGAACGTTAATGTCATGAACAGCAGTGATGCGGACAGACTGATCGACCAGCTTATTGGAGAAGCCGCTCTTTCACTTTTGAAGGAGCGCGGTCCCGTGACGACCGAGGGATTGGTTCAGCGTCTGCGTAACATGCAAGCATATGAAACGGATCCCCAGCGGCGGGAGACATTAGCGCGAGTGATAGCTGAAATCAGCTCTGGTACGCTCGCTTTTAAAGGTCGCAGAACCGCACAAGGACGAATACAGAGAGAGGGATCTCTCAAAAATAACCGAGACAATGTAGTGCCGTTATTTGGAAATGGAAAACCGTCCGATCCTAAAAAGATACATTGACTACAACTTTACAGCTACGGTGAGAACAAATGAGACAAAATATTCAGCTTCAACCCGAATACCACTCGGCCTTTTTAGATAGCGCGTTGTCGGAGTATTTCCGTCACGCAGGCGATCGCTTTGCTGAAGAGTCTGCCATTTTTTCGACTGCGGTTCGTTGTGTTCTCGCTTCCGAAGGTCATTTGACCAACAAAGCGATCATTCTCTGGCTAATCCAGGCGCTGGAATCCACCGACGATGTCGTTAAGGCGGATGTGATCCGCAAGACGCTGGAAATTGTCGTCGGTTACACCATGGACGATCTTTAATGCCTCCCCCATCCCTACGGATAGCGTGTCATCGTCAATTCTGACGAACAGACTGACGATGACACACCCTCTCTCCTCTAACGCCCTGTTAATCAAGAACGCTGAATGTGGCATGGATCCTGCTTAGTCCGCTAAGGGACTGGGCTTTCCAGTAAACATTGCTTCATTTCTTAACAGGTCTGTTATTGATGAAAAAAATCGCCAGCGTCTGCCCCTACTGCGGTGCAGGCTGCAAACTAAACCTCGTCGTTAAAAATAACCGGATTATCCGTGCCGAAGCCGCTGATGGCGTAACCAATCAGGGCACGCTTTGCCTGAAAGGGTTCTACGGCTGGGACTTTCTTAACGACACACGGCTGCTTACCCCCCGTCTGACGCAGCCCATGATCCGCTACAGCAAAGGCGAGGCCTTTACCCCTGTTACCTGGGAAGAGGCCATTCGCTATACCGCTCACAGGCTTAAAAGCACCAAAGAACAGTATGGCCCTCGGTCCATTATGACTACGGGTTCCTCACGGGGAACGGGCAATGAGACCAACTATGTGATGCAAAAATTTGCCCGAGCGGTGCTGAATACTAACAACGTCGACTGCTGCGCCCGCGTCTGTCACGGTCCGTCCGTTGCCGGTTTACAGGAGACCCTCGGCAACGGCGCCATGAGCAATTCCATTAACGATATTGAAAACTCAAAATGCCTGCTGGTATTCGGCTATAACTGCGCCGACTCTCACCCCATCGTCGCCCGACGTGTGCTTAAAGCACGTGAAAATGGCGCTAAAATCATCGTCTGCGATCCGCGTCATATTGAAACGGCACGCATTGCCGATCTTCATCTTCAGCTAATAAATGGCAGTAACATGGCGCTGGTCAATGCCTTTGGCTATGTCCTGCTGGAAGAGGAACTGTACGACAAAAACTACGTTGCCCGCTTTACAGAAGGGCTTGAGGCGTACCGGCTGACGGTAAAAGATTACGCACCCGAGCAGGTTGAACATCTGACGGGGATCCGCGCGCGGGATGTTCGTCAGGCAATGCGCATGTTCGCAGCGGCGCCTTCAGCAACGGTGATGTGGGGGATGGGCGTCACGCAGTTTGGTCAGGCGGTCGATGTGGTGAAAGGTCTCTCCAGCCTGGCGCTGCTGACCGGCAACCTGGGCCGCCCTGCCGTCGGCGTGGGTCCGGTTCGCGGGCAAAATAACGTTCAGGGTGCCTGCGATATGGGCGTTCTGCCCAATATGTTCCCCGGCTACCAGGACGTCACTGACCCGGCGGTCAGACTGAAATTTGCCGATGCGTGGAAAATCAATGTCAACCGGATGGACGATCGCGTCGGGACGCGTATCACCGAAGTGCCGCATCTCGCGCTGGAAGGAAAGATCAAAGCGTATTACATCATGGGGGAAGATCCGCTTCAGACAGAAGCCGATCTGGGGCTGGTCCGCCGCGGCTTTGAGGCGCTCGATTTTGTGGTGGTTCAGGACATCTTTATGACCAAAACGGCAGAGGTGGCTGACGTGCTGCTCCCTGCCACCTCATGGGGAGAACACGCCGGCGTGTTCACCTGTGCCGATCGCGGCTTCCAGCGTTTCGGCAAAGCCATTGAGGCCAGCGGCAACGTGAAGCGCGACTGGGAGATCATCAGCCTGCTGGCCACGGAGATGGGCTATCCCATGCATTACGAGGATAACCAGCAGATCTGGGACGAAATGCGCGAGCTGTGCCCCCTCTTCTACGGCGTGACCTACGAAAAAATGGGCGAGATGGGCCATGTGCAGTGGCCTTGCCCATCCCTCGATCATCCCGGCACCCCCTACCTGTACAAGGATAATCAGTTCGACACCCCTACTGGCAAAGGACAGCTATTTGCCGCCCCCTGGCGCGCCCCGGCGGAGACACCGGATGCGGATTACCCGCTGGTACTGTGCACGGTGCGCGAAGTGGGTCACTACTCCTGTCGCTCAATGACCGGGAACTGCGCGGCGCTGCAAAGCCTGGCCGACGAGCCGGGCCGGGTGCAAATGAACCCGGCCGATGCGGATGAACGGGGGATTGCCGAGGGCCAGCTGGTCTGGGTACGTTCACGCCGGGGTAAAGTGATCACCCGCGCCAGCATCAGCGAGCGCATCAATGCGGGAGCAATCTATATGACCTACCAGTGGTGGATTGGCGCCTGTAATGAGCTGACGCAGGATAATCTCGACCCGATCTCCAGAACGCCGGAAACGAAATATTGCGCCGTGCAGCTGGAGGCGATCGAGGACCAGCGCTGGGCGGAGGATTTTGCGGCTTCCGCGTACCAGACCATGAAGACGCGTTTGATCGCTGCGGTTAACGTTTAAATGCATTGCCGGGTGGCGGCTATCGCTGCCCGGCCCGCTATCCGCTGCTGTTTTACGTTATCTGTTGTGCATAATTATTTTCCAGGTAATCGCGAAGCAGGTTCGGACGGCTCTTTTTCTCCATCAGCCTTCTCAACAGTACGATCAGCTCGTAATCGCTTCGCAGATTAAATTTCTGCATCATCATATATTTATGGGTAAAGACCGTTTTTTCGCTCATCTTCAACGCGTTCGCGGTCTGCACCACCGACAGCCCCCGGTAAAAATTGACCATAATACGAATCTGTTGCCGGGATAACCCTTTATGCTGGCAGTCGAAACAGGTCTTTTTATTCAACGTGTAACCTGGTAATTGCGTCCTGAACCACGCGATAAACAGAACGCCGCTAATACGATCAAGCGACGCCCGGCGCGGAAGAAAAATAATGTCCTGAAAGCAGGAAGGCAGCGCCGAAAAACGCAGCTCATCGTCGACGAGACCTATCACAATTCCTTTTTGCCGGGCCAGTAACTCCGGAAAACAGGTCAGCGTTTCCCCCTGACATAATGAAAGAACAATAATATCGGCCTGGCTGACGTTTTCATTGGTCAGCGCCAGGTGAAATGTGATGGAGCGATGAAAGTTATGCTTAAAAAAATCGTCGAAAAAGCTCTGTAGCCCAGCCTGAAAAAACAGATCCGTTTCCTGAATCAGAATATTTAACATAGTTCACACCAACGTCTTTAAAAAAGGCTTATCACCGGCATTTAGTTGTACTGCATCGTCATTACCACAACCGCGCTGATACTTCCCGGCGTGGCGCCTCCCGGCATAGATTTTACCGAGGCCAGCATAGCCATTGTCGCGGTTCTGTCCGCGGCAATGGTCTGGTTCAAGCTGGTGCCTGTTCCTTTAAGCGCGCCGGTTTGGGCATCGCGCATGGCTATCGCCACGTGCGTGGCCGAACCGCTGTTCATAAAATAGTCCGCGCCCGCCTCGGGATCGGGGCTGCCGGTGAAAGCGACGGTCACACTCTGCGTTCCGGTTGGGCACTGGGTAAACAGGAGACTGAAAGGCACCGGATCCGATGTTGAGCCCGGCGTCGCCATATTGGTTGCCTGAATATTGCCCAGGTTGACATCAAGGCTGTTACTGCCGCCATTAAATATGCACGGCGACGCAACGATATTTCCCGTCACACCGATGTTGACGCTATCAGCGGAGCATACCTTCCCGCTGAGTAAGGCAAGTAAAAGCAGTGTCCTGCATCTTATTTTCATCTTCTTACCTGCTACTGGTAGGTCAAATTAAGGGTGGCGGAGGCATTCGCTGAACCTGACTCCACGCGGGTTAACGTCTGGTAATATCGGGCCGTTAATGGCAACGTCTCTTGCCCCCCGGCAGACTGCCGCAAGAATAGTCGGCTGTTCATCACCAGCGGTGCACCGTTATAGATAAGCTGCACCCCCACCCCTTTCGCAGTGCCGGCATTTCCCTGCCCGGTTAAGGCCATCACGCTGGTATTGGCGCTGTCCGGGTTCTGTATTCCACTGAGCGAGACCGTAATATTGGTTCCGGCGGCGCAGGTCAGGCCCAGGTTTTGCGTGTTCTGTGCTCCCGCTGGCGTGGTGCCCACCGTGGAGCCGAACGCCGAGGCGGGAATATCCCCTATCGGAAACGTCAGCTGGGCCGTATTCACCGTGCACGCCAGCGCATTGATGGTGCCGGAGGTGAGCTGCGTGGTCAGACCGTCACGGTAGAGGCCATCGCTTCCCTGAAGCGTCACGACACCGATCGTCCCGGGGGTTAATGCCCCCGATGAGACCGGCCCCGTCACCACCAGCTCAATCCTCCCGCCGTACCAGTCCACATAGGAGGTCTGCGCATTGTAGGAAAATGTATTGCTCGGGTTTTCAAAATAGCCGTTGGAAGAAAAGCGTATCCCTATCCCGCTGACGTTCGTGTTGTAAACATGGTTGCCGTAGCTGCTCAACGTGGCGCCGTTGTAGCGCAGGCTGAATCCCAGCATCAGCGGATTCGTACATCCGGTAAGATAGGAGCCTGTGGCTGACGCCGCGCCGGAAAATACCACCGTGCCGACAGGCGCATCGCGCTGCACGTTGATCGTCCCCACGGACAGGGTGGAAAGCTGCGGGGTGATGGTGGTGCAGGTACCGGCACGAGCCATATTTGCCGCCGCGAGCAAACAGAGCAGCAGCATCGCGTTAAGACATTTCATGTTAGCGTTCCTGACGGCAGGTGGCGTGCATATCAGCGATCCCACCGTACGTTGAGTGATTCGGCAGCGTGAAATCAGCGCGGCATTGCTGACTGGATTGACTTCCCCATGTAGCGACTAACGTTCCCTGCTCGCGCATCCCGGTTAAATAGACCTGACCGCGATCGCCGACAATAAAACTGCCGCTGTCATCACCCACAAGGGTGACCACCGCCCCAAACGGAACGGCGCGGTCGTTGTCGGTCAAGGTCATCAGCACCCGGCGACCTGACTTCGGCAGATAATCGGCTCTCACCACCGCTCCCCGCGTCGGCGTCACCGTGCGGGTGTTGATCTCCAGCTCGACATCGTCCGGCATCGTTTCCGGGTCGAGGGTGAGATCGTTTTTCCGGTAGACAGAAAGGTTGCTCACGACCGTATATCCGCGAAAATCTGTCCGTACACCGGGCTGATTGCGGATATCCACGTCGTGGGCGCCAGGGGCTTTGATTAAGACGCTGGTCTCCCCCAGCGGCTGGGAAAGCGTGATGCCATCAGCATGGGCGAGAATGCCGCCTTGCAGCCCGTAATTCAGGCGTTCACTTTTTTTGTCATAACCATAACCTGCCGTGACTTCGCCATAGGCGCCTTTGTAGTCCGCGTTAACATTGCCGGTATAGCCCACGCCCTCTGTGCCGTATCCCTGCTGTACGTTCCAGCTCAGGGCACGGTTCTCGAGCGCTACCCCGTTCAGGCCGACGTTATGCGTCGTCCCGTTATTCCCGCTGGCGTTCATGCCATAGTTAGCCCATGTCTGCGGCAAAAATTTATCCAGCGGAATGCTGACGTTGAACGCCAGAAGCTGGTCGTGGTTAGCGTTTTTTTGGCTGTCGCGGGTTTCTGACGCTGAGCGGACATTTTTGCTGTAGGTCCATGTCAGGCCATAGCTGATGTTGTGCCAGTAGTTGCTATAGCCGACGCTCCACGAAGCCATCGACTTACCGTCATTCCAGTAATCTTCCCGCGCCGCAGTGAGGGTAAGCGCGCCCAGGTTGTCCCCCAGCGTCTGGCTCATCGTCAGCTCGGCACGGTTACGTCGCCTGTCCTGAAGCGCGCTGCTGTCGCCGTACGAATCGAGGACGTCCTGCATGCCGTAATAGCCGCGGGTCGAGTAGCGATACCCGGCAATCGAAAAGTTGGTCCCGGTATTGATAAAATTCTTGCTGTATCGGGCCCGCCACGACTGACCGTTTGTTTTCGCGGCATGCTCCGGCGTTGACCAGCCCTGAGTGACGTCTGCGGATATCGCCCCGAGATCGCCCATATTCTTGCCCACCCCCAGAGCCGCCGACTGGTACTTATCTGCCCCCTGGACGCCGCCATAGAGCGTAATACCGTGAGGGAGGCCGTAAATTCCGGTCAATTGCCCGAAGGGGGTTTTCTCCACGCTACGGTTATACGAGCGATACTGCCCGGCGGTAAGGGCATATTTCAGGCGCCCCTCCCGTTGCAGGACCGGCAGCGAAGCGTACGGCAGGGTGAAATGTTGCTCCCTACCATCAGCTTCGACGATCGTGACATCAAGATCGCCCGCGCCGCCGGTGGGATACATATCCGCGATCTCAAACGCGCCCGGCGCCACATAGCTTTGGTAGATTTGATAGCCATTCTGACGCACCACGACCTGCGCGTTAGTTCGCGCAATACCGCGCACCACCGGCGCATAGTCTTTCAGGGAATCCGGCAGCATATCGTCGTCAGACGCCAGCTGGACGCCGCGAAACGGCATGCTGTCAAAGACATCGGCAGGCGCGGAACTGTCTCCGAGCGTAAGCTGGGCTTGCAGGGGATTAATCGCGCGCTGCATCCAGGTATAGACGTTGTCCCACTTATCCTGGCCGGACGCATCGCGGGACCAGGTGGTGTAGTTGCGTAACCGCCAGGGACCGACGTTGATCCCCGGCCGCAGGTTTGTATACTGGCTGTCGCTGCGGGTGCCTGCCCCGCTTCTTGCCCGGCTGTTTGCCCCGCTCAGGCTGTAGTTGAGCATGGCCGCGGTAATGCCTTCATCCCACATATCCGGCGGAACGTAACCTCTCGCTGGCAGGTCTATAGCCGCCTGTGGAATGCTAATCGCCAGACGCTGGGCGCCAAACTGGAAATCCGCGCTGGCCTGTGGGATCGCCCTGAGATCGGCGCATTCACCTTCCCCGGCGGCAAGCTGTGGGAAAAGCGCCGTTTTCACGCCCCACGCTTTTAACTGCCCGATTCTCAGGCACGGCTGCAACGTTTCACTGCCGTTAGCATCCTTCACTGCCATAAAACGAATATCCCGCGTTTCCAGCAGCCGATCGTCAAGAATAATATCAACGTGGTATGTCCCGGGCGCCTGCGAGCCGGATTCAAAGGCAGATAAATCCGCTTTTCCCATTCCGGGATTATCCAGCTCTACCAGTTCCGTATTAAACGTCTCACTGGCATACAGTGTGGGGGAGACACCAGCAAGCGCGAGGGCAATAAATATTGCCAGGCGCGCAGGCTGCATTGTATTCAATGCCGTTTTCATGACGAACACCTGATTAACGCGTAAGGATCACAAACTGGCCCGGTGTAATTCGCCAGGGCTGCCATAATCGTTAATGACTTTAAACGTCAGCGTATTGCCACTGGTTCCGTTCGGTAACGGAAAACGGGCTGTGCCTGAAGGCATCACGTACGTGACATCGTCAAGTTTCTTATTACCCAACGTAATTTCATTGAAATTGATAACGTACGGCGTAGGGTTATTAACCTGAAGGGTATTTCCCGCACGACGCCAGGTTAATTTATTGGCTTGCTCCTCGGGGGTAGACGCACGAAGAGTCTCTGGTCGATAAATTAATTTGATGCGCGTTTTGACGGCAATTTGCAGCGAGTTCATCTGCTTTGAGGCTGAAGGAATAGCTTTAATGTTCAGCCAGAATAAACTCTCCCGCCCCTGAGGCAGTGAGCCGGTCATGACAATACGCTCAAGGTTCTTTTGCCCGCCGTCCAGCCGATACAGTGGTGGCGTAATAATAAAAGGCGCTTTACCCGATTGTTCATCCTGAACATCTATCCACGACTGGATTAAATAAGGAACATTATCAGGATTAGTAATACCTATTGACGCCTCTTTTTTAGCCCCATCGAAAATAATACGGGTGCCGCCAATAATTACTCCTGCACTGACGGATGTTAACGTCAGCGGTAACAGCGCCATAGCCAGGCCCGTTGTCGTGATAAAACGCATTTTTTTTTACCTCATAAAACAAGGGGCCGGGCGGGCCCCTGCTGATTACTGCAATGACTTAGTTGTATACCACAGAGAAGTTTGCGACCGAGTTAGCCGGGCCCGCGGTCACGGATGCCGCGGTGGCGATATACTGCGCGTGGAAGTTCAGCGTATTATCAGCCGTACTGCTTAGTGCATAGGTATAGCTGTTGCTGCCGTGCAGCGGCAGATCGGCTTTATCTGCCGTCATCAGGTTAATCGCCACCCCGGTGGCCGCCCCCGCCACGGACGTATCAATCGCCAGCAGGCTGGCGTTGGTTAGATCCGGCGTACCGTCAAAACGGACTTTTGCATTGGTGACCGTTACCGGACAGTTTTTCAAAATAATATTAAATTGCGTCGCAGCCGTTCTCGCCCCGGTTGTCGGGAATTCCGTTTTGTAATAATCGCCTAATACCACCACCTGATTCTGGGATGCCACATCAACGTCGCAGGCAGAATCCAGAATATTTCCGTTAAAATTAACGGTACCGGCCGCTGCGAATGCATTGGTCATGGTGAGTACAGAACCTGCCGCTAACATTGCCATCATCAATTTTTTATTCATAATTTTATATCCCGTATTACTCTAGTTATTACCGATATTCAGTTAAAGAAATAAAACCCCTCCGACGAGTCAAAATTTATACAACTCTTTTTGCGCATACAATCAATTTTGAGGTCTAGCTGTGGATCCTCTTTTAACAATTACAAAACATATACACGTGGAAATACCTTAAGAATAATAGCCGCAGTCTACTTTTAGACCTGAATAAAAAAGGTTTCATTTTCAATTAATTAACACTTAAAAACAGGTGAGTCTATAATTAGACTTGCCGCAAATATTCCCTGACCTGCTGGTTTTTAAGATAATTTCTTATGTCGATCAAAAAATGATCGCATCAGACAGTGAGGTCTCACATGAATACCCGGTTCGCGCCTGAGTCAGAAATTGATAAGTCAACAGTGCTCGGCGCTAAGCCTTTTAAGCACATTGAAAAAATAATCGATAATGTTTTGCCGCATGCGGAGAGAGGCATTATTGCCAGAGGAGAAATTATCCATTATTGCTCCGGCGATACCCGTCAATGCTTTTTACTGTTGCATGGCAGCGTGGCGTTACACCGTCGCGGGGACGGTATCGTCTTAAATTCTGAATCCGCGCCATTTATACTCGGCGTGAGCAGCCAGTTATCGTCTGAACACCTGTACGTCAGAGCGCTGGAAACTTCAGAGGTGGCCAGCGTTTCGCTGGCGTGTTTCAATCATGTTGTCGCACAACAGAATTTATGGGAGCACTTCTCAAACCTGCTGATCTACACCGCATCGCGCGTCTACGAACATTGCGCCCAGATATCGCAAATGTCGGCTTATGACATTATCCGCTTTCAACTGGTTGAGTTAATGCAGGAGCCGGAAGCCATAAGACAAAACATTACCGCCGCAGCCTATATCAAAAGCCGCACCTATCTTTCACGCAGCGGCATTATGCGGATCCTCGCGGAGTTGCGGACGGGGAAATACATCACCATGGAGCGTGGCGTACTAGTTGAGATCCATCACTTACCCCGTAAGTATTGAGGCTGTATTTATCTCTGGAGAAGGTGGAAAAGAAGAGCGACACTATAGAGAGTACAGTCTCTTTCCAGGTTAACTCTATGTCTTCTGACAAACCATCGCATCGCGGCTCTCCCTATGCTCAGGAACTGATTTCTCATTTACAGCCGCACTGCGCCACGCATAAAACCGATCCCGGCGAGCAACTTGATCTCCAGGTTGACGGGCAGAGCATGTGTTATTTAATTCTTGATGGCACGGTCGCCATATACAGAAGAAGCGACGACATGATGCTTTCAACGGCGCGCAGTCCCGCCCTGTTTGGCCTCGCTAACCTGACGGACATTTATTTTAATGACTACCTCCGAACGGTAACGCCTTGCCTGATTGGTGTACTCACGACCGATCGGGTGGCTCAAATTATCAAAGAGAAGGCGCTGTGGGGGCTGCTTTCTAATCATCTGATGTTTGTCTATAACCGCCTCTATCACAACGTCATGCCGAAAGGCGCGCCAACCGCGTACGAGATGATTCGCCAGCAGCTCGTGCTGCTGATGCAGGAAGATGACAGCTACCGACGCAGCGTGACGGCGGAAAGGTATATCAGGGATAAAACCCATCTTTCCCGCAGTGGCGTAATGCGGATCCTGGCTGATCTGAAAACGGGTGGGTTCATCGAAATGGAAGAAGGCCGGCTGATTAAAATTAACAAACTGCCTGCCAGATACTGAATGTCAGACACAAAAAAGGCCGCGCTTGCGGCCTTTTCTTCACTGCTTAATGGACGTGAACGCCCAACCGCCAGGCAAAGTAGATCTCTTCTTTCAGTTCGTTTGAAGAGAGCGCCAGCAAATCCGTAAATTCCAGCTCAAGCTGTTTCAGCTTTTTCAGGTACTGCGCGGGAGACAGATTGCTTTTATCGCGACGTAAATATTCAATTGCCAGCTGTGTTGGGGTTATTTCAGTATCCATGATGTCCTCGCTTATGTTCAAAACGTGACCAGTATATCACAATCAGGCGGCTAATTTTTGACCAAAAACAAGACATCCGGAAACTTTACACAACGGCCGTCGTCAGCCTGGATGAACAACACAGGCGATCCTGCTCGTCCAGAATATCAATCTGCCACACCTGATGACGGCTTCCGGCATGCAGCGCCCGGCAGACGCCGCGCACGCGCCCGCTGCGAACGGAGCGGATGTGGTTGGCATTGACCTCCAGACCCACCACCTTCTGCTCTCCTTCCGTACACAGGTAGCCCGCCACCGACCCCAGCGTTTCGGCCAGCACGACGGACGCGCCGCCGTGTAACAGGCCAAACGGTTGATGAGTGCGGCTGTCTACCGGCATCGTCGCTTCCAGTTCGTTGTCGCCAATGCGCGTGAACTGGATGTCCAGCAAACCGACCATGTTCTCCGCGCCCATGGCATTTAAGGCCTCAAGGGTGAACGCACGTTTCCAGATCATCCGATAATCTCCAGTAAAGCCTGCAATGGATGGCGGACGCCGTTACCTTCCACCCGTTTCACCTGGCTGCGGCAGGAGTAGCCCGTCGCCAGACAGCGGTTGCGTGGCAGGCGCTGCATCGCCTGATGCCATGACAGCTCGTAAATGCCGAGCGAATTAGCGTGGTTTTTGACTTCATGGCCGTAGGTTCCGGCCATACCGCAGCAGCCCACGTTAACGCTTTCCAGCTTCGCGCCAAACCGGGCAAAGATAGAAGCCCACTGGGCAGGCGCCGTCGGCAGCGCCGTCACTTCGGTGCAGTGCCCAAACAGATACCAGGCTTCTCCACTCACCTCCTGAGTGGGCGTTTGCGTCAGCACCGCAGGCAGCCACTCGTGCACCAGTAAGACCTGAAAATCACCGCGCTTATCGCCGAGCGTCTGCTTATATTCATCCCGGTAACAGAGCACCAGCGCCGGATCGACGCCCACCATCGGCATACCGAGCTGCGCCACGCGATTCAGAAAATCTGAAGTTTTCTGCGCGGTTTTCGCAAAGCGGGTGAGGAAACCTTTTATGTGCTGCGCCTTGCCGTTCGGCGAGAACGGCAGCACCACCGGCTGGTAGCCGATTTTCTCGGCCAGTCGGACAAAATCGGCCACCACCTGGGCATCGTAATAGCTGGTAAACGGATCCTGCACCACCAGCACCACCTTCGCTTTCTGCTCAGGGCTTAATGCTTCCAGTTGTTCCAGGGTCATGTTCGCCGAGCGGTGCCCCACCAGCCGACGCTGGAGTGATGGCACCGACAGCAGCGGCAGGTCCACCATGCCGATATGTTTTTCTGACAGTTTGCGCACCAGCGGCTGGTTGATAAAGAAGTTAAAGGTTTTTGGCGCACGGGCCATCAGCGGCGCGTAACTCTCCACCGTCGCCACCAGATGATCGCGCATCGGGCGCAGATAACGCGTGTGGTACAGCTGTAGGAAGCGGGAACGGAATTCCGGTACGTCAATTTTAATCGGGCACTGGGTTGAACACGCCTTGCACGCCAGGCAGCCGGACATCGCCTCTTTCACCTCATGCGAGAAATCGTATTCACCTTTGTTCGCATGCCAACTGTTGCGGGTGCGTTCGATAAGCCCGCGCAGGCTGGCGCGTTTTTCCGGCAGCTCCTGTTCCAGCTTGAGCGGGTCAACGCCGCGGTCAGCCAGCAGGCGCAGCCATTCGCGCACCAGCGTGGCACGCCCTTTCGGGGAATGAATGCGGTTGCTGGTGATTTTCATCGACGGACACATCGGGCTTTTCACATCGAAGTTGAAGCACAGCCCGTTGCCGTTGCACTCCATCGCGCCGCGCCAGGAAGCGCGTACCGCAATCGGAATTTGTCGGTCATAGGTGCCGCGCTTGACGGCGTCCACCTGCAACATCGGCGCATCAACGCCCTCCGGCGGGCAGATTTTTCCCGGGTTAAGGCGGTTATCGGGATCAAAAGCGGCTTTCACCTTACGCAGCTCGGCGTAAAGTTGTTCGCCAAAAAACGCCGGGCTGTACTCGGCGCGGAATCCTTTGCCGTGCTCGCCCCATAACAAGCCGCCGTATTTGGCCGTGAGGGCCACGACCTCGTCGGAGATCTCCTTCATCAGGATCTCCTGCTGCGGGTCGCACATGTCCAGCGCCGGGCGCACGTGCAGCACACCCGCGTCCACGTGCCCGAACATGCCATAGCTCAGACCATGGCTGTCGAGCAGCGCGCGAAACTCCACAATATAATCAGCAAGGTGCTCCGGCGGCACGCAGGTATCTTCCGCAAACGGAATCGGCTTCGCCACCCCTTTCGCGTTGCCGAGCAGCCCCACCGCTTTTTTACGCATCGCGTAGATTCGCTCGATGCCGGAGAGATCGTTACACAGCTGCCAGCCAATGACGCCGCCTTCCCCCAGGGCAATCAGCTCGTCCAGACGCTGGCAGAGCGTGCTTACCTGGCTCTCAATCAGCTCTGCGTCATCCCCGGCGAACTCGACGATGTTCAGGCCGAGCATCTCTTTATCCGGCACGTCAGTAATCAGTTCGCTCACCGAATGCCAGACGATATCTTCCCGGGCCAGGTTCAGAACTTTTGAATCGACGGTTTCCACCGACAGCGCCCGCGCCTCCACCATAAACGGTGCATTACGCAGCGCGGAGTCAAAGGAGTTGTATTTGACATTCACCAGACGGCGCACCTTTGGCAACCGGGTGATATCCAGACGCGCTTCGGTGATGAAGGCCAGCGTCCCTTCTGACCCGGTCAGTACGCGGGTAAGATCGAACTGGCTCAGATCGTCATTAAAGACATGGCGCAGATCGTAGCCCGTCAGGAAGCGGTTAAGCTTCGGGAATTTGTTGAGGATCAGTTCGCGATTTTCGCGGCAGCGCTCCAGCACGGTACGATAAATCCGTCCGCTGGTGGTGCTCTCTTTTGCCAGCGTTTCGGCCAGCTCGATCGGCATCGGTTGGGTATCGAGGATATCGCCCCCCAGCAGCACCGCCCGCACACCCATAACGTGATCGGAGGTTTTGCCGTAGACCAGCGAGCCCTGCCCCGAGGCATCGGTGTTGATCATCCCGCCAATGGTCGCGCGGTTACTGGTGGAAAGCTCTGGCGCAAAAAAATAGCCGTAAGGTTTCAAAAACTGATTCAGCTGATCTTTGATCACTCCCGCTTCCACTCGCACCCACCCCTCTTCCGGGTTGATCTCAATGATGCGGTTCATATAGCGGGACATATCAATGATGATGCCCTGGTTCAGCGCCTGCCCGTTGGTACCCGTCCCGCCGCCGCGTGGGGTAAAGACCAGGGTGCTGAAACGCTCCTGCGACGCCAGACGGGCGATGAGCGCCACATCGGCGGTAGAGCGCGGGAAAACGACGGCATCGGGAAGAAGCTGGTAAATACTGTTATCGGTCGCCATCGTCAGCCTGTCGGCATAATCGGTGGCGGTGTCACCTGTAAAACCCTGTTGCTCCAGTGCCTGCAAAAAATTAAGCACCAGCTGAACGACGCCCGGTGCCTGAGAAATCTGTGGGATCATTGCTGTCGACCCTAATGAGAATAGTGTGAAATCGTTTGCGTTGTGTCTGGAAAGTTTTATCACATTTTTTTCTTATGTGCTTCGTAGAATTACGGGCAAAATCCGCCTGTCAAAAATCGCTGAAATCACTAATGATTAGAGAGATGCGGTTTATATTCCCATCAGCCTTGCTGGTGTTCATTTAAGGAAAGTTTCGTTTATGGTCAATCTTCGTCAGCCCAGGGATGTCGCGCAGATACTGCTGTCGGTGCTGTTCTTAGCCATTATGATTATTGCGTGTCTGTGGATTGTTCGTCCTTTCGTGCTCGGATTTGCCTGGGCCGCGACCGTCGTCGTCGCAACCTGGCCTTTACTCTTACGTTTGCAGAAACTGCTGTTTGGTCGCCGCGGCCTGGCCGTGCTGGTGATGACGCTGCTGTTGTTCCTGCTGTTTATTATTCCCATTGCACTGCTGGTTAACAGCCTGGTTGACAGTAGCGGCCCGGTTATTCGCGCGGTCACCAGCGGTGATATGACACTGCCGGATCTCGCGTGGCTGAACAGCATTCCTGTTGTGGGCGCAAAACTGTACAGCGGCTGGCACAGCCTGCTGGAGATGGGCGGTAGCGCGCTGATGGCCAAAGTACGTCCGTACATCGGCACAACCACCACCTGGTTTGTGGGGCAGGCTGCGCACATTGGTCGCTTCATGATGCACTGTACGTTGATGCTGGTCTTCAGCGCCCTGCTGTACTGGCGCGGCGAGCAGGTTGCGCTGGGGGTACGTCATTTCGCCACCCGACTGGCAGGTAAACGCGGCGATGCGGCCGTGCTGCTGGCAGCCCAGGCCGTCCGCGCGGTAGCGCTCGGCGTGGTGGTCACAGCGCTGGTGCAGGCTGTACTTGGCGGAATCGGGCTGGCAATTTCCGGCGTACCTTATGCCACCATTTTCACCGTCGTCATGCTGATGACCTGTCTGGCTCAGCTCGGTCCGCTGCTGGTGCTGGTTCCCTGCATTATTTGGCTTTACTGGACGGGGGACACGACCTGGGGCACGGTGCTACTGGTCTGGAGTTGCGTGGTGGGCACCATGGATAACGTGATCCGTCCCCTCCTCATCCGCATGGGCGCTGACCTGCCGCTGATTCTGATCCTGTCCGGGGTGATCGGGGGGTTAATTGCCTTCGGCATGATTGGCCTGTTCATCGGTCCGGTGCTGCTTGCGGTAACCTGGCGTCTCTTCTCCGCCTGGGTGCATGAAGTGCCGCCGCCGGGAACCGACCCTGACGTCATCTTAAGCGAACTTGAAGAACTGGAAGATAAGAACGCGCAGTAAGAACGTAGGCCGGGTGGCGCTAACGCTTACCCGGCTACACTCTCCACAGCAATACTTAAACGTTGCTAAACTATTTATTCTCTGCACACTGGTCAGACCCGCCTTTTTCTGCCTAAAACCGTCATTCTCTTCAAGAAATCTTTACCTGCCTTTAACTATTGAGACGAATCCGATCGACTCAAAATCCTGGCATGCCTACTATTAAGACACGGTTATAAATCAACACCTTGATTTATAAGCATGGAAATCCCCTGAGTGAAACAACGAATTGCTGTGTGTAGTCTTTGCCCATCTCCCACGATGGGCTTTTTTTTATCCTTTTTACGCCCGTGTAATGTCACAGCGGCTGAGCATACGCCATTCCCCCGCCAGCTCCCGCGTCTCCCCGGTTACCAGCACGTTCACCACCTCGCGTATATCCGCCGAGGACGCGCCAACCTGTAGCTCAAATTCCCCTGGCTCGACAATCCGCTTCCCGTCCCGGCGGGTGAAATTAAACATCTCCACCGGCAGGGTAAAGGTCAGCGTGGCGGTTTCTCCCGGTGAAAGCGTAACGCGCTGGAACGCTTTCAGCTCCTGAAGCGGACGCACCTGCGTAGCGACCTTATCGCGTACGTACACCTGTACCACTTCGCTGCCGCTGCGCTCGCCGGTGTTGGTGATATCGACGCTTAACGCCACCTCTCCGTCGATCAGGACGCGGCTTTCCGTCAGGCGGGCCGCGCCCCAGCGAAACTGCGTCCAGCCGAGACCGTAACCGAACGGGTAAAGTGCGCCGAAATGGAACGCAAACGGCGTGCCGCCGCTTTTCAGCTTGTGGTTATAGTAGTACGGCATCGCCCCGGCGTTTTTCGGCACGCTCACTACCAGCCTGCCCTGCGGCTCCGCGCGGCCGGTTAAGACATCGGCAATCGCCCAGCCCCCTTCCTGCCCCGGCGCCCAGGCCATCATCAGCGCGGCCACCTTCTCTTCCAGCCCCTGAAGGTTATAAGGACGCCCACCCGTCATGACGACAATCACTGGCTTACCGGTTGCCACCAGCGCCTCCAGCAGCTGTTGCTGCACGCCCGGCAGATCCAGCGAATCGGTATCCGAACCTTCCCCCACGGTGCCGCTCTGGAATAGCCCGGCGAGGTCGCCCACGCAGGCCACCACCACGTCACTCTCTTTTGCCGCGCTCACGGCGTCGCGGATCAAATCCGTGCGTTGTGAAACCGGCGATTGCTGCATCGGTTTACCGCCGCTGTCGCCCGGGAACACCGGTGCGCCCGCCATCCGTTTTTCGATAATGTGGCACCCTTTGGCGTAACGTATCTGCGATGCACCAAGGTACTGTTCCAGCGCCGCGCGCGGGGTAGTCACCTGCGAGGTCTCTTCAACCATATCGCTGATGATCAGATGAACCGGGAAGCTGTAGCCGCTCAGTAACGCCAGCGGATCGTCCGCCGTCGGCCCCACTACCGCTACACGGGGTTTTCCGCCGAGGGGCAAAATGCCGTTATTTTCCAGCAGTGTGATCGATTTTGTTGCCACCTCGCGCGCCATCTGCCGGGTCGCCTCATTCTGCAAATCGATACCTTCTTCGTCGGCGTACGGTTTTTCAAACAGCCCGAGACGGAATTTTTCACGTAGCACACGCGCCACAATCTCATCCACTTTCGCCATTGAGATGAGCCCACGCTCTACCGCTTCCGCCAGATGACGCGCGCAGTCATCCTTCGGCAACTCCACGTCCAGCCCGGCGTTAAACGCCAGCGCCGCCGATTGTGCTGGATCGTGAGAAATCCCGTGGTGCTGGTGCAGCAGGCTGACGCCGCCGTAATCCGCCACGATAATGCCGTCGAAGCCCCACTGTTCACGCAGCACGGTGGTGAGCAGAAAATGGTCGCTGTGCCCTGGCTGATTATCAATGTCGTGATAGGCTGGCATCACCGAACCGGCGTTGGCCAGCTTTACCGCCATCTCAAACGGCAGCAGGAAGGTATCGCTAAGCTCGCTGAAACCGAGATGGACCGGCGCATGATTGCGCGCCCCTTCGCTGAAGGAGTGGCCGACGTAATGTTTCAGGGTCGCCAGCAGATCGCGCTTATCGCCCTGCAACCCCTTCACGTACGCCGTCGCCATCACCCCTACCAGCCACGGATCTTCCCCAAAGGTCTCTTCCGTCCGTCCCCAGCGCACGTCGCGCGAGACATCCAGCACCGGGGCCAGCCCCTGCTGGCACCCGACAGACCGGGCCTCTTTGCCAATCTGCTCCGCCGCCCGCTGCACCAGCGCCGGGTCCCAGGTAGAACCGTAGTTCAGCGACGACGGGAAGAGCGTTGCATCTTTGCAGAGCAGCCCTACCAGACACTCTTCATGAAACAGCGCCGGAATGCCGAGCCGGGTCTCCTCCATCATCATGCGTTGCAGGCGGTTGGCGGCACGCACGCCGGTTTTTGCATCAACAATGTGCGTGCCGAGCGGGCGGGTGATCTGCCCGACGCCGAGCTTCAGTCTTTCGCTGAGGGACGCCTGTTCGCTCACGCCGGCGAATTCATCGCTCAGGTCGCTGCGCTCGCGGTGGTTGCCATGTTCATCGAGGATCAGCCAGTACGCGTGCATCTGGGCAAATTTCTCTTCCGGCGTCATACGCGCCAGTAAATCAGCGACACGCTCGTGTACGGAACGTCCCGCGTCCTTGTAGATCGCAGTCATGGTTTACTCCTGTAGTGCGGATTGGGTTGCCGGGCTGAGCTGCCCCGTATCGTTTCGACTATCGCGTTTGCTGGCCAGCTCGCGGGCGATGCTGTCCACCAGTCGGCTGTTAAGTTTGTAGATGGCAAGGAGCGCCACCATGCAGAGGAACAGCGCGCAGGGGATCAGGGTGAACAGGGCATTGATGGTTGCGAGAACGTGAGGCGCCTGGTTTGCCTGACCCGGCGCGTAATCCACCATGCCAAGCACCCAACCGACCACCGCCCCACCCAACGCCAGCCCAAACTTGATGGCAAACAGGGCGGTAGAAAAGACCAGCCCGTCCAGGCGGCGGCCGCTACGGTGTTCTTCGTAGTCCACCACATCGGAGAACATGGTCCATTGCAGCGGCGTGGTCAGGTTCTGAATAAAACTAAACACAATATTCAGACCGAATATCAGCCACACCTGTGAAGGCGGAATGAAGAAAATCAGCGCGCCAAAAATAACGAAAGAAATAATGGTCCACTGATAGGCACGCACCCGGTCAAATTTCCCCAGCAGACGTTCAGATAATAATGCGCCGCTTAAGGAGGCCACCATGCCGGAAACAATAAAGGCAAAAACCAGTTCCGGACGTAACAGAACATAGTTAACGTAATACATGGTCGCAGAGCCACGCGTCACGACGGCGGTTAACAGTAAAATATTAAACAGAAAAACAATTCGCCACTGGCTATTGGCGGCCAGCAGTTTTAAATCCGTCAGCATCGAGCCGGAGGTGTCATTGCGCGGCGAGTAACGCTCCCGGGTCATAAAGAAGCAGCAGAAGAATAACACAATACCCAGCAGCCCCATCAGGCTCATGGCATAGAAATAGCCTTTTTGCACATTCCCCTGGCCTAATAATGAGACCAGCGGCAGCGCGATGACGGTTACAATCAACCCGCCGATAAACGACAGGCCAAAGCGCCAGGATTGCAGCGAGTGGCGTTCGCGCGGGTCGAGCGTCAGCGCGCCAGGCATGGCACAGTAAGGGACGTTAATCGAGGAATAGATCAGACTCAGGATGGCATAGGTTACGCAGGCATAGACAATTTTTGCCGTCGCCCCGGCATCCGGGACGTAGAAGGTAATCAGGCAGCTCACGCCAAACGGAATGGCAAACCAGAGCAGCCAGGGACGAAAACGACCGTGGCGGGTCTGAGTGCGGTCCACCAGCGCGCCAATGCACGGGTCGACAAACGCATCGACCACGCGCACCACTAAAAACATGGTGCCCATAATGGCGGCAGGCAAACCGAATACGTCCGTATAGAAATAAGCGAGAAATAACGTTGCCGTTTGCCAGACCAGCGCGCTGGCCATATCGCCGAGGCCATAACCTATTTTATCTTTGGTACGTAACACAGAGGAGATTGTCATTGTTATTTGCCTTTTTATCAGGTTAAAACGTATTTCAACCAGTCGCGCATCATCCCGACGGATGTACGCGGTAAGGCTCAAGTATTAGCAACGCCCTGCCCGCTAACAATTGTCTAAATTAACAGATAAATTATGATATTTGGTTTTTTGCTTTATTTGTGATGGTGAGCATATTCGCAGGAAAATAAAAAAGGCGAGGACAGATATCCTCGCCTTTTTCAGGTTGTGCAGGTTTTACTTGTTCAGCTCTGCCAGGCTCAGCCAGGTCTGCACCACGGTGTCCGGGTTCAGGGAGAGGCTATCAATCCCCTCATCCATCAGCCAGGCCGCAAAGTCTTCATGGTCAGAAGGACCCTGGCCGCAAATCCCGACATATTTACCCTGTTTCTTCGCCGCGCGGATGGCCATGGAGAGCAGCGCTTTCACCGCCTCGTTACGCTCATCGAACAGCTCAGAGACGACGCCGGAGTCGCGGTCCAGGCCGAGCGCCAGCTGCGTCATGTCATTCGAGCCAATGGAGAAGCCGTCGAAGTGCTCCAGGAACTGCTCGGCCAGCAGGGCGTTGGACGGAATTTCACACATCATGATGATCTTCAGCCCGTTCTCACCGCGCTTCAGCCCCTGACGCGCCAGCTCATCCACCACCGCTTTCGCCTGGTCCACGGTACGCACGAACGGGATCATGATTTCCACGTTGGTCAGCCCCATGTCATTGCGCACGCGTTTTACCGCCTCGCACTCCAGCGCGAAGCAGTCGCGGAAGCTTTCCGACACGTAGCGTCCGGCGCCGCGGAAGCCCAGCATCGGGTTCTCTTCTTCCGGCTCGTAGCGTTCACCGCCCACCAGGTTGGCGTATTCGTTGGACTTAAAGTCCGACAGACGCACGATCACGCGTTTCGGGTAGAAGGCCGCGCCGAGCGTGGCGATCCCTTCCGTCAGACGACCCACATAGAACTCTCTCGGCGAGTCGTAACCCTTCATCATCTCGCGGATTTCGTTTTGCAGTTTTGCGTCCTGGTCGTTGAACTCCAGCAGCGCACGCGGGTGCACCCCGATCATACGGTTAATAATAAATTCCAGACGCGCCAGGCCCACGCCTTCGTTCGGCAGGCAGGCGAAGTCAAACGCGCGGTCCGGGTTACCGACGTTCATCATGATCTTCAGCGGCAGGTCCGGCATGGTATCCACGCTGGAACTTTTCACGCTGAAGTCGAGGATATCGGCATACACGTACCCGGTATCGCCTTCAGCGCAGGAGACCGTCACCTTCTGGTCGTCCTTCATGCGTTCGGTCGCGTCACCGCAGCCGACTACCGCCGGGATCCCCAGCTCACGGGCGATAATAGCCGCGTGACAGGTACGGCCGCCGCGGTTGGTGACGATGGCAGCCGCTTTTTTCATGATCGGTTCCCAGTCCGGGTCGGTCATGTCGGTTACCAGCACGTCGCCCGGCTGGATGCGGTTCATCTCGCTGATGTCGTGGATCACTTTCACCGGACCGGCACCGATGCGGTGACCAATTGCGCGGCCTTCCGCGACAATTTTGCCCTGCGCGTGCAGGGTGTAGCGCTCCATGACTTGACCGCGTGAACGGACGGTTTCCGGACGCGCCTGCACGATAAACAGCTTGCCGGTGTGTCCGTCTTTCGCCCACTCGATGTCCATTGGACGGCCATAGTGTTTTTCAATCTGCACCGCCTGCTTCGCCAGCTCTTCCACTTCGGCGTCGGTCAGTGAGAAGCGATCCCGCTGCTCCTGCGGCACATCTTCAATGGTGACCTGTTTGCCATGCTCCTGCGTCGGAGCATAGATCATGCGGATTTTTTTCGAGCCCATGGTGCGACGTACCACTGCCGGACGGTTAGCCGCCAGCGTAGGCTTGTGAACGTAGAATTCGTCAGGGTTTACCGCCCCCTGCACCACCATCTCGCCCAGACCCCACGCGGAGGTGATAAACACCACCTGGTCGAAGCCGGATTCAGTGTCGATAGAGAACATCACGCCGGAAGAGCCTACGTCGGAACGCACCATGCGCTGCACGCCGGCGGAAAGCGCGACGCCGCGGTGGTCATAGCCCTGATGGACGCGATAGGAGATGGCGCGGTCGTTGAACAGGGAAGCAAACACATGCTTCACCGCCACCAGTACCGCCTCGTAACCCTGGACGTTGAGGAAGGTTTCCTGCTGCCCGGCGAAAGAGGCATCCGGCATATCTTCCGCGGTGGCGGAAGAACGCACGGCAAAGGAGGCCTGCGCGTCGTCAGCGGAGAGCTGGTTGTAGGCGTCATGAATGGCTTTTTCCAGTTCCGGCTGGAAAGGTGTGTCGATGATCCACTGGCGGATTTGCGCGCCGGCTTTGGCAAGCTCGGTGACATCATCAATATCCGTTTTATCCAGCAGGTCGTAAATGCGCTGGTTTACACCGCTCTGGTCTAAAAACAGGTTAAACGCATCGGCGGTTGTGGCAAACCCGTTAGGTACGGAGACACCCATACCGGACAGATTTGTAATCATTTCACCCAGGGAGGCATTTTTGCCCCCAACTCTGTCTACATCATTCATGCCGAGTTGGTTATACCAAAGCACCAGCGGTGACGAGCCATTGTTGGACATCGAAACAATCCTTTTGTGATATTTGATCGGAGTAAGAAACACCTGACTACGTATTTATACTGGCATATTTATTTCCGCTAAAAAAACGGTGAATCGTGTAAGCAATTTAAATTTTCAACTTTTCGGACAGTTTCCCGGCACTCGCTAACCCGATGATTCCTATAGATTCCGGCAAAAACCATAGAAATAAAGCCGCTATTCGAAAAATGAAATCCACTTTTCAGGAAAATCAAAAACACCATTTCATTTTAAATTCAGATAAGTTCTTTGCTGTGAAATTAACTTTTTTAATTTATGCTTTCAGGCAATTACGTACGCTATTCAGGGTGGATAAAATGGATAATGCTGTCGATCGCCACGTTTTTTATATTTCTGATGGGACGGCGATAACCGCCGAGGTGCTGGGACACGCGGTGATGTCGCAGTTTCCGGTATCGATAAACAGCATCACGTTGCCGTTCGTGGAAAATGAGAGCCGGGCCAAAGCGGTCAAGGACCAGATCGACGCCATTTACCAGCAGACCGGCGTTCGTCCGCTGGTGTTCTATTCCATTGTGATCCCTGAGATCCGCAACATCATTTTGCAAAGCGAGGGCTTCTGTCAGGACATCGTGCAGGCGCTGGTTGCTCCCTTGCAAAGCGAGCTGAAGCTCGACCCAACGCCGATCGCCCACCGTACCCACGGTCTGAACCCCGGCAACCTGACCAAATACGATGCGCGTATTGCCGCCATTGACTACACCCTGGCGCACGACGACGGGATCTCGCTACGCAATCTCGACCAGGCGCAGGTGATTTTGCTCGGCGTGTCGCGCTGCGGTAAAACCCCCACCAGCCTTTACCTGGCCATGCAGTTTGGCATTCGCGCCGCCAACTACCCCTTTATTGCCGATGATATGGATAACCTGGTGCTGCCCGCCGCGCTCAAGCCGCTCCAGCATAAGCTGTTTGGGCTGACCATCAACCCGGAACGACTGGCAGCGATCCGCGAAGAACGTCGCGAGAACAGCCGCTACGCCTCGATGCGCCAGTGCCGAATGGAAGTCTCCGAAGTCGAAGCGCTGTACCGGAAAAATCAAATTCCCTGGCTGAACAGTACCAACTATTCAGTAGAAGAAATTGCCACCAAAATCCTCGATATCATGGGGCTGAATCGCCGCATGTACTAATATGCTAGTACATTATTCCGGTTTCAGTTATTATTACGCCATCCTCGGGGCGACGTGCCCCGAACTTGAAATCAGCAGGGATTGGTTTAAGGTGATGCCCATCACTTCCCGGTAGTCTGCCGATGAAGCAAAAAATTTCTGAGACATTCCATGAATAAAACCGACGAACTGCGCACCGCGCGCATTGATAGCCTGGTCACACCGGCTGAACTGGCCCGGCTGCATCCCGTTTCCGCCGAGGTGGCGGACCATGTGACGGCCTCCCGTCGCCGCATCGAAAAAATTCTCAATGGTGAAGACAAACGTCTTCTGGTGGTGATTGGCCCCTGCTCCATTCACGATCTGGACGCGGCAATGGATTATGCACAACGCCTTCAGACGCTGCGCGGCACGTATCAGGATCGCCTGGAGATCGTGATGCGTACCTACTTTGAAAAGCCGCGTACCGTCGTGGGCTGGAAAGGATTGATTTCCGATCCCGATCTGAACGGTAGCTACCGGGTGAATCACGGTATTACGCTGGCGCGCAAGCTGCTGTTACAGGTTAACGAGCTGGGCGTGCCAACTGCCACCGAATTTCTGGATATGGTGACCGGACAGTTTATTGCCGACCTCATTAGCTGGGGCGCGATTGGCGCACGTACCACCGAAAGCCAGATCCACCGTGAAATGGCGTCGGCGCTCTCCTGCCCGGTGGGCTTCAAAAACGGAACGGACGGCAATACCCGAATTGCCGTAGATGCCATCCGCGCGTCACGCGCCAGCCATATGTTCCTCTCCCCGGATAAAAACGGCCAGATGACCATCTACCAGACCAGCGGCAACCCGTTCGGACATATCATTATGCGTGGCGGTAAAAAACCGAATTACCATGCAGAAGATATTGCCGCCGCCTGCGAAACGCTGGCGGAATTTGATCTGCCGGAGCATCTGGTGGTGGATTTCAGCCACGGCAACTGTCAGAAACAGCACCGCCGCCAGCTGGACGTCTGCGAGGAAGTTTGCCAGCAGATCCGCAGCGGCTCGACCGCGGTGGCCGGCATTATGGCGGAAAGCTTCATCAAGGAAGGTACACAGAAAATTGTTGCCGGACAGCAGATGGTGTACGGCCAGTCGATCACCGACCCGTGCCTGAGCTGGGAAGACAGCGAGCTGCTGCTGGAGAAGCTGGCTTCAGCCGTGGACACGCGCTTTTAAAATCCTGCCGGGTGACGCTGCGCTTACCCGGCCTACGGTACGTGCCCTTCTCCCTCTCCCTGTGGGAGAGGGTCGTGGTGAGGGCATCAGACCGCACCTCTCCCCCAAATTTGATCCCGTCACACAATTTTCACAAAAACGCTTGCCGTGAATTTGCAGTTTATTGATAATGATTATCATTGTTACATTGATTGTTATTTATAAACATTATGTCACCTACCGATAACAGCGCGGCAACGCCAACAAAAACACACACAGCGCCGTCCCCTGCTCCCACCGATCGCCGAATCGACAGCAAAAGCCTGTTGGGTGAGGAGGGACGGGTCATTATCGAGCATGACGGCCAGCACTACCTGCTGCGCCAGACCAATGCCGGAAAACTGATCCTGACTAAATAAACCAGACAACACATTCGCCAGCCACCCAGGTGATCCCCAGGCAGCCAGCGCTTTTCAATTCTTATGGAGAGTTGCTATGCCACACCTGCAATCCGCGTCTTTACGCCCGTCTCTTCTGGCGCTGGCGATTGTCAGCACCCTGCCGGGCGTTACGTTTGCCGCCGCAGACGAGATCACCGTCACCGCCACCGGCAATGCCCGCAGCGCCTTTGAAGCCCCCATGATGGTGAGCGTGATTGACGCCACCGCGCCGGAAAACCAGACCGCCAGCTCCGCCGCCGACCTGCTGCGAAAGGTGCCCGGTCTGATGCTGGACGGCACCGGGCGCACCAACGGTCAGGACGTTAACCTCCGGGGCTATGACCGCCGTGGCGTGCTGATACTGGTGGATGGCGTGCGCCAGGGCACTGATACCGGACACCTGAACAGCACGTTCCTCGATCCGGCGCTGATCAAACGTATTGAAGTAGTACGTGGTCCTTCCGCCTTGCTGTACGGCAGCGGCGCGCTGGGCGGCGTAATTTCGTATGACACCGTCGACGCCAGCGATCTGCTGGATGCAGGTAAAAACAGCGGCTATCGCGTATTTGCTACCGGTGCAACGGGCGATCACAGCATCGGGATGGGTGCCAGCGCCTATGGCCGCACCGATACCCTGGACGGTCTGGTCTCCTGGTCCAGCCGCGATCGCGGCGACATTCGCCAGAGTGACGGCGCGAGGGCGCCAAACGACGAATCCATCAACAATATGCTGGCGAAAGGCAGCTGGAAAATCGATCCGGCGCAGACGCTGAGTGGCTCCCTGCGCTACTACAACAACGACGCGCAGGAGCCGAAAAATCCGCAGACCACGGATGCCAGCAGCAGTAACCCGATGACCGATCGTTCCACCATTCAGCGCGATGCCCAGCTTGGCTACCGCATTGCGCCAGCCGGAAACGACTGGCTGAACGCCGATGCGAAAATTTACTGGTCCGAAGCGCGGATCAACGCCCAGAACATCGACGCCAGCGGCGAGTTCCGTAAGCAGACTACCAAAGGCGGCAAAGTGGAAAACCGCACCCGCCTGTTCAGCGACTCCTTCGCCTCGCACCTGCTGACCTACGGCGGGGAATACTATCGTCAGGAGCAACACCCTGGCGGCGCGACCACCGGCTTCCCGGACGCGAAAATCGACTTCAGCTCCGGCTGGTTGCAGGATGAGATCACCCTGCGCGACCTGCCGGTAACGCTTCTCGGCGGGACGCGTTACGACAACTACCGCGGCAGCAGCGACGGTTACGACGACGTGGATGCGGATAAGTGGTCATCACGCGCCGGGTTAACCGTGAGTCCAGCCGACTGGCTGATGCTGTTCGGCTCTTACGCCCAGGCCTTCCGCGCGCCAACGATGGGCGAGATGTATAACGACTCGAAGCACTTCTCTATCGGCAGCTTCTACACCAACTACTGGGTGCCGAACCCGAACCTGCGTCCGGAAACTAACGAAACCCAGGAGTTCGGTTTTGGGCTACGTTTTGACGATCTGCTGCTCGCCAACGACGCGCTGGAGTTCAAAGCCAGCTACTTCGACACCAAAGCGAAAGATTACATCTCCACTACCGTCGATTTTGCGGCGGCCACCACCATGTCCTATAACGTACCAAATGCCAAAATCTGGGGCTGGGACATGATGGCGACCTACGCGACCAGTCTGTTCAACCTGGACGTGGCCTACAACCGCACACGCGGGAAAGATACCGACACGGGCGAATACATCTCCAGCATCAACCCGGACACCGTCACCAGCAAGCTGGATATCCCCGTGGCGCAAAGCGGCTTCTCCGTGGGCTGGATCGGCACCTTCGTCGAACGTTCAACGCACATCAGCAGCAGCTACAGCGAGCAGCCTGGCTACGCAGTGAATGATTTCTACGTCAGCTATAAAGGTCAGCAGCAGTTCAAAGGCATCACCACCACCCTCGTGCTGGGGAACGCCTTCGACAAAGCCTACTGGTCACCACAAGGCATCCCGCAGGATGGCCGCAACGGCAAGATCTTCGTCAGTTATCAATGGTAATTCCCTTCGGGGCAACGATTCAGAAGGATAAGATTATGGGTCACTACACACGCTGGCTTGAGCTTAAAGAAGAACATCCGGGTAAGTATGCCCGTGATATCGCCGGATTAATGCACATCAGCGAAGCAGAGCTGGCATTTGCGCGCGTTGGACACGACGCCTGGCGGCTGCGCGGTGAAATCCGTGAGATTCTGGCAGCGCTGGAGTCGGTGGGGGAAACCAAATGCATCTGCCGTAACGAATACGCCGTTCACGAACAGGTCGGGGCGTTTACTAACCAGCACCTCGGCGGCCACGCCGGACTGGTGCTGAATCCGCGCGCGCTGGATCTGCGTTTGTTCCTCAACCAGTGGGCGAGCGCGTTTCACATAAGTGAAACGACCTCCCGCGGCGAACGTCAGAGCATTCAGTTCTTCGATCATCAGGGCGACGCTTTACTGAAGGTCTACACCACGGATCACACCGACGTTGCCGCCTGGGGCGACGTGCTGACCCGTTTTATCATTGCCGATAACCCCACTCTGGCACTGAAGGCTGTCGATGCCCCTGCGCATTCCGACGGTGCTGATGCAGGCTCGGTGGAGAAAGAGTGGCGCGCCATGACCGATGTGCATCAGTTCTTTAGCTTACTGAAGCGCCATAACCTGAGCCGCCAGCAGGCGTTTCGTCTGGTGAGTGACGATCTGGCCTGTAAGGTGGATAACAGCGCGCTGGCACAGCTGCTGGAGACGGCGCGACAGGATGGAAACGAAATCATGATCTTCGTCGGCAACCGCGGCTGCGTGCAGATCTTCACCGGTGTGGTGGAAAAACTGACGCCCATGAAGGGCTGGCTGAACATCTTCAACCCAACCTTTACCCTGCATCTGCTGGAGGAGACTATCGCCGAGACGTGGGTAACGCGCAAGCCTACGGCGGACGGACACGTTACCAGCCTGGAGCTGTTTGCTGCGGACGGAACTCAGATCGCCCAGCTCTACGGGCAGCGTACCGAAGGCGAGCCTGAGCAGAGCCAGTGGCGCCGCCAGATTGACGCCCTGACGCCAGAAGGGCTGGCCGCATGAAAAACTGGTTCGCCCTGCTCTGCGCCCTGCCGCTGGTCGCCGTCGCCGCGCCGGAGAGAATTGTCGCCCTCGGCGGCGACGTGACGGAGATCGTCTACGCCCTCGGCGCGGAGTCTTCTCTGGTTGCGCGCGACAGTACCAGCCAGTGGCCGCAGGCGACAAACGCGCTGCCTGACGTGGGGTATCTTCGCCAGCTGAATGCGGAGGGGATTTTGTCCGTACGCCCGACGCTGGTGCTGGCAAGCGACCAGGCGCAGCCCTCTCTGGCGCTGAAACAGGTTGAACAGAGCCACGTCCGGGTGGTTACCGTTCCCGGCACGCCTGACCTGCGCGCGATTGACGAAAAAGTACGGGTGATAGCTCAGGCGACGCATCATGAGGCGCAAGGGGAAACCCTGCGCAACTCGCTGCGTCAGGCGCTGGCGGCACTGCCCTCAACACCGCTCAACAAGCGGGTGCTGTTTATCCTCAGCCACGGCGGAATGACCGCAATGGCGGCCGGGCAACAGACCGGCGCGGATGCGGCAATACGCGCCGCCGGGTTGCAGAACGCCATGCAGGGCTTTACCCGCTATCAGCCGCTTTCCCAGGAGGGGGTGATGGCCAGCCAGCCGGATCTGGTGGTGATTTCGCAGGACGGCCTTAACGCGCTGGGCGGCGAAGAAAATCTGTGGAAACTGCCCGGTCTGGCGCAAACGCCAGCGGGACGAAGCAAGCAGATGCTGGCTATTGATGATATGGCCCTGCTGGGCTTCAGCGTCCGCACGCCGAAAGCCATACAACAGCTGCGTGCCAGAGCGGAGCAATTGCCCTGATGTCCCGGCGCATCACGTTATCGTTATGGCTTCTGGCGGGGTTGCTTACCGTCATGACGTTCATGGCCACCGGTTTTGGGGCTTTACACCTGCCGGTGAACGTGCTGTGGAGCGGCAGCGATGAGACGCTACGCCAGATCTGGCTTACCATCCGTCTGCCCCGCGTGCTGCTGGCGCTGGTGATTGGCGGGTCGCTGGCGCTCGCCGGCTGCGTCATGCAGGGGCTGTTCCGCAATCCACTGGCCGACCCGGGCCTGCTCGGGATCAGCAGCGGTGCGGCGCTGGCCGTCGCCCTGTGGGTGGTGCTCCCGCTCTCGCTGCCCGCGCTGGTGATGCTTTACGCCCCTATGCTGGCGGCATTTCTTGGGGCGCTGGCAGCCACTGGCGTGATCTTCCTGCTCAGCAAGCAGCGTGACCCCTCTCTGTCACGTCTGTTGCTGGTGGGTATCGCCATCAATGCCCTGTGCGGTGCGGCAGTGGGTGTGCTTTCGTGGGTCAGCAATGACGCCCAGCTGCGTCAGCTTTCACTCTGGGGAATGGGAAGTCTTGGTCAGGCACAGTGGTCAACGCTGCTCGCCGTGACCTCGCTGATGGTGCCTGCCGTTCTGACGATCTGGCGTTGTGCCAGCGCATTAAATTTACTGCAACTGGGTGAGGAGGAAGCGCATTACCTTGGCGTGGACGTTGCCCTTGTACAGCGAATATTACTGTTATGCAGCGCCCTGCTGGTCGCTGCGGCTGTCGCCGTCAGCGGCGTGATTGGCTTTGTCGGACTCGTGGTGCCGCACCTGATGCGCATGTGGCTGGGCGCCGATCACCGGGCAACCCTCCCCGGCACGGTACTCGCGGGCGCTTTACTGCTGCTGGTGGCGGATACGGTCGCGCGCACCCTGGTCGCTCCGGCAGAAATGCCGGTCGGCCTGCTCACCAGTATCCTTGGTGCTCCCTGGTTCTTATGGCTCATTTTTCGTCGTGGAGAACAGCATGGCTGAACGTTATACGGCTGAAAATCTTACTTTTACCCGATCTGGCCGCACGCTGACAGATAACGTTTCGCTGTCACTGTCGCAGGGAGAGCTGGTTACATTGATCGGCCCCAACGGCGCGGGGAAATCCACGCTGCTGCGGCTGCTGACCGGCTACCTGAAACCCCACAGCGGCGGCTGTTCGCTGGCGGGAAAAGCGCTGGATGAATGGCATCCGCAGACGCTGTCCCGCTATCGGGCAGTGATGCGCCAGCAGTCTCAGCCTGGATTTGACTGGCAGGTGGAGGAGATCGTTGGCATGGGGCGTGCGCCCTGGACGCGTCACCCGGAACCGTCGATTGTGCGTGAGGTGTTGCAGCTGACCGGTTGCCTGCCGCTGGCCGGCAGGCGTTATCATGCCCTCTCCGGCGGCGAGCAGCAGCGCGTCCAGCTCGCCCGCGCGCTGGCGCAGCTGTGGCGTGACGGAACGCCGCGCGGCTGGCTGTTTCTCGACGAACCCACTTCAGCGCTGGATCTCTACCACCAGCAGCATCTGCTGCGCCTGTTGAAATCGCTGACCCGTCAGGGCCATCTTCACGCCTGCGTGGTGCTGCACGATCTCAATCTTGCCGCATTATGGTCGGACCGGATCCTGCTGTTACACAACGGCAGGATTGTTTCTCAGGGCATACCGGAGACGGTTTTGCAGGCCGACGCGCTGGCACACTGGTACGGTGCGCAGGTGCACGTCGGCAGACATCCGGCGCACGCCGCACCGCAGGTTTTTCTCGCCCCTTAGCTTGAGCAGCTCACTTCCAGCCGCTTGCCCCAGTCCGGCGGGCGGCTGACATAGTCATCCTCCCGGTCGGCAAACGGCGTGCGCAGGGCGATATGCAGCCGATGCAGCTCGGTATAATCCCCCTGCTCTGCCTGCTCAATGGCCCGCTGCGCCAGCCAGTTGCGCAACACCATCGCCGGGTTAACCGCCTTCATCCGCGCCTGGCGGGTATCGTCATCAATCTGTTCCTGCTGTAAACGCGTCCGGTAAACGGCAAACCAGTCATCAAACGCCTGACGATCGATGAACTCGTCGCGCAGCGGTGACGCGGCGCTCTGCTGCGCGGTCTGGCTCAGCATACGGAAGGTTCGGGTATAGTCGCTGCCTTCACGCGCCATGATGGCAAACAGCCCATTCAACAGCGCGTTATCGCCTTTTTCCTGCGTCATCAGCCCCAGCTTGTTGCGCATTAACACACCATATTCCCGCAGCAGGATCTCCTGATAGCTGTCCAGCGCATCGTTCAGGGCATCGACGTCGATAAACGGCGACAGGCTTTGCGCAAGCCGCTGAAGGTTCCACAGCCCCACCGCAGGCTGGTTGTCGAAACGGTAACGCCCCTGATAGTCCGAATGGTTACAGATGTAACCCGGCTGATAGTCATCAAGGAAGCCGTACGGACCGTAGTCAAACGTCAGCCCTAACAGGGACATGTTGTCGGTATTCATCACCCCGTGGGCAAAGCCGACGGCCTGCCAGCGGGCAATCATTGCGGCAGTGCGCGCGACAATATCACGGAACCAGAGAACATAGCGGTCCGGCTCGTTTTGCAGGTGCGGCCAGTGACGGCGAAGGGCGTAATCGGCAAGCTGGCGGACCTTATCCGGCTCGCGGCGATAGTAGAAGTGTTCAAAATGACCGAAACGCAGATGGCTTTCCGCAACGCGGACCAGCATCGCTCCCTGCTCCATCGTTTCACGGGCCACCGGCGTGTCGCTGGTGACAATGGACAGCGCGCGTGAGGTGGGGATCCCCAGGGCATGCATCGCCTCGGAAGCCAGACCTTCACGGATGGTTGAACGCAGCACCGCGCGGCCATCCCCCATGCGTGAGTACGGGGTTAGCCCTGCCCCTTTCAGGTGCCAGTCGAGCGTTTCGCCATTCGGCAGAAGTTGTTCACCCAGCAGGATGCCGCGGCCATCGCCGAGCTGTCCGGCCCAGACGCCAAACTGATGTCCGCTGTAGACCTGAGCCAGCGGCTTCATGCCCGGGAGCAGCGTTTCGCCGCCCCAGACGCCGGCGCCTTTTTCTGGCTGAAAAAGCGTCGAAGGGATGCCAAGCGAATCCGCTAATGCATCGTTATGCCAGATAAGACGCGCGTTCTGTAATGGCGTTGGCTTAAGCGCGGTGTAAAAGCCGGGTAATTCATCGTGCCAGTGAGCAGTAAAAGACAGGGTCATAAGTCCTCCTGCTTTAAGTGTAGAGGGTTTCCCTGGACGTAAACACGGGCGAAGAAAGGGGTTATTGCTGAACGAGAGTCGTGACCCGCACTGCCGGGACGGCAGGCCACAGGCTTCCCTGCATTGCACCAAAATTGAAGGGCAGCACGCGTTGTAAGATGCCGTGATCGTCAATTCCCGAGACCATGACCGACTGACAATGCGGCGCGATCTGCCAGAGAATGGCGCGCATAAAAGGCTCAAACGAGAGTGCCGACACGCGCTGCTGGATAAAGTTTTTATCCAGAATCACCCGTTTGAACAGACCATCATAAACCGGTTTAAGGGAAGATGCCCCTGCACCAAAGTTAGCCAGTACTAAGGGGAAATGGATCGCCATTCTTGCCAGATAGGGATCGTCTTTCCCGTTATTTAAACCTGGATAGTTCTCATTAACAGTAAACTCAAGAAACGGATAACGCTCGAGGATTGAAACAGCGTTCTCATTAGTTAATAAAAACTCAACAATTGCAGGTGTAATATTGATCCATGCAATTAACTGATGCTGAATAAAAAATAGCTTACAGGTATCGAGTAATTGCAGTTTCTCCTGAAACAGCGCTAATTCATCTTCCTGAGAAAGATGTGGGATAACCAGTTCAGTCGGGATCCGTACGTCCGCACCCACGCCAGTAAAGTTAACCAAAATCTCTAAACCTTTAAGCAAACCTGCACTATCACGCGCCGGAAGGAGTAAAAGTTCAGACTGGTAAGCATTATCTAGCGTAATAATCATCGCGCTTGTCCTGCATTAAAGATGAGAGAGAACATCCTGGAGCAATTGCAGGCACAATTCCACTGTCTTGATTTTAATAAGATTAATTTCATTCTTTCCGTATTAATTTTCAGATTTTTCCCTGAATCTAAATTAATTTTATCCTGGTTATTGAATAATAGCCAGTTTTAGATAAAACAGGCACATGCGGACATAAATAATTGGGCAAAAAATTTAACTTTAATCAACCCGCAAGAAAAGCCTGACGTCTATTTTCACCGCCAGGCCCTCCGCACTGCATTTTTATGCAGCGGTTAAATACGTCTGGCCTGCCAGAAGTTTTTACGCCAGTAAACATTATCCAGAGAGGAGCGCATCACGCCACGGCTGGTCGAGGCATGAATGAACTGATTATCGGTATCATAGATGCCGACATGAAGGCCGTTTTCTCCGGAGCCCGTTTTAAAAAAGACCAGATCGCCGGGCAGGAGCTCGTCTTTATCAATTTCAGTGCCGATTTTCGCCTGCATACGCGTTTCACGCGGAAGCTGGAGGTCAAATTTATCGCGGAAGGTCATCAGCACGAATCCCGAGCAATCCACCCCGCCCCGGCTCATGCCGCCGTAGCGATAAGGTGTGCCGCGCCAGTTGCTGAGCTGATCGTTCAGGCTGGCAATGACCGTAATGGAATCGGAAAGCCGTGGGTTGGGCGGAGGTGCACGATGGCTGCTGCATCCTGCAAGAAAGAGCGCCGCAACAAGGAGAAACCAGAATCGCATTTCAGACGAATCCTCTGCTTTTTTTGTTCTTTCGGTAATTTAGCGTGCATCTATGCAGCTGTGCAAGAAAGGTTATTCCTGCGCCGTGGAAATGAGCATCTTGTGGCCTTCAATATCCAGCCTCCGGAACGACATGTGGTAAGCGCTCGCAAGATTGGCGGCCGTCAGCACGCTGTCGCGCGTTCCGCTGGCAATCAGCTTGCCACGCGCCAGCAACCACACCCGATGCGCGTGGCGCAACGTATGGTTTAAATCATGGCTGCTCATCACAATGGCAATCCCCTTGCGACACAGCGCGCTGAGCAGGGTATCCAGCGCTGCCTGTTGGGCAACGTCCAGCCCACTCATCGGCTCGTCCAGCAGCAGCAACCGCCCGTGAGGATTTCCCGCCGGATGGATCTGAAGGATAACGGCCGCCAGACGCACGCGCTGCCACTCGCCGCCGGAAAGCTGATTTGCCTGCCGGGTAAGCTTGTCGTCTAACCCGAGTGCCGCAGCAACCTCGTTGAGCAATCCCACCTGATTTTTGTCAGGCAGATGCAGCGTCAGGTAGTGCCAGACGGGCATCGCAAAGGGCGGAACCTGCTGCTGAACCAGATAGCTTCGACGGGAGGCAAGTGTAGCGGGTAGCCAGTCGACGAGCGATTGCCCGAGAAAGGTAATCTTTCCTTCCCCGGTGGTCAGCCCCGCCATGCACGCCAGTAGCGTGCTTTTTCCGGCGCCGTTTGGCCCAACCAGGTGAAGGATTTCACCTGCGTTGACTTCGGCGGTAACAGGCTCAAGACGCCCCTTGCCGGCAACGTCCGTGAGCTGCATCAGCAGCGTCATTATTTCGCCAGCGCCAGCTTAATTGATTCCATCACGATAGGATCTTCAGGCGTCATGTCAGGCGAAAAACGCTGCACGACCTGACCGTCACGGCCAATCAGGAATTTTTCGAAGTTCCACAGAATATCATCCGGATAGAGCGGCGCGCGGCCTTTACTTGCCATACGCTCATAGAAACCACTCTCTTCAGGCGCAACGGCGGTCGGCGCCGCGGCCACCAGTTTGGCATACAGCGGATGACGATTTTCCCCGTTCACATCAATTTTGCTGAACATCGGGAACGTCACGCCATAGGTTGTGCTGCAAAAGGTCTTAATCTCCTCTTCGCTACCCGGCTCCTGGCCCAGGAACTGGTTGCACGGGAAGCCGAGTACGGTAAAGCCGTCTTTTTCCCAGGCTTTATGAATGTTTTCCAGCTGTTCATACTGCGGCGTAAGGCCACATTTCGACGCCACGTTCACGATGAGCAGCACCTTGCCCTTGTAGCCTTCCAGCGTGGTTTTCTCGCCGTCAATGGTCGTCACTTCGGTATTCATAATATCAGACTGCATAGCATTCCCTCAGGTTGACTTACAGGTTGTGTTTTAACGTCCAGCTTTTAATAGTAGCCAGATAAAGACCGGTGCGCCCAGCGTTGCGGTCACCACGCCTATGGGCAACTCAGCGGCCGTCAGGGCGAGCCGGGCGATGATATCGGCAATCAGCAGCGTTGCCGCCCCGGCAACCGCCGAGGCCGGGAGCAGGGTTCGGTGGTCCGTAATGCCGCACAGGCGCAGCATATGCGGGATCACCAGCCCAATAAAGCCAATCGCCCCCGCCAGCGCCACGCTTACGCCTACCATCCAGCCAATGGCGATAACCAGCACGTTGCGCCAGAATCCAATCGGCATCCCGAGCTGGCGAGCAGACGTTTCGCCCAGCGCGAGAATATTAAGCGGCTGCGCCTGGAACGCCGTCCACAGGATGACCGGGATCAGGAGCACCATCAGCCACCCCTGACGCCAGTCAACACCCCCAAATCCCCCCATCATCCAGTACATTAACTGGCGCAGATCGAAGGAGGTAGAAAAGTAGACGGCCCAGGTCATCAGCGCACTACAGATGATCCCCAACGCTACCCCGGCAAGCAGCAGCCGACTGGTGGATAAGTGGCGGCGGGCAAAGCGCAGAAGGATAAGGGTTATCAACAGCGCGCCAAGGATGGCGCTGAGGCTAATCCCCCAGCCGGAGAGCTCGCCTCCCCCCAGCATCACGGCGGCGATAAGCCCGACGCCTGCGCCATTCGAGACCCCGAGAAGCCCGGGTTCCGCCAGAGGGTTTTCAAATAATGCCTGCATGATCGTGCCGCACAGCGCCAGCGCAGCGCCGACTAAAAGGACAGCCAACGTCCGCGGCAGGCGGATCTGCCAGACAAAGAGCTGTCCTTCAGGCGTAAACCAGCTTTCCGGCCCCAGCCACCGATCGCCCGCACACAGGCTGACGGTGGTGGCGACAATCAACAGCACCCCGAGCAGACACAGGCGGCGAAGATCGGAGCGGTGCTGGCGGCGGGCAAGATCAAGCATAGACGATAGGTTATCCGGTTGAGATATCATTGATTTTACGGCGGGTTTAGCAAATAGCGCAAAGAAAAAAGGCCGCGTGAGCGGCCTTTTTAGTTAGTTCATATTACTCTGCTTTGGGCGTTGCGTTTTCGACACGGCTTTTTAACTTCTGTCCGGGTCTGAAGGTCACCACGCGGCGGGCTGTAATGGGAATATCTTCCCCCGTCTTCGGGTTACGGCCCGGACGTTGGTTTTTGTCTCGCAAATCAAAATTGCCAAAGCCGGAGAGTTTAACCTGCTCACCATTTTCCAGAGCACGACGGATCTCTTCGAAAAACAGCTCTACCAGCTCTTTGGCATCCCGTTTGCTAAGCCCAAGCTTATCAAACAGATATTCTGACATTTCAGCTTTTGTAAGCGCCATAGGTTCAATCCCTCAATGATGCCTGGAATCGCTCTTTTAATGCCTCTACACATTTGGCGACGGTAGCGGCAATCTCCTCTTCTTCGAGTGTACGGCTGGTATCCTGAAGGATAAGGCTAATAGCGAGGCTCTTGAAACCTTCTGCTACGCCCTTGCCGCGGTACACGTCAAATAAGTTTACGCCAACTACCTGATTTACGCCAACTTTCTTACATTCGGCCAAAATATCTGCTGCGGGCACATTTTCAGCGACCACAACCGCGATATCACGGCGGTTTGCCGGGAAGCGGGAGACGTCCTGCGCCTGAGGAATGACGCGGTCTGCAACCGGGTTCCACTCCAGTTCGAATACGATGGTACGGCCATTCAGATCCAGCTTACGTTCCAGTTCCGGGTGAACAACCCCAATGAAACCAACACGTTTGCCGTCTAAATAGATCGCCGCACTCTGACCCGGATGCAGGGCTGGAATCGCTTCTGCGCGGAATTCAATTTCGGATAATTTACCGGTCAGATCGAGAATCGCTTCCAGATCGCCCTTCATATCGTAGAAATCAACCGTCCCTTTTGCCAGGTCCCAGTGCTCTTCAAAGCGGTTACCGCTGATGGCGCCGGCCAGCATGAGATCCTGACGGATGCCTAAATTCGCCTGAGTATCCGGTACAAAGCGCAAACCGCTTTCGAAAATACGCACGCGGTTTTGCTGACGGTTCTGGTTATAAACGATAGTACCCAGCAGTCCCGTCCACAGGGACAGACGCATCGCTGACATCTCGCTGGAAATCGGGCTTGGCAAAATCAGCGCTTCCTGACCCGGGTGGATCAGCTGTTGCAGCTTAGGATCAACGAAGCTGTAGGTGATCACTTCCTGGTAGCCTTTGTCGTTCAGCATGGTTTTCACACGCTTCAGAGACAGATCGGCCTCGCGATGGCTGCCCATCACCAGACCCGCCTGCACCGGCTCGTCAGGGATGTTGTTGTAGCCGTAAACGCGGGCCACTTCTTCCACCAGATCTTCCTCGATCTCCATGTCAAAACGCCAGGACGGCGCAACGGCTTTCCACTCGTCCTGCCCCTCAGTAACTTCGCAGCCCAGACGCGTCAGAATGTCGGTCACCTGCGCATCGGCAACGTGGTGACCAATCAGACGATCCAGTTTGCTGCGGCGCAGGGTAATGGTCGCACGCTTCGGCAGCGTCGCTTCGTTGGTCACATCGATAACCGGACCCGCTTCGCCGCCGCAGATGTCGATCAGCAGGCGAGTCGCACGCTCCATCGCTTTGTATTGCAGCGCAGGATCCACGCCACGCTCGTAGCGGTGAGAAGCATCAGTGTGCAGACCGTGACGGCGTGCGCGGCCGGTGATGGAGAGCGGGCTGAAGAACGCGCATTCCAGCAGGACGTTTTGCGTCTCGTCGTTAACGCCAGAGTGCTCGCCGCCGAAGATCCCGCCCATCGCCAGCGCTTTGTTGTGATCGGCAATCACCAGGGTGTCAGCGTTCAGTTTCGCTTCGCTGCCGTCCAGCAGAACCAGGGTTTCGCCCTCTTTCGCCATGCGCACGACGATCCCACTTTCGATACGATCTTTATCAAAGGCGTGCATTGGCTGGCCCAGCTCCAGCAGAACATAGTTGGTGACGTCGACGACCGCATCGATAGAACGGATACCGCAGCGACGCAGTTTCTCTTTCATCCACAGCGGGGTTGGCGCTTTAACGTTAATACCTTTCACCACACGACCGAGGTAGCGTGGGCAGGCCTCAGGCGCGTCTACCTGTATCGGCAGCACGTCACTGATGGTTGCCTCAACCGGAGCGATCTCCGGCACGTTCAGTTCAGTCTGGTTCAGCACGGCCACGTCGCGGGCCACACCGATGATGCCTAAACAGTCAGCACGGTTTGGCGTTACGCTGATTTCGATGGTGTTGTCATCAAGCTTCAGGTATTCGCGGATATCAGTACCAACTGGCGCATCCTGCGGCAATTCAATAATGCCAGAGTGATCGTCGGAAATACCCAGTTCGGAGAAGGAGCACAGCATGCCTTCAGACGGCTCACCGCGCAGCTTAGCCGCTTTGATTTTGAAATCGCCCGGCAGCACCGCACCGACGGTCGCCACGGCCACTTTCAGACCCTGACGGCAGTTTGGCGCACCGCAGACGATATCCAGCAGACGGTCACCGCCCACATTGACTTTTGTTACGCGCAGTTTGTCAGCGTTAGGGTGCTGACCGCATTCAACCACTTCGCCCACGACCACGCCGGTGAAGGCGCCAGAAACCGGCTCTACACCGTCAACTTCCAGACCCGCCATGGTGATCTGGTTGGAAAGCGCGTCGCTGTCCAGCGTGGTGTTCACCCATTCGCGTAACCACAGTTCACTGAATTTCATTGTTCTGTCCTGCCCTTATTTAAACTGTTTGAGGAAACGCAGATCGTTTTCGAAGAACGCACGTAAGTCGGTTACGCCGTAGCGCAGCATGGTCAGACGCTCCATACCCATACCGAACGCAAAGCCGGAATACACTTCCGGATCGATACCCACGTTGCGCAGCACGTTTGGATGCACCATGCCGCAGCCCAGCACTTCCAGCCATTTGCCGTTTTTACCCATCACGTCAACTTCCGCAGACGGTTCGGTGAACGGGAAGTAGGACGGGCGGAAGCGAACCTGCAAATCTTCCTCAAAGAAGTTGTTCAGGAAATCGTGCAGCGTGCCTTTCAGGTTGGTAAAGCTGATGTTTTTATCAACAATCAGACCTTCCATCTGGTGGAACATTGGGGTGTGGGTCTGATCGTAGTCGTTACGGTATACGCGACCCGGCGCGATGATGCGGATTGGCGGCTCCTGCTCCTTCATGGTACGGATCTGAACGCCGGAAGTCTGAGTACGCAGCAGACGGGTAGCGTCAAACCAGAAAGTGTCGTGGTCAGCACGTGCCGGATGATGGCCAGGAATGTTCAGGGCATCGAAGTTGTGGTAGTCATCTTCAATTTCCGGGCCAGTCGCCACGGTAAAGCCGAGCTCACCGAAGAAACTTTCAATACGATCGATAGTACGAGTCACCGGATGCAGACCGCCGTTTTCAATACGACGACCCGGCAGAGAAACGTCAATCGTTTCTGCCGCCAGACGCGCATTCAGTACTGCGCTTTCCAGCTCGGCTTTACGCGCGTTCAGCGCCTGCTGTACCTGCTCTTTGGCTTCGTTAATCACTGCACCGGCTGCCGGGCGCTCCTCTGCTGGCAGTTCACGCAGGGTAGTCATCTGAAGGGTCAAATGCCCTTTCTTGCCCAGATATTCGACGCGGACATTGTCTAACGCGGCAACATCTGAGGCCTGGTTAATGGCGGCCGTTGCACTGGCAACCAGCTCTGCGAGATGTGACATGGTTTTCCTCATTATGTCGGTGCAGACACCGAATTGTTGGACGTATTCTCTTAACTTCAGGCACAAAAAAAGCCTCCATCGGGAGGCTTATCTGGCGCTGTTTTTCGTTTCATCTTTCACGCGCTAGCCTCCTGAAGTCAGGTGCTAAAGTAAAAGAAGAAGCGGAAAATAGCAGCATTCATGCTTGCGTTACCTTGTAGGGTAAAAACCGTTAAGACCTTATTGAAAAGCCTGCACGGATAAATGTCAATCTTCTGATGGTGTTAAATGAAAAGAGGAGGCAAAGCCCCCTCTCTCAACTGGCTTATGCCAGTGCTGC